>Ga0172366_10000845_pt1 | contig 23151 bp, 28 predicted proteins | sample LakKivSesite69cm_FD_114533 | JGI IMG/M metagenome (GOLD analysis project Ga0172366, IMG submission 114533) | Sediment microbial communities from Lake Kivu, Rwanda - Sediment site 69cm | ecosystem: Environmental > Aquatic > Freshwater > Lake > Sediment | place: Rwanda: Western Province, Lake...
GAAGAAGGTATCAGTTTTGTTGATGTTCAACAAACTCCATCTTAGCTAAAGCCTTAGCCACTAAAGTCATGCTTGCTTGATATGGTTCAACATCTAGTCGATTACAGTTTTTCAAAGTAAGTATTGTTGCATATAATCCAGTACGTGAACCACGACCAATATACCTAACATTAGTTGAAACTTCAACAGTATCACCAATTTGTAATGCCTTAAAGAATGGATCTTTTGATCCACCTTTATAAGGTCCAGTAATAGTAATGTAGTTTTTCAATTTCATTTAATCAATTCCACCAATTCAGAAAATTCTTCATAGACACGGTCAAAGCCTTCGCTATGTCCTCTATCCCAAGCAAGAGACATTGCTTTAGCAGCTTTGTGGTGACCTACAACGTCGAACTCTTCAAAGACATCCTGTTCAAATTCAGCACGAAGTCTTGCTTCTTCTTGGTTGTATGCTTTACGTTGGGCATTGTAATCTTCTTCCAAAAAGTAAGAAGACATTTCAGCACCTTTGTTTTGTTGAACCAAAACATCGGCTTCATCCTTAGCCAATCCAGTACCAAGCACTTTAGGACCAAGAAAGACATTATAACGTCTATAGTTTGATTTAGAAGGCCAGCGAACAGATACGTTTGTATAATAGCTAAAGTCTTTCATCGTTTAGTTCTCCCATCACAGTTAGTGTTTCTCAGAATATGTAACAATTATACACAGAACTTTAGCACTTGTAAATAGGTATTCGTAATAAATATGATAACTGGATAACAATTTTACTCATAAATACATACATACAAGGAGAGATTATTATGATAAGAAGACCATCATCTGGTAGTGGAAGCAGTCGATATGATGACGATGACTTTTATGATAATAGACATTCAATGTCTTCTTGGGATGGGCATGAAAGAAGAGGTATTCAACGTCCGTCAAATGATTATGACGGGGATGATCGTCGTCACCAGGTCGATACAGTAGTCATTGAGAAACAAAAGCCAGAACCGTCAAAACCAGTCCAATCTTGGTTTCAAGCAAATAGTGTTCTTTTAGGAATTTTATTAACATTGGGTGGAAGTGGTACTAAATTTTTAGTAGATTTATATGATAAAGTAAGAGATTTAGAGTATAAACAATCTACTATCTTTGAGAAACTTGCAGAAAATAAAGCTTTAGGTGAAGAAATAAAACTTATGATAAAAGAAAGTGAAAAAAATAAAAAAGAAGTAGAACAACAAATCAATAGTTTAGAAGATACTATTATGCAAATGTATCGCAAAAAATAATTTTCTTACATAATATAACATAATGAAATACCATACCCTCTTTAGGTGGGTGTTACTGTTTATAATAGTAACACCTTCTTCAATGTCATTTTCTGAAAATAATCCATCAGTTATAGCAGATAAACATATTGAATTGACTTCAATAGAGCAAAGTGAATTGATAAGAATTTTTACCCGAAAGAAAGTGTTTTGGCCATCAGGTCAAAAGATATCAGTTTTCATAAAACCTCAAAATTCATTAGAACATAAAATCTTTTCTATCAATATACTAAATCTATCTCCTTACAAATATAAAAGTTTGACAGATGCTACGATATATTCAGGTAATAACAATCCTCCAACTGAAATTGAGTCAGACGAACAAATGCTATTAGTATTAGCAAAAACTCCTAACTCAATCGGGTATGTAAATTATTCAATTGTTATCAATAATCAGAATAACGAACTTATAACTATAAAAGTAGAATAATATGAAATTAGTAAATTATATTGTATTAGGATTACTATTGATTAGTAACAATTGTTTAGCTGTTACTTTTCAAAAAAATGATATCAAATTAGATGTAAATGGATATGTTGGATATAAGTATATAAATGCTACTAATGATGATAAGACTATTCAATCAGAACCTGAACTCGGTTTGATGTTATCATTGCAAATAAATGATTATCTTTCGACATATACTCAATTCGAATATGATGAAGATATCAATAATGCTTTAGTATATAGTTTTGCTTCATTTGATTATCCAATCAATGAAGAATTAGTCATTGGACTAAAAGCAGGTAAATTACGACATTCATATGCGTTATATAATGATGTTCGTGTTAATCCAAGAACCCGACCTGGTATTATTGCTCCTCAAGCGATTTACTGGAATTCATTAGGATCATTATTGACATCAGGTGTTGGTGTGAATTTCAATATCAAATGGAAAAACTTGGAATTGAGTTATTCTATTGTTGATCCATCAATTACCAATAAGAAACAAGAAGCAGCAACTTGGACAAGAGGACTAGTTACTGAAGTTGATACTTCATTTGGAGATTATAGATTAGCCACCTTGAAATATACTCATGACACAGTTCCTATTACATTCAAATCTACATGGGCTAGAATAAATCTTGGGAATAAAACATCTGCTGCAAGCAATTTCATTTTTCCTAATGATAAAGACCAAGATCAAAAACTTAACATTTTCGTGAATAGTTTAGAATATACTTGGAGAGATTTGACCGTTTCAGCTGAAAGTATTATGGTTAAAACTTTTTTCAATAAATGGAATTCTCCAGGCCAATGGTCAGATGGATATTCATTTGGTTTAAGATATGAAGCCACTGAAAATATTTCTCTTTATACTAATTATAACTATTATCATTCTCAACAATTAAAGAACCTCCCACCTTCACCATATACAACCATTCATACGGGTGACATAAACTTTGGTGCAAATTACCACAAGGATAATTGGATGATTGGTGTAGAAGCACATAAAATACAAGGTGGACGTTGGGCATTACCTGAAAACTATAATGCTGATAGAGGAGCATATGAAAATTGGTGGATAATAGCAACTAACTTTGCTTATTTCTTCTAATCATTGTTATAATGAGCTAAAGATGTTATTTCATCAAAATATTCTAACCTCAACGCACAGAGAACATCTCCACGTTTGATATCAAATATAGAAGCTAGTTCATCACGTGAAACTAATACACAAATTCTATTGATTATTTCTGCTCGTGTATAACTGTTATTAGTTTGCAATAAAGCTTCTTCAATTGAATTGATTGCTTCTAATATCAATTCATGCATTATAATATCATTCACAATAAATGTTTGAGCTATTTCTTTAGCTGTCATCATGCTGACATTTGACATTTGTTGAGGAATAGCAGCTTGTTGAACAACTGTTCGTGTCGCTGGTTTTCTTACTCTGTTCATACTCGAGTATTCCACTTTCGAATTGCTTCTTCTGAAGAACCCGCTAAAATACTTGTATCACATCCACCTGAAGATGCAGGACATACTATGTTCCATATCTCATATGAATTATTGATAGGATACAAAACATCCGGGTCTCTGATTTGTGGAACATGTCCACAGAAGGGGCATGGTAGTAAGGTCACGTTATTATGGTTCAACAGTAAGTTTGTTTTTGAGTTCAATCAACCCTCCAACATATTCGCCATCCAAAAAAACTTGAGGAACAGTTTTTGCTTGAGGAACTCGTGTTATCAATTCTTCTTTTCCGATAACAATGCAATCATCACTTTCGGAAACTCCAATTTCATCTAATCTCCAATTATGTGTCTTTATCCTGAAGCTTTTTAACAAAGATAACGCTTCATGACAATTAGGACAATGTTCTTTTGTATAGATTTCTGCAAGTTGAAACATATAATCTTTATCCTTATAATATATTGAAAATGTTATTTATTTGGAAGATTACATACTATGATATTGACTTCCGGAAAAAGAGCTAATAATTCTTCTATAAGTGGCAATACATTATCATCCCAACTCAATCCACCTAAACCACATCCAATTTGTGGAATATAGATATCAAGTTTTTTCTCGCTTGCTTTTAGTATTACTCGTAATAATGATTGATAAATTGCAAGAGGAGATGAATATACTTTACCATCTTTACCATAGTATTCTTGAGTGAACATATTAGCGACAATCAAATCATCTTTGACAATATCAACAAAATCTACCTTACCCAAAAGTAAAGATCTTTTCTTAGATTGTTCATTGCATTTAGCAATATAACTGTCAAATATCTGAGGATATGTCGATCGTAAGTCATGAGCAACACCGCTCCCCATGACACCTTGACAATTGACACCGTGCCCAATGATACCATGTTCGACTTGAGCGATATTTTGAACTACTATTTGTAATGACATGTGTATCTTACCAAGGTTTAGAAAATGAAAAGCTCTTATAAGAATTCATTGTAATCTTTAGCGGGAAGTAAGTCCAAAGAATTGCATAAATGATACCCAGTACATAAAGATTGACATACTGTGAAAGCCAAACTAATTGCCAGTATTGAGACACTAGTCCAATACCTGTTCCAAGTAGAACTTCTACTTTAGTAATATCATTACAATGCGATTGTTTGTCCATAGCTATCATCATTGAGTTCATACACCAATTCTCTCATCTCTTTTTCAATTTCAGAACGTAATGCTCTTGCTCCGCGTTTGGTATTATACACTTTTTCTACAATACCATCTAAAAACTCTGGAGTAAATTGTAAGTCAATGTTTTCAATCTCCATCAATTTCTGATATTGATGAATGACAGAGTTTTTTGGTTCTGTTAGTATACGACGATAATCTTCTTTTGTCAATTGATGTAGTTGTACAATTGTTGGCATCCGTCCAACAATTTCAGGGATAAAGCCATATTCAATAATGTCTTGGTCATCAATCATTTTACCAGTAATATCAACTTTATCAACTGATGCAGCAAATCCGATACCCGCACTTTCAGAAGCATGGTTCTTTTCAAGAACTTTGTCAATACCGAAGAATGCTCCAGCAGCAATGAATAAGATGTTCGTTGTATCAATGAACTGGTCTTGACCTCTACTTCTGTTAGTTCCACCTTCAATCTTGATTTTGACTTGAGTTCCTTCAATGATTTTCAATAATCCCTGTTGAACTCCTTCACCACTTGGGTCTTTGTCAGTTGAAGAAGATAAGTTTCGTTTTGCAAGTTTATCAAACTCATCTAACAAAATGATACCTTTTTCTGCTTTAGCAATATCATTGTCTGCAACCATGACCAATTGTTGCAAAATTGTTTCAATGTCAGCACCAACATAACCTGCTTGAGTAAGTGCAGCACAATCACAAATTGCCATTGGAAGATCAAGTATTTTAGACAACGTTTGAACAAGTAATGTTTTACCTGTTCCGCTATCGCCTATCATTAAGATGTTAGATTTTTGAATTTCTTTTTCTAGATGTTGAACTCGCTTATAGTGGTTATACACTTCAACTGAAAGAGCTTTCTTAGCATCTTCTTGACCGATAACAACTTCATCAAGTAGCTTTTTGATTTGCTTTGGATACATACGTTCTTTTTTCAAAGAAGCAGTTCTTTTTTCATTTGCTTTTAGCTCGAAGATATCAGAAATTGTTTCTGAGCATTTATCGCAAATAAAGATATCCTTACTTATTTCAACAAGTCCCTCAACTAAACTTTCGGGAGCACTACAACATGAGCATTTTACTTCGCTTTGTAACTTCTTTATCATCTTCTTCTTTCCTGGGGGAGGGGGTTGATTAGGGTCTTGATACATTGCTTATTATATCACCAAATTTTGGAAAAATCAATGTCAGCGATGTCATTTTTGACAGAACTTGTCAAATAACTTGCTATCTCAGCTTCCTGTGGAGCTACTTGCATGTTGTTAGAGTTCAAGTGTTTTTCTATCCATGGAATTGGATGGTTCAATTTAGTGGTATCGGTAATCAAACCTGCATTACGTTTTGTTCTTGTTCCAAAGAAATCAACGGTATCACAGATGATACCTTCATTCAGACCAATAATCGAACCATCTTTGAATAGGTAATTGCCCCAGTCTTTCTCTTGATCACATGCACTATCAATAATCTTGATTGCTCTTTCACGATTATCACCAATGATTTGAATGAACTCTGGATCATCTTTTGGTAAAAGTTTCAGAACATGTTGAACAAAAGCTAAATGTTGGATTTCATCACGAGCAATCAACTTGACAATTTTACCTGAGCCTTCAACAAGTGCTCTTTCGTTGAATGAGAACGTACAAGCAAAAGACACATAGAAACGAATTGCTTCAAGTGCATTTGCTGCTATCAATGCTAAGTAAAGATTTTCTTTGGTTTGATTAGATACCATTGCATCATAAGCAGACGTAATATCATGAGCACAATCAGCTATGGCTTGAATAGATGGCATTTCATCAATGATGACTTTAGGGTCTGGATAAATTGCACGAATTATGTGGGTATACGATTGCGAGTGAATACTCTCAAAGAAAGACCAAGTCAATAAACAATTTTCTAATGACGGGTCAGAACACACTGGAAGAAATGTCAAAACTGGGGCTCTTCCTTGAATACTATCAAGTAAGATCTGCCTTTTAAGATTTTCGGTAAAGACAAATTGTTCAACATCTGTCATTGAATTGAATGATCTTTTTTCTTGAGACATATCTATTTCAATAGGTCTCCAGTAGAAAGATTGCATCTTTTCATTTAGTTTATCAAGAATTGGATACCTTACAGTATCGTATCTTGATATGCCGTGACCTGCTTCTCCAAAGAATAATTTATCAGAATGAACGTTTAGATTTAGAACTGAATTTGGCATAGTATTTCTTTTATTATCTCATATTAGGTTTATGTTGATTTTTATTTTGAGTAAAATCGTAAATTTGTTTTTGAGTTTGTTTTGGAATATAGTTAGATAAAATTACTATTGCTTCTCCACCATTTTGTAACCTGATATCTTTGAATACTGTTCCGAAATGTTTAGAAAATTTATCAGCCATTCTTCCATATAGTTTCATTCTTGATGCAATATTGTCAATAGCAATAAACAATATTGCATCAATATCAAATTGAATAAGTTTTTCAGATAAAGAATTTTGAATAGTTCCAATGACTTGATTTTTATAATTAGAAGGAGTTAAGTTAGTAGTAGGTTGTCCATTGACAATTACTTCAAAACTAACATTCACACAATTATATTCTTTTGAACTAAATTCATATCCAAAAGTTTCAAACTTTATTAGATAATCATATTCAGGACTTGAAAATGTTCCAACAATTCCATTATCTACTTCTTTCCATTCTATTGGAAATGGTGCTTCATTTAGTTGCCAATCTGAAAATACTGGAGGATAAACATAATTTTCTTTCAACCCTTCATAATGTCTGGTAATACCATATCTAGAAATATCTTGAAGAATGATTGGTTTTATGTTTATAAGTTTCATATTTTACAAGCACCACCAGCGCACCCGTCATCTTCTTCTAAATCATCACCTGCTCCATCTCGTACTTGATTATAATAGAACCCTTTGATGCCATTCTTATAAGCAAAGATAAGATCATCAATCAGTCTTGACATAGTAATCTCACCTTTAGAAGGATCATAAGAAGTATTACAACTAATACCTTGGTCAATATGGGATTGAAAAACTGCAACAGTTTTTAGGTAATCACGACTTGCAACTTCCCATAAAGTTTGATATGCATGATTGAGACGAGTGAACTCTGGAACTACTTGTGGTGGTACTCCATCTTTTGAACCTTTGATAGTGATTAGGTCTCGTGGTGGTTCAATACCATTTGTTTCATTTGCTAATTGAGATGAAGTTTCTGAAGGCATCAGCGCAGAAAGAGTTGCATTTCTAATGCCATATGTTTTCAAATCTTCTTTGAGTTTATCCCAATTACATGTTGGTTCAGCTAAAGCAATTTTTGATTGATCACGAGGAACAATGCCATCATGATAACGAGTTCTTTCAGCTATTGGGCCAAACTCTTTTGCTAATTCTACCGAAGCTTCAGTAAGATAGAACGTTTGTTTCTCAATCATCATTTCAGTATTTTTAAGAGCATCTTCAGCACCCCACAACATACGAGCTTTTGCTAACCAGTGTGCATAACCAATAACACCTATTCCTAATGGACGATAAAGTTTAGTTGTCCGTTCAGCAGCTTCAACTGGATACTTTTGATAATCCAATAATGCATCAAGAGCTCTAACAAGAATATGGCAACAGTCACGAAGAATACGTTCTTCTTTTTCTGATAATGATTTTGAATACTTACCCCAATTATTTGCAGCTAATGTGCAAAGAGGTAATAACGAATTGTCATATCCTAATGGTTTTGATGCAAGATATATCTCAAGACAATTATGAATAAGAATTTGATTTGCATAAAAATTATGATTATCTTTTACAGTAATATCATAAACTGGTATTTCTTCTTCTAAATATTCAATTTCAATCATTTATTTTCCTTTTTACTCTTGTCATTGTGTGTATATCAAAATTTTCTGGTTTTACTAAAGTTATTTTATTAGTTTCATTCATAATCACTTTTATTTTACCAATATTTGCATTTCTTATCTTCTGTTTGTATTCATCATCTCTATAATATGGATTATAAATAAGTCCGGTAATTTGTTCAACTTCTTTTGCTAAATTTGCATATTTACCACCAAATCTAAATGAAGTAAAATGTTTAGGGATATGATAACCTTTTGTTTTAGCAAAAGAACAAAAGCGAGATTTTCTTGGAATATATCCTTTTTCTTTTGATAAATCTACTAAAAGATTTATCATATCTTCATTTGTAGTAGTTCCAGCATTTGAATTATTTAGACCTTGGCTACGTAATCGTTGTTTTTCAACCCAAGTTTCATAGTTTGTTACTATCCATCCCCCACATCCTCCAGGTTTTGCGTTATAACCTTTTCCTGAGATTATCAGATTTTCATCAATTATTATTTTAGCTTCATATTCACGAACTAAATCTAAATTATCATCTTCAAAAATAACTTCTTTTGACCATGGATCAGGACCATATTTTCGAATAGCTGAATGAAATCTAAATTTACTTCCATTTTTTGCTGCAGAAAGATGACGTTTCCATCGATGTTCTAAATCATAAATTGTTTGACCAACATAACATTTATTATTGATAGTATTAGTAATTTTATAAACGATTGCCATTTTGATAATCCTGAGGTAAATATATTTCAGTATTATTTATTGGCAATTGAAATATCTTTACTCTATAACTAAAATATCATTTGATAATAAATCTTTTGCTTCTACATATCCTCTATTTTTAGTATAAACTTTATGTTCAGGAGTACATACTAATGATTTACCGGTTTCAGTATCTTTTATGCGAAGAACTTTTGCTTTTTTGCTAGTTTGAGCAAAGGCTTTTATTTCTTTGAACTCACTTTCCCCTTTCTTATTATTTCTTGACCATACTTTTAGTTTTTCGCTACCATATTTAGATAACTCGTCAATTCTAATATCTTCAATTGATCCATCATTTCGTTGAATAGTAATAGTAGTATCACCAGCTACACAAAGATTAGTCATGACAACTGGATCATAGAACGGAGTTTGAGAATTGACATTGTCAGCATTGAAGATATAAATGCGAGATGTTTCAAATCTTTCATTCATGATTTTTGAAAAGAACTCTACTGCAGGAATTGTCTTTTTGACTACTTTATTGGAATGTTCATACTTTACATAAAGTTCTTCAAACTTTTCAATATCACTGCTATAGAATGCATCATACAAATCTTCTACTTCTTCAGGTGAAAACAAAGTAATGTTTCCACCTTCTGCTAATCTCTTATAGAACAAATGATGTAATGCTATTGCATAATCCATTGTCCTTACACGAGTTTCTTCAGTTCCTTTATTATTTTTCAGTTCAATCAATCGTTCAAATTCTAAATGCCATCCTGGATAATTTGCAGTTCCAGAAGCACCTCTTACAGCACCTTGAGAGCAACATTTCAAATCAGCATTTAGCTTTTTCAGAAACGGAATAACACCAGTAGTAATTGCATCTCCATTTCTAACTGGTTGCCCTTCGGCTCGTAATCTTCCAATGTTCAATCCAATACCAGCTTTCTGGGATGCATAATCAACAATAGCATTTCCTGTTGCTTTGATAGAATGTAAGCTATCGCCACAATCAATAATGGTACATGATGAGAACTGTTTGACATTAGTTCTCAATCCAGCCATAATTGGAGTAGGAAGTGAGAAATAATGTTGAGATGCTAAATCATAAAACTTTTGAATATACTTCATTCGAGTTTCTTTTGGATATTTTCCAAATAGAATAGCAGGAACAAGAATATACGGGAATTGAAACGACTCATAAATTTGTTTGGTTTTGCGATTTTGAACAAGATACTTCTTTCTCATTTGTTCAGCACCAGCATATCTAAACAAATCATCTCTATCATGATCAATGAAACTATTTAGAATATCAAATTCTTCTTCAGTGTACAGTTCTAAAAGTTCTGATGTATAAACCCCTAAACCAACATTTCGTTTCACTACTTCATATAAATGAGGTGGGTTATTTGATCCAAAAGCTTCTTTACGAACTGCTAACCAAACTAATCTTGCTGCAACATGATCATAATTTGGATGATCTTCTGAAATCAAATCTGCTGAAGCTTTGATGATCATCTCATGAATTGCTTTAGTTTTGATTTTGGAAAAGAAATGCGGGTTCGCAGTCATTTCTATTTGAGAAACAGATACACCTTTGATAGGTTGAAATCCATTATCCCCATTCACTGACCACTCAATAACAGCATGAAGTTTCGATAAATCTAATGGTTCAGTATGGCCGTTTCTTTTAGTGACTAACATGGAATAGCTTATCTCCGTATATGAAATTTGTTTTTATGCGATGAACTGTTCTACTTTTTCAATTCGAGCTAACCAACCCTCTAAGAATACTTGTTGTGAAGGTTTTCGTTCGGCAATTGCTTTGAAGAACTGTTTTCTAATTTTGTTTTGTTTTCTTGCTAAATCGAATGGATTGTTATCATTGATAACATTCAAAGTATTTGGACCGATTATTCCATCTACATCTACACCTAATGCTTCTTGTAGCATTTTAGCTGCTCGACCTACACCATGATTGACTGCTGCATCAAAATGAACTTCTGCTAATGGCGATTGAAGTTTATCACATTTAGCAATAAGCCAATAGTTTTTGAAATAGATGACCTTTGCTTCATGTAATGTCATCTTTTTGATATTTACTTGAGGATTTGAATTCTTTGCAATCCCAAATTTTGTTTCTCCGCCTGTATCAGAAACATGATTGACATATCCTGTCTTTTTCTTTTGAGATTTAGTTTCACATAAACCCATTATAACTTCTGGATCATTTGGATCATACCACGGTCCAATCTCCTGTTTCATTGTAAAGTGAAACGCTTTCTCAAATTCTTCTGAAAAAATCTCCATATGTTCTATACTCCCGTTCTTTGTTATTTAGTACAGAAGTATTTATCATGGAGATTTTATATGAGGTCACCATATAACATATTATCAAGATGTTTGTAAAGATCATGTGGACCAATTACAACATTCATAATTGTTTTTTGACCATCATCTAAAATTATATCTCCAACAGGATGACACAGGGCAGTTCCCTTTTGAAGCATTGGATGAGTTATTTGTTCATCAGATATTACATCAATTACTTTTACTGAAGTTGTTCTAAACTTGGAGTCAGCAGGTGTCATAACTAATGGAAATGCTTCAACAGTAATACAATCCGCTATTGGCATATAATCAAGTTTCTGAGTATCGTTATCAGATACCATAATATACCATGTATAAGGTATTCTAAATTGAAGTCCATTTACTTCAAGTAAAATCATTGTACCTGTAGTTTCTTCTAAATAGAATAATGGATGCAATGTAAAATCTAACAATGATGAAGTAAAAGCCCAAAAGAACTTTGGAACTATAGGTGCATTTGATGTTTCAATCAAATAAGGTTTTGAATATTCAGTTAGTATTAGCATATATGTTATGATATTTTTATGTTATGAGTTTTTGATATTGCATATTTTGCTTCTTTATACCATTTTGCCCGGTCACGTGAATGAGCTTTTGACCATTTTAAGTCTGCAAATATGTCAATGACTTTTACTTCCTTTTTATCTGAAGCCAATCTAGTTCCTCGGCCAATTGATTGAATTGCTTTGATGAATGACTTCCCTGCATCAACTACTATCAGACATTTTACTCTATCAATGCTAATACCTGTTGATGCTATACCAGATGTTGCAATGACAATCATATCATTCTGAGTTTCAAAAAGATCATATTGGGTTTTTCTATCTTTCTTTTTTGAAGCTCCATATAAGAAGACTGCATTTCCACCTACCGCTTCTGTTAGCTTTTCACCGAATGGAACTGAATTGACAAGAACTAATGTATTACCATATTGTTCAGCATGCTGTATGATAAGACCTGCTATTACTTCAATACGATCTTGATTTTTTGATAAGTAAGTTTTTTCAGCAGCATAATCAGGGAACTGTTCTTTACTTGATTGTTTCAAACAAATCTGTTCAATATCCACTTCGGCAAGATAACCGTTATCAATCAACCATCGTGCGGGAATTTCAATTAGGATATCGCCAATTGATGAATTGAGTGACATTTGGTCAGCTTCAGGTTTAGGGAATGTTCCAGTTACTCCAAACTTGAAGGGGATATGCGAGCCGTGTTCATTCAATAGTTGTTGTGCTATGTTAGCCTTACAACCATGACATTCGTCCCATATAAGAGCTTGGAATGTTGAAAGAACTCGTGGATTATACTGAAGTGCTTGCCAGGTTGCCACAACGTTCAAATGATCAACATCTTTGTTATCTCCAGAATAAGTTCCGGTGTCTAACCCAATGACATCTCGATAGAACTCAACTGTTTGATCGACAAGGTCAGAAGATGGCACAATCGTAATGCATTTATACCCGGCTGATGAAAATGCATGTGAAATGCCAGCAGTCATCGAAGTTTTACCTGCTCCGGTTCCTGCGATAATGAAGCCGCCTCCATTCTCAATACATAAGTTGATTGATTGAGTTTGATAAGGTCTTAAGTAAAATTCGATTTCACGGTCAACATCGACAAACATATCATCGGAAATAAGAGGAGGGTGTTCAAAGTATTGACGTTTGTCAATAAGTTCAATTTCATAACCCCACTTTTCTATCAAGGGTATCATTCGTGATAATAACTTGACTTGAGTTTTACCCGTCTTTTCGAAGAAACGAATTCTTCCATCCCAACGTCCAAGTTTGAACATTGGCATATGTCTATACCCATCGACAAATGGAGCAAACATTTCCCATAACATATCAATATGAAACTTGTCTAATCCCTGTATTGAACACCATACTTCATTTTGTATAGTTATCTTAACATTATTCATAATACATATTCTTCCAATGATGCAATTGCTAATTTAGTAATATGGCCTACTTGCCAATTCATTATGTTAAGACCTTCAATAATAGCTTCCATCTTTTTTCTTAGAAAAGATATCTCTAAAATAAGTTCAGACATTTCAACATATTCAACATCCCCCTTGATATATTGTTTGATATCAGTTTGAGATAAATGACGAGAGTGACCTTCATTTAGAGATTTGTATCTAAGACCTTCTATTTTATCACGTCGGATTGATAATAGTTCTTCTATACTCTTAAGTTCTGCTTCATATGTTTTGAATTCTGCAATTCTCTTTGGGATATTCTGACAAATCTCAACAAGTTTCCTACCTTCTAAAGTAAAGAATGGTTTTACTTCAGTAATCTTAGCTTTATAAGTTTCAATATAGTCTAAAACTAGATGAACATTTTCTGCAATAGGAGATAGGAATGTCATATGCTTATTCAGAGATTGATATTAATTCAACAGTATCATTATCTTCATGTGAAAAATCTAATAAATCAGTTTCGGTCAATTCCATTTTGTCAATTGCAATTGACTCATGTTCTAGAATAATTGGATGAGATAATAGTTTTTGAACAAGTTCTTCATTTAGCTGTTTCTTTTGAAATTTCACAAGTTCATTTGGTAATTGACATGAATACCAAGCACCAGCTTTAGACACAACTCCATCAACTTCAAGTAAATCAAGTAATCCCGAATACGGAGACATACCACTTGAATAAGGAACTTCAAGTTCTACTTTTGAACCAAGTTTTGCAAAACGTGATTTGTAAGTTTCAACTCGCATTCTTACACCAACTACTTCACTTTCTTCTTTCAATTTCAATCTTGTTACCAGACCGATAATTGATGGGAAGAACTTAGTGCTGTTTGTAATTGTCCATAAACCATCTCCAGCTAAAACATCAGCGGGATATACATGGTCAGTTACTAGAATTGTAATTGGAAGTTTAGTGATTGATGACAACATCATTCGCAACATCATCTTTGAACGTTTAGCTCTTTGACCCTGGTCACCTTTAGTCGTGCCATCTTTTGAATAATTTTCGATTTCGGTTGATGTTGAAAGCATTGCAATACTGTCAAGAACCATGACAATACGAGGTGCATCATAATTTGCACGGCCATACTCTTTTTCGTATCCAGAGAAAAAGTCAGAACATACACTATTCACATCTTCCATCATTCCGACCTGAATGTATGTAAGTTTATCTTCAGAAATATCAACACCGATTTTAGTCAAGAACTCTGTATCAAGTGCATTCTCTGAGTCTAAAATGACAAGATGAGCTCCTTCTTTTTGAGCTTGTGCTAATACGTTTGATGATAAGAAACTTTTACCTGCTCCAGATGGTCCAACAAATGCAGTGATACGACCTTCAGGAATAGCACGGAAATAAGAACCTGTTAAGATTTTGTTTAGTGCATAATTGCCTGAAGAATACCATTTTTTTGGAGCACTAATACCAACATTTACTGTCTTTAGTTTTTCAATGTTCTTTTTGAAATCCTTTAGAAACTTTAAGTCATTTGACATGATTTATCCTCTTTTGTCATTTAGAAAGAAAAGGAGTGAGTAATATGATTTACCCACTCCTTACTATTTGCGTCGTCCTGATTGATCTTATTCAGCTTCTGCCGTTTTAGCAGCTTTAGCACGAGCACGTAATGCAGCAAGAGCAGAAGAACCTGAAGTTGGAGCTTCACTTGTTGCCGTCGTCGCAGTCACTGGTGTAGATGCCTCTATGACAGGGGTTGCTACATTTGGTGTAGCAGACGGCTCAACAGGAGTAGCAGCTGGGGTGCTTTGTGTAGATGCTACAGGAATACTTGCTCCAGTAAGATCAGCATTCAACATTGCTTCAAGTTCTGCACGAGGTACTTGTTTACGACGTTGCTCTTTCAAATCCATCAAATCAAGTTTATCGATCAAATCTTCATCAACATTTGTTTGTTTAGGTGCAAAAGAACTTGTTCCATAATCAGCATATTGACCTGATTTGGTTTTCTTGATCCTAAAGTTATAACCACCAATCAATGAATATGGTTCAACTTCTAAATCACCGGATTGAAAAGCTGATTGGATTAGTTTGAAGATTTTTGGACCAAAGTCAATTAGTTTGATTATTTGTTCAGCATCATGTTCAATTGGACTTTCAATAACAATAACCTGTCCAATATAAGAAAGTTTTCTATAGTATTTTTTACCAAGATCTTCATTCTTTTCATCATAGTATTTTTTTGATAATTCACAAATTGGGCAAGACTCACCATACATTTTACCACAAGCAACAGTCGTTCTTTGTCCATTGATATTCAATTCATGAACATGATTTTCTACTAAGAAACCTAATGGATTATCTTCATCTAAATCTGGTAAGAAACGTACAACGGCTGTTTGATTTTCTTGCATTTTCCAAAACGGATAAAACTTTTTCCAAGAGTCATCATTTGAAGAAGAGGTAGTTTTTGCGGCGAAGGCTGCTTTTAGAGCTTCAAGTTTGTTTGACATATATAAAATTCCTATAAAGTAATAAAGTTTGAATGAAACAAAAGTATTCAAAAGTATAAGGCAAAAAACCATATACAAATCTATTTATAGATTTTGAATTATTAAGATTTATTTTACAACGGATTATGACAAAGACACTATGTCATCGAATAGTGTCTTTATTCATCGAGGGGGAGTGGTACAACGTAGGAAGAAGTCTATTATATCAAATCAATGTTTGATTGTAAATAGATTTCTTTATAGAACTTGCATCCAATCATTAGATTGAAATGCCACAATATCTTTAGGTGTTTCAATGGTCCAATCATCTTTTAGTTTTCTAGCTTCATCTTTGGCGTTATACTTGACACACGAAAATCCTTCTTTAGTAGTAATGTACTCTCCACCCCTCTTTGCATGATATGTCTTAGGGTCAAGAAACCGTTCAAGTTCATTTTCAGGATCGCCGTGAATGCTATACATTTCACGAATGACATCATTATTACGTGGAGCACTTGTCCCAGTCCAACAGAACTCATTATGTAACCAATCTTTAGAAGGTAATCTTGGATCATCTACAACAAACCATCTTCGAATATACCCGTCTTCTTCCTGAGTAAAAAGAACACCTTCAACAAGTCCATCACGGAAAAACCTTTTACGAGCTTCCTCAAGATTTTCCGACCACATATTGACACATCTAATAGAAGCTCCCGCAAATTCGTCTTCTCTAGAGGTCCAAAAGCTAAAGTAATTGCCAAAAGATTTTGGGTATTCGCTTTTACCTATACCTACTAACGATTGCATTCCAACAACCGCTTGGATTTTTGTTCTTATTCCATTGTTCATGATTTAGCAACCTCGTCAAAATCAAAAGAAAATGTATATGACATTGCATCAACTTCAGTGCCTATTAGTGGAGTTGATATCCTAAAGTACTGTTGCTGTACTGAACGTTCAGAGATTTGTTTATCACTACGAGTTGATTGACGGTTCAAACATACTTGATATGGTATTGCAAAATGAACAGCAAAAACATTATAGCCATGTTGTCTGGCTAGAGTAATCCAACGACGACGGGATTTAGCTGACACATTGGAAATATCGACAAAGATATTGAACCTTTCTTGTACAAGAGACGAAAACTCTTTCAAGCAATAAGCATCAAACTCTTTCTCTACTTGCTTATCTTCATTTCGGTGAATGTAATTCCATGCAACATCATAGATTGGTTCATTACCTGTTTGAGCACCATAAAATGCAAGTCGAAGATCATCTAAACTAAACAGATATTCACTTGGTCCATCAGCATCATCATAAGAAAACCTTTCCATAAAGTATGTCGATTTACCAGAACCTGATGCACCAATTGCAAGAATAATATATGGAACTCCACGATTGAAGATTTCGCCTACTTCTTTAGTTTGAACTGATTGAAACTGTGAAATCCATTCTTCTACTCGTGTGTAAGTTCCATCAGGATCATCACTTATTCTTCCATGTGCATCTGAACGAAGAACGTCGAAATAAGCTTCTTCTAGTTCTTCACCACCAAGAAAACGAATGTGAGTTTTTAGTGCTATCAATTTATCTTTACCGGTTTTTTCATATGGTAAATGATGCTCAATCAAACACTTAACTTTTTCAATCATTGACCAATTGACTGCTTGACCCAAGTCTTTTTCCAATTCTTGCCAATGAGTTAGGATGTAATCTTCAAACACTCGAGCTGACATTTGTTCATGTCCAGGATAACTATAATAAGTACCTCTAGCTTCTGAGAACTTTTCAGTACGAGCCATAGGTTTTCCGGTGTCATGAAATAGCAATGCAAGTTTTGTTAGAAGTTGTTGTTCTGTAGTTCTAGAACTAGCAATGTTATCTTCATACCAGCGAATAGTCATTCTTGTGTGTTCTGAAACATTCGCTTCTCGATGATATGGACTGTCTTCAAAAATAACTCGCATAGCATGACCTAACTTAGAAGTCATAACTTTATGATAAAAATTCTCAAATGACATCTTGTTTGTTCCTCTTCTATTTCAATGTATAAAGCTATTATAACAAGTTCAAACGCATTTGTAAATCATTTTTCTTCAAATCATCATTTTTCTTCAAAAAACCATTGCTAATCAGTCACGGAAAAATGATGATTTGAAAAACAGTAATAAAATCAATAACTTAGAACAAGAATGAATAATAAAAATAGTAATAAAATCAACTACTTAGAAAAAGACTAACTACAAAGTGAAGACGAAAATCTATCATTTGATGATGATGGCTTTGACTAGATGCTAAGCATCTAGTCAAATGATAAAAGAGAGAGAGTACAAGACAATCTACATAATCATCTACAAGGAGGGAGAAACTGAATAATATATATACCCTTAGTCTGTCAGTTTTTGTTTCCACATAAATGACATAAAAATGTCATATTTTAGTATTTCCTCCACATAAAATGAATATGAGATTTTTATCAACTGTTTGATAAATAATATATTATTAAAGTAAAATCTTTATATCATATATGCTAATTTCGTTCCGTCACTTTCTACAATTATCAGAAGACATTAAACATCTCATTGAAGAAATAGACCCAGAAGTCAGACGAAATCGTAAAAAGATGATTGACTATTATCTAAAGTTGAACAACTATTCATATTGGAATGCTGAACATGCAATGGAAGTTGCAAAGTTATCACGAGACTTTGGAAAGCATTTGGGATTGGATGCGAATAAACTAGCTTATTCAGCACTTACACATGATAGCGGGAAGGTTCATGTTGATAAGATTGTTCTTCATAAACCTGATACGTTATCTGAACCTGAACGAGTTCATATTGATACTCATGCAAGTAAAGATGAAGATATCAAACATCTAAAACATTTGACTGGGGAACAAGGTAACTATGCTAGACTTGCATTACGTTATCATCATACAAGACCGTCAGACCTTGACAAAATGGCAAATGATGGAAAGCTAACAAAAGATGAAGTTGAAGTTATCAAAATCATTACTATATGCGATATCTTTGAAGCTCTTGTATCAGAAAAAAGACCATACAAAAAACCTATTACTAAATATGATGCATTAGTTCTGATGAGTTCATTGACAATAGTTGATAAAGACATTTTGAAAAAGTTTGTTGAATGGCAATACCAAGAATTTGCTAATGAATATCGAAAGGATTTTGTTGAACGTAATCGTGAAAGATTAGAACGAGAGTATGCAATAAGAAAAGAAGAGTATAAGAAAAAGTATGACCATTATGTTGCATCATCAAAAGCATCACCGCGAAAGTATAACTCATCTTCATATGAAGAAACCTGATATAATTCTTTAGCAAGCAAAACTATTTCCAACTTATAACCTGTTTGTTCTAATATCTTCTGTTCATAAGCTTTTTGGTTTATAAGCTTATTGCATATAAATCCGTCATGGATTAGCAGAAATTGAGCATTATCAGTTTCTTCAAGTTCTCTACTTACTACATCAATAGCTTGTCGTTCAGCACCAAAATACCAATGAGCAACTGCTTGTTTAGAATTCCATCTATTCATAGTTTTGACACCTCCAACTTGATTAGTCAATTGAATAGACCCATTGTCCAAGGTTACTGCTTTTTCTCGTAATGCATATGCAAGATGTTTGAATACTTTTGATTGACATTCATGAACAATTGAAAGAAAGAGTTCGTTCGATAATAACTTCTTTGATACTTCAGGTCCAAATGTATTGATAACTGCAAATGTAAATCTATCTACTTTGTCAGGATGTTTAGCAACATAATCAATATCCCATAGAGCTTGCTTCTCAGATGGAACAGTTTGACCAAAGAATAACCCGGTTAGAACTCGTTTGACCGTTTGTTCATCAACATTGATTTGTTTTGCAATTTGAGCTCGAATAGCTATTCTATTTTCAATAAACATTTCAATAGCAGGTAATGACCCATTAGGAACTAATTTGAAGTATTCTTGAGCAAGAATAGATGGAGCACATGCTTTGAAATCATAACTATGCCAATCTTGAAACACATTCATCCTATCTTCTTTCTTGAGGTTTTGTAACGGATGATGTAATCTTCCGGTATTTGCAACTGAATATGATATCTTAGAACCTGCTAATAATGTATCAGCATATCCTTTGATAATAAGATTACTTGATATGTTTTTAGTATTACTAAATTGGATAATATCCAATTTGATGTATCCTTTTGATACTTTAGTATTATCTTTATATCCTATATTATTATCATCTATTAGAGAACGAATAACTCGAGTCCAATATGGATTAGTTTCAAATCGAATATCAGTTATCATACTAATAGTTCTTTGTTTGAATAGTTCAGTAACTATCCATTCCCGTGCTAATCTTTTCTTATAGTCATACTTATGATTAGTATAAAGATATGGTTCAAGTAATTGATATACATCAAATTGCCAACGATGTGAATTGAGTAATCGTTTGCACCACCAACTATTGAAGATAACTATCCCATTTCCATTACGGTGTTTTGAATACGGAGAATGTATCCATAAGCATAAATCACTGAATGCAGTAATGAACCGAGCCCACTGTTTTCGATGAGTTATTTTAGAGATGCTTTGAGCTTGTTGATGTAGTTCTGGGAAGTATTCATACAAGAGCACACCATCTTCATCTCTCTCTTCTATTGGTTGATAGGTCATTTTACCCAATGTATAGATATAGTTATAAAGAACATTATAACACAAATCACAGGAGCTTGTTAATTTTTATGAGAGTTTTATCTGACGCAGCTGTTCATCCATTACGCATTGTTCTTCCAGTAGTTGATAGCTTCCCTGATACACCAATCACCGGCGAAATCATCTATTTCAATCGGTCTCCGCATCAAGCAATGATGCTTTATACTGGTGAAGGTTGGGTTCCTCTTTATACTACTCGTAACAACATTTGGGAAAGACACATCGCTGAACCTGAACAAAAAGTGTTTGACCTGTCTAATGAGTATGATACAGATGGCAATAGCTTAGTTGTGTATAAGGATGGAAGAAGACTTTTACCTCATATGTATGCTGAAGTAGGAAGAAGCATTGTGACATATAAAGAAATAGATGAAGAAACAGGTGAAGATATCGAGCTTCATGGTGGTGAAGAATTTGAGTTCCAGATTTTCAATGTCAGAAAATCTGGAACATTCAATGTGAAGAGTTTCAATCGTCGTGTTGGAGTGGATGTTTAGAGCTCTGCATAATCTTTTAGACCTGCATCAATGAGTTCTTCTTGGCATTCTAATATGTTTCGATTTCCTGATAAATGTTCGTTGACGATATCTTTAGCTTCTAAAGCTGCTTTTGGATATGTTCCAACTAATGATAAACCTCCAGTATGTGTTATACTTTTTAGCTTCTTTATCTTCAAGAAGCTCAAATATCCTAGATAAGTTGGAGGAACTACTATTGTTCCTCCAACCTCTTTGAGTACTTTATCAATATGATTAGTAATCGGAATGTTCCACCAAGCAAAGTTTTGTCCAATGATTGACGGACAACCTTCTACTGTCAGGTCATTACAATTAGTAACAGTCAATGATCCATCAATCTTATTAGGAAATCCAAGAAAAGAACTAAGTTTCAGATCATTGAGACTCAAGTCATTATCTCGTTTATCGTTCTCCCATTCTTTTAGCCTAAATGGAATGTACCATTTTCCACCATGTTCAACTAACATTGCATCAACAATTGTTGGCCAACTGTCATGTGTTTCAAAAAATCCATCATGACGTATACTACCTGATAAGAACAATTCTCCAGTATTATGATCATGAAATACAACAACATCTCCACCAGGTTCATCATAACGTTCTTCATCATACTTCAACCAACCAGGCAACTTCAATAAATCTTCATTTGAAGTAGCTTGCCAGGGATAATGAGTACTATTATCTTCCGTAATAAATTGTTTGAAAGTCCTTTTATTCATACTGTTGCTTTATGACCTTATGTAATGCTGATGAATAATGATGATGAATATCAGCAGATGGTTCAAATTCATGAACACATTTTGAACCATCATAGATTTTTCCATCATGTGTTATCTTGTAATGTTTCTTCTTATGATTGAACTTCAGAATGCCTTTAGAAAGTTCATCATCAGATGATTTCAATTCAAAGTCCAACGTATTGAAGTGAGCACCTTCAATAACTTTCTTGATTGATGAAGTCAAGTCATTTTCAGAATGTTTAGTCAGATCTTTTTCTTTTACTACAGGTTTGTCAAATAAATCTTTCAGTTTCATTTAGGCGATATCCTTTCTATTATTCAAAGTAAGTAATGAATGGTGTTGTGAATTTACCTTTTTCCAAAAATTTGACATAGGTATCTTTAGAGTCAAAAATCACAAAAACTTTACCATTCTTTTGAGACAAAACTCGTTTCAATTCATGAAAGTTTTCTTGATCGTTGACAACATCTTGATCAGAAAATAGAAGAATATTGTGCTTCTCTTTTAGAAGAATTAGTAATTGATCAGTAAGTGCTGTAGAAAAGTTAGTAGAAGAACCAAAATGTTCTTTGAATACGGTACTCATTTTCTTATCCCAAGACTTGGGTTTAGCCTTTACATCTGGCACCTTTCCGGCTTTATCACCTTTGAATATAGCTTTGAAGATATCAAAAGTATCGCTAAACTTGATAAGAGTAAATGCAACTGATTGTAACCCTTGATGAGATTTTAGCAAGTTGAAAAGATTAGAGTAAATCTTTTCAATAACATTGCCCATAGAACCCGAACTATCAACACAAAAGCATAAGTTTGCTTGCTTCAACTCAACGGGAACATCACCAGGTTTCATTGCACCAGCACCAGTTTGCATTGCAGTATGTAACCCTGAAATACCACGACGAGAAGGTTTTTGATAGGTTTCTTCAACTTCTTCACCTGCAGAAGCAATAAACTTTTTGACTATTTCTCTCCACTGAAAACTTGGCTTTACTGAATTATAGTCAATTTCATGCGACCCGTTTTGTCCCTGTCCTCTGCCACCAGCACCTTGTTTAGCCTCACGGTCCTTACGCTCTTTCTCGCGTTCTTTCATTTCATCTTGAGCTTCTTTATTAGACTTATCTTTTGACTTTGACATCTGGTCTTCAGTCTTACTGTTCTGCTCGTCAATCTTTTTCCATGGTCCTTTACCTTTACCTTTACCTTTACGTTTAGGTCCCTCTCCTTCTCCCTCGCCTTCTCCTTCTCCCTCTCCTTCTCCTTCCTCGTCATCTCCCTCATCTTTACCTTCATCCATGTCTTCCCCTTCTTTTTGCCCAGGTACATGGTCATCTCCCATA
>Ga0172366_10000848_pt1 | contig 23145 bp, 22 predicted proteins | sample LakKivSesite69cm_FD_114533 | JGI IMG/M metagenome (GOLD analysis project Ga0172366, IMG submission 114533) | Sediment microbial communities from Lake Kivu, Rwanda - Sediment site 69cm | ecosystem: Environmental > Aquatic > Freshwater > Lake > Sediment | place: Rwanda: Western Province, Lake...
ACTCTGTGGTGAAGTGGTTTTATTTCTTTGTAGGGGAGAGGGATATGCAAAAATTTATGTGTATCGGGATTTGCGTCATATTTCTATGCTTCACAGGAGGCACAATCATGGGGTTTGAAATGCCTGAATCTATCCAGAAGTTGATTAATGACGGTGAGTATGTAAAGGCAAAGGAGGCGCTCCTGAGTCTTGCGGTAAAACGGGACATCTCTAAAATGGAACGCAATGAGATTATCTTCGAGGTGGAACGCCTCAACCGCGTCCCTTACGATTTCAGACTTTCGGAGGACGACGTTTTGAAACAACTGAAAGAGCATATCCCCGACGCAACAATGGATGACGTGACCTCATGGACGAAAAGCGGCGCGCTTGAATCTCGCATCATTGAAGGTGAACGCCTTTATTTCACCCGCGCAGTGAGAAATCTTTTTATCCTTAATAAGGATGCCGCACTCCGGAGAGTCAAAACCGCCGAAAGGGTAACCTCAACCACTGCTTACGGCGAAATAAAAGACATGCGCATTCATGCCAAAAATGCCCTCGAGGCGCGGAAAAAATCCAAGTCATCCACCGTCACACCCGAACGCTTCCGCATTGAATATACACTGTCCGTCCATCCGGATGCAGTGCCTGCAGGTGAAATTATCCGCTGTTGGCTTCCGTATCCAAAAGAAGTTCCCACGCAGACAAACATAGCCCTTATCGAGTCATTCCCTGAGAATCCAATCATTGCCCCGAGCAAGATGCCCCAACGCACCATCTATATGGAACGCCCTGCCCAGAAGGATAAACCCACCACGTTCTCCGTCACATTTCAATACACGGCATGGGCATTTGTTAAGCCCATTGACCCGCTCAAGATTGACACTTACAACAAAAAGGAGGATGTCTGGACATCATACACTGCCGAGCGTCCACCTCATATCGTCTTCACGCCAGAAATACGCAAGCTCGCCAAAGAAATATGCGGCAAGGAGAAAAATCCCTATCTCAAGGCGAAAAAGATATTCGCATGGGTTTATGATAATGTCACGTGGTCGGGGGCAATTGAATACTCCATCGTCCCGAACCTCTCCATGCGCGCCCTTCAGCGACGCACGGGCGATTGCGGAATGCAGGGGCTACTCTTTATCACACTCTGCAGGGTGAGCGGAATTCCTGCTCGATGGCAGAGCGGGTGGTCATTGCAACCGGGCGAAGAGAATATGCATGACTGGTCGCAGGTTTATTTTGAGCCATACGGATGGCTTTACGCCGATGCCTCTCGCGGATTCATGGATTCTGATGACCCCGAAATAAAGTGGTTTAATTTCGGGAATTTTGACCGCTATCGTCTGATTGTTAATACCGACTATGGTCGCGAACTATATCCGAAGAAGAAATTTTTCCGCTCCGAGCCGGTGGATTTTCAGAGGGGCGAGGTGGAGTGGAAGGGCGGAAATCTCTACTTTGACAAGTGGGATTATAACTTCAAAGTTGTGCCCATGTCAAAATAAAATATTTCACCACAGAGCCACAGAGAACACAGAGAAATTTATGATATTTCAAGAATGAACTCCGTGTCCTCTGTGACTCTGTGGTGAATCCTTTTTAATCCGCTTTTGCTGCGTCCAAACGGCACCAGGCATACAGGGCGTCATAGACCTGAAATTGATTTTCAAGATTTTCCATGTCGTCGGGAAAAAGCAGACTGTAACCCGAAGCGATGGCGCGGAGTCCGGCGGAGCATGGGTCGGGGTTGGGATTATCCGTGTCGGCGCCATTAACGATTGCCGCCAATTTTGAAAGCGCCTTATCCTTCAAACCATATTTTTCAATGATTGCCTCAAAGGAGCATTTGCCGTCCTTGTGACCCAGTTCCACATTAGGGACGTCAAACGGGATGGCGCCTTCCTTTTTTGCAACCTCGCTCACGAGACTCGCCGCAACGAAGATAAATTCCGCCTCAGGGTCAACAAATCTCCTGATGAGCCAAGGACACGCCACCCTATCCACCTTCACATGCGCCCGCGTAACCCATTTCATATCGTTTCTCCTTCAGTAGAATCGCATTCATCTGTCCGTATAGAATTATTTGTTTAAATCTTCTTTGTAGGTAACCCGAGCCATGCAAGCGGCAACTCGTTGAATCTGTAATGACAGTTAACGCTATGAATATAATCCAATACATCTTTGTATTCTGGCTTTTTGAACCAGTCATTCAGAACATAGACATATTCGACCTTCAATCCCAACGGGGCGACTAATTTCAAATATTGCTTTCGCTTAAAATCACACGTCTGCAATTTTTCGTCAACCGATCCACCTATTTGTCAACTGGCAAGTTTGATGCCTCAACAACATCCTTTATTCGTTTAGCAAATGCAAAAATATGATTTACTTCAGGTCTTTTATAATAATTTTCATATAATTCATCTTCACTTAAATTGCTTGTTAGAAAATCATTTTCAAACTCTTGCCAAATATACTCCTCATACGACTTTCTTTCTGAATCCAATAAATAATCCAGAACAAACAAGAGCACTTTTGAATCTTCCGAAGGTAAAAAAACGCCTTGTGGCGAATTTGATGTCATAATGCGCCTCCATTATTTCTTCAAACAATCATCAAACAACAAAATCCCGATTGGCTTTAATTATTTCAAACTCATATTGTCGGACTAAGATATTATAACTTAAGAAATTCACCCGTTTGCGAATATCCGCAAAGGCTACAAGATTTAATTTTTGTTTATATTCTGCATGTCTCTTTTCATCGGAGACAATAATCATCTGAACATAAAAGTCCTGAAGATCACAATATTTCAAAAGGGAGTTTTGTATATCAGTGGTATGTTCTATTTCAAAAAAGCTGTGGGGCATTAATCTGTCATTAAACCAAATAACATCAATTGTAGCACTCCTATTTACAAGAGAATCATGACTAAACTTTGGGATTTCTTTCAATGAACGCAATTCTTCCAGAGGCTTATTTACAAACATCTTGCTCTTATCTTGATTTGGAATATATGTAGAGTATTTTCGTAAATTTCCTATAATAACAAGCATACCTTGATAATATGAATGATTCTGCTCTATAGACTTTGGTGAGATCTCGGCTTTTTCCGAATATTCTGATAAACCAAGCTTATCTTTATAGGAACGCAAAGCCCAAAGGCCTGGGCGAACTTTGAAAATTTCGCGGCGTTGTTGAACTATTCTTCGAATTGAAGCAAATGGAGTCTTTGTTTTCCATTCGCATTCCTTTATTTGCAACACGTCTCGATAAAGATCTGCTAAAGTTGCTTGTCCGCCGAGGCGATCAAGAGACTGTATAACTGCCTCATGCTGCTTCACAATATTTATCTCCTCTAATTATTGTCTCAATTAAATAAAAATATTGGCATGATACGACCATACGCCATATTCATCATTCCTGAAGAAACACTTATTTGGAGAATACTCGGAACTCTCCATCACCATGAATGGAAATGTGTCATGTTCTTCATGTAATTTATCGTATTTCTTCATTATGTTCTTTCCAGATCCTTGCAGAAAATATCAGCTGTGAACCTTTGTGCGACGGTTAGAATGCTTTGTTGGGCGAGACGATCTACGTGCAACTTCGATAAGTGAACGAAGGGCTTCATTTACAGCATCATCAGTTGGAAACGCTTTCGCCACATCAGGACTGAGTAAGACTACATTAGTTCCAGCTCGATAATCTTTAAGATATTTGCCCCGAACACCGTGTCCAAGGTTTTCACGCCGATACTCTGAGCGCAATTCTTCAGAATTATTTTTCCTCATATATACTCCTCTCCTGGCGAGTCATAAGACGCGCACTTATAATTCGGATTCTATGGTCTCTATCAGTATGTGAGACAACCAATAATCGATTAAATTTCGATAGTCCAAAAGTGAGGAACCGTTCTTCATCAGTGGAATGATCTGGATCCATAAAAGTGATTGCCAGTGGGTCACTAAAAACTGTTGCTGCCTCATGGAAGGTGACATTATGTTTGCGTTTATTCCTGACAGCCTTTTTGGGGTCCCATTCAAAGTTCATTCCATGATGCCTTCATTGAATTTTGTCTGGGAACATTATTTAATAACAAAATTCATGATAAAGAAAAATCCTGTAATTCGTCAAGAGGGAAAGCAAATCTGAATTTTAACAGCTCATTTCACGTGGCGACGCGGGGATAGAGCCAGCCGCCAATGTTCACAAGAATCGCTGTCCCTACAATAAGAACGCTGAAATCTAAAGCAATTCCATACTGACTCACCCCGCCGGAAAGCATCATTGCCCGCAAGGCATCCACCTCGTAAGTCAACGGATTTATGTGCGAAATGATTTTCAACCAAGTTGGCATGATGGATATGGGATAAATCGCATTGCTGGCGAAAAAAAGCGGCATGGTCAATATCTGCCCAATGCCCATTAAACGTTCTCGCGTCTTAACAATGCAGGCAATAATCAGTGAGAGCGTTGAAAAGAATGCGGCGCTCAATACTATGACCAGCAGGACGATTATCAGCGAATGCGGTTGAAAGTTCAATTTCACTCCCAGCAGAAGCGACAGGACATAGATGAAAAATGCCTGCGACAGACTGCGCACACCCGCCGCGAGCGCCTTGCCGAGCACAAGGGCATTGCGCGGGGTCGGGCTGACCAGAAATTTCTGCACGATGCCCAAATCGCGTTCCCAGATAATGGCAATTCCGTAAAAGATAGCAATGAACAGCACGCTCTGCGCCAGAATACCGGGCGCCATAAAATCAATGTAACGCATTCCCCCCGTCGGTATTGCCCTCATGCGGGTGAAGACTTGTCCAAACACCAGGAGCCACAACGTTGGTTGCACGGCTCGCGTGAAAAGCTCGGTGGCATCATGCAGTAATTTGCGCACTTCCAGCTCGGCGATGACCATTGTCTTTTTCACAAAACTGATGGTGAAAACGATGGGGCGCCATTTTTCGCGAGGCGGTTCCGAATTAACCAAGCCGCCGTGCGATGCGCCTTGTTCTTGAAGTTTCACGATAGCTTCCTCCACTGTCCAAGCTATCACCGGCGTAATGGACGAACACGTCGTCGAGGGTAGCCTTTTCGTTACCGAGGGATAACTTGAGTTCCATCGGTGTGCCGATAGTAACGACGTTGCCGAGGTGCATAATCGCCACCCGGTTACACATACTGTCGGCTTCTTCCATGAAGTGCGTGGTTAAAAAAATCGTAGTGCCGAAGTCGGTGCGCAGACGCTCGATATGTTTCCACACAGCCTTGCGGGCAACGGGGTCTAATCCGATAGTCGGTTCGTCGAGGAACAAAATCGGAGGACGGTGCAAGGTGGATTGAGCAATCTCCAGACGCCGTATCATTCCACCCGAATAAGCGCGCACCAGTTTGTTCGCGGCATCAGCGAGTCCGGTGAAAGACAGTGCATCACGGATGCGTTCATCTCGTTCGGTGCGAGGGAGGTCATACAGCTTGGCAAAGATTAACAGGTTTTCGTAACCGGTAAGCGTTCCGTCGGCAGATAGCATTTGCGGCACATAGCCGATGACGCGCCGAACCTTGTCAGATTCGTGGATAATGTCAAAGCCCGCCACACTTGCCCGACCGGAAGTCGGTGGCAAAAGTGTGTTCAGCATTTTGATGAATGTGGTCTTGCCTGCCCCGTTGGGTCCCAGCAATCCAAAGACCTCACCGGTTTTCACTTCGATATTCAGTGCATTAACCGCAGTCAGTGTGCCGAAGCGTCGTGTAAGAGCCGAAGTTGTGATGATGGCTTCTGACATTCAATGCTCCTCGTTCCGTCGCTGAAGCTCAGGTGCGTAAGCGACAACTCACGGGGATTACCCAATAAGATGGGTCATTTGAAGGCGTGTCAGCCAGTGTACGTGGAATATTTAACGCCATCCTTGGTGCTATTCTTTACAGAATACATTAGTTCATCCGCTATCTTTACCACGTTGTTAACCGTTTTTGGCATGGCAGTGTAAGTGACAACGCCGATGCTGAATGTTATGGGCAAATTGTTCTTTTGCATTTCCGCTGTAAGACCGGAATGAATCTTGGAAATGACCACCCTGGCTGATTCTTCCTCTGTCTCCGGTAACAGCAGGGCAAACTCATCACCGCCAAATCGGGCTACTATATCTGTATCGCGTAAATGATGCTGTAAGACGCTCGTCACAGTTCGGAGAACCATGTCGCCCATGTCGTGTCCAAAACGGTCATTCACTGCCTTGAAGTTGTCGATGTCAATATAAGCCAGCGTGAAGGGATGTTGATATCTGCGGGACCGACTGATTTCCATGTGTGCCAGACTGTAAAAGTAGCGGGAATTCACCGCACCCGTGACAAAATCGGTGCGAGCAAGTATTTCTTCAGTTCGGAGTTTTTCTCTTAATGCCGAGAGTAGAAGTGTCACAATGATAAAGAAGCCGAATCGGATTAAGGTGTTCCAGAGATAAATTGCAGGGTATGAATAGGTCTGTCCACTTAAAGCGTCTGCAAAATACCAGACAATAGCACAAAGAATGGAAAACATTACACCCAGTCGCCGGCTTACAAACCAGGTAACCAATACAATGGGGAACAAATAAAACAGCGAGAGGCTGATTTCATATCCCGTTAAATAATCAATAACGCCAAGTACTACAACGAGTTCACCTCCCACTATGCCCCAGAAGAGGCGACCGTGTTTCTCAAGGGCTTTGATTATATTCATTGTTCAAAACCCGATTTCAAAATTCTATTAACGTCATGCAGGCTAATTCTCATGACCTTTTTTTGAGTCTGAAGTCCTGTCAAGTGTTAAAATTTCTCTTCGGCTCGGAATTCGTGAAGAGGCGTCAACTAAAGCATATATCGTGACAATTGAGCCGGGTGTGTTGATAATTCAACTTGCCAATTATTTTTTGCCCCTCATATGTAAACGTAAAATTGTGAAAGATGAGGTGGAAAAGATGAGGCGGAAATTATTTTCTTATCTCTTTTCAGGATTTTTCTGCTTGTTTGGTATTCCCGTCGGACACTGCACCGCATGGGTGTGTCTGGATGCCAATGCCCCTATTGATGCAACGTCGGGTAACATTGCCGCACCGGCACAGGTCATTGCGGAGACAGGCACGAAATTTACCCGCATCAATTTTATTTTAGGTCCGTGGAGTGCCCCAGACGATACAACTCATCATGGTGCGCAAAATATGTCATGGTTTGAGACCTATGACGCCATTATAAATGCCCTTGTGAGCCGCGGTGTGAGGATTTATGGACTCATCGGCGCCGAGGGTGTGAAAAGCGCCGCCCAGCTGAACACGGAGCAATATATTACTGACTACGTGCGGAATTTTGTACTGATTGTTGGACATTTTAGAGACCGCGTTCGCATATACGAGAGTTTCAATGAGCCGAATAACTGGGCATCGGGGACAACAACGCCTACCGTCCCGGCTTATTGGTTTGCAAGGATGCTTGAGCGCATTTACAGCGATGTGAAGGTGGAAAATGGACATACCACAGACACCACCTGGCAGGTGACCCTTGTCTCAGGACCGCTCTTTTCCCATGACCAGGACACCGTGGCGTCTTATTTTACACAGGTATATTCCGAGGGAATAAATAACCTCGGCTGGAAGGCGTTGAAAAGCGCCACGGGAACGTATCCCCTTGATGGCATCGGTTATCATATCTATGTGGCACAGGGAACTACTGACGTTAACACAATCCAGCAGAAGATGCTTGGAAACATTAATGCCATCTGGAATGTTGTAACGACTTACGAGGGGAGCAACACGGCAAAAAGGCTGTGGGTTTCCGAATTCGGCTGGAGTAGTGATTCTCTTGGGAGTGAGGCGGCGCAGGCGCAAAATTTACAGACGGGGTTTAACGTCCTTCTTGGGAATGCGCATGTTGCCCTTGCCTCGTGGTTCTGCCTCACGGATTTTCCGGGAGCGAGTTATGGCATCTTCCGGGCGGGAACCTTTCAGGAGACGGATAAAAAACCTGCATGGTCAGCATTCAATACGATAGCAACGAATGCCCCGACGCCCACACCCACACCGACTCACACTAAGGCATTTGGTTTGTTTTTGTTCTGAGAAGCCCTTTAAATAGTTGAATCAGTCAACAGATTTTGTTATTGACATTTGAAACGTTTCAAATTCATGATTCAATCGATAAGTTTTCTTAGAAAAATAAAAAGAAGGGGAGGATTTTTTATGAATGTAAAGAGATGTGTTCTTTTGTTCTGTCTTTGTTTATTGTCCGGACTTGCCCTTGCCATTCAAATCGATGGTTTTAATTACGCTGATGATTCCGCGGCTCAGTCGGCTTGGGTGGTCGGCGGTAATGATTCGGGCATGGGCGGTTCCGCTGCAGACTATGCCATGACTACGGATAAAGTTGAGGGGACCGCATCTTTGAAGTTCGTTTATAATTACTCGGGAAATGCGTGGTATGAAATGGACATGACAAGGACATTTACCACGCCGATTGACCTGTCTCAGGCAAAGGGCTTCTCACTGTGGATGTATGGAGATACAGCCGCAAGTGCAAATCTATTATGGTATATCGATTTTATTTCGTCCAATGGAGAAGCCTTCTGTTATACAGAAACCTCGGTGGGCGCCTCTGGCTGGAGAGAGATATCTTTTACTCTCAATGATATGACATACGACCCGTGGGTGGGGACATACTATTTTGACAATCCAGACATGACCCAGATTTCCCAGATTCGAATCGTTGTTATGCAGACTGGCACTGTATCAGCATCTGGAACGGGAACCGTCTATTTTGACGACCTGCAATATTACATGGATGAAGAGTCCGTCGGGACGCAGGTGATTGACAGTTTTGAATATGCGGACGCCGCCGCCTTGAACGCCGCTTATGCCGTGGATGGCGCCTCGGGTTTCACGCTCGACCTTGCCACCACGACGTCTCTCAAGATTGACGGCGCAAAAGCGATGCAGATGCATTTCTATGTGACTCGTTTCTGGGAAAATATCTACGCAAGGAAAACGCTTTCCGAGCCAACTGATTTCACGAAAATCAAGTATTTCAAAGTGTGGGTTTACGGGGATCCCACCCTCGCAGGCGGCGACAGAACCCCCCTCCTGCTTTTCCTCCTGGAGGATAACGTGGGAAACAGGGTATGGGCTTATATTCAGATGGCAATAAAGGCGAACATGTGGTCTTGTTATTTCCTTGAATTTACCCCTGGACCCACCGATGGCTCCACAGGACCGTTCTGGCAGGATATGTGGGATGCAGGGTATGGGACTGACGTCACTGATTGCAACATAACAAAAATCGTGCAAGTCGGATTTGCTTTTCAGGATAATCAGGACCATAACCCCGTTCCCGTGGATGACTTCACCTGTGTAGTTGACGCTATAACGGCTGGTTATGTTTATACTCCACCTCCCATGGCAGCCCAAAATTATTGGAATATTTACGAGTAAAATCTGATAGTGGGCGATAATGGAGTTCCTTCCTGGTTCAGAGCGCTGTCTCTGAAGGGAAGGAACTCTTTTTTTATTTGTGGCTCTATTAATCATTCGCCAGGACGATGCACGGGGCGGAGGATGTAGTGGCGTGAGAATTAAGAAACCTTGGTGCCGCATGGTGAAATATCAAAAATAATCCCCCGTCTTTTTCACAATATATTTTGCATTTTTACACTCACTGTATTCTCTGCGAGAGATTATCCACGGAATTCCGGATTTGTTGGAATTGTGTTTCGCTATTGATTTTTTTTGTTATTATTGTTTTGTTAAAAATATAATCTTTGTGGGGTAATGAAATAAAATCAAAAACGTCGGCGGTTAAGTTTGCTCTAATGATGGGCGCAATGTCGCTGGTAACATTAAATACTCCATGGGCGCATGCCTTGAGCCCCATTCCCCGCGAAGAAACGTGGATAACCAACGGAACTATTCTCACCATTGCCAGAACAACGGATACGGTCTATATCGGCAGGGATTTTTCATATGTTGGTCCGGCAACCGGAGGCGGTGTACCCATTGATACTTCGACCGGCGTCCCCATCCCTCCATTTCCCAAGATAAATGGAAGTGTTATGACCTGCGTTCCTGATGGCTCGGGCGGGTGGTATATCGGGGGCTATTTCACCAGCATCGGCGGTGATAAGACGAGGTCCCACTTCGCCCAGTTCGTTCCAGAAGTTACCCCGACACTGACGCAGACTCCAACACCAACCCCAACGTTAACGCCGACTCCAACACCGAGACTGATGCCGGAGAGTATAAGAAACTATTTACTGGGGTTATAGATTTGAATCCGTCGGGGTTGGATTTGAACAGCGATGGCAAAGTTGATGTTGCAGAACTTATATGGTATTTGTTAGGAAATACCACAACGAAATAGTATACAAAACTGAAATTATAAGTTTAAAGGAAATAAGACCCTTTGGGGAGTCATACCATGAAATCAAAAACGTGGGCAGTTACATTGGTTACAGCGATAGCCGCAGTAACGCTAATGGCGTTGAATGTTGCGATAGTGTGCGCCCAGAGTTCGACCCCTCGCGATGAGACTTGGGTAACTAATGGCGACGTCTATGCCATTGTCAGAACGCCAGATAAAGTCTATATTGGTGGGGAGTTTACCTATGTTGGTCCGGTAACTGGAGGTGGCGTTCCACTTGACATCACAACTGGCACTGCCGTCACCACCTTTCCCAGGGTAATAGGGGCTATTTTCGATTGCGTTTCTGATGGGTCTGGCGGGTGGTTCATCGGAGGGTCTTTCGTCAATGTCGGCGGCGTAGCCCGAAACAATATCGCCCACATTTTTGCGAACGGCTCGGTTGACCTGACATGGAACCCCAATGCGAACGGATGGGTCGAGGACATCGTCGTCTCCGGTTCAACCATCTATGTCGGGGGATGGTTCACCAGCATAGGTGGGCAGACACGCAATTATATTGCCGCCCTTGACGCCACAACGGGTGCCGCCACTGACTGGAATTCTAACGCAAATAGCGAGGTCTTTTCCATCGTTGTCTCTGGCACGACCGTCTATGCCGGGGGCGATTTCACCAGCATCGGTGGACAGCCGCGGAACCGTATCGCCGCGCTCAATGCCAACACAGGGCTTGCCACAGACTGGAACCCTAATGCGAATCAATATGTTCATGACCTTGTTATCTCTGGCTCAATCATCTATGTCGGGGGCAATTTCACCAGCATTGGTGGAAAGACACGCAACTATATAGCTGCCATTGATACTAATACCACAGGCGTTGCCACAGAATGGGACCCCAGTCCTGATGGCTGGGTCCAGGCCCTTGCTATTTCCGGCACAACCATCTATGCCGGGGGCGTTTTCTCCAAGATAGGTGGGCAAGAGCGTAATTGCATTGCCGCCCTTGACGCAACGGGTGCCGCCACAGGCTGGAACCCTAAATTAAACAACACAGTCCGTGAAATTGCCCTTTCCGATTCAACCGTCTATGTTGGGGGTGATTTCACCAACGTCGGCGGGAAGACACGTAACCAAATCGCCGCCATTGACGCCGCTACGGGCACTGCTACTAACTGGAATCCTAACGCTGGCAGTGTGGTATATGCCATTGGCACCTCTGACTCATCTATTTATGTCGGTGGTTATTTTAACAGCATTGGCGGGCAGACGCGCAACCATATTGCCGCCCTTGATGCTACAACAGGCGCTGCCATTGACTGGAACCCCAACGCAAACGACTATGTTAGCGCCCTCGCTATATACGGTTCTGCTGTCTATGCAGGAGGGAATTTTACAAGCATTGGCGGGCAGGTGCGCAACTACATCGCCGCCCTTGATGCTGGAACAGGCGCTGCCACCGACTGGAACCCTAACGCAAACGCCGAGGTCTATGCTCTTGCCGCCTCCGGCTCAACGGTCTATGTCGGGGGATTATTTACCAGCATCGGTGGGCAAACGCGCAACTACATAGCCGCCCTTGACAACATTACGGGTGATGCCACTGATTGGAACCCCAACGCGAGCAGCAGGGTCTATACCCTTGCTGTCTCGGACTCGACCGTCTATGCCGGGGGGTGGTTTACCAGCATCGGTGGGCAGGTGCGTAACCGTATTGCCGCCCTTGATGCCTCGACAGGCGCCGCCACAGACTGGAACCCACATCCAAATTATGATGTCTATGCTATCGCCGTTTCCGGCTCAACGGTCTATGCTGGGGGCATTTTCACCGAAATCGGCGGGAAGCCGCGCAATTATATTGCCGCTCTGGATTCCGCAACCACGGGCTCTGCCACCGGCTGGAACCCTGATGCAGATAACAGGATAGTTGCCCTCGCCATCTCCGGTTCAACCATCTATGCCGGGGGATTGTTCACCACCATCGGTGGGCAGGCGCGCAACTATATTGCCGCCCTTGATGCCGCAACAGGTGCCGCCAATGACTGGAACCTCAATTCGGACAGCTATGTTAATGCCATCGCCGTATCCGGCTTGACCGTTTATGCCGGGGGTGAGTTCACCAGCATTGGTGAAGATAGAATGAGGTCATACTTCGCCCAATTCCCTTCACAGATGACGTTGACCTTGGATAATTTTAAACGCTATTTGCTCGGTCTTGATTCAGACCCTACGGGCTTGGATTTGAATGCTGACGGTAAGGTCGATATTGCGGACTTGGTCTGGTATCTGGTCGGGCATCCCTCGGGGAAATAGCAAGGTTTATACGGAATATAAATCCTGAAGAGAGCATACCATGAAATCAAAACCGTTGTTAGCTACGAAGGTTATGATGGTTGCCGCAATGGCGGTATTGGCGTTTGATGTTCCGGGGGTGCGTGCCCAGAGCTCCATACCTCGCGAAGAGACGTGGATAACTGACCGCCCTGTTTACGCAATTGTCCGAACGCCGGATAGAGTCTATATCGGGGGATATTTTACATATATTGGCGGGCAGGCACATAACTATATTGCCGCTCTCGATATCACCACAGGTGCCGTCAAAGACTGGAACCCGAATGCAAACGATTGGGTCGGTGCCCTTGCCGTTTCCGGCACAGCCGTATATGCAGGGGGCAAATTCACCAGCATTGGTGGGAAGATCCGCAACCGTATCGCCGCCCTCGATGCCACCACGGGCAATGCCACTGACTGGAATCCCAATGCAAACAGTTCAGTCGCTGTTCTTGCTGTCTCGGGCTTAACTGTCTATGCGGGGGGTTATTTCCTTGCCATCGGGGGTAATACAAGCAGGCCCTACTTCGCCCAGTTCGTTCCAGAGGCACCGCAAACTCAGGAGAAAATCAAGCGCTATCTGCTTGGGCTGGATCCGTATTCAGAAGGTTTGGACGTTAATGGCGACGGCAAGGTTGATATCGCAGACCTTGTATGGTATCTTTTGGGTTATCGCTTAGCGAAATAAGAGACTGATATTTCATTCCTCGATGGAGGGTTTGTGTCTGAGGGATTTTTTCTGCGACCGCTGTTTTTTTTCTGCGAGAACTTTTTCCCGCACTTCTTCTGGTATGACCGTCGGGAGGCGTGGGCGGCGTCGGCGCAGTCTGGCGCCTATCTTTCGCCGCAAAATTTCAAGGGCTATCATCTTGTTCCGGTATTGTTCACGCTCCCTCTGGCAGGTAACAACAATACCCGTGGGAAGATGTCGCAGACGCACAGCCGTCTCGCGTCGGTTGACATTTTGCCCGCCCGGTCCGCTGGAGCAATATGTCTCCACCTCACACTCGGCAAGCAGTGCATCATCCGTATCTGGCAGGCGATAGGTATTCATGGCTTGTCAGAAATGCGCAAGGCGAAAATTTATTGTAGAACGAGTTCAACGGCAGATTTTGGCTCTATTACCTGAAAGGTGAAGGATTCCGTCACGTAAAGATTAACCTTTTCGGCGTCATGCCCAGCATATCCGATGGAGAAATCCTGCCCCACGGTCAGAATCATATCGCCACCGCGACCGGATATGACCGCGCCACCCTTCAGGGCAGGACTCCAGACAATTTTACCCCCCAGAATCTCCTGTACGCGTTTCTTCAGGGGATACCCCTTGCCATCGCCCTCCATGAGTGACTGGAAAAGTGTGGTGCCGAGGACGAGATGATAGGGACCGCCAATGCCCATTTTCTGGATTGCGAGGACTGCCTCCTCAATCTCTGCCTCAAATGTGGACGCCTCTTTTTTTACCTTCACTGGCTTATGTTCGGATGACTTGAAGATGCCCCGGATGCCGCCTTTTTCAAAGCCGAGGTAGATTGCCTTATCCTCGAAGTGTGCCGCCTTGCGAGCCGCATCAATAAGGGGAGTGAGTTCCGGCGACCTTAGTCCGCGGGCAATGTCATCCATCTCAGAAATGGCGAGGGAAAAGGGAACCTTCACCTCGATGAGCGGTTGAGCCAACCTTTTTCCGGCAAGGACACCTTCAATGACGCCTGATTCGCCCATTTCCACACATCCAACGTTCACCGCGGCGAACTTCCAGCCGTGAGGTCCGTCGAAATCGATTATACCCCGCGCCGAGAGGTTTCCCTTCAGGATAAGTTTTGCCTGATTATCAATCTCCCCCCACGCCTCATCGGTGATGGGGGCAAGGGTGCGTTTGAGTAAATCCATATTATTTTCCTCCTTTCGAAAGATTCCCGATGCCGAGTGATGCATCAGGCGCGGCGCCTTGCCCACCCGATGCACCGGAGGTCTGCTCAACCTGAGTTACTGAACCACTTGTGAAGAGATAGGTTTTGAGATTCGTATCAAACTGTGGAAGTTGCCGCCTGAGAAATTCAAGCAACATACTTGCGTGTTCCACTTCCTCATCCCGGTTGTGGGTGAGAATTGCCTTGAGCTCGATATCCTGTGTCACAGCAACCCGCTGATGATACCAGTTGATTGCCTCCAGTTCCTCTATCAGGCTGGCGATGGCACGATGGACGTTTCTAACGTCTTCCGGCAGTTCCTGCTCAGTATAGGTTGTGCTCATTCATATCCCCCCTTTCATGAAAATCATTGTATTAAAATCCTGCTGACTTCATTGCAGTGTTCTTATTCATATTTTTGTTCCCTTTTTCGGGATGACGCCGAGTCCGGGACGCTCGGGCATACGCAGGTATCCCTTTTCCACCTTCATGCCATCAAACGGGTCATTTGAGAGGAGAAGATTACCGTCTAAGTCGATGTGGTCAAAGACAGATGCGATGTGAGCGGCGGCGGTGATAGCAACGGATGTCTCAATCATGCAACCGAGCATGGTTTTCAGACCGAAGGCGCGTGCACAGGCGACCATCCGCCTCGCCTCAAGAATGCCGCCCGTCTTTATCAATTTTATATTAATGCCATCGCAGACGCTTGGAAGTTCTTTGAATGTGTCACATCGATGAACATCCTCATCGAGGAAGATTGGGAGGGGACTTTTTGTTTTGAGTTCTGCCATACGCCTGAGAGAGCCACGTCCGAGAGGCTGTTCCACATATTCCACGCCGAGGTCTGTCAAAATCTTGATGCACCTCAGCGCCTCCTCCGGCGTCCAGCCGCCATTGGCGTCCACCCGCAGGGTGCGCCCTGTCCGCTTGCGAATCCGCCGCATGACTTCAATATCATGTTTTGCATCCCGCCCGAGTTTTATCTTCAGTATGGGATAATCCGATGCTTTTTCCACCTTTTCAAGCATGATGTCAATAGTGTCTATCCCGATGGTGAAAGAGGTCTGTTTATCCTCAGGGGGATAAAGTCCGAGGAGTTTATAGAGCGGGACATTCAGGTGTTTGCCAATATGGTCAAAGACCGCCATTTCAATCATGGCGCGTGCGGCGTGGTCTCTCGGGATACATTGAGCGATGCGTTCCATGAGCGGTTCGATATAAAAGAGTTCCTTCTCCACAAGGAAACTTTTCGCCTTTTTGAAGGCAGTGCGGACGCTGACGAGTGATTCATTGTAATAACGGGATGGAGAACCTTCACCATAACATACGAATTCGCCATCATCGAGCGTGAGGATGACGACCTGTTTTTTACTTCGCGTGTAAGGGGCAACGCCGAATGGGTCAGTGAGATTCAGGGTGACGATGCGTGTAGATGCCTTCATCGGAACTCCTTTTTATGCACCGCTTAATTCCTGAGACAGATGATTTATAAAATCATCGATAAAACGCTCTGCATCCTCAGGTTCTGTGTAATGCTGGAGGCAAATATGGGGATTTCCTGATAACATGGCTGAAAGCATTTTCCCCTTCGTGTTGTTAAACAGGCAGAGGATGGGCTTTCCAAGATTCTCCGCCAGCCCGATTTCATATCCCACTCCAAGCGATGGCGTGGTCACCTCTGCGACCAGCGCATCCGCCTTAGAAAGCAGTTCTATATCCATTGTGTAAATCTCCGCATCGGTTATCCCATTCTCACCTTTTTCCGAGATTTCGGTATCAGCAACATGTTCAGTCAGCACCTCGCCATGACGGTGAAGATGTTTGATTAATTGCTCATAAATGCGGATGTCAGACCGACCGCCACGTATGGAACCTGCGAAGTATATCTTCATGCCCTTCCCCATGAGAAGAATGAGTTCGCTTTACTTAATCAATGTTATTAAATCAGCCGCGTCGGCAAGTCCGTCATAGTTGAGGTCATATACAACGCCGCCCCTTCCAAGCAAATAGTCAATAATCTGTTGCCTTGTTGGCGGACCCCCAAGAAACTGCAGAATCCTCGACATCGTGCCCGCGCGGGCATTGGCGCCATGAATCATCTCGAAGGGAAATCCCATGACAACCACCCTTTTTGTCCCATTATCATATTGGATTGCCGCGCTGAGACCCGTATCCGCATACGTCATGGCAGACACTGCCTCCGTGCCAACGCCTGTGAAGGCATCGGGTGTAAGGGTGTCATAATAGCCGCTGGGAAAATCCTTGCTGAAATCCTTCGGGACGAAACCCCTGAAGATGCCGTCGGCGGCGCAGTTTGCAATCTTTGTTGTGGAGGCATTATTATTTACCGCATGCACCTGTAACACATTGTTAAGGAAATTTTTGTCCTGCGCAGTGGCACTGCCGGACAGTTCAAGGTCCCATCCGAGCTCAGAGCCTGAAACGAAAAACCCCCCACCGCTCAGGAGATACGACGTGATGAGGTTTTGTTCCGTGGTGCTGAATGTCTCATCTGCAGTGCTTTCCTGTCCCAGACACCAGAGCACTATCTTGTAGTTGTTAAGGTTAATTGAGCCGTCAGCAACCTTTTCAGACGAAGCTGAGTCAAAGCCGTAACCCGCCGCCGCCACCGCTTCGCCGTAGGTGGACACATAGTCGAAGCTATTGATAAGCCAGGGCCAGACACGTCGGGATGCCCCATTTACAGGGTCACTGTTCAGGGGCGTAATAGTATTGTCATATCTCCGGAAAGCAGAAACGATAAGAACCTTCGGAATCTGACTGGTCTGACTTGTCTGACTTAATTTAACTCCTACTGTCTCGCTGGGAAAGGATTCTCCGCCTGCGTTATGGGCGGAAACGTGGAAATTATACTCAGTTTCCGCCCAAAGCCCGCTGTAATTATATGTGGTAACATCCCCCACATCCATACCATTATCCCATGAGAGACCATCTATGGATTTGTAAACATAATACCCTGTCGGCGCGCCGCCATTATAGCCCCCTGATGGCGGTGCGCTCCATGAGATGGTTGCATAGTCGGAACCGCTTGCCACGGCTGTCAGTTCTGATGGAGCATCTGGGGGATAGGTCTTATTTGGACTGCCCTGAGTGTCCGCAAAATAATCAATAATGCCCTTCATGACTGCACGTGCGGCATCCTGACGGAATCCAGCCGTTTTTAACAGGGTGGCATCTGCGACATTATCGTGAAAGGCAACCTCAACAATGGTGCCGGTCATCTCATCGTCCAGATTGTCATGGGATAATTCGCCATAAGCGGATGTGTAAATCTTATCGTAAGAACGTATTGGCAGTCCCCAGAAATAATACAAATCCTGCTGAACATGATTGATGATAGGAGTGCAGAACTCAACCGCATAATCTGCGGGACCGCCGGCGTTTGTATCGCTGTTTTTAAGACTGATGGCGCCCCGTGCGTTTCCATTGTAAGCGTTGGAATGAAAGCTGATGTAACAGACATCCTGGATAGGCGCATTGTTCATGTAAACAGCCATCCGGGGGCGAGTCCAGACATCGCTCACACCCGTCACGGAACTGGGCGCCTTTGAAAATATGTTATATTCCAGTGCATCCATCTCATACATGGGGTATCCCGATGCCGCATGAGTTCCACTCCCGAAACGAACCGCATCCGCAATAACCACATTGCCAGTCGTTGCGGAAACGTTGCTCAATTCTACATATCCGTTGTTTCCGGCGTCAAAGTAATAATTGCCCAGCCAGACCCATCCCTTGCCAGTCTTGTTCTGGTCAATGATAATCGTGGAGACGCCTCCTTTGTGGACAATGCGATAAAGGGCGTCGGTGCTACGGTCGGGTCCATCTCTGAACCAGACAAAGACGGGATAATAACCCGCTTCATTGAATGTTGGCGTCCAGCGGGCAACAGCCGTCTCCTGCAGGCTCGTGCTTGCATACACATAATGCGCGGAATCTGAGGTGTTTCCCCAGAAGGGTGTGCCAACGCTGATGTTCCATGTCCCGCTGATCGTGAATGCCGTATCCATATTGTCAATGATGTGGAGTTCAGTCAGGGGACCAACGTCGCGCAGGGGAATCACCGTTGCCCCTGCATTCTTGAGATACTGAATGGCAAAAAAGCAGACCTGGTCGGCGTTGACATGGTCTTCCACTACTTCGTTATTGTTGCCGCGCTGGGTGGTATAATTCCCCGAGCCGGTGTCATACCATCCATGTCCCCCTCCAATATAGACAAATTTACCTGTCAGGGCGCCCTCTCGTTGCGCCGGCGAGGGTGCCGGAGGACCGGGCTGAACCTTAGTCTCTCGGGTTTTTTCAGGGGATATATGTCTTTCGGGGGGGAGAACAAGGGGTGTTGCAAGAGCGCCCTGCGGCTCAATATCCGTCGGAGGACCGGGAACCGGCACAACCTTTGCCGGGTCATAACCGTGCCAGAGCCCCGGTTCCCCGGCGCTTTCAAAATATCCCGCCGTTGCTTCAGCGAAAACAGATGTCATCCCTGCGAGCATCAGCGGAATAAGGGTAAGTAAAACCATACGCTGAGATAATCTCCAGACCTTCCTTATAGTCATCCCCTTAATAATCCTTTTGAGTTTCTAATTCATCATCCCTTATTCCGCCCAGGACGGATTCATAAACGCGGTCTTCTATCAGGAGTTCCACCACATCTTTGTCAAGTTCTCCCTTCGTGGCGGCGTTTCTCATGATGGCAAATGCCTCCTCCAGACTCATAGATTTTTTATATGAACGGTCGGCGGCTGTCAGCGCCTCAAAGACATCCGCCACGGCAAGGATGCGCGACTGGAGTGGAAGGTCTTTTGCCGTCAGTCCGTCCGGATAACCGGTTCCGTTTAATCTTTCGTGGTGCTGGCTCGCATAAACCGGGACGTTTTTCAGGCGACCTTTGAACGGGATTTCCCTTAGCATTTTCTTTGTCCAGATTATATGCTCACGCATAAGGCTGATTTCCTCTTCTGTCAGGTTGCCACGACGGACGGAGAGATGTGTGAGCTCCTCCTCGGTTAAATAGGGTTTCGTCACTTCCTTTTCGAGATAAGTTTTTCGTGCGATGGAGCGAAGGCGCTCGAGGGTTTTGGGGTCGAGCCCTTCACGCGGGCTGTTGCATTCACAAAGGAAGTGGAAATCATTTTCGAGTTCAGCTAACTTCGGCTCAAGGGCTTCCTTTTTTATCATTGTTTCCGACTGAAGATTTTCCCGAATCACGGCAAAGCGTGTCCTTATGAGCTCGATCAAATCAAAAGGTTTTTCCAGCTTCGTCCTTTTTTCCACCACCCAGTTGGGTGTGGTCACCTTTCCCACGTCATGGAGCCAACCTGCGAGCCTGATTTCCTCAAGCTCATCCTTTGAGAAATGGACATTGGCGAATGGTCCGGTCGTTTTTTTATTGATGGCGAGGGCAAGGAGGAAGTTCAGTCTGGCAACGCGCTGGATGTGTTTTCGTGTGGCGTGAGAGCGGGCGTCCAAGGCGAGTGCAAGAACCTTGATAAGTCCATCAAAAAGGTCTTTTGTCTCCTGAATGAGGCGGGCATTGGAAATGGCAATCGCCGCCTGAGAGGCAAGTGCCTCGGTGAGATTTACTGCCTCGTCCCCGAACGGTATGACCTCTTTTGTTCTGGCATCAATGGCGTTCATGAGCTGCAAAACACCAATCACAGTCCCCTCATGGTCTTTCATGGGGACAACGAGCATGGATTTTGAACGGTAGCCGGTAATGGCATCATAGCGCCGTGGACCAGAGAAGTCAAACTCCTCAGACTTGTAAACGTCCTGGATGCGCACCGTCCTTTTCAGCAGTGCGGCAAAAGCCGAAACGTTCGTTTTATCCAGCGTGACGGGTTCAAGGGTAATCCGCTCCTTTGAGAGCCCACCCTGGGATATTCCAAGCGTTTCATTCTGGAGAATCTTGAAATGAAGACGCCCATCGAGGAGGAGATAGAGCGTTCCTGCATCGGCGCCGGAGAGTTCCCGCGCATACCTGACAATCTTGTCAAGAAGTGCATCTAAATTCAGTTCCGCAGAGAGCCCGATGCCTATTTCAGTCAGACGCTCAATCTGTTTTTTAAAATGCTTTTCTGAAGACATGATAATCGTATAATGAACAAGGGGACAGGAAGTCGATAAAAAAGTGATATAAGCATCGATTATTTCACTATCGTGCTGGAATACCTGTCCAGGCAGGTTAAGGATGATTCAGTGGCTTACGACCTGATTTCCGAAAATCCAGCCGCTCCGAACCTCTCCGGCAACCTGATCGGGCGCGGTTGGTCCACCATTGAGGGCAGCAAGGCGACAGTTACCGCTTCCGGCGGGACGGTTCAGGTCGGTGGTGCGGGCAATTACACCCAGAGCAAACTGGTCATCCCGGCTGGCGCGCTTGCGGGCTCGGTTGAGGTGACGATACAGGAACCCACCAATCAGCAGGGCAAGGCTAATGCTGTTGAGGTAAAGTTCAGTGTGCCCATGACCCTGTCCTCCGCAGCCACGCTCTACATCCAGTATAAGGATTCCGATGGCGAGCCTCCGGCTTCCTGGCTCGCGGTTGCAAAGTGGGTCGCATCTGCGTGGAGCATCATCGGAACCGGTTCTCAGGACACTCCCGGCGGTGGCACCAAGACCGTTAACATCCCCAGTTTCATCGCTTCCGACCTCTTCGCTACGAAGAATACGAAGACCGAGGTTATGGACTGGATGCTGGTCAAGTAACCATCACTTTTTCTGAACTCAAATAGGGCGCTCTGCCTTGCGAAAGGCAGGGCGCCTTTTCTTTTGCCGCAAAAAGGGCTTTCTTAAGAAAAAACCACCGTCTTAGGATATAAAAATAATTGCACGTAATTGCTTTTTTCTCTTGACACCATGACGGATATTGAACCATATAAAGTTTATTGGTTAAAGGGATGATTTAACACTATATCAATAACTTTAAGAAAAATAGTGTTAAAGAAGCAGAAATTATGAAAGGAGGTGGTCAAATATATCACAGACGTTTGTCCGGCAGCAAATGGTAAAAAAAAACCATGCTGTATGTTTTTATTTTATGTAGGAGGATAATGTTATGAGAAAAATTCTCATCTGTATCTGTATTGTTGGTTTGTTAGCTATCTCAACCATGGTTAATGCCGCCGCTCCCACAGTTTTTGAGAAATACTGGGAGAAGTGGTGTGGCGTCAAGGCGAGCGTGGATGACGTTCGGACGATGGCTCTCTGGAGACAGGGCAACTTGTTTGTCACCATAGACCGTCAGGCTGGAGCGCAGGCTATTCCCATCTACAATCTCAACTCCGGACAACTCTGGGTTCAGCAAGATTATGTCAAGATGTCCGGCGAAGTGGCCAGCGTTCCTGCAGTATTATATAACATCGTTGATGGCGATTTCACTGATGATGGCAAATTGATTGCCTGCAGCCTGTCCTATCAGGCGAGCACTCCTCTTAAGGTTTACATCTGGGATACCCTGACAACGGGGCCTCGCGTCATTTACGATTCCGGCGCGTCATGGCATGGCTATCGTCTTGGCGATGCGGTGGATGTTGCGGGAAGCACGGCGGACAACAGCGCCGTGGTTCTCATCTCTGGAAATAACGCTGCCTCGAAGCCCATGAAATTCACGACGGCCGACAATGGGCGCACCTGGACCTCGACAGACCTTGCCAATGCTGTTCAGGCGCAGGAAATCGAGCAGGTCACTCCGGGCGGCGATTTCTGGACATGCCGCTACAGCAGCAGCGTGCCGATCCAGAAATATGACAATGCCGGCGTTTCCTACGGGGCGGGCGCGGGGAATCAAATTCCCAATGGCGGCAATGCCTTTGGCGCCTTTGCCCTCGACACGGCATACGACCGCATCTACACGATGGGTATAGATGGGTCTACCCTACCCGGTCAAAACGTTATCCGCGTGTATAAGATTTCCACCCAGGCCCTTATGGATTCTTTCACAGCCGACCGTCTGGACATGAGCGGCGCAGGCCCGCTTTCCGGCTTTGCCAACGGCTCCTGTTCATGCGAAGTCCTCGTTACCCCGGGCGGCGGACACTTCATCTATGCCTTGTCAGAACGCAACGGCGTAGCCCGTTATTCTTACAGCACGAAGTTGCTTGTTGACAAGGTCGGCGGGTCTCATGGCGTATTCGCGAACATTCAGACTGCGATTGACCAGTGCTGCCTCGGGCAGACCTTTGATCCGGCTGTTACGACCACAGTAACCCTGCCTCTGATCATCAATATTGATCAGGCGGCAGGCCCCTATGATGAAGCCCTGACGCTGGATGACGCTAAAGTTACTACGGCGCCTCGCGGCAACATTCAGGGCGACATCGTGCTCAAAGGCTCGAGCGATACCACCCTGACGGAGCTCAAACTACAGCGTGGCGTGGGCGGCACGGACGATGGTATTATGATTCATCAAAACAGCAAGGGTGTCATTTTTAAAAACCTCTTAATGTATCCTTCCACGACTCCGACCGTTGTTACTGATGATTTACTCAAATTTGATGAAAACAGCGCC
>Ga0172366_10000850_pt1 | contig 23139 bp, 18 predicted proteins | sample LakKivSesite69cm_FD_114533 | JGI IMG/M metagenome (GOLD analysis project Ga0172366, IMG submission 114533) | Sediment microbial communities from Lake Kivu, Rwanda - Sediment site 69cm | ecosystem: Environmental > Aquatic > Freshwater > Lake > Sediment | place: Rwanda: Western Province, Lake...
AAAGTCTTTTCGGGACGATTTCGGGCGGGTTAGAAACCCGCCCCTACGGGTGATTTTCAGGTGTAGGGGAGGGTTTTATGGTCATCAACAAAATACCTTGGCAGTCACCGCGTGAGACAGCTCGCGTGAGCGAGCTTCGCTCTTCCGTAGCCCCCGGATTTATCCGGAGGGCGGCAGGACTGAAGCTGGCTGGGTCTGCGGCTGCGTCGCGTGTACCATAATTCGTTGATGACCATCAAACCCTCCCGCACCCCTTTTCGTACACACTCTTAGAAACATGCCGTGAGACGATCCTCTTTATACGTAGTTGGCCATATATGCATAACCGACGTGCCCTTGCGCGTCAAGACCATCTGCGCTTTCTGCGGCGCTCACTCGCCCACCTGGGCGGCGTGTTCCTCCAGGAGGCCCTCCACGAAGGCGGAGAAGCGCTCCGCGTGTGGGAAGTGAGCGATCAACGCCGCCAAGGGCACGACCACGATGAGGAGCGGGTAGCCGAACTCACCGGAGAGCGCGGCGACAATGCACGGCAGCAGGCCCGCCACGAGGCAGATCATCATGACCAGGATGAGCGTGCGCTCGTATTTCACCACTACTCTATGGAGGCTCCACTCCGCCATTCCCCCGCGCAGTATGGCCGGTTTGACCGCGAACGAAACCCCGGTGAGAAGCGGCGTGGCAACACACGTCGCGTACCACCACGTAGTGTCCAGAAGCTTCGTCGTCAGGATGCCGAACCGTGTGAGCGCAAAGACGGCGGCGAGTGCAACAATGAGCGCGCTGATCGCTCCCAACGCCCACCACACCAGGTGGGAAAGATGATAGCGCACCATGTATCGTTCGGGGATGGACCAGTGTTCAGGGCCAAGCATATGCATCACTCCTGACGATCATCGCAGGTTTGGGTTATCGGACAGAGCGACGGGGAGCCGTTCTGCAAGACCACCGAATGCGCCGTTGCTCATAAGCACAATCACATCGCCCGGCTGCACACGCACTGCGACATGAGCGAGTATCGCCTCAGGGTCGGCCAGATAGTGCGCGTCAACCCCTTCCCGACGAAGATCGGCCACGAGGCGCACCGTGTCCAGCCGTTGTTCGGGAGGAATCTTGTCCTGGCGGTATATCCCGGCGATGAGCACTGCCCCTGCCGCGGAGAACGCCCTTGCAAGCTCGGTCTGGAAGATGTTGCGCACGGTCGTGTTCGACCGGGGTTCAAAGAGCGCCCAGATGCGCCGCCCCGGATGCGCCACACGCACCGCCCGAAGCGTCTCTGCAATTGCCGTCGGGTGGTGGGCAAAATCATCGTACAGGACGACGTTCGCTGGAGCAGACAATCGCTGCAATCGCCGCCTGACGCCCCGGAACGCGGCGAAGCCCTCGGCGATCTGGCCAAGCGAAACGCCCAGATGGCCGCACAGCGCCGCAACGCCCAGCGCATTGCTCACGTTGTGCAGCCCGTGCTGAGGCATACGACAACAGATGTGTCCGACCGGCCCAGCAAGGACAAATTCCGAGCCGCGCTCCGTCTCGATGATCTCACGCGCAGTCCAGTCGGCGCGCTCTGTGAGGCCGAACGTCACTCTGGGACACCAGCTTTTCTCCGTGAGCCGCATGACCCGCGCATCGCTCGCGTTCGCCACCACAAGGCCGTTGCGGGGGACGAGGTTCAACATACGCGCAAAGCTCAGCTCAATCGCCTCAACGGATTCGAAGATGTCGGCGTGGTCGAATTCGATGTTGTTCACGATCACGCAATCGGGCAGGTAGTGCACGAACTTCGACCGCTTGTCGAAGAACGCCGTGTCGTACTCATCGCCCTCGGTCACAAAGAGCTTGCCGCCGCCAAGCCGCGCTCCCAGGCCGAAGTTCTCCGGCACGCCGCCGATCATGAACCCCGGCTCGCGCCCCGCGCACTCCAACACCCACGCAAGGAGCGAACTCGCCGTCGTCTTCCCGTGCGTGCCCGTCACGACGAGCGAGGTCTTCCCCCGGATGAAGAACTCTTTGAGCGCCTCTGCAAAGGAAATGTAGTGCAACTTCCGTTCGAGCGCGGCCTCCACCTCCTCGTTTCCCCGGCTCATGGCATTGCCGATGACCACAAGGTCGGGAGCCGGTTCGAGGTTCTCCGCCCGGAAGCCCTCCATGACGGCGATCCCCTGCTCTCGCAGCACCGTGCTCATGGGCGGATACGCGTGCGCATCGGAGCCGGTCACGCGGTAGCCGCTCTCCTTGAGCAGCGTCGCAAGCGCACCCATCGCCGTCCCGCAGATGCCGGTGAGGTGAATGTGACGGATTGCGGCACTATTCACGGACACTCCTCGCGTGAGGAACGTGCTCAGATGTGATCAGTGGAAGACGTGCGGCGGGGCTGGCCCCAGGGGCGCACAGCCATGCGCCCCTACCCGGAGGTATGCGTTGCGAACTTGCCGAGAAAACCGTTGAGAATGCGATAGCTCACGCAATGTGCAGGTTTTTTTCTGGGCGGGCAGGAATGCCCACCCCACCGAAACGAATTATCTGGGTGGGGCAGACATTCCTGTCTGCCCAAGCCTCATTGTGGGCATTTCACCAGAAAACTTGCACATCGCGTGATAGCTCGTATCGCCCCTTGAAGACAATCTCTCGAAGCCGCACGCACCAAAGGTACGGGGCTAACCTTCCGTTTCCGAGGCCACGATGACCGACGTGTCACGCGCCTGTTCTTCCGGTTTCCCGCCGCGGACCGTCCCGCTCCCGTTGTCGCTGGGGTGGCCTAGCCTCGTCTCTCGATAGGTCAGGAGCATCGGCAGGAAGATCACGGACATCACCAGACAAGAGAGCATGCCGATGATTGCCACATCGCCCATCGAGTTCAGGCCCTGGTGTTCGGCGGTGATCATGCCGCTGAAGCCGACCATGGTCGTGAGCGACGCCATGAACACCGCGCCGCCGGTTGTCCGCATCACGTATCGCATCGAGCCGGGGCCTTCTTCGAGATAGCGATGGTAGAGGTGCACGCCGTTGTCAATTCCCATGCCAATGATGCTCGGCAGGACCACCATGTTGTAGAAATTGAGCTTGATGTTGAAAAGGGCCATGGCGCCAAGCAGCACAGCGACGCCGCCGAGAAGAGGCGACATGACGATGGCCGCCGCTCTGAAGCTGGGGAAATCCACGAACGCGACGATGAGGACGAGCACGACAACTAGCCCGACGAGGATTTCGCTTGCCCTGAGGATGTTGAAATTGAACGACACGTTCAGGTAGTCAAGGACTTCGACCCCTAGGACGCCAAGAATCACCGGGACCCAGATGATGGCCGCCGTCCTGATCTTGCCGAAGTCGAGCAGGACGATCCCCAACACGACGAGGAACGTGATGCTGATGGCGATCACGCTATCGTGTTCCATCACCAGGAGCATGTCGGCGAAGATGATCGCGCTGCCGGAGGAGTAGAACGTGCCGTGATGCGGCGTCTCGACCTTGCGAACGTCGTTGGCGAACTCAATTGCCTGCTTCCCGTCGCGCAGTTGGGCGGTCGTGCCGATCATCACGAACTGGCCGAGGCTGCCGTCGGGTCCGCGAAACTTCCGCGTGAGGTACTCCGGCAGATCGCCGACGGTCACGGGTCTGACGTTCAACCACTGGTCGAGTTCTCCGGGGGTGATCTCGGTCTGCCCTGCAAGCAATTTGTCCTCGCGGCCCTTCACCACGCGCTGGAGCCGCGTGATCAGCTTCATCTTCCGATCCTGGTCCGCCGGCAGGAACGACTCAACGGTGCGAACCTCCTTGATCGTCGGCGTGAGCGTATCTCCGGTCTTGTACGCTTTCAGGACGTTCATGATCTCCTGCCGCGCCGCAGAATCCTCGGCAACCACCGCCGCCGGGGCCGTTTCCATCTGCTGAATCCGCGAGATTTTCGCCTTGACGAGGTTGGAACTCTCCAGATTGGCGCGCAGGTTGGTGAAGTCGTACTCGAACTGCATCCGGGGATACACGGCCACGCACGCTACGGCAGCGACGAGCACGATGCTGAAAATGAGGAGGATCGGCCTGGCAAAAGGCAGAGGCGCGGTTGACTTACGCCATTCCTTCACCCCGTGCCGATGCCGCACGAGATGCAATCGCTCGCCGATGGTGATGAACGCCGGGAAGGTGAGCAGTACGGCGACCAGCGTGAGCAGGACGCCGGTCCCCGCGATGAAACCGAATTCCGAGAATCCTTTGAAATCGGTGATCATGAGCGAGTAGAACGCGGCGACGGTGGTGGTTGCGCTCGTAGCCAGCGCCGCGCCGGTGTTGATCACCGCCAGCCGAATCGCTTCGGCGAGTTCATGCCCATGCCCGCGTTCTTCGATGTACCGCGAGAAGACGTGGATGCCGAAGTCAATGCCCAACCCGGCAAGCACGGCGATGAGGAAGCCGGTGATGAGGTTCAGGTTGCCGATGGCCAGTTCGGTGATGGCGAACGTCCACGAGAGGCCAGCGATGAGCGGATAGCCGATAAACAGCCATGCGAAGAACTGACGGAAGTAGAGCGAAATGAGCAGGATGATGCCCGTGATGGCGATGAGCGCGGTGGACTTGATGTCGTTGAGAATCACGTCGTATTCGTCCACGCGGTTCTTGAACTCGCCCCCGTAGTACACCTCCATCTGCGGGTTGAACCCATGAGGATCAAGCGCGGCCACCTCGTCGCGGGACATGGCGATGAGCGCCCTGGCGGTGGTCATGTTGGCCGATTGCCCTTTCGGATAGGCCATCACCAGCCTGATCGTGCCATCGGCAGTGGCCCACTCATCCTTCTTTGCGCTGTCGGAACGCGCGTACTTCCGCTCGATGTCCCGAAAGTCGAGCGGCTCGCTGAACACGTCCATCTGCGCTTTCGAGGAGACCCGCCGGTAGATGTCCACAAGGTCGGCGTAGTCTATGTACAGCAGTTTGTTGTCCTCGAAGAAGCTGAGGTCGCGTGACCACTCGACGAAGCTGATTTCCGGGCGTCTCTCAAGCCGTTCGCCGATCTCGACGGCGAAGCGGTGATTGGCTGCGGAGTCGGGCGACTCGATGACGAGCACGATGCGCTCCAGCCCGCCCACTTTCTCTTTGACGCGGTCGAGTTCGCGCACGCTTGGGTAGGTTCGAGGCAAGAGCGCGGCGAGATCGGTCTTGAGCACCAGCCCGGATGCCACCCAGACGGCCAGGACGGTCAGGGAAATCCAGCCGAACGCGCACAGCCACGGATGACGCACGCTGAAGCGAGCCCACCCTTCCACCCACCGACGAAGCATTGATCCCTCATTCAACAGCATCAGCAACTCATTTTTTGAGACAGTGTATCGCCATCCCCATAAGTAAGCTGCTTTTTCCTCATGGGCGAGCGACGTTCATGACCCGGCAGCAGCACGGAAGAATAACCACCGCACGCCGACGGAGGCGAAGCCGTCACCCGCGCTAAGGACAGAAGCGAACTGCGTGCCACCCGGCAGCACCTGCCCTCAGCAAGGGAGGGAATACCTCTGTGTGCGCCCTTAAACAACAATGCGCCGCCCCGGTCTAGCGCGGAGACCCGGACGGCGCGGCTCGTTCCAACTCAGTATGCCAATAACGGCGGAATGCTCAGAGCCTCATTCCAAGAGGATGACCTCCCGTGCAAAACCGAGACCGGCAAAATTCGCCGCATATTCTCCACTGGTGTATCGAATGTGAGACGGCGCATTCTGCTCGCCATGACATGCGGATATGGGCCGGAATACGGCCTCAGAACGAATGGGAATGACCGCACCCGCACGTGTTCTGCACATTCGGATTGTCAATCTTGAAACCCGCGCCCATCTCGGTCTCGACGTAGTCTATCGTCGCGCCTTCGACGTAGCGTGCGCTCAACGGGTCCACGACGAGTTTGAAGCCATCCTCGTCCGTCAGTTCATCGTCGTCGGCGATCTGATCGTCGAACGCCAAGCGATATTGAAAACCCGCACAACCGCCTCCGACAACTTGCAACCGCAGCGCGTAGTTGGGGTTGCCCTCTTGGGCGAGCAACTCTCTGACCTTGTTCGCGGCTGCTTCCGTGATGGTGACCAACTTCTCGGCGGTCTGGGTCGTTTCAGCCATGTTCTCTCCCTCCTGGGTCGGCAGTATATGCGGTAGCAATTGTCGTAGTATACGACTCGACGACGTTCCGAGTCAACGCCCTCGTGTGTGCCCGGCGTCGGAACTCACATCAAAAGCCAGGCCACCTACGAACGCTCTCGTCATTCTTCGTTAATAACGTTGCGGCGGGCGGATCGGTTCCTGTGCACGGCCCTGCGTCGTCGCTGACAACCTGCCTTTGAATGAGGTAAACGAATGGGAAAACCTCTCGTACGCTTTTCGGGTAGGAATTGTGCATGTCGAGTAGGGGCGAGACATGCCTTGCCCCTACAAGGCATTGTTTCGACACGCTTTGTAGGGGCGACTCATGAGTCGCCCTCGTAGTCTGTGACGAAGTGGTATTACCTGGAACCCGTATCATTCCACCACCGCCAACACCTCGCTCAGCGTCCGGATCTGAATGACCGGCTCACCGTCGGGCGCAGGTTCATCGGATGGGTTCAGCCAGATCGGCGTGATTCCGACGCCGCGCGCGCCCACCACATCGCAGGAGAAGCTATCGCCCACGTGGACAGCACGCTCAGGCCGCACCTTCAGCGCGGCAAGCGCGACGTGGAAGATGTGAGGGTCGGGTTTGCTCGCTTCGGCTTCCCGCGAGGGCAGGATATGCTCGAAATAGGGCGTCATCTCGAATCTATCGAAAAGGCCGGGCAGGGTCGGCGCGTCCCAGTTGGAGATCACGCCCAGACGATAGCCGCGCCTGCGGAGCTCCGCGAGGGTATCGAGTGTATCGGGGAACCGCTCGTTCGTGAAGAACGTGACGGCGTGTGCCTCCTCGGCGAGCGTCGCCGCGTCCGAACCGGAAAGTCGCTCACGAAACGCTGCTTCGAGGAAGATGCGACAGAAATTGAACCAGAACCGGTCCCGTTTCCAGGTGCGACGGCCGTTTTTCTTGCGGTAGGCGGCGGCGTACTCCTCGGAAGCCTGCCAGCCTCGCTCGAAGCTCTGCTTATCGAGCGCAAGGCCATGCCCTGCAAGGTAGCGCGAGATGTCGCCGAACCGGTCGGGCGAATCGCTCGCAAGCGTATTGCCGTAATCGAAGAAGATCGCTTCAGGACGGAGTTTTTCCACGAGAACGCTCCTTGGGATCGCCTGAGATGACTTGTAGGGACACGGCGTGCCATGTCCCTACCGCTCGTTGTCCGAATTGCGTACACTACGTGCGTCGCTCGAACGTGCCGGGCACGGCGTGGCGGACGGCTTTCTCAAGCTTAGAAGCCAGCCCCTTGCCATCCGAGGCGGCGACGTTGTGCTCCACCTGCTCCGGGGTCTTCGCGCCCGCGATGATCGAAGACACGGCGCGCTGGTTGAGGACAAACCGCAGCGCCGCCTCTGCCGCAGGCATCGGCGCGACCGCAGCTTTCACCGCGTCAGCCTCCCTCACCGCCCGCGCCAACACCTCGCCTTTCAGCCAGTTTGCGCGATGGTCGGTGGAAGGGAACCTTGTCTCCGTCGTGAACTTCGCGGCGAGGATACCCGACTTCAGAGGCGCACGGATGAGCGTGCCGATGCGCTCCTTGATGCAGAGCGGGAAAAGCTCCTGCGCAGCCTCCCGCGTCATGACGTTGTAGTAGATTTGCAGGCAACCCACCACGCCGCGCTGGATGTACCGGATTCCCTCGTCCGGGGCGGTGATCGAGACACCCACGAACCTGATCTTCCCCTGGTCCTTGAGCATCTGAAGCGTCTCGAATACCTCCTCGCCGTTGCCGATCTCAGGCGGCGGGTTGTGCAACTGATAGAGGTCTATGACATCCTTCCGGAGACGTTTGAGGCTGCGCTCGCACGCCCCGAAGACGTACTCGCGGGCGAAGTTCTTCCGCGACGGCAAGGGGTCGCGCCGCTCGTTGCCGACTTTCGTGGCGACGAAGCACCGGTCCCACTTCCCCTTGAGCGCCCGACCAATCAATTCCTCGCTGTGGCCCGCGCCGTACGCGTCCGCCGTGTCAATGAGGTTGACGCCCAGGTCGAGCGCCCGATGAAGTGCCCGGATCGAGACGGCGTCGTCGGTGGGTCCGTAGCCGATGCCCGTTCCGGCGATCTCAAAGCCTCCGCCGATGGCCCACGCGCCGAAACCGATCTCCGAAACCCGCAGGTTGGTGCGTCCGAGTGTGCGATATTCCATGGCGATTCCTCCTCGTTCGTGTCCTCACGTGCCGCTCAGCTTCGGCTTTCCGCGAGGACATGGGTGTAGACCTCTTGCGTCCGCTCCACTTCTTTTACGACCGTCAGTTCCGCTTCAACGAACGCTCGCCCGGCCCAGCCCATACGCCTCCTCGCCTCATCGTCGGTCATGAGGCGCTTCAGAGCCTGAGCGAGCGCGTGCGCATCGCCGGGCGGCACAAGCAGCCCGGTGACTTCGGGCCTGACCATCTCCGGCACGCCGCCCACCACCGTCGCCACCACCGGCCTTCCTGCGGCAAGGTACTCGAGGACCGCGTTGGGGAACCCTTCGTTGTACGACGTGAGCACGCAGATGTCGCTGCGCCGGAGCACGTCGGTCGGGTCGGGCAGGTAGCCCGTCCATTCTATCGCATCGGCGATGCCGAGATCGGAAGCACGCTTCCGTAAGGTATGCTCCTCCGGCCCCGATCCGACGAGGACGACCTTCGTCGTGTGCCCTTCCTTCGCGAGCGCACCAACCGCTTCAACGAGCAGATGCTGCCCTTTCACCTCGTCCAGCCGTCCCACGCAGCAGATCGTGACGGGCGAGGGATGGTGCGGGCGTTCGACGACCGGAGAGAGATGTTCGAGCGAGATCCCATTGTGCACGACGGTGATGCGGCCTCTCCGGATTCCCCGTTTTTCCAGCCAGGGCACTGCCGCGTGAGTGTTGGGGATCACGTGATGGACAAGGAACCGGATCACCAACACGTAGAAGATCGCAAGCCCGCGACCGACAGGCAGCACCGTGTAGCGATGACTTGCGACGACAGGCAGACCGCCCGCCAGCTTCGCGGCAAGCGCGCCATAGATCGTTGCGCGGTCCATCAGGCCATGCACGATCTCAATCCGTTCGTCGCGGAGCCATTTCCGCAGACGCCAAAGCTCACGCAACCCCTGTCGGTTGAAGAGCTTGCCGGTGAGCTTCACCTCGTACACCGGGGCAAGGGCGTGGGCCTCGTTCCGGAGCTGCCCGGAGTCGTCGAGCGTCACCACGTACGGGGCGAATCGCTGCCGATCCAGGTGGCGAAGCATCCTCACGAGGTATCGCTCTGTGCCGCCTCCGAGAAATGAACCCGTAGCGAACGCGATCCTATGGGGCACTGGGCCGGACCTCCTCGCCCATGAACTGGCAGTGCCATTCCTCCAGAAAAAGGAGCGCCCACAGAAGCGCGGCGACGTTCGTGCGCCCGCTCTGGTGGAGATCAATCAACTCTTCGACGAACTTCATGTCGAACAGGCCGCGCTGGCGTGCCCTTGCGGAGAGCAGACGGTCGCGCACGTAGTCCTTCAATTCCTTGCGGAACCATTCGACGAGCGGCACGCCGAACCCCATCTTGGGCCTCTTGAGGAAACCCTCCGGCATCCAGGGCCTGATCATGTCTTTGAGGATGAACTTGGTCATGTCTCCGTTGATCTTGTACCGGAACGGAATGCGCGCAGCCAATTCCACGACCTTGTGATCGAGGATCGGCACGCGGGCCTCCAGAGAGACCGCCATGCTGGCCCTATCCACCTTCGTCAGGATGTCGTCGGGGAGATAGGTCTTCATGTCAACGTAGAGGAGCCGAGCCATGAATGCCTGGTCTTTTGCACGCTCCCAGTGCTTCCGCCAACCGTCGCTGCTCGGCATACTCCCGCCCAGCGGAGGCAGCGGGGCGAGCGATTCCAACCACGTCGGCGTGAAGAAGCTCATCCAGTCGCGGTAGATGTCGGGCAACGGCTTCATCAGCCGGGTGAGCAGCGCACGATGCCGGAGAGAAAACGGCAGACGCCTCGCCACAGAGAAGAGCGGAGTGCGCAGGGAACCCATCAACCGGTCGAACCGCTCGTACTTCCTCATGAGAAGGTAGCGGGTGTACCCTCCGAACAACTCGTCGCCGCCGTCGCCGGAGAGCGCGACGGTCACGTGCTTCCGCGCCATCCGGCAGACGTAATAGGTGGGGATCGAAGAAGAGTCGGCGAACGGCTCGTCGTAGTGCCAGACAAGCTTGGGCAAGAGGGCGATGGCCTCCGGGTGGACTATCTCCTCGTGGTGGTCGGTGCCGAAGTGCTTGGCGATGAGGCGTGCGTACCTGAGTTCGTCGAAGTCCTCGTAGTCGAAGCCGATAGAAAACGACTTCACCGGCTCTCCCATCTGCCGGGCCATGAGCGCGACCACAGTGCTCGAATCAATGCCGCCGCTCAGGAACACGCCGAGCGGCACGTCGCTGATGAGCCGCAGACGCACGGACTTCATGAGCGTCTCTTCCAGTTCTTCACGGTACTCGGCAAGCGGCTTTTCCACCGGGTCGGGAACAGCGTCCCAGTACTCGCGCACCTGGAGCGAACCCCGCTCGACGAGCGCGTAGTGCCCCGGTTCGAGCTTGGCGACGCCCTTGAGCACCGTCCGGGGGGCCGGGACGTATTGCAGTTCGAGGTACTCGCGCACGGCCTGGTAATCCGTCTCACGAGGGACAGAGGGATGGGCAAGCATGGCCTTAAGCTCGGAGCCGAAGAACACGCCGTCGGGCGCGTCGCAGTAGTAGAGCGGCTTGATGCCGAGCCTATCGCGCACGAGCATGAGGGTACGCTTCTTCGTATCCCATACGGCGATGCCGAACATGCCCCGCAGGTGGTGCACGAACTCAGGACCGTATTCCTCCCAGAGGTGCACGATCACTTCCGTATCGGTGTTCGTGTAGAACTTGTGCCCCTTCGCCTCCAGATCGGGACGCAGTTCCAAGAAGTTGTAGATTTCGCCGTTGAAGACGGTCCAGACGGTCTCGTCCTCGTTGTGGATCGGCTGGTGGCCGGTGGAAAGGTCAATGATGCTCAGGCGGCGCATCCCAATGGCGAGCGGCCCATCGAGGTAGGAACCCCAGTCGTCCGGCCCCCGGTGGGTGATCCGGTCGAGCATGGGCTTGAGTTCTTCGATGGAAGCGCGTCGTGACGCATCACGATAGAGAAATCCGGCGATGCCGCACATGAGGACTATCCTTCACACGGGATTCCGAGCACCTCGAACCAGTCTCGTCGGACGGTTTCCCACCGATACTGATCTATTGATCGCTGCGCCGCTCGTGCGTGTTCCTGGGCGATGTCCGGGTGTTCGAGCAGGTAGATGATCTCCCGCGCCAGCGCTTCGTGGTCGTTCTTCGGGACCATTCGCGCACTCACGCCGTGCTCGACCATATAGGGGATTCCCCCCGCGTCGGTCGTCGCAATCGGCACGCCGAAGAGGAACGCTTCGAGGAGCGCGCCGGGGAAGTTGTCCACATCGGACGAATTCACGCAAATGTCGCCCGAACGATAGAGATCGTGCATCTGCCTGCGGTCGAGTTGGCCGAGGAAGGTGACGTTCGGCACGCCGAGCTTCCTGACGAGGCTTCTCACGTAGACCTCCCGATTGCCTTTCCCCGCAAGGAGGAGCTGTGCCTTCGGGTACGATCGCTGGACGATCTGGAAAGCGCGCACCGTGCACCCGACGTTGTAGTAGTGCGTCAGCCCGCGCGTCATGACAAGCCGGGGAGCGTCGCGGTTCGGGCGGTGCGGCGGCTCCGCCGGAAGGCCCGATTCGTAGAGGTTGTGGACGATGCGCGTCTCCAGGCCGAATTCGTCGAACACGTCGTGCAGGAAGCCGGAGGGAACCGTCACCACGTCCGCCATACGGAGCCAGCGCAAGCCGAGTTCGCCGGTGCGCTTGAAGACCTCGCGCCCGGAGCCGCCCTTGTAGGTGACGACCACGCGTTTGCCGAGGCGTTTGGCCAGCCAGATGACTGGCACCGCCGCGCCGAAATAGCTCGTGTAGCAGCACGTGTGCACGTTCACCACCTCAACGTCCCTGCGGAGCGCCCAGAAACGCCACCACGTCGCCACGTCGCGCAGGGGAGGCAGGTTGCGGTAGCGGTTGGTAGGCACGCGGTGAACGGTCAGCCCTTCCTGCTCAAGATACCCGGCGAGGATATTGGCCTGGTGCGCCATGCCTCCCAGAGGCGGAGGAAAGGGCGATACGATGGCGATCCGGGCAGACGGCATACCGAGCCTATTCCTTCGCGCTGGGTGCGGCGGCTTCCGACGCTGAGGCGTGTGCGTGAACAGGCTGCGCGATGCCGACGGCAGGCGTCAAGGACTCTCCGGCGAAGGCATCGTGCCAGAGGCTGAACATCAGCAGCGACCAGAGCCGGTGGTTGATCTGATACCGACTTACCTGCCCCTTGAATTCGTCAGTGCGGTCCTCGAACGCCGAGAGAGTTGCGGCGACGGCCTCAGGCCGGAAGAACCCCTCTTCCCGGATGCGGTCGGGGTGGAGCGCATCGTGGATGAACGCCGAAAACGCCGGACCGGCGAGGAAGTCAAGCGGCACGTGAAACCCCTGCTTCGGGCGATTGACGAGTTCCCTCGGCAAGAGCCGCTCCGCCAGACGCCGCAATGGCAGCTTTCCCATGCCGTCCCGCAGGAGCGCGCCCGGCGCGAGCGTGAAGGCGTACTCCGTGAGCGGATGATCGAGCAGAGGCACGCGCACCTCAAGCGCGTGATACATGCTCGTGCGGTCCACCTTGACGAGCATATCGTCGCAGAGCGAAGTGCGGAGGTTGGCATAGAGGCAGGTGGCAAGGTCGTTCTCAACCGGCCACGCGGAGCAACGCTCCGCAAACCACGATGCAACGCCCGCCCCTACTGTGGTCCCTTCCATCTGGGGACCGTACAGCCTGCGCTTATCCTCCGCTCCCCAGTACGTGCCGAGCCGTGCCACAAGCTCAAGTGGGGGCAGATTCACCCATGCGGCGGCCTTCGAAAGACGGCGCACGGAATGGGAATGCCACATCCGGCCAAGCGGCTCCAGCCCGGTCTCTGCAAGCCCGGCAACCCCGGCCCTCAGGACGCCGGGAAGCCGTCGTTGCCACGCGGTGATCCGTTCGTACGAGACGTGGTGCTCATATCCGGCGAACAGTTCGTCTCCGCCGTCACCGGCGAGCGCGACCGTCACGTGGCGGCGCGTGGTCTCGCTGAGAAGGTACGTCGGGATCGCCGACGCGTCGGCGAACGGCTCGTCGAAGTGCGCCGCAAGCCGCATGACGAGATCAACGCTCAGTTCGCCGCCGCCGAGCACGGTTTCCGTATGCCGCGTGCCGTACCGCTCGCTCACCATCCGCGCATACGGGGCCTCGTCGAGCGTGCTTCCCTGAAAGGAGACGGTGAACGTGCGCACCGGATCGGGGCTGACTCGCGCCGCGAGCGCGGTCACGAGGCTCGAATCCATGCCTCCGCTCAGGAACACGCCGAGCGGCACATCGCTCACGAGACGGATGCGGACGGCTTCCTCCATGCGGCCCTGAAGTTCGTCGAGGTCCACCTCGCGGCGGCCTGACTCTTCCGTCTTCGGAACGTCCCAGTACCGGGTGAGGACGAGGCGACCCTCCTGCCAGATTCCGTAGCTGCCCGCAGGCAGCTTCGCTACGTGGCGAAAGATCGTCTGCGAGCCGGGCACGTAGAGCAGGCTGAGGTAGGAATCCACCGCCGGAGGGTCAACCTCACGCGGCACATCGGGGTGGCAGAGAAGCGCCCTGAGTTCCGAGCCGAAGATCAGGTGTTTCGAGTCGTGGTGATAATAGAGCGGCTTGATCCCCAGGCGGTCCCGCGCAAGCATGAGGCGCTTGCGGCGGTCGTCCCAGATGGCGAAGGCGAACATCCCCCTGAGCTGGGTCACGCATTCAGGGCCAAGCTCTTCGTAGAGGTGGATGATGACTTCCGTATCCGTGCGGCTGCGAAAGCGGTGTCCCTTCGCCTCCAGTTCGCGGCGCGCCTCGCGGAAGTTGTACACCTCGCCGTTGTAGGTGATCCAGACGGTTCCGTCCTCATTGGACATGGGCTGACGGCCATCGGGCGAGAGGTCAATGATGCTCAACCGGCGCTGCGCAAGGCCCACCCCACCGGCGACGTGGAGACCAGCGTCGTCCGGGCCGCGATGCGTGAGCGTATCGCGCATTCGTTCGAGCAGGCCGGGGTCAACAGGTTTGCAGAGATCGTTATGCACAACGCCGCAGATGCCGCACATAGATGGCATGGTCCGGATCAGGGAGAGTACTTACCGAGCGGGGCCGCGTGGTAACCTGAATCGGCGATAACTCTTTTAGAATATGGACTCGTCACCGGCGTCGTCAATACACAGAGCTGTCACACTCCTCGTCTCATCGCGCTCCCCCTTGTTCGGGCGATACGTATCCGATCCTCTCTGAATGCACGTTCCGTCCTACTTTCCCGCGTTTTTGGCGTCCTTCCCCCCGACGATGCGGATTTCCGGGTTCGGGCCAAACATCTCCGCCGCGCTCCCCTCGTTCACCGCGATTTCCACGAAGCCCCCGCTTCCAACGTAGGCGACGGCCTCTCCGGCGGAAACGTCGCTGAACGTGCGGGCAAAGGCCACTGGCCTGCCATCAACGAAGGCTTCCAGGACGGTTTCTCCGAAGCTACGCGTGAGGGTTTCGCGGGGAATCGTGCTGATGAGGTTGCCGAACCGGTCGGCGAGCATGACGCCGCCGACGAGCACGATCCGGTCGCCGCTTCGTTCGAGGCGCGGCGTCCTATCCGGCAGACGCACAAGGTCGGACGGAGAAACGGGCGGTCCGATGGCAGGCCATTCGTGCCCGGCGGCAAGCCAGCCTGCGGACCACGCGAAGATGTCGCGTCCGTGAAAGGTGGGGCTGGGGTCGGCGGAGCGTGCGGCGGGGTTTTCAAGTTCGCGCACCGCGTCAATCACCCTCCCGCTCACCGCTTCCGTCAGGATGCCGTTGTCCGGGCCGATGAAAGTCTGCCGCGCCGCACGGATGAGGATGCCGCGACGCGCGGTGCCGACCCCCGGATCAACGACGGCGACGTGGATCGTGCCCGGTGGGAACCAGGGCCACGCGTTGCGAAGCGCCCACGCACCGGCGCGGATGTCGCGTGGCGGCACGTCATGGGTGATGGTAACTACCCGCGCAGTGGGGCATTGGCGGAATATGACCCCCGTCATCGCGCCTGCGTAGCCGTCCTGTGTGCCGAAATCCGTCGTGAGCGTGATGATGGGATCGGATTTCCCCGGATTCATCGCAGCAAAGCCTATTCAAATCGGGGCAGCCCTCGGCGCGCCACAAGGACGCGGACTGCCCAGAGAAAGGGTCGAACTCACCGCGTGCCCCTCCGGCGCGGAATATGAAGCTAACACACTATCGGGAGGAAATTTAAATCCCCGCACCTCGGCAGGACTCTCCATGCGCTCGTGACACGCTGCCTCTGCGATCTCGTGTCAAAAACATGACCGATCACCTATATTTATGGTGATATTCAAATAGTGGTTGACAATCGGTAAGGGCGCACGGCCATGCGCCCCTACGAAACGTCACGAAACGGCGCGTAGGGGCGGAGCGGCGGCTCGCCCATCATGCGATAAAGACTTTGCGAGAAAACCCCGAAACAAGGAACGCGGAATGCCGAAAGAACACATCCTCGTCGTGGATGATGAAGAAGATATCCTGGAACTGGTGAGCTACAACCTGAAAAAGGAAGGGTACCAGGTGAGCGTCGTGACAACGGGCGAGGCCGCTCTCAAGGCAGTCGGGATGAAGCCTCCTGACCTCATTGTGCTCGACCTGATGCTTCCGAACGTGGACGGCCTCGAGGTATGCAGGCTCCTCAAGAGGACCTCGGAAACCCAGCATATCCCCATCGTCATGCTCACGGCAAAAGGCGAGGAAGCGGACATCGTCACCGGCCTTGAGCTTGGCGCGGACGATTATATCACCAAACCCTTCAGCCCCCGCATCCTCGTCGCCAGAGTGAAGGCGGTGCTGCGTCGGAAGCCGAAAGGGATGGTGGAAGAGGACGCGCCCATTCTCGCTCACCACCTCGCGATCCACCCTGGTCGCCATGAAGTCCTCGTGAACGACGAACCGGTCGAACTCACCCTCACCGAGTTCCGCATCCTTCACTTCCTCGCGAGCCGACCGGGATGGGTGTTCACTCGATACCAGATCGTCGAGGCAGTTCACGGCGACAACTACCCCGTCACGGATCGTTCCGTAGATGTGCACGTCGTCGGCCTGCGAAAGAAGCTCGGAGCCGCAGGCAAATGCGTAGAGACCGTCCGGGGCATAGGCTACCGCTTCAAGGAGTAGCCTGATGCGACGCAAACGACTGCTCTGGCAGCTCTATCCTTCCTATGTGCTCATCACGCTCGTCTCCCTGATAGCCGCAACGTGGTACGGCTCCCGCGTCATGCGGCGAGTGTACCTCGAAGGTGTGGTGAGGGACCTGGAAGTGCGGGCGCGGTTCATCGGCAGGCAACTCTCCGAGCAATTCGTGCTCGCGGGAAGCGAGATGCGCGCAGCGCACGGGCGGGCGGACCTAATCTGCAAGGAAGTCGGCGCGGCGACCTCAACGCGCATCACGGCGATCCTTCCGTCGGGCACAGTCATCGGCGACACGGACGAGGACCCTGCCAGGATGGACAACCACGCCGACCGGCCCGAAGTGATGGAGGCACTCGCCGGGCGCGTCGGCAGTTCGACGCGGTACAGCCACACCGTGCGAATGAACATGATGTACGTGGCGGTCCCCGTCCTCGTTGACGGTCGCGTCGCTGGGGTCGTGCGCACATCCCTTCCGGTGGAGTCCATAGACCTCCTGCTCCGGGAGGTTCGCGTCCGCATCGCTCTCGGCGGGCTGGTCATCGCCGCCCTCGCCGCGCTCGTGAGCCTCTTCGTCTCCCGGCGGATCAGCCGCCCGCTCGAAGTGATGAGGCATGGGGCGGCCCGGTTTGCCGAGGGCGACCTTGAACGCAGATTGCCGGTCCCCCCCATCGAGGAGATCGGAGGACTGGCGGAAGCCATGAACCACATGGCCGCACAGCTTGACGAGCGGATGCGGACGCTCGTTCGAGAGCGCAACGAGCAGGAAGCCGTGCTTTCGAGCATGGTCGAGGGCGTGATCGCCGTTGATGCCGGGGAGCGGGTGCTCAACGTCAACCTTGCCGCAGCCCGCCTCGTCGGGATCAACCTCCTCACGGCGCAGGGGCGGCTGATTCAGGAGGTCGTGCGGAACACCGATCTCCAGCAGTTCGTGAAGAAGACGCTCGCCAGCCGGGAGCCAGTCGAAGGCGACCTCCTCATCCTCCCCGACAACCGGCACGGGGAAAATCGAGATCAACGGTCCATTCAGGCGCACGGGACGGTCCTGCGCGGTGCAGAGGGGCAGAGCATCGGAGCGCTCGTGGTGCTGAACGACGTCACCCGCCTGCGCCGTCTGGAGGACATCCGCCGCGAGTTCGTCGCCAACGTCTCGCACGAGTTGAAAACGCCGATCACCTCCATCAAGGGCTTCGTGGAGACGCTCCTCGACGGGGCCATCAACAGCCCCGAAGACGCGCAACGCTTCCTCACCATCATCTCCGCGCACGCCGACCGACTTCATGCCATCGTGGAAGACCTCCTGACCCTTTCCCGGATCGAGCAGGAATCCGAGCGGAAAGAGATCGCCCTCGAGGCGAACGAGGTGAGCCATACCCTTCGCGCCGCGATTCAGTGCTGTCTCGTGAAGGCTGAAGAAAAGCGGATCAGGATTGACCTGGAGTGCGCAGATGATCTCCGGGCAAAGATGGACAGGCCACTCCTTGAACAGGCCGTCGTCAACCTCATAGACAACGCCCTCAAGTACAGCGAGCCGGGCAGCGTCGTCGAGGTCGCAGGCTTCCGGTCCGGTTCGGAAGTGCTGATCCAGGTCCGCGATCAGGGGTGTGGGATCGAAAAGGAACACCTTCCCCGCATCTTCGAGCGATTCTACCGGGTTGACAAAGCGCGAAGCCGCAAGCTTGGCGGCACGGGGCTGGGCCTTGCGATTGTGAAGCACATCGCGCAGGCGCACGCCGGTCGGGTCACCGTGGAGAGCACGCCCGGCAAGGGCAGCGTCTTCACCATCCATCTCCTCCCGGTATAAAGATGCCACACAGAGAGCATCGCCTGGGTATCACGGGGAGTGCCCCTGCGCATCAATTCCGCGCGGAGACCTTCTGAATCCTGTTCGTTATACCGAGGCGCACGATCATGATGCAGAGGAAAATCGGGAACACGAGCTGGCGCAGCCAGATGCTCGGCACGGTGTTCGCGAGCACGACTCCGGTGACTGCGCCGAGGAAACCGGGGATCACCAGGGAGAGCACCGACCGCCAGAGGACGTTTTTCTGCCAGAGGTGGACGAGTGTGCCGGTGAGAGCGGTGGGGATGATCATCGCCAACGACGTTGCGCGGGCGGCGCGAAACCCTATTCCCTCAATGAGGAAGAGCAAGCCCGGCACGACGACCACGCCGCCGCCGATCCCAAGCAAGACGGAAAGGAACCCGGCCAGCATCCCCAGAAGGAGCACGGAGAGGACCCACGCGGACCAGAGCGCCTCACGTGGAAACAGGCCGAACGACGGCCCGACAGGCAGCAGGTTGGCGAGCTTGGCGGCGGTGAAGAGCAGGATGAGCATGAACGCGTAGCGCAGCAACCGCTCCGGTATCTTCGGCCCAACTCTGCCGCCGATCCACACCCCGGTCTGAGCGCCGACCGCCAGGAACACCGCCAGCACCCACTGGATATTCCGCGTTGTCAACGCCTCCGAGACGACACCCACCGTCACTACGCCGAGTACGGTGACGATGGAGATGCCGATGGCACGGCGCAGAGGGACGCGGAGAAAGCCAGTCAAGATCGGGACGATGAGCACCCCGGCACCGATCCCCAGCAGGGCACTCGCCAGGCCGGCCATGAAGCCGACCAGCAGATAGATAAGGAGGATGCCGCCCTCTGGCCAGACATCGTTCTCCGTCCACGCCCAGGGAGTTACCTGCGAGGTAGGCGTCGGCAAGGGTTCCTTGACGGTCTGCAACGGGAGCTCCTTCGTGAATCGAGGGCCGGACCTACAATTCGCCGGTCTGTTTGAGACTAACCCAGCTTTCCTTCGCCACGATGATGTGGTCAATGATCTCGATGCCCATGATGAGGCCGGCCTCAATGAGACGGCGCGTCAGGTTGAGATCGTCGCGGGAGGGCATCGGATCGCCGGAGGGGTGGTTGTGCACGAGGATGATCGCCGAGGCGGCGTGCTCCAGAGCCGGAGCGAACACCTCACGCGGGTGTACGAGCGATCCGTTGAGCGTGCCGACGGAGATCGTGGCCTTGTGGACAAGTTGCGTGCGAGCATTGAGATAGAGGCAGACGAAGTGCTCCTGCCGCTCCTCGCGTATCTCCGGGACCGCCTTCAGCACGTCGGAGGGGTGGGTTATCTTCGGGAGGCCGCCGAGGCCCCGGTCCAGGCCGCGTTTGGCGAGTTCGACCGCAGCCACGAGCGCACCGGCAGCCGCTTCCGAAAGGCCGGGAACGCGGCAAAGCTCATCCCATGGCAGGGTGACGAGCCGTTCAAGGGGGTACTGTTCGGCGATTGCGTGCGCCGTTGCGAGGGCGGGTTCGTGCCTCCCTATCACGAGAGCCAACAGGTCCGCATCGCTCAGGCCCGCCGGACCGAGGCGCTGCAACTGCTTCAGAGGCGGCTCAATCCGGGCATCGTGTTTCGGCTGCTGGTGCCGTCCGTGCTCTGTCATAGAAGGGTTTCCAGATGATGCCGAGCGTTACGCTCGGGAGGAAGAGACGGCCTGCCGTGCGCATGGAAAATCTGTTGCCCGCGAAGAGGCCTCCTGCGCCCGTGCGCGCGCTCATCGCACGGATCGGATCGTATCCCCGTTGCGGATGACGTCGGTGTGCCGACGCCCGGACATCTGCGTGCGGTCAACGGCGAGCGACACGTCCTGCGAGCCGATGGGCGCGCCGCGCGAATCCCACGCCATGCGCTCGGAAAGCACGGTCGTCTGCGCCTTCTGACCCGGCAAGGGCATGAACGTCGCGAGCTTCGGCTGCACGTGCACCGCGACAACCCGCGCCTTGATCATCTCCCAGACGCCAAGTTCTTCGTTGGTCTCCGGGTCCACCACCGGCTCAACCGACTGCACGACGACGAACTCCTGCCCGACGGCAACTCCCTTCTCCGACCCTATATTGGCGATGAGCGTGCGTTCGTCCACAATGCGGACGATTCGGCCTTCAATCATCGGATAGCTCCTGCTTTCTCCCTTAATACGCCCACGTGTGCCCGCACTTTCTCCGCCGCCGCGATGATGTCGTCCATATCGCGCTCATCGCCCAGCAGAATTGATTGCGTGAGCCAGAGCGCCTCCGACTCGCAGGCACGCTCGGCGACCGAGCAGTGAATGCGGGAGAAATCAACGGCCTGAGCGGCGTGGCGCGGGTCGAAGCGCTTCTCCAGGAAGACCGGCTGCTTGTAGAGCGGGATGGAATAGCCCGGATATGCGGGAATGCCTTCCTTCTGGATAGCCTCAATGAACGTCTTGCGCGGCAGCCCGCCGAATTCGTCGGCGTTGTAGCGCCAGATGAACAGGTGCCAGGCGTGGCACGTCACCTGCGGCTGGACCACGAGCGGCCTGAACCCCGGAATCCGCGCAAGGCCTTTGGCAAGGTAGGTTCCGCTCTGCCCACGACGCGCCAAGTGCTCCGGGTAGCGCGCAAGCTGCACCGAGAGGATCGCCGCAAGGATTTCCGACATGCGGTAGTTCCCAGCGATGCGGTAATGCCCGTACCACAGCCCCGTCTTTGATCGCCCGCAGTTGCCGAACGAGCGGAGCAATTCCTCCATCTCGTCGCTGTCGGTGAGGATGATGCCGCCCTCGCCGGAGGTGATGTTTTTCGACGACTGGAAGCTGAAGATGCCCGCCTCGCCGATGTGACCGACGCCTATGCCGTTCCAGCGTGCGCCCCAGGCCTGCGCGGCGTCTTCCATGATCCAGAGATGGTGCTTCTGCGCAATCGCCCGCAGCGCGTCCATGTCAGCCGGAAGCCCGCCGAAGTGCACCGGAAGGATGCCGACGGTGCGCGGGGTGATGGCGGCTTCCACCGCAGCCGGGTCAATGTTGTACGTATCGGGATGAACGTCAACGAACACCGGCACCGCGCCGAGGTCCATGACGGGGCTGACGGTCCCAATGAACGTATAGGCGGGCGCGATCACCTCGTCTCCGTACTTCACTCCCAGCGCCTGCAATGCCACGCGAATCGCGGTGGTGCCGCTATGCACACACACGCCGTGCTTCGCTCCTTGAATCTCCGCAAAGGCCTTCTCAAAGCGGGGAACCTCGCCTTCGCCCTTGCCGATGCCCCAGCGACCACTGGTGATGGCACGGGTTGCCGCATCAACTTCACGCTGATCCCATACCGGCCACGTCGGAAACGGTTTCGTGCGGGTCGGTTGTCCTCCAAGGAGAGCAAGTTCAGACATCACACCATCCTTTTTCTTCGGGAGAGAGACGGCGACACATGGGCATCTCGGAACGGCGGGCACGAACGCCATCGTATTCGGCGAACACTGAACACCCATGTTCGTGCGAACACCATGGTCCTCAAGAGGATACTCTTGCGCGGAAAATCGGTCAAGCCGCTCACGAGTCCCCTGGGGTGAGCGCACCCCGTCGTGTGAGTCCGCACGCCTAAGAGTCTATCCGGAAAGGGTTGTTTGCTTTTCACCAGATGCTTCGCTTGCGAACTCTGCGAGTTCGTTGCTCAGCATGACGTTTTTTCGCGGTGTCATTCTGAGCGAAGCGAAGAATCTGGTACTTTTCGGACAGACTCTAAGGCCGCCTCAATGCCCTTGCTCTCCTGTGCGCGCTCCGTCAAGCACGATGGTGGCGAACACAGAATACCAGTAATCCGGCACAAAATGCGCGTGGAAGAGCGCGTCGAGCGCATAGAGCGTGACCTCCAGCCGGTCCTCGCGAGTGAAGCTCGTGCGCCCGGTGTACGCCTTCCAGAAAGCGTACCATGCCGGGTCGTCCGCGAAGGTATCCTTCGTGTAGTAGTCGCAACTCATCGCCGCGTACATCGGCGCGAGATCGTACTTCGCCGGGCCGAGGGTCAATGTTTCGAAATCGAGGATGCCGGTCAGATGGCCGGTCGTCCGGTCGAAAAGCATGTTGGCGACGTTCGCGTCGTAGTGAATGGGGATGGCGGCGTTTTCCTCGAAACGAGGGAGGTTCTGGTCGAGGAAGTAGATGAGCCGCCCGCGCAGGGGTTCCGGGATAAGCCCCGCCTGTGCCACCTGGCTGATCCGTCGGGAGAGCGACTCGGCAAAGCGCGAGCGCGAAGCGAGGTGGTCGTCATACAGGGGGAAACGTCGTTCGGCGGCGACTACGGGCGTCCGGTGCCATGCGGCGAGCGCGTGCGCGGCATCGCTCAGGCTCACCTTCAATACCTGCGGATGCGCGTTGAGGATGGTGTCCCCACTCACTCCCGGCAGTTGTTTCACCGCCACCAGACCACATTTCCACGGCTCTTCCGGGGCAAGCGCCCGTATCTCCTCGGCGCACGGTATCCCGGCACGCCGCGCACGCTGCCACCCCACCAGTTCCCGTCGCCAGCCCTGCCCATCGCCCATCGGATCGTCGTCGAACTTGATCGCCCACCGTTCGCCCGACGCAAGGACGAGCATCCGCGTGCCGGTCTTGTGCCGGGGCGCGGTGAGTGGGTAGGAAGAGGCCACGTTGCCCAGATCAAGCCGCGCTGCCGCCTGATCAAGGAGTTCTGAGGTGATGGTGAGCGCCATGGCGTGCCCAAAAGAGGTAAACGTCTTGCGCCTCTCGCACGTCGCAGCTCATGCCGACATACGTGCCGATGTGCGCTCCGTGCGCAAGCTGAGGAGCCGCGTGAGGTGATCTTCGCCTGCCGTGATCGAAAGCCTGACCTTGAGCACCCACACCGGGATATGAAACGCGAAGCCCGGCGGGA
>Ga0172366_10000852_pt1 | contig 23116 bp, 19 predicted proteins | sample LakKivSesite69cm_FD_114533 | JGI IMG/M metagenome (GOLD analysis project Ga0172366, IMG submission 114533) | Sediment microbial communities from Lake Kivu, Rwanda - Sediment site 69cm | ecosystem: Environmental > Aquatic > Freshwater > Lake > Sediment | place: Rwanda: Western Province, Lake...
GAGATAAAAATATATGTCAACGAACGCGTGAATAAATCATCGAGGCTACAGGCGGTGATCCTGCAGACCGCCCCTTTCGAACGAACCCCGACATTGAAGATTAAGAGATACCTGTACTAGGATTCAGGGTTTACCCCGTGAAATGCGAAGCAATTTTGCTGTGCAAAATTATTTCACGGGGTTAAAGGTTCCAAGTTTACCCTGTGGAATACTGCTTTGCAGTCCCACCTCCGGCGGGAATTCCACAGGGTGAAAAGTTCAAAGTTTAAACTGTTCCGTGTTGACGGGTTTACGGGTTGGCGTGTTAAAGAACTTTGTATTAAAATATTATTCAGAAACCCGTAACACGCTAACACGCGACACGACAACAGTACCTTTTACTCACTACTCACTTTCCTCTTTCGATTCACGATTCACGACTCACGATTTAAAGATAGCTACTTTGCATATTGAAGTTCTGAGTGAATGCTCCCTCTGCCCCAGGGAGTGCAGGGTGAACCGATTTCTTGAGCCTTCGGGCTATTGCAGAACCGGTACTGGTTTTGCCATTTCTTCCATCTGTATCCACCGGGGTGAGGAACCGGTGATAGGCGGAAAGCAGGGTATCTGTAATATTTTCTTCAGCGGCTGCAACCTTCGATGCATCTATTGCCAGAATCATGAGATCAGCTTTGCCGGGAAATCCAGTTTTTCAGGACCATCAGGTACCACCTGGCCGGCAGGTCCTCCCCTTCCGGAAGGTATGACCCTGCAGGAGGTTATCAGCAAGATAATTGCCGTCCTGGACCAGGGAGTGCTGCCGGTGGGTTTTGTCAGTCCCTCCCACGTGGTGCCCCAGGTAAGGATCCTCATTGAAGAGCTGCACCGGCAGGGACGCCATCCTGTATTTGTGTACAACACCAACGCTTATGAAAAGGCAGATACCCTCAGGAGCCTTGAAGGGCTGATAGATGTTTACCTGCCCGATTTCAAATACGGGGATGCAAGGCTGGCAATGCAGTTGTCGGATGCTCCCGGCTACCCTCAGATTGCCCTGTCAGCCATAAAAGAGATGTACCGCCAGAAAGGCTCCGTCCTGGTAACCGATGATCATGGACAGGCACAATCAGGATTGATTATCCGTCATCTTGTACTGCCCGGTCACCTGGATAACAGTTTATCAGTATTGCATACCATAGCAAAAAAAATATCTACAGGTGTTTCTGTTTCCCTTATGTCCCAATATTATCCCACCGTGCATGTACAGGGCATGGAACACCTGGAAAGGTGCCTGTATCCGGAAGAATACCGGCAGGTGGTTTCGGAATTTGAAAGTCTGGGGTTCCGCAAAGGATATATCCAGGAAATGGACAGTGCTCAGCACTATCAGCCGGATTTTTCAAAGGATCATCCTTTTGAATAGCAGGCTGATCCGGAATCTGTTGGTAAACATCATAGAGCAAGCTCCGGAAACCCTTAGGCCCGATCCCCGGGGGTGTGTGTCACAACCCGTTATAATTCCTGGTTTGGGGTTCAACCCCAAACCAGTTAAGAGTCTTACCCTGCCCGATCTTATCCTGCTTGTGAGGGATTTTCTGCCTTTGCTGATTGATGGTTGAACCGTCAATCAGCAAAAGGTTAAATCCACTGTTGGTCTGGGGTTGAACCCCAGACCAACAGTGTTCAACACCACTCAGGAGTCTTACCCTGCCCGATCTTATCCTGCTTGTGAGGGATTTTCCGCCGACAGCTGGCCACTGAGCCTGAGCAGCTCTATCTCTGCCATCTTGCTGCGGTACTGGGATAACAGGAAGCGTGTTTCGGCATCCATCAGCTTCTGCTGGGTCTCGCGCAGCTCAATATCACTGATAGCACCTATATGGTATTTTCCCATCGCCACTTCCAGGTTCCTTACCGCCAGTGAGCGGTTTTCAGATTCGAACTTCACCAGCTGCAGGTTGGTCATGTAATCATTATAGATACGCAACAGCTCACTTTTCATGTCAAGCTCGGCCTGGTTCAGTTCTGCATTGGCTGACTCTTCCCTGATCTTTGCCATCCTGATATTATTCCTTGTATTAAACCCGTCAAAAAGGTTATAGGTAAGGCTCATACCCATAAGTAAACCGGTGTTCCTGTTCTGCAACATAAAACCGACCTCTGATTCGGACCTGCTGAAACTGTAGCTGGTATTGACACTGATCCTGGGGTACATAACCGATCTGTTGCCTCTGACATCAAGTGAGCTGACCATAAGGTTACTCCGTGCCTGCATAAGGTCGGGGTTCTGCTTCTCGGTCAGGTTCCACAACTGGTCATACAGCAGGGTATTGTTTACAGGTATATCATAACTAACCTCAAAGTCAGTCAGCAGGTCACGGCATAACAGCCGGTTGAGTTCTGCCTTGGAGTTGGAAAGGACCACCAGTTGCTGCATGTAAATGGCTGAGTCTGAGTTCAGGTCAACAGCAGACTGGAGGTATGACAGTTCAGATCCGCTGCCTATATCAATCATCGCCCTGGCGAACTTTTTCCTTTCCCAGGAAAGCTGGACGGCTTCCAGGTACACATCTGCCAGCCTGCCCTGTACTGCTATATCATAGTATGCGAGTATCACCTGTGCAACTGTATTCTCAATCACCGATCGCAGCTTTGAAGCACCCATCGCTTCCAGTTCCTCCAGCTTTTTCTTCTGGATGAACATGTTGAATCCGTCAAATATGGTCCAGCTTAACTGCATCCCCGAAGCAATGGAATTTGACACAGCATTGTTCCCTTCCCTTATCCTGCCATCAAAATATTTCTGGTAGGTATTATTCACGTTCCTTATTCTTGACGCTGTGACATCAAGACTGGGGAGCATGCCTGCATTACCCGGTGAATTATTCAGTTCTGTTATCCTTGACTCATTTTTTGCCAGGGATATGCCATAGTTATTTTCAAGGGCAATCGCCAGTGCCTGTGAAAGATCAAGTGTATCCTGGGCAGATACGACGGCACCGGTGAAAAACAGGAGGCCGCAGTACAGGTAAACGCTATGTATTTTCATGGCCGTGGTTTTTTCAGTTGTGACATGTAGGTATAAAGGGCAGGTATCACGAAAAGGGTCAGGATCAGTGCAAACAGGAGTCCGCCAATAACGACTATCCCCATTGATACGCGGCTTTTCGCCCCGGCACCCAATGCCAGTGCTATGGGAAGGGCACCCAGCACTGTTGCCAGGCTGGTCATGAGTATAGGTCTGAAGCGTTGTGTGGCCGCGTCTGCCACTGCTTTCACCAGGGCTGCCCCCTTAGCCTTTTTCTGATTGGCAAATTCAACTATCAGTATGCCATTCTTGGTCACGATACCGATCAGCATGATCATACCTATCTGGCTGAAGATGTTCAGTGTCTGTCCGAACAACCTGAGTGAAAGCAGGGCACCTGCAATAGCCAGAGGCACAGTGAACATGATGATGAGCGGATCGCGGTAGCTTTCAAACTGTGCGGCAAGCACGAGGTATATGAGTATGAGTGCAAGGAGGAATGCAAACAGCAGGGTATTGGAGCTCTCCTTGTAATCTCTGGACACACCTGTCAGGCTTGTCGAGAAAGTATCATCAAGCACCTCAGATGCAATGCGGTCCATCGCCTCGATACCCTGCCCGAGGGTGTATCCGCTGCTTGTTGAAGCAGAAACAGTTGCGGCGATGTACCTGTTAAACCTGAATAACTGGGGCAGGCTGCTGCGGTAGGATATCTGAACAATATTATCCAGCTGTATCAGTTCTCCCTGCCGGTTTCTCACGTATGCAGTGCTCAGGTCCAGGGGCCTGTCACGGTATTGCCTGTCAGCCTGTCCTATTACCTGGTACTGTTTGCCATCCCTGATGAAGAATCCCATTCTCTGGCCGCTGAAATACAGCTGCAGCGTCTCGGCAATATCCCGTATGGTAACACCAAGGGTCCTTGCCCTTTCCCTGTCAATAAGAATGGTCATCTCAGGTTTGTTGAACTTCAGGTTTACATCCACCACCTGGAAGGTCGGGTCTTCCTGGGCTTTCTTCATAAACACAGGCAATACTTCCTTAAGCTTATCCAGGTTGGGAGCCTGGATGACATACTGGACAGGCAGGCCGGTGCCCCTGCCGCTGCCAATTGTCTGATCCTGGGTGACAAACGTACGTGCAAAGGTAAGAGGACGTACTATCCCGGAAAGATAATTCACCAGCTCCTGTTGTGATCTTTTCCGTTCACGCGGAGGGGTGAGGGTCATCCTCACAAATCCGCTGTTTGTGGCCGATGAACCAAAACCCGGTGATGTCAACGCTATATAACTGTCTGTTTCCGGCAGGGTATCAACAATGGAGATGAGCTTCATCATGTATGCATCCATCTTTTCATAGGATGTGCCCTCGGGAGCGGTTGCATTAACAGCGATCCGGCTTTTATCCTCAAGCGGGGCAAGTTCGCCGGGAAGCATGGGCCAGATGATGCCGATAATCAGTAATGCGACAGCGATGATAATGAATGCCAGCCATCTGCGCTTAAGGAAATTATTAAGATACCTGTTGTATCCTGTGATCAGTCTGTTGAAGAAAGGTTCGGTCCGCAGATAAAAAGCATTATGATGAGTTTTATGCTTCAGCCAGCGAGCACCCATCATCGGTGTCAGCGTGAGTGAGACAAAGGCTGATATGAGCACCGCACCGGCCATCACCACCCCGAACTCACGGAACAGTTTACCGGTAAGTCCCTGCAGGAATATAATAGGAAGGAATACTGCTGCAAGTGTTATGGAGGTGGAGATGATGGCAAAAAATATCTCTTTTGACCCTGCATAACCGGCCTCCAGGGGCTGCATGCCCTTCTCGACCTTGCTGTAAATATTTTCAAGGACCACGATGGCATCATCCACCACTAGTCCTGTTGCAAGTACAATGCTCAGCAGGGTCAGGATATTGATGGTGAAACCCGCCAGGTACATAACAAAGAATGACCCGATGAGGGATATGGGTATGGCAAATACCGGAATAAGGGTTGTCCTCCATTCGCGGAGGAATAGAAAGATCACCAGTACAACCAGCGAAAAAGCGATCAGGATAGTCTCCTGAACCTCAGTGATGGCATTCCTGATGGAGACGGTGGTGTCCTGGTTAGTGCCTAAGACAATATCCTTAGGCATATCCTTACGCAACTGTTCCAGACGCTTATATAACTCATTGACAATGTCGATATGATTTGCCCCGGGTTGCGGGGTCAGGGCAATACCCATCATGGGAACGCCCCCGTTGCCTCTCAGGAGGGTTTTCTCGTTCTCGGGAGCCAGCACAGCCCTGCCGATATCCCTGAACTTGATAAGGGTACCTCCCTCCTCGTGGATAATCAGATCATTAAACTCTTCAGGAGAGCTGATGCGACCGAAAGTTCTGACAGAAAGCTCTGTGCCATAACCTTCTATACTTCCTGTAGGCAACTCAACATTTTCACGGTTCAGGGCATCCCTCACATCAATGGGTGTGAGACCATAACCGGCAAGTTTCAGGGGATCAATAAGTAGCTTGATAGAATATTTTTTCTCTCCATAGATGCGGATCTCACTCACACCGGGTATTGTCTGCAGGCGTTCTTTAAAAAAATTATTCGCTATCTCCGAAAGCTCAAGAAGACTTCTTTTATCACTCTGGATGGTAAGAACAAAAACCGGATTGGCATCGGCATCAGATTTCACCACCCTGGGCGGATCGACGTCCGGCGGCAGGTTACGTATCGCCCGGGAAACACGGTCACGCACGTCATTGGATGCAGCTTCCATATCTGTCCCGATCTTGAATTCAACACTGATATTGCTGGAGCCGTCACGTGAAGAGGAGCTCAGGGTACGGATACCTGCAATCCCGTTAATACTTTCCTCGAGCGGCTCGGTTATCTGACTCTCAATAACGTCTGCATTGGCACCGGGATAGGATGTGGTGACGGTGACAACGGGAGAGTCAACACTGGGATACTCGCGGATACCAAGAAAAGTATAACCGATCACTCCAAAGAGAAGGATCAGTATGGAGAGTACCGTTGCCAGGACAGGCCTGTTGATAAAGATTGCCGAAAGGTTCATTTTTCTGTTCTCCTGTGATTATTATTGTACCCTGATACTGTCAGCTGACCTGTCTGCTGTTCTTACGCTGACAGTAATACCGTTGGAAATCTGCAACAGGCCTGTTGTTATCAGGCTGTCACCTGCACTGAGGCCTGAAGTGATCTGAACATCTGTTCCTGTGCGTATGCCTGTGGTGACAGGTACAGATACAGCCATACCATTCCTGCAGATATATATTTTATTCCCTTCCATTCCGGTAATCAGCGCTTCTGAGGGTATGGTCAGAGCATCCGGTATCTTCTCAAGGATAATGTTTATCCTTGCGTAAGTGCCGGGTATAAGTATCGATCCCGGATTGGGGCTGGTCGCCCTGACCCTGATGGTGCGCGTCTGTGGATCGATACCTGATTCAACAGCATAAATTGTACCATCGAAGGTACGGTCAATATTTCCTACTGTAAACCTTACAGGCATCCCTTTTTTAACTGTCAGGCTGTATTTTTCCGGAACGGAAAATTCAATTTTCACCGGATCAATCTGCTGAAGTGTGGCAATGAGTGAGTTAGAGGGCAGATAGCTGCCCGGACTGACATAACGAAGGCCTATCCTGCCCGACAGTGGTGCCAGTATTTCCGTTTTTGCTATCTGCGCCTCCAGCAACTGTTTTTCAGCCTGCACCGCCTTAAGCTCATTCAGCGATATGTCATACTGCTCCTGGCTGACAGCTTTCATATCAAGCATCTGCCTGTTCCTGTATTCTTCCTGAGCGGCAAGCTTCTCCTGTACTTCAACCTTCGTCAGCTGCGCCTGTAATTCACTGTCGTTGATCTTCAGCAAAAGGGCTCCCTTGCTGACATCTGATCCTTCTTCAAAATAGATACCTGTGATACGCCCGGATACCTCACTCCGCAGCTCCACTTTCTCATTTGCCAGCACAGTGCCCGTAGTGAAAAACTCATTCAGCAAAGGCCGTGGTTCAACAACCTCCACCTCGACAGAAACCATTCCAAACCGGTTGAACCTGCCGGAAGAAATGGAGTTTTTCTTTTCTGAACAACCAGCTGTGAATAAAAAAAGTGAGAACAACAGAATGATCATTTGCGAATCTTGAATACAGATTCTGCCGCACCGGCCTGCCAGGAATGTGATAATTTTCATCCGAAAATTTTTAGGTTTAACAACGAGTTACCTGAATTAAAAAGAACCGCTAAAATTAGTATTTTAGTTTGTTAAACCGACATCATTGATGAAGTTGATTTGCAACAGGAGTTCAAAGATTAGCTTTAGGCAGGAAGATCCGGAAAGGACAGGAATCCGAAATTAACTCCGGCAGGAATAATTAGAACATTTTTAAATAGATGTTAAAATAAAGATATCCTATGTCTGTTTGATTTATTATGATATATCTTTAACGCGGCTATTTTTAACACGACATGAAGGTAAAAAGAATTATCATCCCGGCGCTTCTTGTCATTCTTTCGGTTTCGCTGCTGATGCAGGGCATACAGTCCTGCAGGCATGATGCAGCAGGAACTGACCTTTTACCTGATATTTGTTTTGAAGGACAGGTACTCCCAATATTCCAAAGTAGTTGTGCTATCTCAGGATGTCATGGTCAGGACAGAGAATCTGATTATGTGCTGAACAGTTATGACGGCATCCTTTCTGCTGTTGAACCGGGTAATTCTTCTGCCAGTCCGGCATATACCTCACTCACCTCCATCTGGTCTGAATACATGATGCCTCCTGACCAGCCTCTGTCACTCGAAAACAGGACACTCATAAGGATTTGGATCGAACAGGGTGCAAAAAACACCACCTGTCCCGACACCAGCTCCAATCCTCCTGACACCACTGAGAATCCTCCAGATACGACAATTATTGAGCCTTATGTGAATCCCAGGGCCTGTTATGAGCGCGATATACAACCGTTACTGGTTGCAAGCTGCGCCTTTTCAGGATGTCATGACAAGAACACCCACGCAGAAGGTTATAATTTCTCTGATTACACCAATACTCTTAAGGCTGTCAAACCGAACAATCCGGGCGGAAGCGTACTTTATGAGAAGATCACGGTAACAGAATCCGAGGACAGGATGCCTCCGCCACCATACCAGGCCCTGACATCGGCCCAGAAAGATTCGATCTATAACTGGATCTCCTATGGAGCGCTCAATGAGGTTTGTGAGACAGGCTGCGACACTCTTACTCCAGTAACATTCTCAGGTTTCGTATGGCCTGTCATCTATCAATCCTGCCGTTCATGTCACAGTGGATCAAATCCGTCAAAAGGAATCCGCCTTACCTCCTGGGCTGAGGTCAATGCGATTGCTGTCAACGGAAAACTGAAAGGTGTGATCACAGCTTCCAGTCCTTATCCTCTTATGCCGCCGGGAGGTTCACTTTCCGAGTGTACCATAAAAAAAATTAATCTATGGATCAATGCCGGCGCTGCTGATAACTGATAATCAAGGGCATCTATGAAAAAGCTATCTGTTATCATACCAGTAATTCTTTTTACAGCAATTGGCTGTTACTATGATAACGAGGAATATCTGTATCCTTCCGTTGCCCAGGCAGGAAGTTGCGATACTGCACAGGTGACTTTTTCAGGAACTGTTTCGCCGATTCTCCAGAACAACTGCTGGTCATGCCATTCAAACGCGACTGCCGGAAGCTTCGGCAACAATATCAAGCTTGAGAATTATTCTGATGTAAAGAACAACATCCTTGCTGTGGTCAGATCAATAAATCATACCGGTGGTTACTCACCCATGCCTAAAGACGGAAATAAGTTGTACGATTGCCTCATCAGGAAGGTTGAAATATGGTTGGAACATGGCAGTCCTGACAACTGATGAACACCGCAAAATAATATCATATGAATAACCTTTCCAGGATACCAGTCCTTCTGCTGCTGGCTTTCCTTGTCATGCCGGCTCTAGCACAGGATGACCTGATGAACCTGCTCGAACAGGAAAGTGAACAACCCGTGAATTATACTTCCGCCACCTTCAAAGCAACTCGCATCATGAACGGTCATTCCATCGAAAGGATGAAGAAGGGACAGCTTGATTTTCGTATCCACCACCGTTTCGGGAGGCTGAACACAGGAGCATATAACCTCTGGGGGCTTGACCAGGCTAATGTCCATTTCAGCCTCGAATATGGTGTGACTGACTGGCTGGAGCTGGGCGTGGGACGAGGTACTTATGAAAAAGCATTTGACGGATTTACCAAATTCAGTGTTCTCAGGCAATCGACCGGAGCAGTGACCATGCCTGTATCAGTATCCCTTTTCACTTCAGTCACGGCCAACTCACTTAAATGGGAAGACCCTGAGAGAAAAAATTATTTCTCTTCCCGCTTGTCCTATGTCTACCAGGTACTTGTTGCCCGGAAATTCAGCAACCGTTTTTCCCTGCAGCTGTCACCGACCATGGTGCACAGAAACATGGTAGCTACAGAGCTTGATCCCAATGACCTTTATGCCCTTGGCGCGGGAGGAAGGATGAAGATAACCAACCGTATCAGTTTTAACCTTGAATATTATTACGTGGTCAAACCTGTTCATAATTACATGAGTGACCCGGTTATCAATCCCTTATCCATAGGATTCGATATTGAAACAGGCGGACATGTGTTCCAACTGATTTTTACCAATTCACTGGCTATGATAGAGAAGGGATTTATCGGGGAAACAACAGGCAGATGGGATAAGGGTGATATTCATTTTGGATTCAATATTTCAAGGGTTTTTACCCTCAAATCAAACCGTACAGACTGAAAATTAACAACCAGTATTATGAAAAAACTTATTGTTTTAATAGCATTATCATTAGCTTCTGTAGCAGTATTACCACAGAAGTATATGACAAAAAACGGATACATTGGATTTTATGGCCATACTCCGGTTGAAGATATCAAAGCAGACAATAACCAGGTATCAGGGATCATTGATGTGGCAACCAACCAGATCGTGTTCCAGGTTCTCATGAAATCCTTCCGCTTTGACAGGTCCCTGATGGAAGAACATTTCAATGAGAATTATGTTGAATCGGATAAGTTTCCAAAAGCGAGCTTCAAGGGAACTGTTACTGAGCCGGCCGGTGTTGATCTGAACAAAACAGGTGCCTATGAGGTTACCGTATCAGGAGATATGACCATACATGGAGTGACAAAACCGGTCACTGTCAAGGGGACTATTGAGGTCCTTGCCGATGCCATCAAAGCTATTTCAAAATTCAACATCCTGCCTGAAGATTATGACATTTCCATCCCATCGGTTGTCAGGGAGAAAATAGCAAAGGAAATGGAAGTGACTGTAAATATGAACTATGCTCCCATGGGAAAATAAGTTCATGGGTATTAATAATATCGACCGGTTAAAATCATCCCGATTTATGAAAAAAACAACCCGCTATATACTTATTGGTGCAGTTACCGTGGTGCTTATTGCCATAATTGCCGGGCTCTATCTTTTCAATAAAAAAGCCCCGGATCTGGCAGGTGTTAAACCTGATTATGTTCTTACTGCTTCAGCCTTGTATAATGACTTTGAGACTGATGAAGCCACCGCTACACAGAAATATGTCGACAAGATCATCCAGGTCACCGGAACCATCACTGTTATAGAGGTTAATGCAGACAGTACCATCAATATAACTCTTGGGGAATCCAGTATGACCGGTAGCGTGATCTGTACCATGAAGGGCGCTCCTGATCTTGCAGGAATGGGTCTTGCTAATGGCTCCGAGGTTGTTATTAAGGGTATCTGTTCAGGAATGCTGATGGATGTGCTGCTTAATAAGTGTGTCATCGTCACTGAATGAATATATACTGCTCATATGTTAAAAAAAGAGGCTGTTTCGAAAGGACAGCCTCTTTTTTTCACTGTTAACTCATAAAAGATCACATATATCGATTATGGTACAATGAATCACAGGTTCCCAATAATTCATTAAGAGTACATGACGAGGTTCTAAAACATAATATCTTTTCTACCAGTTAAATAAATCAACAGGAATACTTAATTTTAGCTGAAATACACTTGTTTAATAAACTTTACTTCAGATAAACCTACTGAACAATCATCCATTTAAACTAAATCAATATGAAAATTTTATTTATAGGTGGAACTGGTAATATTTCCACAGCCTGTGCCAGGATGGCCCTGAAAAAAGGTAATGAGTTATACCTGCTGAACAGGGGTAACCGTCAGCGGCCTGAGCTTAAACAGGCAAAGACCATCCGTTGTGACATCAACGATAAAGACAGGCTCAAAGATGCTATCAAAAGCCTGGAATTTGATGTTGTTGCCAATTTTATTGCATTTAAGCCTGAAGAGGTAAGCCGTGACATTGAGCTTTTTACAGGAAAAACCAGGCAATACATTTTCATCAGCTCCGCTTCGGCTTATCAGAAGCCGCTGACCTTTCCTTTTGTAACAGAATCAACCCCCCTGAAAAATCCTTACTGGGATTATTCCCGTGACAAGATTGCCTGTGAGGATATACTGACAGCAGCATACCGTGCACAAGACTTTCCCATGACCATCGTCAGGCCGTCTCTCACTTATGATACCGTTATTCCTGTTGCCATAGGAAGCTGGGAAGATTATACGATCATCGACAGGATCAGGAAAGGAAAGAAGATCATTGTACATGGTGACGGCACCTCTCTGTGGACGATCACCCACTCGGAAGATTTTGCCATCGGATTCACCGGTTTGCTGGGTCACCAGCAGGCTATCGGTCACAGTTTCCACATCACCTCTGACGAGGTGCTGACCTGGAACCAGATCTATGAAGCTGTTGCTGAAGCAGCAGGTGCCAGGGCAAATATGGTGCATATCCCGTCAGACTTTATCTGCAGGGTAGCTGAATCACTGGGACAGGGATGGATGTGGGGTAACCTGCTTGGAGACAAGGCTGTAAGTGTTGTCTTTGATAATTCAAAGATCAAAGCATTTGTACCGGAATTTAAAGCGACCATTCCCTTCAGACAGGGAATTAAAAGAACAGTAAAATGGTTCGAGGAAGATCCGTCAAGAATGGTCATTGTTGATGAAACCAACCGCTTCATGGATACGGTGATCCACGAATATGAAAATCAATTTTGAGAACGGTGCCTCATCGTGGCTGTTTATCACATGGGCGGCCGACCTTGAAGTATACGACAAAACAGGCAGTGAGTATGCCTGAAAATAGCTGACCGGGCAATCACAAACTAATCTTTATTTTAAAATGACATCACCTGCCTTTATCTGCGGATCATTTGCCTGCCGGGTACTCACAGCTTTTATGCTGCTTATATGCATTAACCCTTGTTATGGTCAGAACAACAGTCCAGTACCCCGGAATACCAGGGATACCCTCCGGGATCAAAGGAATGAATTGAGGGTCGCAGGAGCAGTGATACCTGTTTCTGACAACATCGATTCCAACATTACAGCGATAAAGAAGGCTGTTGACTTCGCTGCAAAGGAACATGCTGCCATCCTGCTGACACCCGAGGGTTCTTTAAGCGGATACACTCCTTCATTCGACAGGGAAAAAGTCAGGGCAGCGCTTGCGGAAGTGATAGAATATGCAAAAAAGGTAAAAGTCGGCCTTGCTCTCGGCACTTGCACTTATGAAGAAGGTTCAGACAAACCGTATGACCAGTTAAGGTTCTATGACCAGGATGGTAAATTATTAGGGTATCACAGCAAGATCCTCAGGTGTACCAATATGAAAAATCCTTCGCCGGGAAAAGAGGAAGTGGATTTGTTTGAAACATCTGAGCTTAAGCTCTTTACATTTAATAATATACCCGTCGCCGGACTTGTGTGCAATGATCTGTGGGCCACCCCTGACTGGACAGCAATGCCCGATCCCCATCTTAGCCAGCAATTATCTGAAATGGGTGCCAGGATAGTATTCCAGGCAGCCAATACCGGTTCAGGTCATGGCGAATGGGAAGAGGTGTACAGGCACTATCATGATTCCAACCTCCAGATCAGGGCCCGCACCGGCAAACTGTGGATAGTCACCGTTGACGCAGCACACACCGGTGAGGAGAGATGTGCACACACATCAGGAGTGGTAGATCCGTCGGGCAAATGGGCGATCACGACAGAAGACAGGGGAGAACAGTACTTTGTCTATACAATAGATAGTTTGTAACTTATTTTTCCCTGATCAACATTGAAAACGCTGGAAGATAATGTAAGTCTTTACTTATTCATTATATTGATACCGGCACTTTCCGGGTGTTTTCCCGGGAAAGATGCCGGCAGGAAGGTATCCACTGTCAGGACTGATAAAGATCACCGGCTTCTCAGGAATGGTCCGCCATTTTATATTAAAGGGGCGGTGGTCTGTAATAAGTTTGACCTGGTAAAATGTGTTTTGCGGTAAGACCATAATAACCGATGTATTATATTTGTATAGGCATAAACTAACAGGCTCATTAGTAAGTGTCGGTGCAAAACCAAAGTTCTGTTCATGTTAAAAAGAATCCTGATACCTGTCCTTCTGCTGTTTACCCTGTCATCGCTCAGGGCACAGGTGATTATTAATGAGCTGATGGCATACAATAAATCAACTCTGACGAATCCTGTTGGCGGCGGATATACAGACTGGATTGAGATACGCAATACAGGTACCGTAAATGTTGATCTGACAGGATGGTCACTGAGCGATGAGGCGGATGATCTCAGAAAATGGGTTTTCCCGAATGGCACGATTCTCTCCGCCGGAAGGGTTTCGCTCATATGGGCTGATGACCAGGAAGATTCCAAAACAGGTCTTCATGCATCCTTTAAGCTGAGCATTGCCGGTGAAACTGTTTACCTTACCGGCAAAGAAGGATATATAGTCGATTCCCTGTCCTTCAGCAGACAGTTTGCAGATGTTTCTTACGGCCCGGACAATAACGGTATACCTGCCTATTTCCCATTTCCTACCCCTGGTAATCAGAATAATTATACCTCAACATACAGGCGTGCTGCCGGTATTCACTTTGATCCTGTGCCGGGTATCTACCAGTCGGCCCAGATGATCAACCTGTCCTGGCATGACGTTAATGCGGTTATCCGTTATACACTCGACGGTACCGAGCCGGATGAAAATTCCATCATATATACCCATCAAATCCTTGTAAATAAAAATACAGTTATCCGCACACGGATCTGGGCTGACGGCTACCTGCCAGGATGGACCGAGACCGCCACGTACATCATCTCCCCCCCCTTAAGCCTGCCTGTTTTTTCTCTTGTGACGGATCCGGTAAATCTGTGGGATGATGTGACAGGAATCTATGTGGAGGGAACAAATGGCGTGACTGGTTATTGCAGCGACACCCCAAAAAATTATAACCAGGACTGGGAACGGCCTGTCAGCATGGAATATTTCGGCAGGTCAGCAGAACGTATCCTGCAAATTGACGGGGGCATTAAGATCCATGGTGGCTGCAGCCGCGGATTTAACATGAAATCACTGGTTTTCTTTGCCCGCAGTGAGTATGGGGCTAATGAGATCAATTATAAGTTCTTTGAGGAAAAAGATCTTGACTGGTTCAAGTCACTGATATTCAGGAACTCAGGGAACGATTTCCAGTACACTATGTTTCGCGATGGTTCCATTCAGGCTATTGCCAAAGGCGATATGCATGTCGCCGGACAGGCTTTCCAGCCATCAATTGTTTTTCTTAACGGGGAATATTGGGGAATACATAACCTCCGTGAAAGGATTAATGAAAATTATATTTCCTCCAATTATAATATCCCTGAAAATGATATGGACCTGCTGAAAAGCAACTGGGGTGTCCTCGCCGGTGACCGTATCGAGTACAACAAGCTGCTTAGTTACCTGGATAACCATAGCCTGGCTGTACCGGCAAACTACCAGTACGTGGCTGGCAGGATAGATATTGATGAATACATTAATTACCTGATAGCTGAAACATATTATGCAAACACCGATTGGCCAGGGAACAACCAGAAATACTGGAGGCAACGGTCCACCAATGGCAAATGGCATTGGGCGATCTACGATGTCGATTTCAGCATGGGCATATATGATTTCAATCCGGCTATCGACATGTTTACCTTTGTGACAGAGGAGAATGGCCCTGACTGGCCGAATCCTCCCTGGTCAACCTTCCTCCCGAGGAAACTGCTGGAAAGCGAGGAGTTTCGCAACAAATTCATCAGCCAGTATATGATGCGCCTGAATACCACGTTCCAGCCAGAACACGTGATTGGGGTGATTGATTCGCTGCAGGATAAAATCAGGGAAGCTTTTCCCGCTCATATCGCCAGGTGGGGAGAACCCTGGAGCATGGAACAATGGGAGGCAAATGTTGAACAATTGAGAAATTTCGCACGTCTGCGCCCTGATTATGTATGGGAAAGTATGTGCCGTTTCTTTTCACTGGGCTCCGTTATTAATATAAATGTGTCGGCAGATAACAATGGACTGGTTATGATGAACGGATATGCATTACCTTCCGGTGAATTTGATGGCAAAACTGCCACTGGTGTTCCCCTCGATCTTGAAGCCTATCCTTCTCCAGGCTGCAGGTTCACAGGATGGGATGTCACAACGATAGATACAAAAAAAGCAACGATCGTCCCCAAACAGTCAAACTGGAAATATTACGATAAAGGGAATTACCCGGGAAACTGGTGGACTGTTGTGGATTTCGATGATTCTTCCTGGCCCGCAGGCTCCGGGGAACTGGGTTACGGAGACGGGAACGAACAAACTGTCCTGGATTTCGGACCTGATGAAAACAACAAGTATATGACCTATTATTTCAGGAAAGAGGTCTACGGAAGCAGCTCTATCCATTGCGACAACTGCAATCTGAACCTCTTGTGTGACGACGGTGCGGTGATCTATGTCAATGGCTATGAGATCCTCCGGGTAAACTTGCCTGAAGGACAGATAACCTATGAAAGTCCGGCAAGTAATTATGTCGGTGGAGACCAGGAATTTACATACATCGCCTACCATCCTGAACCGTTTATCCTGCAGCAGGGGATCAACATCATAGCGGTGGAGATCCACCAGTCTTCCGGCAGCAGCTCTGATATCAGCTTTGATATGGACCTGTTAAATACTGATGTGACTGTCGGGGATACAGTTCATTATGACGGCTCCTCCCTGAGCCTTGTCCCTCAAACTGATCTGAAAATAAAAGCTGTTTTCGACACCACAACTCTGCTGCCTGATCTGCTGATCAATGAGTTCATGGCAAGTAACCAGAGTGCCTATGAGGACGATTACGGGGAAAGTGCTGACTGGATAGAGATTTTCAATGCCGGGCGGGAAAATGTAAATATCGGCGGTTATTACCTCACCGATGATCTGGGCGAACCTCTCAAATGGCAGATACCTGAAGGATATACTGCTGTTACAACTATCCCGGCAGGAGGATTCCTTGTACTTTTTGCTGATGAAGATACCATACAGGGACCACTGCACCTTGACTTCAGGCTTGATGGTCATGGGGAGAGTATCGGACTCTCTGCCATCATAAAAAATGTGTTTCACTGGATAGACACTGTCACCTACAATGCCCAGGCGATAGATCATTCCTGTGGAAGGTATCCCGATGGTGCTCAGGGATGGTACCCGATGGATCCGTTCACACCTGGCACAAACAATGCTGTGACAGCTGTTCCTGTAGTCGCTGAAAAGGCATTTAGTGTGGACGTTTATCCTAACCCGGCAGGAGATTTCGCATACCTGGATATCAACGGATTACCGGCAGGTACTGAAAACCGTGTCGATATAAACCTGTATGACCTCACAGGACGATTACTCCTGTCGCATAATTTGCAGAGCACCTCCGGCAGGATTGAAGGTACTCTTGACCTGTCAGGAATTCCCGGTGGTATGTATTTCCTGAGAGTGACAGCAGGAACGTACCAGCAATCTTTAAGGCTGGTTGTGAGAAAGTAATCACTTTGGCCGGATCAGATCAATACATAACAATCCGTCTCGAACCCCTGGGGAAAAAACTGCAGGTCCTTAAAGGCATACCCCTTATTGATGTGCTCAATGAATATGGTATGGAATTCCCGTGCGGGGGAAAAGGCAGATGCGGGAAATGCAGGGTCAGGCTACTGAAAGGGGAAATATCACTGTCGGATGAGCACAGGCAATACCTGTCACAACTGGAGCTGCCTGAAAGCTACAGGCTGTCCTGCATGAGCGAAGTGCGGGAAGATATCATCCTTGAGGTGGAACAGTTCAGCACCTTTATCCTTGCTGATGAATCAGAATTTATATTCACACCGCAAACAGGCTATGGTATCGCTGTTGACCTGGGAACAACCACCATTGTGGCCCAATTGCTGGATCTGTCAAATGCACACATAATAGGGGTCAGGACTGCCCTGAATCCCCAGTCCCGTTACGGTGCAGATATCATTTCACGGATCAGCTATGCTGTCGAAAAGAATGGGCTTGAACAGTTGCAGAAGCTGATGCATGATGCCATTTCTACCATCATACTGTCACTGATCAATGAATGCAGGGTCGAGGTTTCGAAAATAGTGATCGTGGGGAATGCAGTCATGCAACATATATTCTGCGGCCTTGACCTGAAGCCCCTGTCACTTTACCCTTTTGAATCGCGTGCCCGTGAACTGTTCAGCATGCCGGCTTCAGCAATCCATTCCCGCCTGGATGGTGACATCCCTGTCCTTTTCCTGCCTTCCATAGGCAGCTTTGTCGGGAGCGATATCCTGGCAGGGATTATAGCTGCCGGTATTCACGAAAGCTATGAGTACCAGGCACTGATAGATCTGGGTACAAACGGTGAAATAGCAGTTGGTAACCGGGAGGGGATACTGGTTGCCTCCACCGCTGCCGGCCCGGCCTTTGAAGGTACCAATATCTCGATGGGAATGAGAGCTGCTACAGGAGCTGTCTCATCAGTATGGACGGAACAGAATAAGATCGCATACCATGTTATCGGCAACGAGAAGGCAAGAGGGATCTGCGGCAGTGGTCTTATAGATGCCATGTCGGTATTCCTGTCAAAGGGTTTGATTGATCACGGAGGACAAATAACAGGCGGATATGATAAACTTTTCCTGGATAACAGGGTGTCGATCACCCAGAAGGATATCAGGGAATTTCAGCTGGCTAAAGCTGCTATCGCCTCAGGCATACATATCCTTTGTAAACAGCTTGAGATCAACTGCCGGGATATCTCACAGGTATATATTGCAGGAGCATTCGGTAATTTTATCAGGTTGCCAAATGCCATATCCCTCGGATTGCTTGAGTTTCCTGAAGAAAAGATACATAAGCTTGGCAACAGCGCCCTGATAGGTGCAAAAATGTCCCTGTTTGCTGAAGACCTGTCCTGTGAACAGGTACTCAGTAAAACCCGACACCTGTCCCTGGAATCAGATCCTGCTTTCCAGGATGTTTTCATCAGTAAAATGTTGTTTCCTGATAAATAATCCTGTTTACAGCAACTTGTACCCTGCTGCACTAATAATAATTGACCTTCCATATTTCTGGTGGCATCGGCAATTCATTTGAAATTCTTAAACGTTTTTCATATATTTGTACATATTCCGTATATTTATTAATTTCAAGTTTACCAGGTGTAATATGGGAGCTGTTAATAACCGGAAATACGACCAGATATTATCGACCTCCAGAGATTTGTTCTGGAAGTATGGGATCAAAAGAATATCCGTTGAGGAGATCTGCCATACTGCACATGTAAGTAAAGGAACATTTTACAAGCATTTCGCAAATAAAAAAGAGCTTGTTATGAGGCTGATAGACAAAATTATGGAAGAAGGGACCACCAGGTACAGGCAGATTATGGATAAAGATATGCCGTTTGAGGAAAAAGTTAAGCAGACCATCTGTCTGAAACTTGAACAGACAGAAGCCATGAGTACCGAGTTTTACAATGATTACCTGCTTCATGATGTGGAAGGATTATCAGGTTATCTCATGAAAAAAGCAGCTGAAGGTATCCGGATGATCCTGGAGGATTTCGAGCGTGCACAGGCTAGGGGTGACATACGCCGGGACATCAAGCCCGAATTCATACTTTATTTCCTCAACCACATGGTGAGTATTGCCAGTGATGAACAATTATTAAAGCTTTACGATCAACCCTCTGACCTGATCATTGAAATGGTCAGGTTCTTTTTTTACGGCATCATGCCCGGAAAATAAACCTGATTGATCATGTGTAAGCGCATCCATAAAATGATTTATAAAGGGGCGTTGATCCTCGGTGTCATAACTGTCAGCGCCCGGGCGCAAACCGGTGCACAGGCATTGCCCCTTAGTGCGGGTGTTGTCCAGGAAGCAGGTTGTACAGTTTTTCCGGCAGCCACCGTTTTCACTTCCATGGAGAAAGAATGCCATGTTCTACCTGTCCCGGATTATATGGGCATCGGCAGGATGGAGCCGCAAGTATCCTCTGCAACAAAAGACACCACAACAGCAGAAGTGAAGCCGGGAGCATCTGCCGGAGCAACCGACACTGCTGCCTGCACGGCAAAATTGGAAGGAATGCTTGCAGGCTGGCTGACAGCGAGCTACAGCAATAAATTGAACGGACAGGCAGGCATAAGGTACATCCCCGGGTTATCTGCCGGATACAAATTCGGGCGATCACTTATGCTGGATGGAGAGGCGTCGGTCAATACATTAGCTTCTATCACTTTCTGGTCGGATGACAGCACCGGCCGGGAGACCAGGCTTAAGCCTTACAGGCTGTGGGTCAGGTTCTCAGGCGACCGGTTCGAGGTGCGCGCCGGCCAGCAGAAGATCAATTTCGGATCAGCCGTCATGCTGCGGCCCCTGATGTGGTTCGATCAGATTGATCCGAGAGATCCCCTGCAGCTGACAGACGGTGTGTACGCCCTGCTGGCAAGGTATTATTTCCTTGACAACACAAACATCTGGCTCTGGGGACTGTATGGCAACCCTGGAAGAAAAGGCTGGGATCTCGTTCCGTCGGACAAAAAAAAGATGGAATATGGAGGAAGGATAGAGGTTCCTGTGTCAACCATAGGGGAGGTGGCAATTACAGGACACCACAGGATGGCAGATTACCGGGGAATGAAAATTACCGATACACGGACGGGAGAAACCTCGGTAAGCGAGAACAGGATAGGCCTCGATGGTAAATTCGACCTCGGCCCGGGGCTCTGGTTTGAGGGAACGCTGACACACCAGAGGGTGGCTGACTATCCTTACACACGCTCTATCAACCTGGGGGTGGATTATACCTTCAGCTTTGGCAATGGCTTGCACGTTATGATGGAGTACCTCGGATACAGCATGGCTGACAGAATCTTCAGCCCTTCAGAAAAGGTTAATCTTGCCGCACTTTCAGCCACCTATCCTTTCAGCATATTTGCCAGCCTGAATGCGATTGTTTTTTATGATATGGATAACAGTAATTTGTATAATTTTATTAACTGGTCCTGGCAATTTGATAAATGGAGCATTTATCTTATCGGCTTCTGGAATCCCGACCGGTTCAGTATTTACAGGAACCTTGAAGGGACCAGTCTCTTTGCCGGAAAAGGGATACAGCTCATGTTCGTATATAATCATTAATAACATTCAAGATGCAAAATGGAGCAATCGTTGCCGTTGAGAACCTGGTGAAACGTTATCCTATGGGAGGCAAGCATTTCACTGCCCTGAACGGTATAAGCCTCAGTTTCGGGACCGGTGAGTTTGCCGGCATTGTCGGACCAAGCGGGTCGGGCAAGACCACCTTGTTGAACATTATCGGTTCCCTCGACAGTCCCTCTGAAGGCTCAGCCACAGTGATAGGACAGTCCATAACCAGTCTGTCACAGAAAGAAGCAGCTTTGTTGAGAAAAAAGTACCTCGGCTTTATCTTTCAGACTTTTAACCTCCTTCCCGTATATACGGTTTACGAGAATGTGGAATTCCCCCTGCTTCTGCTTGGTATGTCAGCAGGGGACAGGAAAAAAGCCGTTCTTGATGCACTGGAATGGGTTGGTCTGACAGACAAGATCAGTTCGCGACCTGCCCAGCTTTCAGGGGGTGAGTGCCAGCGTGTGGCTATCGCCCGCGCCATGGTTAAAAAGCCCAGGCTTGTACTTGCCGATGAACCAACGGCTAACCTGGATGCTGCCAACTCCCACCACATCCTTAAGACCCTGCTGAAGCTGAACGAAGACCTGCAAACAACCTTCATCTTTGCCACCCATGACGACAAGGTGATCCAGTACCTGAAAAGAAAGATCACCCTGGAAGATGGGAAAGTCGTTAAGGACGTGACTGTTTAACAACTTTAAAAAACAAGTCATGACAGCAATAAAATTAGCCATACGAAACCTGATCAGTGCAGGGCTGAGGACCTGGTTGAACGTTTCTATCCTTGCGCTGATCCTGATCCTGATTATCTGGCAATACGGGGTGATCAATGGCTGGAACAGGATGGCCCTAAGGGATATGATCGACTGGGAAATCGGCGGGGGAGAGATCTGGACGGAGGGTTTTGATCCCTATGATCCGTTTACACTGGAGGACGCCCATAGGATCTTACCCACATCCTTCAACAGGGAAATCGAAAAAGGTAACATGGCACCCGTCCTTATTACCCAGGCTTCCATTTACCCCCAGGGCAGGGTCATGAGTATCCTGCTCAAAGGGATTGATCCTTCACAGCGGGTTATCGAGCTGCCAACCGGTAAACTCCTTGAAGGGCATGAGGGTATCCCGGCTATTATCGGTGCAGGAATGGCCCGTGATGCCAGGCTGAATACCGGTGATAACATCACAGTTCGTTGGCGGGACGTGGACGGCACCTTTGATGCCACGGAAGTGAACATAGTGGGTACTTACCGGTGCAATGTCCCTGCCGTGGATAACGGGCAGATCTGGATACCCATAGAAAACCTGCGGAAAATGACACAGATGCCCGGCGAAGCCACCCTGCTGATCACCCACCAGGATTATACATGGACAGGTGAAGAAACCGGATGGGTGCTGAAGGATCATGATTACTTGCTGAAGGATATAAGGGAGATAATCAGGGTGAAGAAAGTGGGCGGATCGATCTTCTATATTATCCTGATGCTTCTTGCCTTACTGGCTGTATTTGATACACAGGTGCTTTCGATTTTCAGGCGCCAGAAAGAAATCGGGACATACCTGGCCATGGGGATGACACGGGGGCAGGTGGTAGGGCTGTTTACTGTAGAGGGGGCCATGCATTCAATACTGGCTGTTATACTGGGCGCCATACCTGGCATTCCTGTCCTCATCCTGCTGGCCAGGAAAGGTTTTGCTTTGCCCGAAGGCTCATCGAGCCTTGGAGTGGCTATGGCTGAAAAGATATACCCGGTATACAGTGCCGGACTGGTCATTTCTGTCATGCTGATAGTGGTTATCACAACCACTATTGTCAGTTACCTTCCCTCCAGGAAGATATCCAGGATGAATCCAACCGAAGCTATAAAAGGAAAATTACAATGATACGATTTCTGTTTAAAGGATTGATACGTGACCGGCAGAGAAGCCTTTTACCTGCCATTGTGGTGGCGGCAGGGGTGACACTTACTGTCCTGATGACCTGCTACTTCACAGGAGTAATAGGTGATTTTGCCGATTTCAGTGCCAAATTTTCGAACGGTCATGTCAGGATCATGACCCGTGCCTACTCAGATAACATGAGCCAGATGCCCACAGACCTGTCTATGATCAACGTAAATGAGATACTGGCAGTAGCAAAAAAAGATCATCCTGAAATGGAATGGGTGATGCGGATACAGTTCGGTGGATTGCTGGATGCACCCGATGAAAAAGGGGAAACAAGGGCCCAGGGTCCTGCCATGGCCACAGCCGTCGACCTGATCACCCCTGGCAGTCAGGAACCTGACCGTCTGAATCTTACAGATATCCTGGTAAGAGGCAACATCCCCGATACTGCGGGAGAAATTCTGATCAGTGATGATTTCGCCACCAGACTGGATGTTGCACCCGGAGATATAGTCACACTGATGGGATCAACCATGTACGGTGAAATGTGCTTTTATAAC
>Ga0172366_10000853_pt1 | contig 23096 bp, 18 predicted proteins | sample LakKivSesite69cm_FD_114533 | JGI IMG/M metagenome (GOLD analysis project Ga0172366, IMG submission 114533) | Sediment microbial communities from Lake Kivu, Rwanda - Sediment site 69cm | ecosystem: Environmental > Aquatic > Freshwater > Lake > Sediment | place: Rwanda: Western Province, Lake...
CTCAAGAACTGGAAAACTGACTTGGCGAATCATTGTCTCGGGTGTAAGACGCTACCCGACAGCATGGACTATCGTCTCTTGCGCGCCATGAATCTGTATGGCGACCCGAAATTCGGAGGTAGCCCATGAGCGGCAGGTCTTGGCCTGCATTCCTGTCGCTTGCTGCTGTGGTCTGTCTCGGTTTTGCCGCCCCTGCTCCACTAACTGTCAAAGTGGTTATTCCTGATTACACCGTATCTAGAGTCGGGGGGCTGGACGAAGCGACAATCCGGGACGGTCAGGTGCTCGCCTCCGAGTGGCGCCCCCAGGTACCCTACTATGTCAAGACTATTGAGTATCCTGCAGGTTATCGGATTCAGACAGTTGTGCTGAAAGAGCGAGTAAATGCAAGAAGTGATTCGGGACTGAATCTGCCGGTCTTCCATACCGAAGAGGCGCCACCTGGAATCCATGAAGTCCTGGCCGGCGTCTTTCCTCAGAAGGACTACGACTGGAGTGTCCGCTACGAACCGGGCGGCCCAACTCTACTCACTATCAGCGTTTATCCTTTCCACTACGATCCGAAGACGACCAAAGTCACCTTCTACAGGGATTACGAATTCGAAATCCGCTATGCTGAGACTTCGGTGGCAATCAGCGCTCTGGAAGTGAATAACCCGATCTACGACCCGGGCGAGAACGTTAGAATCGGGCTGCACCTTGAGAACTCAGGCAAACCCCAGCCGGTAACGGTGGACGCATCTATCTTTAAGGCCTTCAGCAACGAAAAAGTCGCTGATGTCCCGTCGATAGACATAAGAACAGTGGGAAAGGCAGACTCGGTTACACTCGAGTGGCCGACTGCCGGCTTTCCGGCCGGAGATTATCAGGTTGAGGCGGTAGCCAGAGACCCGAGAGGGAACGAGCTGGACCGTGAACGAACGCTGTTTCGACTCGGCAATCCGCAAGGCGAAGTCACGGGCTTCAAGGCTGAGCCGCAGCAGTTCAAGATTGGAGACAAGATTCAGCTCCGGCTTGACTTCAAGAACACCGGCTCCTGCGACCTGAGCGGCGAATGCATCATCCGCATTATGAAGGCAAGCGAGGTCGTTGACGAACTGCGGCAGAAGATGAGGGACCTCAAGCCGGGTAGCGCGGTCACCTTCCGCGATTCCTGGAGTACCGGCAAGGCCGAGAAGGCGGCGGTGTATCGCGCGGTCGGCTTCGTGACCTACGAGGGCACAGCCTGTCAGCCGAGAAGCGCCATGTTCTCCACCAATGCGATGCCGGTTGCGGACCTCGCTGTGACGCCGGAATCGGCCAAGGTCAGACAGGAGATCAGGTTCGACGCTTCGGGCTCGGGTGACAAGGACGGTAGGATTGTGAGGTACGACTGGGAGTTCGACGACGGAGGCGAGGCAACCGACAGTGCGACGACCCATGTCTACTACCAGCCGGGTGAGTATAACGTGACGTTGACCGTAACCGACAACGAGGGCGGAACCGACACCGCAACGAAGAAAGTCGTGGTAGGAGAATAGCAGGAGGCAAGATGAAGTCGTTCAAGATGTGTCAGCGTAAGCTTGACCTGATAAATAAAGGAGGAGTTATGAGACCGCGCAACCTAGTTACTGTCCTGGCTCTTGTTTTGATACCGCTGGCAGGGCTTCGGGCCCAGCCACGTGTCGAGTGCATCCTGCACAGCCCACCGGAGGGCCGGCTGCACATGACCGACCTGTGGTGGGTGGACCTCAACAACCCGACACACGGGACGCTCAACATATGGCTTGAGGGGTCTGTGCAGGAAGCCCGCCGGGGCGAGGTGTACCACGGCGAGACGTGGCCGTTTGAGCTGCCACCGGGGCGGAAGCGGGTCCGGCTGCCGGATATCAGAATCAGAAACCAGCGGCACGCGCACGGGTACGAGGCATTTGTGCTTCGCTCCGGCTCGGTGCCTGAGGGTGAATACACCTACTGGGTAGTGGTCCGAGGTGAAGCGACCGGTGGCGACACCGGGACTGTGAGAGTGACCCCATCCACGCCCCCGCGACTTCTGTCGCCTCGTGACCGGTCGAACGCGCCCCTGTCTCCGAGCTTCCAGTGGACTGCGCCAGTGCCGCCGGTCAGCGGCGTGATGTACGAGCTGAAGCTGGTGGAGGTCATGCCCGGCCAGAGCAAAGAAGAGGCGATCACGACGCTGAGGCCCTGGTTTGTGCAGGCGGGTATCAGGGCGACTACCCTCAACTATCCGCCCTCCGGGCGGCCGCTCGTCCCGAGGAAAACGTATGCCTGGCAGTTAAAGGCCCTGCTGGACCGCACCGTTATCGGCGTAAGCGAAGTCTGGGAGTTCCATGTCCTGCTACCGCCCTCACCCCCGGGCCATGGCATTGACATCTACTTCTGCGATGCGAATGAAGCGAGAGGCTCGGTATGCCACCGGCCGGCGGTCGGGCTTGAGACCAAGGTCTACACCAGGCCCGCTGGCCGCATCTACACGTTCCTGTTCGCGCCCTGGGACGCGGACAAGCTCTATTTCGTTGACGCCAACCAGTTCAAAATCTATGTCAAGGACCTGAGCCCGGGCGCACCGCCGGAGTCGGTCGTGCACACCCACACTACCTACGTGCGCGACATCGGCGTTGACCGGGACGGATGGATGTACTTCAGCGAAGCGAACGGTGCAGGCGGCGACGGGAAGATATGGCGGTTGAACGGCGATGGCAGCGCCAGTCCGTACTACACCGTATCGCTTTCCCGCGTGGGTGGTTTCTGGTCCGGCAACTTCTGCTTCGACCGGGACGGGGTGCTGTATCTGAGCACCGGGAACGAAGTCGGCGCGAGCGTCTACCGTGTGGAGATGGCCACCAACACCGTCAGCAAGCTGTACACCGACCCGGCCGGCTCGATTAAAGGCATCGCCTTCGGCCAGGACGGGCTCCTGTACTACGCGGATTGGCGGCAGCGCATCTACGCACTCGACCTCGAAGCCGGAACCAGAACCCAGGTGTACTACAACGCAGCCCGGCAATGGACCTCGGACGTCGCGTTCAAGCCGTTCGAGCCCGGTACCACGGTCCCGGGCGGCGTGACGAACTGGGTGATGCCTTGGGGCGTGGGCGGCACGATGCGCCCCGCCATCGACAGCGCCACCGGGTTGACGAGCTACGGCGATATGGACAGTGCGCCGTTCGGCGGGCAACTCGGGTTCCGTTCCGGCTCGTCCAGCGTGATCCCAACCACTGACCTGTACTACTACCGCTGGGAGTACCGACTGACGGGTAGCGCGTGGCAGGACTTCGACGAAGAGGTCAGGGTATACTACGTCAAAGAGGTGCCCGGGTTCCTGCCCGTGTTCCCGACGCTCCGGCTCGGGCCCGAAGATGTGGGCGGCAAGAAACTGTACCGGTTCAAGCCCCACAATCCGCCGGCCATCCCGGGCGCAACGACCTACTGGCCGACGAGCGGGTTCCTTGGCGACATCTACAGCGGATTCCTGAACACCGTGGAGAAACATCTGGCACCAGGCAAGTACGAGATCAGGCTCTCGGTCTATGACTCAACCGGGAACAAGAAGAGCCACGGCACCGGCTTCCGGTTCGTAGTGCCGGTGTCCGAGGGCCCGGGCGGCGACATCGTTACGCGGTTGCCGCATGCCACGGAGCTGGATGCCGGCGGATTCAAGTTCCTCCTGCACATTGACAACCGGCCGTGCAGTGCGTACGTCGACGCGCCGACTGTCGCCGGGGCCGCGGCGAACGATACCTGCGGGTTTCTGCGCTACGACCCAGACGACCCGTCGCCGGTCCACGTCGCGTTCCGCGCATTCCAGCCAGATGGATTCGCCTGGTTCTCGTTCCGGATTGTGCGCGGCACCATGACCTGCGACAGTTCATACGTGGTTCAACCGTACGTGTTCTCGTCGGCGGCGGGCGCGTACGCGGGCGACGGCAGCGGACGCTACCAGCATGATTTCCTCCGTTCGACTCTGCTCGGACCGTGCCACGAGGCGGCCTTCTCCGAGAACCTGTACGTCTACGCCAAGGCGACGACCGGCTGGGGATACAGGATTTCGTCCTACGACGCCTCCTACGTCCGCGCCTTTGCCCTGTCACAAAAGGAGAAGTAGCAGGCCGCTTCTGCGAACGATGGGTTTTCTCCTGCTGCTGAGCAACTTGGTGCTCGCCGGGCCGGTGAGCTTCACCGGACCGGCGGGCGTGCATCGCGAGCACGGATGGGCGAACGGCGACAGCTTGGTTGAATCTTGGATGAAAGCAGCGAATTCGGACGGAACTTCCGTTCAGGAGGTAACATGGAATCACGCAGTCTGACTGCGGCGGTCATCTCGGCTGTTGTTCCGCTAGCCATTGCGGCAGCCACACCAAGCGTCCGTCTACAGGTCCCGCCGCCAGGGCGGTATGGTGTCGAGGACCTCTGGAGAGCTATTGTTAACTCTGACACCGTGTGCAATGCCTGGTTCGAAGGGTTCGTGTTCGAGGAAAACCACGGCCAGGTGTTCTGGGCCAAGACCAAGCCATTCGCGCTGAACCGCGGCGTAAAGGTCTACGGTTATCATAGTGTGACGGTGGACCAGACGAAGACCGCGCCCGGCTACGAGGTCTTCGCCACGCGGCAGGGGACCCTGCCCCAAGGTGAGTATCGGTTCAAGCTCATCCTGCAGCCGTTCGGTGTCGGCGACTCGAACGGGTTCGAGGTCAAGCCGATGGGGCCGCCGCGGCTCGTCTCGCCGCCCGAGGGAGCGTCTATGAGCGGGCTCTACCCGGACTTTGTCTGGGCCGCGCCAGCCAATCGCTCGGGAATCACTGCCTACCGGCTCCGCATCGTCGAGGTGAAGCCGGGCCAGACCAAGGAAGAGGCCCTGGCGGCGAACCCGCCGTGGTTCGAGCAGGATGGCATCAACTCGACCCGGTTACGCTATCCGGTAAGGGCAAAGAAGCTCGACGCGGACAAGGAGTATGCCTGGCAGGTCGGGGCCTCGGCCGGTGGCGTAAGCGTGGTCAGTGAGACACGCGGGTTCAAGCGATTCGTCATCAAGCCGCTACTCACCCAGATCGAGTGCGTGACGGTGAAGCGCCGGGTTGAGCGATCAGCAACCTACTTCAAGGTCTTCCTCGACGTCGAGGTCCACGCCGACGTCGAAGACCTGAAGTTCCAGGTCTGGAATACCGGGTTCCAATGCATCCCCCCCACCGACGCAGAGGGTGCCAACATCGCGGCAAGCAACTACTCAGGCATCCGCACGAAGTGGTGGGGGAACTATGGTGACAAGAACGCAGGAGCGACCTTCACGCTGTCGTACCACGCTGTGCCGATTCTGGTGCCGGACATGTTTTGGTTCCAGTGGTACAGCCTCTGCGATTCAGTCGTCATCACCTATGGTCGGAACGGTCAGAACTACGTGCGGCGACCGGACCTGTTGCTCTACCCGATGACAGAAGTGGAAGCCACAATCAAGGCCGCCGACTTCGTCATCGTTACTTGTCCGCAGAGGCTCTTCTGGGCCTACGACGACGACGACGTGAACTATCTGTTGAGGTTCTGCGGTCAACTGGCCAGGAAGAGGAACGGCGTCCTCGGCTATATGGAGGCAGCGACGTCTGCGCCGCAGCTCAAGAACATGCTCAGGGGCGACGGTACGTGGGGCGCGCTCATGGCACCGGCGTTCCGAACACTGGGCGAAGGGTCTGTCCTGCTCGTGGGCGAACAGAACATCGTGCCGGCCTGGCAGGTGACGGGACTGAACGTCCCCTGGAGCGGAGGCAGTGTCACGACCATGGTCAGGCTCAGCGACTTCCCCTATTCCGACTGCACCGGCGACTGGATTGTTGACCTCAAGGTCGGGCGCGCCATCGGGAGGTCAGCATTAGAACTCAGCCGCGTGGTTGCGAGCGCAGTGACGTTCGCGACCACTGCCAAGCCATCTCCGGCGTGCCTGGTCAGCGGGTACGACAGTAGGCCCGAGGTGCTGGTGAGTTTTCAGAGTGCGACCATCTTCGGTGTCGGCTCGCTCGCATCCAAGGGCGTCACAGCCGCGGCGGCGCACATCGGCGTTGCGCCTTCTGACGAGAAACTGGGTGTTCTGAAGTACGCGGTACAGGGACGGAAGCTGATCTCCTACACCGGGCACGGCAACGTGAACGTATGGTGCGACGTGATCGCGGCCTGGGACGTCGCTTCGCTCAACTATGGCTACGGTGCCTGGGCTATGGCTTTCTCGTGCCTGACCGGCAACTACGCCGACAACAACGCCATCTGCCGCGCTTTCACCAACAAGCCGGGTACGCTCGGCTATCTCGGTTCAACCGAGGTGTCCGCCGTCAGCATCAACAGCTTCCTGCAGTCAAGCTGGTTCTGGGACCTGTGCCAACTCTACGGCTGGTCTCCGGGCGGCGCACTCTTCGGTATGAAGTACACCTACTGCGTGTTCGGGGACAAGTACGGCAAGCTGACCGCCTACGAGTACAACCTCTACGGCTGTCCGAAGTAAGGAGAATTGACATGCTGAACCATGGATTCCGAGTCTGGACGACAGTCCTCGCGATTCTCGTCGCCGCTTCCGCGTCCGGACAGACCCCGCCCACAGAACTGAAGCTATCCCTGCCGCGGTACGAAGTGACAAGACTCGAGAGTCTGGACTACGTGCGGATTCCGAGAGGCCAGATGCTCACTGAGGAAGAGGGACGGCCGCTGGTTCCGTACTACGTCGAATACGTCACCTATCCAAAGGGCTACCGCGTCCAGGACGTCGTCTTGAAGGACCGTTCCGGTATGGAAACTGCGACCGGTCTCAGACTGCCGGTCGTGATATTGGACATGAACCGCAAGGAACCGCTCAGTATGAAGCCCGGGTTGTATCCTGACCGGAAGCAGGCCTGGCGGGTCGCAGAGGTGCCCGAGGGCGGTACGAAGCTCGCCGTCGCGGTCTACCCCTTCGACTACGACCCCAAGACCACCAATGTCACGTACTACCGTAACTACGACTTCGACATTGACTACGTTAAGACGTCCATCGCACTCGCAGCGTTGACAGCGGACAAGAGCTCATACGTGCCGTCTGAGACGGTCCGGCTCCGGCTGGAGCTGAAGAACGCCAGCGCTGGCCAGAACATCACTGTCGGCGGGTCGCTTGTCAGGGCCTCAACCGGCGAGACAGTCAAGAAGCTACCGACCAAGATCCTTATGGCCGGGGCCGACACCTCCTCGGCCGCGCTGGAGTTGCCGACCCGAGACATCCCGAACGGCGACTACTTTGCCGACGTGGCCATCAGCGACGCCGAAGGCAAGGTGCTGGACAAGAAGCAGGCCAGCCTGCGCATCGGGATTCCCGAAGGCAAACTGACCGGCTTCGAGGTCACGCCCCAGCATTTCAGAGTCGGCGACGCGGTGAAGCTCTCGCTCGGCTTCAAGAACACCGGCTCAACCGCCTTGTCCGGCCAGGCTGTATTCAATGTACGAGTCAAGGACTCGATGGTCGTCAGCAAGACCTGTGACTTCAAGGACCTGAGTCCGGGCAGGTCGAAGCAGTTCACCGAGTCATGGAGTACCTCCGGAGCCAAGGAAAACGTGCTCTACAGCGTCGTCGGGTACGTCACCTACGAGGCCACGGCAACGCCGGCAGAGAAGGTGGTCATCAGCACCAATGCAGTGCCGTCCGCAGACTTCACTGTCGCCCCCGAAACCCTGAAAGCCGGGCAGGAAATCAGGTTCGATGCCAGTGGGTCAAAGGACGCTGACGGCACGGTGGTCAAGTATGAGTGGGAGTTCGGGGACGGCGGCGAGGCAGAGGGCGTCGCAGTGGGCCACGTCTACCCGGAGGCCGGCGAGTTCGTCATCACGCTTACCGTGACCGACGACGGCGGACGTACGGCAAGTGCGGAGAGAACATTGGTGGTGAACGAGTAGCGGGGCGCGGTGCAGCGCGAGCGCGACCATCCGCCCCGACGTTTCTGGCCGGTGGCTTCGGCCTGCCGGATCCATCGCAAGGCCGCAAGAAGGACACCATGACCAAGAATAGGTACTCGGGAGCAGAATTCCGTATCCTGCTGTTTCTGGTCGGTCTGGCCTCGGCCGGGCCGGTGAGCTTCACCGGCACGGCCGGCATGTACGCGGAGTACGGATGGGTGGCCGGTCCCGGTGAATCGCTGGTCGCGCCGCGGCCCGAACTGCGGTTTAACGTCAACCCGTCGCTTTCGGTTTTCGGCTTCCCCATCGGACTGAACATGCTCTTGAGCACGCAGGAGAACCCGCTCCGGCAGCAACTGGACAAGTTCAAGCTGTTCTTGAACCCCAGGAAGTGGCTTGAGTCGCAGATGAACCTGTCCGGCTTCGCCTTGTCGTTCAAGACTCTCGAACTGGGCTCGTGCAATCCGTCGTGGACGCAGTACACCCTGTCCGGCGCGCCGGTGTTCGGCGGTGCAGTTGAGCTGAACCCTTGGTACGTGTACGCGGCCGCCGCCGCGGGCCGCAACCAGCGTCGGGTGGATGTCTCGGACTCGACCCAAGGCGCATACGCCCGGATGCTCTACTCCGGCCGGTTCGGATTCGGAAAGAAGGAGGGAACTCACTTCTACCTCACGGGCCTGTACGCAGGCGACGACACGACCCCGCCCGCGAACAACTGGCAGCCCAATCCCAACGACACAACCGACACGTATGAGGTCGTCCGTCCGCAGGAGAACTACGTGCTTGGTGCCGAGTTCAACCTGGACATCGCCAAGGGTGCGTTCCGACTTGAGTCAGAAATCACCGGCTGCGAAGTAACCCGCGACAAGCGGTTGCCGGTCGAGAAGTGGGACTGGATGCCCGGCTGGGCAGCCAACACCATCAAGCCGCGGATGTCGAGCTCGGCTGACTACGCATTCAAGGTGAAGCCGGTGCTGAACCTGCTGGATACGCGGGTCCACGGCAAGGTCGAGATGGTCGGGCCCGGGTTTCAGTCGTTCGGCGCACCCGGACTGCGGAACGACAACCTAGCGCTTGGCGGCGGCATCGAGCGCAACTTCATCGACAACGCCGTTTCGGTCTCGCTCGGGTACGACGACGAACGCGACAACCTGCTGAGGGCCAATGCGACCGACAGCTCCGGACAAGTGGTCCGGGTGCTGACTCTGAAGAGCCAGACCACACGGTTCACGCGCTGGGAGACAAGCGTCGGCTTGGCATTCCCGAACCTCCCCTACCTGCAGGTCGGCTACTTCCCGTACACCCAGGCGACCGACAGTCTCGACTCAATGGCTCAGGTGACATCGACATCAGAGACCAAGGGCAACTGCGTTTCTGTCAGCGCCGGCCACAGCTATCAAACCGGCAAGCTGTCTCACAGCCCGTCGGTGTCGGTGAGCTACAATGACGTGCGCGGACCGGCAAGCGACAGCGCCGACAACACCAGTTGGGACGCCAGCATCAACTACGGGCTGGGTTTCGAGTTCCCGCTTTCGCTATCGGCAACCTGCGGCTACAGCCGGTCGGTTCCCGAAGCTACCCCAGACTCCGCAGACACCCGGCTCTACTTCGATGTGTCTCCGTCGTACACGCTATTTGAGAAGTGGACGCACAGCCTGTCGCTCGGTGGTACGTTCGATGACGCGCGGAGAATCGACGTCCGGTACTCGACTTCGTTCCCGGTCTGGAAGATATGCGATGGCAGTGCCGGCATCAGCGACGGCATCTACTCAGGCGACGACGGGAAGTACAGCGACCTCCGCCTTACCGCGGAGCTGAACAAGAGCTGGTGAGACGCGACCAACAGACGAAGTCTGAAGCGAGAAGCTGGAGTGCTGAAGTCAACATGGACTCCGATGACTGGCCACGAGGTCGGCGAGGACAGACACTAGTCATGCTTGCCCGCCCCCCGTGCCCGCGCTGCAGCAAGGTCGAGTTGGGGCAGGTCCAGGCCGGCCCGGTCAAGCTCGACCAGTGCTGCCAATGCCGGGGCGTGTGGTTCGACGCCCAGGGAGACGAACTGGGGGCGGTGCTAAAGCGCGGCTGGGAACGCGTCCCCGATGCCCTCAAGCAGGCCGGCACCGTCGCTGACGCCAATCGGGACACGCTGGCCGACCTGTGCAAGCAGGAACCGCTCTTGTGTCCGCGTTGCGGCAGTGACATGACGAGCTACTGGTATGGCGGCGAGGCCAAGACCTTTGTGGTCGACGCCTGTCCGCTGGGGCACGGGGTCTGGTTGGACTCGGGCGAGCTCGAGAAGGCGTTCCGGGCCCAGGAGGCGTTCGACCAAAAGCGTGCCGACATGGAGCGCTCCGGCGCGGTTGACGAGGCGCTTGCCCGGGCCGAACAGGGCGACTGGGGCCCGAAGAGCGCCTTCGAGAAACGCATCTGGGAATTCCTGGCTGCGTTGCTCAACGCGAAGATAGCGCGCCCCATGCCCTGACCGACACGGCTGTTGTCCGCCGCCTGGGGCGCAACGAGCGTCCGTGCCGCGACTCAAACCCCAGACCGGCCGAGCCGACCCTAGAGAATACGGCGGTTGTAGCTCAGACTGACGCGCTGGGAGTTGAAGGGCAGCGCGTCCCGGAACATGGTCAGGCTCCACGCGAGGTTCACCGCGTCCCTGTCCGTGAACGCGTAGCTGTGGTTACCCAGGATGGGCCAGGCCTGACCGGTCGCAGAGGGCTGAAAGGCGACCGACAGGCTGTTCTGCAGCCGGTCGCCAAAGAAGGACTTGCCCGCGGACAGGCCGTAGCTCTGGTAGCTCTCGGTCGAATCCGGCCCGCTCCGCGCAAGGTTGTAGGTATGACTGAACGAGGTGGAAAAGGTAACCGGTATCTTCGGCGTGATTGAATAGCTGAGCGCGATGGTGAGGGGCCTCGACGGTTCGGTCTGACTGGGCACGGCGCTTGTGTAGGTCTGATAGCTGGTGATGGCGCTGAGCGTCTGGTTGATGCCCCAGTTGTCGAGGTTCAGGCTCGGCCCAACCGAAATGAACTGCGTAGTGCTGTTGACGTCGAAGCTGTCGAAGGCAGCATCCTTGACCAGCCGGTTCAGGCTGTAGTTCGCGGCGATGCCGACCTGACGAACCGGCGCGCAACTTACGGCAAGCCCCAGGTCCCGGTTGATTGCGGTGGCCATCTTGGTGCCGGCGAGGTTGTCGGCGCCCATCTCTGCGTAGGCGGAGATGCTGGTCTTGGGGATGGCCGAGGTGTTTGCGCTTAGCCGGAGGTGGCCGTAGTCGTTGGTCATCCCGGCTAGGCCGAGCGACGTATAACCCGGGCCGACCTCTGCGGCTTCGAGCGTCACGTTCATGAATGAAGGCGTGAAGGCCAGCCCGGCGCGCAGCGCATAGTCGGCGCTGGTGGAGAGCCGCGGCGTGAAGACCTTGTGGACAAAGGCCGGGATGTACCGGCTCTCGAGGGTCTCGCTCCGCGTGTTGCGCGAATAGGCGCTGCCCCCAGCGTCCAGCGAAAGCCTCAGACCGCTGATGATGCTGACCTTCGAACTCAGCCCGATGACGAGGTTCTCTTCCGGCGCAATCGGCGCCGTGTCGCCCATGGCCATGTTTGACAGCGTGTCGTCCGCGACTTTGAGAACAGTCAACGCGAACTGCTCGGCGCCGAGCTTTACGCCAAACACGTTCCGGTCATAGGACCAGTCCGCCAGGTCCATAGTGTCCCGCGAGGCACGGCGGGACTTACCGGCCACGACTCCGAAGCGGAAGGCGCCCGGGAAAAGCTCGATGCCGCCGCCGTAGAGGGAGACGCCCGAAAGTGCGAATTCCGAGAAGGAAGTCGAGAAGTCACCCGCGTACACCCGACCCCAGCCCCAGGCCGGCGCGAAGCTGAAGTCGTTCACGCGCTGAGCGGTGAACCTGTCCTCGGTGCTGTAGCGCAGGTTGAGAGCGGCCGACAGACGCCACCATGACACGGAACCGTAGAGCGCGCCCCAGTAGTCGGTCGCCGGCCGGCGACCGAGGGCGGTGTCCGAATTGTGCTCGTAGTCTACGCCCGCGGCGAAGTCGAGGCCGACGCTCGGCTTGTCCAGCGCCCGACCCAGTCCGGCCAAGAGCACCAGCAGAAGCAGAAGTCTCGTCATCGCTCTCCCTTCATCCCGCCGGACCCTGTGCTCGCGCCGCGCTGCTAGCCGCCGTATGAGCGATGCGGACTCCTCCCCCCTCCCTTGTATTCCCTCCCCCTTGAAGGGGAGGGAAGGGTGAGGGTGGGCCGTGGCGAAGCTCACCAGCTACTCTGTTACTGCAATGGTCCTCGCCAGAGTACCGGTGCCGCCTTCGTTGTCCGTGACGGTCAGCGTGACCGTGTAGTCGCCCTGCCAGGTGAAGATGTGCTCGACCGTCGTGCCGGTTCCGGTCGCGCCGTCGCCGAATTCCCAGGCGTACCCGGCCAGCGTGCCGTCCGTGTCACTGGACGCAGTGGCGTCGAAGCTGACACTCTGGTTGACGCGCACGGTGTCGGGCTTGAAGCTGAATGCGGCGATCGGAGCGGCGTTCGTGCTGAGCACGACCTGCATGGGCGCAGTCGTCATCCCGGCGTAGGCAACGTAGCCCACGGCTTCGTAGCGCGCACCCTTCCGGGCGCTCTTGGTGTTCCAGGTCAGGGTGAATCGGCGCGACTGGCCGCGCGCAAGGCCCTTGAAGTCCTGGCTTAAGGTCTGGACGAGCGAGTCGGGCAGCCGCACCTCGACGACCGCCCGGCCCGTAAGCTCCATCGAACCGGTATTCGATAGCTCCAGCGCGAACTGCACCGCGCCCCCTAGCTTGAACTGCTGCGGCGTCGCGCTGAAGCCCGTCAATTCGCATTGCGGGCTGCCGACTCGAAACGGGCTTTGTTGCCGTCCCAGTTCGTCGCCGGCCGCGTCTTTCACGACCGCGGTGAGGATATAGTCGCCGGACGGGGTCGAACCGGTCTGCCACTCTAGCACCACCGAGTCGCTCTTAGCCAACCGCTCGACTTTCTGCTCCGCTACGTCGCCGACTCGCTCGCCGCCGTACGCTTGAGCGACCCAGGCCGCGACGCTGACCGGCTGAGCCGGGCCGCTGTTGGTAAGACGCAGCGTCGCTCGGACCGCTTGCCCCGGGCCATACGCGGTCTGGTCCAGGCCGAGCCCGATAGCGGCAACCGTGGTCTTGACGTAGTGAACGTTGAACTGATAGCTGTCGGTTATCGCGAGCTCGGTCGTGCCGGGGTCGTAGACGAACGGGTACACGGCAACGGCCAGACGGGAACCGCCCGATGGCGCGTCCACCACGTTCCAGTCGAAGTCTTTCACCGGGTAGCGTCCGGGCTTCACCGGCACGTTGCCCTTCTGGACGTCGTCGAGAATCACCGCCGGCAGCTTCACCCCGGTCTGCTTCTTTTCAGGCGAACGGCTCGCAAGGGTCACGGTCTGAATCCGGTATCCCTCGGGATAGTCTTCGGTGCGAACGTAGTAAGGGATTTCGGGCCGGCCTTCTTCGGTAACGAGCAATTGACCGCCGGGGAGCTCGATTCGACTCAACTCACCGTACTTCACAATCTGGTAGGCCGGAATCTTCACCGTCAGAGTCGTGGGCGGCTCAGCGCCAAGCGCGACCAGCGCGGTCAGAAGGAGAATGCCGGTCCCCTTCCTCATTCTTCGTTCCTCGTTCTTCATTCCTCGGTAAATCTGCATGGTCTCACCTCGATTCTCACCACGGGTCACCGTAGTAGTTGTACTCCCATTGCCAGAGTTTGTGGTAGCCGTCCTGGAAGCTCCAGAGTATACCCTTGACGAACTGCATCCAGTAGAGCCCGGCTCCGCCCGACTGGCGGCCCGCATTGATGAAAAGGGGCCAGAAATCGGCCGCGGTCGCCTGGCTGTTGATGCTGACTGCCGACACCTGGACCGCGCCCAGGAACCCGCGGGTACCCTGTTTGGCCAGGCAGGCACGGGCGATGGAGTTGGCCGCTGCGTAGGACCCGGACAGGCAGGTGAACCCGACGAAAAGCGGCAGGTGTACGTTATCGAACGCGAGGCCCGGCACGTTGCCGCCGGAGAAGCAGTCCCAGTTGTTGACGTTACCGTGGCCGGTGAAGAGCACGACCGAGCGACCGTTGGCGTTCGACTGGACGGCCGAGATGCGCGCGGCGTCGCTGCCGAGTGAGGAGAACTTGGTCATAATCGCGCTGCAACTGTGCGAATTGAGATAGACGGTTCCGCTCGTAACCGCGTTCTCGAAGCTGGACTGGCAGGCCGACGAGCCGGCGTCCCGGCCGCTGAACAGGTAGGCGGGATATGCGGTCGAGCGCGATTGGGGCAGAAGGCTTGAGCGAACCGGACGTTCGAGCTCCTGAGCGGTTCGGCCGACGATGCGGCCGAGCGCGAACTCGGGTATGTTGTCGCCATCGCAGTCGGCCCAGGGGTAGTCGGTGCGTTCCACAATCGTGGTCGGCCCGCTGTTCGACCAGTTGACGGTGAAACCGGAGATGTCCCAGGTGCCGATGATGTTATCCTCGCCCAGGATGAGCACGTAGCTCCCCGGGTCGCCGCCGATGGGTGCGCCCCAGTTGATTGCCAGGTTTCCACCCAGATATCCGCCGGGTCTCAGCCAGTCGCGCAGGTCCCACTGGTTGGTGCCCGGGTCCACGTAAGCGACCACGCCATTGCGCGCGACCGCCAGTTTGCCTACCCAGTTCAAGAGCGAGTTCACCTGACCGTCGTCGTACCAGGCGTAGAGCGACTTCGGAGCGGTGAGTATCAGGTAGTGGGACGCCCGGAACGCGCCCGAGTAGACGTCGGTGATGCTCTTCTTGGCGTCGACCAAGTCGGGCGTGACGCTGTACTGAGTACCGGCGATCTTGTACGTCACCAGCAGGGAATCACAGATCCGCCGCGCCGGCCAGTGGTTGGCCATGATCGGCGCAGCCTGATAGTGGACCGTGCAGTGGCCGTTCGGATAGCTGCCGGTGAACTGGACGTGGTAGACCCACCGTTTGGCGCTGTCGCCCTGGCTGTACACGTCACCGACGTTGCTGTTGTCGGTGCAGCACTGAAATCCCTGGTTCCAGACCTTGACACCAAGGTCGGTCGCGCTGGATGGATAGTCGATGTCGATCTTGACGTTGTAGTAACTGCCGCTGCGCGTCACCGTCGTCTTGGCCGTGACATTACGGAACACGATGACATGCAGCAGACTGGTGTCAATCTGCAGCAGCAACTGGGTGCGGTCGAACCGAGCGACGTTGCTCTTGCCCTCAAAGTCGCCGAGCGGCCGGTTGCGGGAGTCCAGCGCCTGTACCTGCCAGACATAGGGGCTGCCGACCACGAGCGGTCGGGCGGTGTTCGGATAGACGTAAGTCGTACGGTCCGCAACCCTGACTTCGTGGTACGGACGGTTGTTGATCGCCTGCTGCCAGGATTGGCGCGGCAGGACCTCGCAAATCCGCAGGCGGTAGCTCACATGGAAGCCCTGAAACGAAGTGACCGGCGTCCACTGGAAGGTAGGGAAACTGACGCGAACGGCGCTCGAATCGAGCGGCGAGCGCAGCTCGGGCCGGCGAAAACTGAGGATGTAGAACCGGGCCGGCTGTGCTTCGGCTAGCGGCGGGGAATTCTCGTCAGCGACGACCTGCACCCTAAGGTCGTACGCGCCCTCCGGAAACCGGTTCGTCCTGACGATCTGCTCACGATAGCGCGGATTGTACGTGATGTCGTGGTATTTGAGGAAATCCCGATTGTCGCGCCGTGCTGTGCCGGGACCACTGAACTCAATCGGCTCAGAGAATCCGGACGCAATCTCCTCGCGCGTCGCGGCCGACATCACCGATGACTTGAGCATGACGCTGGCCGGCCCGGACCCGGAGTAGCCAATCGTGATGCGAACAAAGCCGGGCAGGCGTTCCCAGTCCGCGACGCTCGGGCTCGGGTAGGTTTCGCACCACGTCTCGAGTGTCCACTGGGCATACGAACTCCCGGCCAGAACCAGAAGAACCGCCAGGCCCAAACGCCAACGGCGGCTCAGTGATTGAATGCACCTAGCCATACTCCCTTTCCTTTCGGACAGGTCGGCCGGGATACTCTGCTCCGGCCCGCCCGCCGGTTGATTGCGGTCAGTTACGCGACAGCATGAGCCTGAAACACCGACTCCGGTCCTGCCGGTCTAGTTGCGCCGGCATTGGCCGGACAGGCTCTGCAATCACGTTCCTTTATACCCTACTCCCGCCTGCGAGTCAAGCGCGGCTCGGACTCAGAGACCGGAACCTAGGACCGGCTGGTCCGGTCCTGCCGACCTTTGCGGAAGTACTCTTCCCACTCGAGGACCTCGGTCGGGGAGAGCGGCGCCTCCTGGTCATCCAATGGCGATTGACGAGTGACGAATGACGAATGGCGACCGGATGGGGCTTTGCAGGTACTGCTGAGTTGTGCCGCGAACTCGGCTGATGGAATCGTCTTTGCCCTATAGTCGCGGGCAAAGATGACGATGGAATTGTCGGAGGTGACGACGGTCCAAGAACGGGGGTTCTTTTCCAGCGCCAGCATGTTCTTTATCTTCTCGTCTGCATTTTGAGGCGCGCGAGAGAAGACCACCTCAATTCCTCCGGGCGGCCACGTCCGGGGTCCGGGAGTCCCGGTGCCGTCAAAGACGACGGTGACGCGCACCTTCCGTTGCGACCGATAGACCGCAAGCTTCGTGACGAGCGCTTCGCGTGCCCGCTCCAGGTCGCTTCCTACGAGTCGCGCCAGCTCGGGGATGGCGTGAATCAGGTTGTACCCGTCGATTACAATCCGAGGCTGTGCCACGGTGAAGTTAAGCGCCGAAGCGGCAGCTTGTCAACCATGCCGGCCGGCGGACCGCGGCTTGAAGGGCCGGCAAACGGATGTATACTTGACGCCACACAGGAATGATATGTCCTGATGAATCTGCCATGCCTCTCACCCACACCGACAGCACGACCGGTGGCTCCGGTCAATAGCGGTCATGCCCGAAGAGAAACCGACGAAGAAGGGGTTTGCCGAGTACTTTGGTATCTCGGACAGCGCGATGCGGCTGAGCAGCCTCGGCCTGACCCTGGTATTCTCGACGTTCATCGGTTTCGGTCTGGGCTGGTTCCTGGACAAGGTGCTCAAGACTCGCCCCTTTCTCACCATTCTGTTCCTGCTACTCGGAATCGTCGCCGGCTTCGTCAACATCTATCGCTCGGTCAAGGCCGAAGCAGGGCCCGACGAGGAAGACGACGAGCCGGTGGACAACTCAAGACGCCGCGGCGGGAACGGTAGTGTTCACTAAAGGTCTACTCTTCGGCCTTCTGGCGGTCGGCGTGAACTTCGCGCTCCTGTACTTTGCCGTCCGCTGGATGGTGAACCGGCAGTCGCACGCCGCCCGGCTGCTCACCCTCCTCTCCTACGCCGGGCGCTACCTCGTCTTCGGCGCCCTGATATTCCTTTTCCTCAGGTTCCGACTCGGGAGCGTCCTCGGCCTGTTTGCGGGCGTATCCTCAGGAATCGTGGCGTTCCTTATCTGGCAGGGAGTAAATGCCGCACATCGGCGAGGCGATAGAGTACAGCCTTAAGGTCCCGACTCCGCTCCTGATGAGCTGGGTGACGGTGCTCGTGCTGTTCATCGTATCCTGGCTTGCGGTGCGGCGGCTCCGCGAAACGCCGGGCAGACTCCAGTCATTATTCGAGATGTGCTTCCAGTTCATCTTTGACCTGGTGGATTCGTCAATCGGGACCGAGGGCAGATCTTACTACCCGCTATTCCTCGGCATCTTTCTCTACATCCTGGTCGGCAACCTGCTCGGGCTCGTACCCGGCCTGATGTCACCGACCGCGAACCTGAACACGACCGTAGCCCTGGCGCTGGTGACCTTCTTCAGCACCCACTTCTTCGGCATCAGGAAACAAGGTTTCTTCCGGTATCTCGCGCACTTCGGCGCCGGCGTCCCCATCTGGCTCAAGCCGTTGATGTTTGTCATCGAATTCATCAGCGAGCTGGCGCGGCCGCTCTCGCTTTCGTTCCGTCTTTTTGGTAACATCATGGCCAAGGAGGTCCTGCTCGGTATCCTTGCCTTTCTCGTGGTTTTTCTGTATTCTGCCGGCGGCGTGGTGGATACGGCGATGACCGTCGTTCCACTGCTGCTGCGGCCATTGATAATCCTGCTCGGACTACTAGTGGGGTTTATTCAGGCATTCATCTTCACGCTGCTTTCGATAGTCTACGTCGGAGGCGCGGTGAGAACTCATAGTGAAAGGAGCAGTCAGTCATGAAGCGAGTTGTGCTCGTTATCGGGATCGGGCTTGTGTCATGCTGCCTCGCCCAGGGCGCGAGCGACGGCAGTTTCTTCATCTGGACCGATGCAGTCTCCATCATGGCGCTCGCGATCGCCGTCGTCGCTTGCGCCCTCGCCCAGGGCAATGCCATCAACAAGGCGGTCGAAGGCATCGCCCGGCAGCCCGAAGCCGCGGGGCGGATTCAGCCGCTGCTTCTGGTCGGGCTCGGGTTTATCGAGTCGCTGACCATCTACGTGCTCGTGGTCGCGCTGATTCTCATCTTCGCGAACCCGGCAACGTCGCACTTCCTCAGGTAGCGGAACGAAGACCACCAAGGCCCTGCCTTGATAAGTATCGACCCAAGGCTGCTCTTCGTCCAGATTGCGACGTTCCTGTTCGCAATCCTCATCCTCTGGCGCTTTCTCTGGAAGCCGCTGGCAAGATTCATGGAGAAGCGCACGCGCGGGATTGAGCAGGACATCGCCAATGCGAAGAAGAATCGGGAGCAGGCCGAGGAACTTGAGGCCCAGTTCAAGGCCCGGCTTGCCCAGATCGACGAAGAGGCCCGCGGCATCCTGCGCCGTGCCGCGGAAGATGGCAAGCAGTTGCACGACCGGATGCTCGCCGACGCGCACGAAGAGGCCCGGCGCCTCATCGAGAACGCGAGCCGCCAGATCGACACCGACAAGCGTCACGCCATCCGCGAACTTCGCGCCGAGACGGTGCGACTGGCCGTCCTCATCGCGGAGAAGGCAATGAAGCAGTCGGTAAACCAGGAAGTCCAAGAGCGGTTGATTACGGAGTTCGTCGCGGGGCTCAAGAATGACTGACGCCGTCGTCGAAAGATTGCAGACGACCGAGCACGACCTCAAGCGTCTCGCCGACATCATCGAAGCCGACCCGCTGGTCGTCCTGTTCCTCGACCATCCGTTAATCACCCTGGCCGAGAAGGAGCACGTCCTCGACCGAGCCTTCGAGAGCGACATCACCCGGCGCCTGCTGCGGGTGCTCATCGGCCTGCGCAAGTCGCGGCGGATGCGCGACGTGTACGATACGTTCGCCGACATGGTGCGCCGCGAGCTGGCGCTGACCGAGGTCGAGGTCCGGTTGCCGCGGCCCGTGACTCCGGACCGACAGGCAATGCTGCAGCGCGCCATCGAGGAATGGCTCGGCCGCCGCGTGCACCTGACGGTGGTCATTGACGAGTCGCTCATCGGCGGCGTGCGGGTGCAGGTCAACGGCCGGGTCGTCGACAACACGCTCCAGTCCCAGCTCAAGAGCATCGAGGAGAAACTGCTCGCAGCATGAAGACCGACGACATCCTGCAGCTCATTCAGCGGCAGCTTGAGGAGTATAAGACGACGCTGAAGGTCGATGAGGTCGGGTACGTGCTGCAAATCGGTGACGGCATCGCGCGCGTCTTCGGCCTGGAGCAGGCGATGGTCGGCGAGTTGCTTGAATTCCCCGGCAGCAAGTTCGGCATCGCCCTGAACCTGGACCGCGACTCGGTCGGCGTCGCGGTACTCGGGGATTACAGCCACATCCGCGAGAACGACCAGGTAAAACGCACCGGCCGCGTCTTCCAAGTGCCGGTCGGTACGGGCCTGCTCGGCCGCGTCGTCGACCCGTTGGGCCGACCGCTCGATGACCGGGGCGCGATTGCCTCCGACAAGTTCCGGCCGATTGAGGCCGCGGCCCCGGGCGTCATCGACCGCCAGCCGGTCAACGAGGAGCTTCACACCGGCATCAAGGCGCTCGACGCGATGATTCCCATCGGCCGCGGCCAGCGCGAGCTAATCATCGGCGACCGCCAGACCGGTAAGACCGCGATTGTCGTTGACTCCATCATCGCCCAGCGCTCAGGCGACGTCGTCTGCATCTACGTCGCCATCGGCCAGAAACAGTCGGCGGCGGCCCGCACCATCGAGAAACTGGCCGCGTTCGGCGCGCTCGAACACACCATCGTCGTGTCGGCGACAGCGAACGATTCCGCTCCCATGCAGTACATCGCCCCGTACGCCGGCTGCGCCATGGCTGAGGAGCTCGCCTATGCCGGGCGGGACGTTCTCATCGCCTATGACGACCTGTCCAAGCACGCGGTCGCATATCGCCAGCTCTCGCTCCTCTTGCGCCGGCCCCCCGGCCGCGAGGCATATCCTGGCGACGTTTTCTACCTGCACTCGCGACTGCTCGAGCGCGCGGCGAAACTCTCGGACGAACGCGGCGGCGGCTCGATGACGGCGCTGCCGATAATCGAGACCCAGGCCGGCGACATCTCCGCCTACATTCCGACCAACGTGATCTCTATCACCGACGGCCAGGTCTACCTCGAGTCCAGCCTGTTCTATGCCGGCGTCCGCCCGGCCGTGAACGTCGGGCTGTCGGTGTCACGCGTCGGCGGCGAGGCTCAGGTCAAGGCGATGCGTAAGGTGGCAGGCCGGCTGCGCATCGACCTCGCGCAGTACCGCGAACTCTCAGCTTTCGCCCAGTTCGGCGCCGACCTCGACGAAGGCTCGCGCCGGCAGCTCCGCCGCGGGGAGAAGCTGGTTGAGATATTGAAACAGAGCGAGTCGAAACCGGTGCCGACCGAAAAGGAAATCCTCATCGTCTACGCCGGCGTCAATGGCCATCTCGACGACGTGCCGACCGACAAAGTCCGCGGCTTCGAGAACGCGCTTTACGACTACTACGACCGGGAATTCCCTCAAGTCAGGGAGAGACTGCTCGACCCGAAGCAAGGCGACCAGGCAGTATCCGAGCTCAAGAAAGTGGTGAAGACCTTCAAGCAGAAGGTCCCGCCCGATGCTTGGCAGTAGGGAACTCCGCCGCCGCATCCGCACCATCGAGAATGTCGAGCGGGTCACGGACGCGATGGAGAAGATCTCCGCGGCTCGGCTATCCCGCGAAAAGGCCCGCGTGCTCAATGCCCGGCCTTACGTGGAGGCGCTCGAACGCGCGGTCCGCTCCCTCGCGACGACCGACCAGCCGCCGCATCCACTGCTGCGTCCCAATCCGAGCGACGACTGCCTGCTCATCGTGGTCGCATCAGACAAGGGACTTTGCGGCGCCTATAACTCCAATATCATTCACGCCGCCGAGCGGTTTGTCACCGACCACCGGCACGCCCGCCTCCATCTCATGACCGCCGGGCGCAAGCTCCGCAAGTTCCTGCCCCGAACCGGCGGCCACGTAATCCGCGAGTCGATACCGGCGCCGGAACCGCCCTTCGAGGAGTACACCGACGAGCTTGCCGGGATGGTGATCTCCTATTACCTGATGGAAGAAATCGGCCACGCCCACGTGCTCTATACCGGATTCCATGCCCTGGCCCTGAACCGGCCCGTGCTCAAGCGAATCCTGCCGATTGAACCTGTGCCCGGCCCATTGCCGATGAACTACTACTATTTCTATGAGCCGAACGCGCCGGACGTGCTCGAACGGCTGCTGCCCGCTTACGTCCGGCTCACAATCTGGGACGCCTTTGCCGAGGCCGCCGCCAGCGAGCACGCGGCGCGAATGGTGATGATGGAGCAGGCTTCGGTCAACGCCCGCGACATGATCGAGGACCTAGTCCTCGAGGCGAACAAGCTGCGCCAGACCAGTATCACTCGCGAGTTGCTGGACATCGTCGGCACGTCCGAGGCGCTCGCCGGACGCGGCCGGAAAGGACTGGCGTCATGATAACCGGGAAGATAGCACAAGTAACCGGGCCGGTCGTGGACGTCGACTTCGAGGCCGGCGACATACCGCCGTTGTACGGCGAGCTTCGGGTCGGGAAGACGGCGCTTGAGGTCATGGCCCATCTCGGCGAAGGCAGCGTCCGGGCCATCGCGCTCGGAGAGACCGAGGGGCTGTCGCGCGGGCTCGAAGTCACGAGCACGGGCGAGAACGTGACCGTCCCGGTCGGGCACGAGACCCTGGGCCGGATGATGAACGTGCTCGGCGAGCCGATTGACAACAAGGGCCTCATCAATACCAAACTCCGCTACCCGCTGCACCGCCCGCCACCCGCGCTCGTCGAACAGGAAGTGGAGCTGAAGGTCTTCGAGACCGGCATCAAGGCCATCGACCTGCTCGCTCCGTTCCCGCAGGGCGGCAAGGTCGGGTTCTTCGGCGGCGCCGGCGTCGGCAAGACGGTCGCGGTCATGGAACTCATCCACAACATGGCGACCGAGCATGGCGGCATTTCTGTCTTCGCCGGCGTCGGCGAGCGCACCCGCGAGGGCAACGACCTCTACCTTAACATGAGCAACTCGGGAGTGCTGGAAAAGACCGTGCTCGTCTACGGCCAGATGAACGAGGCGCCGGGCTCGCGGCTGCGCGTCGCGCTCGCCGCGGTCGACCAAGCCGAGTACTTCCGCGACGTCGAGAAGCTCAACGTGCTGCTCTTCGTCGACAACATCTTCCGCTACGTACTGGCAGGCAGCGAGGTCTCGACCCTGCTCGGTCGGATGCCGTCCGCGGTCGGCTACCAGCCCACGCTCGGCACCGACATGGGCGAGCTCGAGGAACGGATCACCTCGACCCGCTCCGGCTCGATTACCTCCGTCCAAGCCATCTACGTGCCGGCCGACGACCTGACCGACCCCGGCGTCGCCACCGTGTTCAGCCACCTCGACGCCTCGGTCGTGCTCTCGCGCGCGATCTCCGAACAGGGCATCTACCCGGCGGTCGACCCGCTCGAATCGAGCTCGAGTATCCTCCAGCCCGCTATCGTCGGCGCTGACCACCACCGTGTCGCGACCGGCGTGCAGAAAGTGCTCCAGCGCTACAAAGACCTGCAGGACATCATCGCCATCCTCGGCGTCGAGGAACTTTCCGACGAAGACAAGGTCATCGTGGCGCGCGCGCGCAAGGTTCAGCGCTTCCTCTCCCAGCCATTCTTCGTAGCCGAATCCTACACCGGC
>Ga0172366_10000857_pt1 | contig 23068 bp, 21 predicted proteins | sample LakKivSesite69cm_FD_114533 | JGI IMG/M metagenome (GOLD analysis project Ga0172366, IMG submission 114533) | Sediment microbial communities from Lake Kivu, Rwanda - Sediment site 69cm | ecosystem: Environmental > Aquatic > Freshwater > Lake > Sediment | place: Rwanda: Western Province, Lake...
CCCGCGATTGATGCCAGTTCCAGGTGCCCGGCAGCCCCAAACAAGATTAAAGAGGCACGCAAAATCCGTGCCGCATCCATGGCAGGGATCAAGGTCGGCATAGTCGGCTTCGGCGGCATGGGGCAGGGGCACGCCCGGAACTTGTCTGCAATCGAGGGAATGACCCTCGTCGGGGTCGCGGACCCCAAGATCGAGGCGCGGGAAGCCGCGAAGGAGTGCGGGGCCGTCACATTCGCCTCCCACCGGCAGATGATGGATCGGGCCAAGCCGGAGGCCGTCATAGTCTCGTCGCCCTCTAACACCCATGGACGCGTCGTGAGGGACTGCTGTACAAGGGGCATACACGTCTTCTGCGAGAAGCCGCTCACCACCAAGTTCTCCGAGGCGATCAAGGTGAGGGATGCCGTCAAGGCCTCCAAGATAGTCTTCTCAATCGGCCTGGTCCTGCGGCAAAGCGACGTCTACCGAAGGGCGAAGGAGTTGGTGGAGCGAGGCGAGATCGGCGAGGTCGCGATGGCTGACTGCCGGTACTGCGGCTACATGCTGGGCCGGTACGAGTATGTCTTCTCCCGCATCCTCGGGCGCGGGCTGATCAACGAGCACACCATACACATGATCGATGTCATGGAGTACATCCTGGGTCCGGTCCTCTCCGTCTACGCCCAAACCGACGCCAGCGATGAGCACACCGAGTACAACGCCGCGTTGCTGATGAGGCACCGGGGCGGCGCCTTCACGACGGTGTCGGGAAGCGGGGTCTCCAGGCTTCCGGTGTGCGCCAGGATCACCGGCCTGAAGGCAGAGCTTCTGATCGAGGGCAACCAGCGGCTTGTGTACAAAGACGCGTCGGGTGAACGCCAGCTCCTGGCCGCCGACCTCGGCTATCGGCGGGAGCTTGAGGACTTCAGGGACGCCATCGTGAAGGGTGTCCCGCCGCACACCGGAATCGATGCCGCTTTCTCTTGCGCCCGGCTGATCGAGGCCATCTATAGATCGGCCGAGTCGGGCAGGGTCGTCAAGCCCAGGACGCTATCTGATTAGGAAAGCCTTCGTATCGGTCCGTTCGCCGTCGGCGAAGACCTCCACCGCGCACATCTGCGGCCTCCAGAACCTGATGCCCCTCCCGTCAATGGAGACCAGAAGGCCGATCTGATCCCCCCGCTTGATTCCATACCGCAGGCGCAGGATGCCCAGGGCCGGGATGTCCCTCAGACGCGGCAGCGACGAAGCCGGCTCCCGGTCCCGGAATTCGTTCTTCCCCTGGTTCACATCGACCTCCAGGGACTTCAGGGTTCGCTCAACGTCATAGAAGAAGGCCGGATAGCCTTCGTAGAGGCCGACCAGATGCCCTGACCGGTTCATCAACACCGCGAAATCGCCGATGGCCACCGGCCTTTCGCCCTCGCCCGCCCCGATCCTTTGGGGCAGGAAGAGCTCCTGGGCGGGCCCTATGCTGCAGAGTATCAGGCGATAGGGCTGTCCCTCGACCGTGAGCTCAAGGTCCTGAGGTTCGCACGCCACGCCCAGGTCAGCACTCAGGGCCATGATGTCGCGCCAAGCAGCTATGCTGAGCAGAACCTCGCCCGCATCCGCTGAGTAGTCCTTTGTCCCGAAGAGGGCTTTGGCTGCAGCAAGCTCGTCTGCCTCAATGGAGCGAAGCCAGTGCACTTTCAAGGCAACCTCCGCAAGGTCGCTCCTTGCCACGACGCTTGCAGCGAAGTAGTACTCGTTCTCGGAGTAGAACATCGTTTCCGGGACGGAGATCTCGATGATGGAGAGCTTCGGTTGGGTGGGCGACCTGAGGGCAAGAAAGGCGACGGAGGATGCCGTCAGGGCTATCAACAGCACCCCGGGCAGGCTCCTGTCCTTCATTCCCTTCCCTCTCTAGCTAGGCTGTGCACCGAAGAACACGGGCCCGTGGAGGGGGGAACGCCCCGCCAGGCACCTAGGGAGTCATGTAGTTGGCTTCGAGCGTCTCCAGCTCCGCGTCCCTGTAGACCCTGACTACTTGGAGCATGCCGTAGGCGTTGGAGACGGTCGTGCCCTTGAGCGAGTATATGATGAAGAGGCGGTCGTCCTTCTTGATGTCCTCGAACGTCACCGTCCCGTACAGCGGCGCAAGCATGATCTGCTCGTACTTGCCCTCGACCTCTATCTCGCTCACGGCCCGGTAGTACTTCGAGTCCTCGTTGTGGGTCAGGGTGAGATCGACGATGGTCCTGTTCCTCGAGTAGAAGTAGTCCGGAACGCCCTGGAAGTAGTAGAATACGGATCCGTTGGTGTGGTTGAGCCACACGACGTATGTGGTGGTCGTATCCAGGACCGTGTAGTTGGGCATCGAAGCCCTCATGACATCCGTGAAGTCGTACATGTACATGTCCATGTCATGGGTCTTGGTCGCGTTCTTCCACTTCACCGTCCCGTTCCACATGTCGACCTTCGCCCCGATCCTGGCTGCCTCGTCCATGAGGCTCTTGATCTTGACGATGTTCATGATCGTCTCCAAGGCCGTGGAGCCGGTGGTCTCGTTGGGGTCAATGAAGCCGATGTTCTCCCTGAGCACCCGGCTGAGCGTGTTGTACTTGACCGTCACATCGACGAGCGGCTTCCTGGCGATCATGCTAAGCACGAAGGCGTATTTCTGCTCCATCGCGGACAGCTTGGCTGGAAACTCGTTCCTCAGTATCGTCACGTCTTCCTTCGCACGTTCACCTATGATGAAGAGCGTGATGAGGGTCGAAAGCACGATCGCTATCCCTATCACGCCAATCAGGCTCCTGTCGACTCTCATTTTACCAACCTTTTTGGTCTTGTTCGGTTCCTCTTGGAACAGGGAACTATGCCTGCTTCTGGGCAGGCGTCTCGGGGGGTGCCTGCGCCGCGGCTCCCTTCCTCTGCCTCGCCGGGATCACGAAGCAGAAGTAGGAGATAATCACTATCAGGACGACCCCCACGGCGATAAGCAGGACCGAGCGCATCAGCTTCGAGCTCTTCTCGCTCTTCTGGCTCTCCTTGACCCTTGCCTTGAGCTCCTCTTCCTCCTGTTCCATCTTGGTGAACTCGTCCTGTGCCCTGTCCATGGCCGCGGTGTACTTCTTTTCCTTGCTCCAAGCGAAGTACACGGCATTCTGGAAGAGCTTCTTGAAGTTCGCGTCGCCTAGGAAGCCTGTCTCGTAGTACGACTCATCCGTCGGTTTCACCGAGATCTGGTCCGTTCCTGCAAAGGTCACCGATGTGCCGTTCTCCTCGTAAACCACAACCAGGGGCGCACCCAGCTGGGAGTCCGAGTAGACATCCGCGTAGGTTCCCTTGCTCGGTTGGAGTTGCAGGAAAGCGGGAGGGCTCGCGGTTGTGTTCATGTGGACGACGAACCTCTTGTCGTTGACCATGAACTGGTCCGCCACGCCTTCAGTGATCTCATGGGCTGTGGTCTTCACATAGATAGTCTGCCTGAGCGAAGTCCTGACTTCGCCAGCTTTGCACACGGGCGTGGGCACCGGCCTGAGCTCACCGGTCGTGCTGTTCTTGCAGAACCACGCTGGATCCGGCATGCGGTACTGATTGCCAAACAGCGGGAAGACCGACCCGTTCAGGACCTTGGTGACCGCCCCGTTGCCTGCGTTCCCCATCCCGACGATGGCCCCACCCTGGTTGAAATACCACGCGAGCGAAGGCACGATCCTGTCAGCGACCAACTCCCATGTCGTCAGGGCCACTACGACACACTTCACCTGCGGGAAGTAAAGCAGGGTGTTCATCAAGTCCTGATCGCCCACCAGGACGATCTCGGCCTTGTCCTTCATCCTCGAATCCGCGTTAATGACCTCGGCAAGTGCCTGACCATAGATTCGAAGGTCCTGATCGCCCACCTTCGGCCCGTGATACAGTAGTATGACGGGCTTGACCTCCTCCTGTGCGGAAAGGAGTACCGGGCAAACCATTAGCGCTGCCATGATCCCGATGGTTACCGCTGCCGTTTTACGCATCGAATCACCCATTAGCTTAGGATGTCCACCTCCTCATGCAGCCCGCCCTCTATTTAAACTTTTTTGTCGTGATCCCTGGCCCTGCAGCTCGGCCGCCCTTGGAGCTCGAATTGCCCCGCCTCCCCGGGTGTTGCGGGGGACTGGGCCAAAAACAATATTAGGCAATCTGGCCTCCAGAACGCGTCCGGCGTGGCGAAAATAGATCCTACGGAGGTCGGATCTTGAAGGTCGACAAGAGGATACTTGGTTTGGCGGCCGTTTCAGTCATCCTCTCGACCCTCATCATGCTAACCATAGCAAGGGAGAGGATCGAGCGGCCGGTCGAAATCCTGAAGAACGACTACCCCTCAATCGTTGAGGAGGGCCGGAAGTCCACCTTCAGTTTCGCCATGGTGGCCAGGCAGAAGTTCGAGAACCTGCAGATCAGGTTCTCCATGATGAACACGCTGAACCTCAAGTACGCCCAGATGGTCGACCCAAAGATCTCTTTCAACGCAACCAACCAACCCAAGGAAGTCATCGAGAACATCGTGAAACTCGGCTGGCTGCTGAACGAGACCACGCTGATGGAACTGGAGCCGGAGAAGTTCAACCAGACCTTCCAGTACCAGAACACCGAGTGCAGGATGCTGGTGTACGATTTCGGCAACGTCCTCGAATCCGTCACAGGGAGGGATGTAGCACTGGCCGCACCGATGATCTACGGGGCCGTAATCGATGGCAACGGAGCGGCCTACTACTTAGGCGGGGAATCCGACTTCTTCTTCACCCCCCAGGAGAACATGCTATCCCTGAGCATCTCCCACAACGCGGATGAGCAGAACTATCTCCCGGACGACCAGATATGGGAGGGCTCAAAACGACTACGACTCTCGGAGGCCCCGGTCGGAGGAGTCCTGGACTACGGACCGGTCGGAAAGGACGACACCTTCACCATCATCTTCACAGTCGAACCGGACTCAAGGTACATGCCCGACGGCTTCGGCATAACCGGCTCGGACAGGCCGATATCATTCGTACAGATGATAAGGATCTACCTGGATGGTGAACTCTACGGCGAACCCATCATCAACGTCATGCAGGGAAAGAAGAGGGGGTAGGGCATTGAGGACGGACCTTGAAATTGGCATGGCGGGCGTGATTCTTCTCCTGGTCGCGTTTCCGGGCTGCTGCCTCGAAGTCAAACCCACCATAGTCATCTACACCGGAGCCGACACGGTCTTCGCCAAGATGCTGGCAAACCTCACCAGACAGGACAGCAGGATAGAGAGCGACACGAGGGTGGTCAACAGCCCTGACCTGCTCGCCCTCGCCACATCGCTCCCCAGCACGGAATGCATCATCATATACGCATCCAATAAGAACGAACTGGAAGGCCTATCCTCAGCCCTCACACGGTTCTACCAGGGGGGCGGGGCCGTAATCGGCCTCAGAGAAGCCTGCTACCAACCATCGGCCGGAGATCTCGCCACCCTAGTTTTCCCCACCTACGCCAACGCATCCCGCCAACAGTACGCCTCCGGCCAGAAACGTGTACGCAACTACACTAAGGCCCAATCCACCCAGATCAACTCCGATCTGCCCGACGAATTCCCCCTGGTGAGCGCCGGGTTCTACTTCTGCGCATATGCAGACGGAACATACGCCGAGGTCCCGGGAAACTACACCGTCCTTTTCACGGATGGCGAGACGGGCGCACCAATCGTGCTGACACAGGAAAGCCCGAAGGGCGGCAGATCCGTGGCCTTCCCAGGCGTATGGGTCATCTCCAGCCCCAGGGTTGACGTGTACTACGGACGGCTGGTCGAGGACGCAAACTTCACCCGGCTCTTCTCCAATGCCCTCCTCTGGGCCGCAAAGGGAAGCACCCACTACAGCCAGGTCACCCAAGACCTGGACACAAAACTGGAGATAGCCAGAAGCAAACAGCAGAAGCTGATCGAACAGGCCGAGGAAGCTAGAAGAAGGGAGAACACTAGGCGAATCATCTTCCTCCTGGTGGTCTGGGCTGCAGGACTCATCGCATGCGCCGTGATCGTGAAGAAGATCGTGCTCGCCCCCTTCGAGACCTCGTGATCCGTTGAAGGTGTGCTTCATTGCCGGGGCCTTGCACTCCACCCCCATCCTTGCCGCCGATTCGCCAGTCTTGACTCGAGCAGGTGAGCAGTACAAACCAAACGAACGGACAGCTTTCCGCCCAACTCACTCCTCTGACAAGAAAGGCAAGGAGTCAGAAGGGGAAAGCAGCAAGGGAGCAAGAAGGGGAAAGGAAAAAAAGGAGAAAAAAAGGAAAAAATGTCAGAGTTCATCTTCGTCTTCGAACCCGGACTCCTAACCACAGCGCTGCTGGCACGAACATCAGGACAAGCGTCTCGGCAATCGGGTACACGGCATTGTTGCTGGCAGTCTTGTACTTGTAGGGCCACGGCATGAGCTTGGCATTGTACGCCCCGTTCGCTGTCAACGCCATGACCGGCGCGCTCCACGCCTGAGCAACGAGATCCACCTTCCCGTCCTTGTTCAGATCCGCGGCCGAAGGCGTCGAAGCCGTCAAGCCCTGCGGATAGGCGTACTGCAGCACCCCACTGGCAGACAGGATGCCCACCAAGCCCACTGGGTATACCTCATGGGTCTCGTTCTCCTCGCCCTCAACGATGACATCCAGCTTCCCATCGCCAGTGAAGTCACACACCAGAATGCCGCTCCACACCTCGTTCGGGGTCTTGTAGAACCACTTCCTGGTCCCATCCGGGTTGATGCAGTAGATGCTGCCGATGATGCTTGAAGTCAGGATCTCTATCTTGCCGTCTCCGTCCAAGTCCGCTGCACTGACCCCTCCCTCATGCTGCCCGGCATCCTCCAACGCAGCCCAGTAGTACTGGTCAACCGGATACCTCCAGATCTCGGTGCCGAAGAAACTGACCATATACAGATACCTGTCATTGCTGTGCACCACTATCTCGTACTCCCCGTCGTTGTTGAAGTCCGCGATGACCGGCTGATGGTGATGGAACTTGTCGCCCGTCGTGAACCTCCACTTCTCAACGCCTGTGCTGCTCATGCAGTACAGTGTACCCGCACCATCCCCGCAGACGATCTCCACCTGCCCGTCCCTGTCCAAGTCAAACGCGTTCGGTGCCGTGGACGCTCCCGTGGTCATCTGATAGGCCCACATCAACTTGCCAGTGTAGTCCACAACCGTGATGCTGGATCCTGCCTGGAAGACGGCTTCCTTCTTGCCATCCTCATTGATGTCGTAGAGGCACACCGCCTCATCCTTGCCACCGCACTCGTAGGTCCACTTCTTGGCACCTGTCGCCGCATCCAGACAGTACAGGGTGCTGGTCCTGCCGGTGAACAGTATCTCGTACATCCCATCGCCGTCCATATCCCCGATGGAGGGCGCGCCCATCGGGTCACCCGTGGTCATCGCATCCTGGGTCATGGGCGGGAATACCCATTCCACCGATCCGTCGCTACCCTTGATGCAGACTATCCTGTCGGCGTCCTTCCTGAACGGAAGCACAACCTCCATATCGCCGTCCTTGTCCACATCAAAAGCATGCAAACCGGCACAGGCCGTCTGATGGAGCTGATAGGGATCCATGTACTCCTTCTGCCACAGAACCGTCAGATTGGGCACTGCATACGCTAGGCTCGTCGCAAACAGCACTGTCGTCCATAGGAGTATCGCTTTCCTCAATTCTCCGTTCCTCCTCGATAGATCCCCTAAATGGGGATGCAAATATTCTGCACTCTTCAGGTATCAAAGACTTACGGAGAGCCAGCCGAGCCGACCCCACCCCGGACCGTACCTGCCAACCCCCTTCCCCCTAGGATTGCCTGGGTCCTCCCCGGCTCAGTGTGGTGCCTCCCATCGCCCCTCTCGGCGCCCTAGCATGGCGTGTGCAGAGTGCCCCCAAGATCAGGCGCTAGGGTCGACTGCCTGTCGCCCGGCAAGGACCCCGCGCATATTCCTTCCCAGGATCAGCCTCTTCGCGGAGTCCGGGATATCCGCGTAGGCTATCGGAGCCAAGCCCAAAGCAGGGTCTAGATCGGTGAGGTCGGAGCCGAAGACGATCTTCTTGACATCGATGCGATCGACCATTTCCTCCACCCCACGGTACCCAAGGGGGACGCAGGTGCACTGGTACACGTTGTCCAGTTCGTTTGCCACATCCGCGTAGGCCAGCGAGTAGTGGCCGATCACGAAGCATGCTCCCGAGTGGCCCGAGGCTATCCCCTTGAGGTACGCGGGCTCGCCCCAGTGGTGGTTCAGCATGATCATGGAATGCCTGGATGCGTACTCGTACACCGGCTCCAGCGCGGTCTGCTGCGTCTTCCTGAACTGATACTCCCCTATGATCTTGATCCCGACACGCCCCATCCCCCTGCACCTGTCCAGCTCCGGCAGCCAGGTCTCGGGGTAGTTGAGGTTGAGGGTGACAAACCCATGGAGGCGTTTCGGAAACCTCGAAACGGCCGCGGCGATGCGATCGTTCCCCAGGCGGAAATCGGAGTTCACTCCTGCAAAGGAGAATGCACAGGCCTCGTTGATGCCGAGCACGTCCATATGGGCGACAACCTCATCATCCCGCCCGTACGGGATGTGGTAGTAATTGAAGAAGCCCCCGAGATGCGTGTGCGCGTCTATGACGAGGCATCCCAGCCTGTCGCCCCTCGTCGCGGCTCCCTTGATGGATGGCTTGTTCAGACCTTGACCCCCCTAATCAACCGCTCCAGGTTGCCGCCTGCAACCATCGCCTTCTCCTTGTCCGAGATCGTCGAGTAGCTGACCATCCCCAGGGCAGAAGAGGGGTCGCGATACGGCAGACGCGTCCCAAACAGCAGCCGATCAGCGCCGAACTCCTCGCACACCGAATCCACTCCCCTGTACAGCCACAGGCCGGACAGATCGAGCATCAGGTTATCGCACTGCGACAGCGCCTGGTACATGCGGCGGTTGGACCTGTACCGGTACTCGGACGCTATCACCGGAAGATCGGGGTGCGCAAGGCAGACGTCGACCACGTCCCTCCACCGCACCAGGTCGTCGCCGAAGGAGGGCGAAAGGAAATCAAGGACGACCGGGATCCGGTGCTCCTCCAGCGCATCATAGGTGTCGGCCATGCACCACTCCGCGACGTCGAAGAAGTAGAATTCGGGCAGCAGCTTCGCCACCCGGCTTCCGGTTGAAAGCATGCTGGCGACGCCCTGCTCTGGGTCGCCCCCCACCTTGGAGGGCAGGAACACCCAACAGGGGGCAAGGTTCGGGGCTGCCTTCGACGCCTCCAAGGTCATCGCGTTGCCCAGTTCCGGGCTGTGCTCCGTTGCGACGGCGTGACAGATCAGGGCCTTGCCTATGCCGTATCTCTTCATCTCGCCCAGGAGCCCCTCCACGCACCTCAGCGGCTCCGGTACCGATCTGTTGTGGATGCCGAAGGAGCAGGTCAGGTCGAAGAAGCTCGGACCGGCCATCGGATCAACCCGGCGAGTCCTTCACCGCAGCTCGTCCGCGTGTTCAACGACCTTCCGGAAGGCCTCGAGGTACATGTCGATGAGATCCCCGAACTGGGGCGCGTACCAGCCGGTTGAGCCGATGTTGAGCTCGGTCTTCTCGCACCTTTCCTCAGTCACTGGGCAGTCACCCTTGCGGTAGACGACCTTTCGCCTGGCGAAGGGGCAGTCCCAGGGACAGCCCTTGCCGTAGTAGAACCTGTCCTGGTGCCTGGGCCGTAGGTAGATGGGCATCCGGACGTACGCCCCCGCCGATACCCCTTCCGCCCGCAGGGCCTCCAGGAACTTGTCCCTCGAGAGGCCACCCAGCTCCTCGGCTCTGTAGGATGGTGAGTACATGTGGTACACGTGCTCGCAGCCCCTCGCGACGTATGCCGGGTCGACGCCCGGCAGTTCCTTGAGCCCCCTGGACAGCCTGTTTGCGTGCTTGCGCCTCCACAGGTTCCAGGCATCCAGGTACTTCAGCTGGACCTTGGCTATGGCGGCGGCCAGGGGGTGCATCCTGTAGGTTGGCATTAAGCTATCGAGGTACTTCCTGAGCTCAGGCTTCTTGATCACGCTGTCGGAGCGAGCGGGATGCATTCCGACGAACATGGCCATTTCGTACAGCTCGTCATCGTCGGTCAGGATCATGCCGCCCTCCCCACCCACCATGTTCTTGCCATCGCCAATGCTGAATGAGGCCATGTGCCCGAGGCTACCGACCCTTCGTCCGTGGTAGACGGCGCCGTTGGCCTGGGCGCAGTCCTCAACCACCTTCAGGTCGTGCTCCTCCGCGACCTTCATCAGCGGGTCCATGTCCGCAGGGTGTCCGTAGATGTGGACCGCCACGATCGCCTTGGTGTTCTCCGTGATCCTCTGGGCCACTGACTCGGGGTCCAGATTGTAGGTCCTCGGGTCTATGTCCGCGTAGACCGGAATCGCGTTCTGGTGGATGATCGGGGCAACGGTCTGTCCCCAGGTGTAGGGCGACACTATCACCTCGTCACCGGGCCCAACGCCGAAGGCACCCAGGGCGATGTGCGTGGCGGCGCAGCAGGAGTTCGTGGTGACGCAGTACTTGACGCCAACGTATCTCGCGAACGCCTCCTCGAACTCGCCCATGACTCCGCCACCGGCCGGGGCGGTTATGTCGACCCGGCGCATCGCCTTGACGACCTCCTCGATCTCCTCCTCGCCCACGATGGGCCAGTTGGGACGAAGGGCCAGCTTCTCCGGAGTCTCGATCGAAACAGCCTTCTCTCCGCCGTGGATGGCGAGCTTGCCGACCATGTCTTAGCACCTTCAGTGTTGCAGGTTCTCCGCCAATAGACGATCTATGCTCACAACGCGCACGCTACTTGGCACGGTGTCGGTTCCTATGACCTCAAGCGCTCCCGATTGGTGTATCAGGCTCAAGGCGCCCCCGATCAGAAGTGGATGGGTGCAGGCTGCTATGATGGTCTTGGCACCGGCCTCCCTCGTCAACGAGATCGCCGTCGCCATGGTTCCGCCCGTGCTGATGATATCGTCAGCGATAACGACATCCCTGCCCTGCACATCCAGTTCCTCGGTCGATATCTCAACCTTGTCCGGGCCCTTCCTGACCTTGGCCATGACCGCGAAGTCCGCATCAAGCTCCTTGGCCATGTCACGCGCCCACTGCTCGGCCTCCTCGTCCGGGCCTATCACCTTGGGGTGCTCCAGGGAGTAGTTGCTGCGGATGAACTCGCCTATCAGCGGCATCGCGGTCAGGTTGTGGCAGGGGATCCTGAAGATCTCGCCGGTGTCAACCACGCGATGGAGGTGGAGATCCACCGTGTACAGCTCATCCGCACCTGAGAACTCAAGCAACTTGCTGACGACCCTGAAGCTAACGACCTCTCCCCTCTTGAAGCTCGTGTCCTGCCTGCTGTAGGCGAAGTACGGTACAACGGCCCTGATCCTGGAGGCCCCCAATTGCGATAGGGTCTCCGTGAGGAAGAGCAGCTCCATGAGCAGCCGATCGGGCATAAAGCCCATCGTTTGTATGAGTATGATTTCCTTGCCCTTCACCGGGGTGTGTATCCTCAGGTATTTTTCCCCATCCGGGAACTCCTTTATCTCCAGGTTCCCGAACGTAGCATCCATCTTATGGGCGACCCTGGCCGCCAACCCTTGCGATCCGGAGCCGCCGATCACTATTTGATCAGACATGATTCGGCAAGTTTTCCTTCCGAGCAATATAAAGGTGATTATCGCTGCCCATCCCCGAAGACGCGGGGGGAAGCGCCGCATGAGTAGCTGGCTCGGTGAACGTGTCCAAAAGGCCGCAAGCCCATCTCAGGCCATCATCGTGTGGGCCCTGACGGATATCGCTCCGCCGATCGCGATGAGACCGACCGATGCATAGTAGCCGGCGAAGACGACCTGCCTGGTCAGCCCGATGAAGGGCATGGCGAACAGGAGCAGCGCAAGCATCATCGCGCCGCCGTAGGAGCTTCCAGGGTCGACGTAGGTCAGAAGGCCGCCAATGACTCCGCACAGCCCGAAGATGAGGCTCACCGACAGCAGCGTCCCGCCGAAGAAGGAAACCTCGCTTGGGATCGGGAGGGACCTTGCGTTGAGAACGATGAAGCCGTACGAAGCGAAGGCCAGGCCGGCGCCCACAAGGCCAAGCCCCAGGGCCGCCTTGTGATCCATCGTGGGCAGAACCTTCGGTTTAAGGTAAACCGGCCGGGCAACCTCGGCGGGACGCAGGCCAAGGACCTTGTCGATGTACGGCAGCCTGCCGAATATGCTGACCCCTTCGCGCTCGGTGTAGTGCATCGTATACGGCTTGCCGTAGTAAGTGAGCCGCATGAGCTTGTCCGACAGCCTCAAGGGCCTGCCGCAGTAGGCGCATAGCTCGGCGCCCTCTTCGCCCCTCTCCCTCAGGCCAGCCACGTAGCGCGAGATCGACAGGAGGTTCTCGCCCTTCGGCGTAATGTTGATCATGCCATCCTTCATGGTCAAAACCCCCTGCTCCCTCAGGCCGATGAGCACTTCCTCCATCTGGTGCCTGTCTCCCATACCTCCCGAAGCCGGCGCCGCCGATCGAGCCTGCTCGGGCAAGACGCTACACAGCTGCTCAAGGGAGAAACTCCGGCCGAATCGGTGCATGGCCTCCGACAACGGCTGCAATGAGGACGCTAGCTCACGGACCTCGGCGGCCTTCTCGCGGCTCAGAGGCTTGAGCATGGTGAACTGCTGCGCATAGATGTCGTGGCCCAGGGCAATGCCGAAGAGCGCCAGCACCAGGGACGCGGCCGTCGTCGTAGCATTTCCCGAGCCGAAGACGGATCGCGCCGTCTGGCCCAGCACGCCGGCGAGCCCGCCTCCTTCGATGGCCTTCTCAAGGATTCCCGCAACGAAAATGGCCCCGATCAGGCCTATGGCACAGACGAGCCAAAGGATAATGCCGTCGCGAGGCTGAAACCCGATCTTCTTCCTGTCCAGATCTTGCGAGAAATAGTACCCCGCCGCCGCACCGCCGAGGAGATAGCCGATTAGCTGCAGATAGGAACCCAGCGACCTGGCGGGCGGGAAGAGACCTGCCCCCAAGACGATGGCGACCATGATCGCGAATGCATAGAGGCCGTTCCTGATGTAGCTCCGCTTCAGGAAGCCGGAGACTTCGGGAGAAGCAGGTCCCCTATAGGCAGAATCCATCAGCCGGGCAGGGCCGGAAATTATCTTAAATGTATTCTAGGGGCAGGCGCCGTTCTCCGTCGATGGTCTCAAAGCCAGCCAGGGCCAGACGGCTGCCCAACTGGTGCGCGTGGCCCTGGATCGGGAGAGAATAGATTTACAAATTGAGGTCGGCCACCGATCCCAGGGAGATCCTTTGAACGGGCGGGTCAAGCTGGCGATCCCGACAGGAAGCCTTCAGGAAGCGGTCCTCTCCCTCTTCAGGGATGCCGGGTACGAGATGAACCTGCAGCCCAGATCCTACCGCCCGCAGACCAATGATGAGGAGATCTGGGTCAAGATGCTCCGCCCTCAGGAGATACCCCTACTCGTCGAGGAGGGGGTGTATGATGTCGGGGTAAGCGGAATGGACTGGGTGGTCGAGAGCGGCGCGAAGGTGGAGAGGCTGCTGGACCTGCAGGTCGGGAGGTTCAGCATAGTGCTTGCGGTGAACGAGAATTCCCCGGCCAAGACCCCGGCTGACCTTGCGAAGGCCAAGGATGTCCGGGTATCCACGGAGTACGTTCAACTCACCAAGTCATTCCTCAGGAAACTCGGCATCTCGAACGCGAGTGTGCACTTCTCGTGGGGGGCAACGGAGGCCAAGCCGCCCGAGGAAGCCGACGCAATTGTGGACGGGTTTGAGACCGGCGCGACCCTGGCCCAGAACAGGCTCAGGGTGGTGGGCAAGGTGATGGATTCGAGCGCATGGTTCTTTGCCAACCCCCGCTGCCTCAAGGATGCTTGGAAGAGGCGTAAGGTCGACGGCATGAAGATCATGCTGTCCGGCGCGATCATGGCGAGGGGCAAGGTGCTGCTCAAGCTCAACGTGCCCGCGCAGAAGCTGGACGAGATCGCCCGCATGGTTCCGGCAATGGAAAGGCCGACGATCTCCAAGCTCTACGGCGAGGATTGGTATGCGCTGGAGACGGTGGCCGAGAAGAAGGAGCTCGTCCAACTGATCCCAAGGCTCAAGGAAGCCGGAGCCAAAGACATAATCGAGTACGATCTCAAGAAAGTCATACCGTGATGGTGGTTTTTTGTCGGAGCGGATGCATGTCGAGAAGGACAAGGTCCTAGACTGGCTGGAGTTCAAGTTCGACAAAGAGGTTGGCACCTTCATAAACAAGAAGAACAACCTCCCGCTGACCCTCTTCTACGATGACCGGAAGGATGAGCTGTGTCTGTTGGATCAGAACAGGCTACCATACGAGCTGTCGGTCTGGAGAACGGATGACTGGCAGAAGGGCGCGACCATCGGCATAGCGGGCATGGTAACGAGAGGCTCCCAGGCAATCGGCGTCGCGGGCGCCTACTGCGTATTGCTTGCGGCGGCCAAGTGCAGGACCTCGACCAAGAAGAAGACCGTGGAGAACATCCTTGCAGCCGCCGAGAAGATAAGGGATGCTAGGCCGACCGCCGTCAACCTCTCCTGGGCGGTCGACAGGATGTGCAATGCCGCCAAGAACGCCCTGAAGAGGGCCGGGGACATCTACGAGCATCTGAAGCAGGAGGCAGATGACATCTTCGTGGAGGACATCTTCATCAGCAGGGCCCTTGCGGAGAATGGGAGCCGGCTCATCGGGAGCGGCGACACCATACTCACGCACTGCAACGCAGGTTCCCTCGCGACCGCCTACGGGGGCAGCGCTCTGGGGGCCGTCGAGTACGCGGCCAGCCAGGGGAAGGACGTCAAGGTGGTGTCCAAGGAGACAAGGCCGAGGAGCCAAGGGTTCAAGCTGACGCTCTGGGAGCTGATGACCGCGGGCATACCCGTGGCCGGCATAACGGACAACATGGTCGCGTGCAGCTTTGAGAAGTTCGGCATCAACAGAGTCCTCGTCGGGGCGGACAGGATAACCAAGGACGGGTGCGTGGCCAACAAGGTCGGCACGAATGACATCGCAAGGATGGTGGCCTTCTACAGCGTCCCCTTCGTCGTGGCCGCGTCCTACTCGACCTTGGACATGCAGCACACCGGCAAGGAGATCCCGATCGAGCAGAGGAGCCACGAGGAGGTCTTCATGCCCTACCATTATGAGGCGCTGGAGAAGAGGAAGCAGGGGCTGATAGGCCGTAATGCGCTGAGCTTCTGGCCGCCGGCCAACAAGATCTCCGAGAAGATGGAGAAGGGCAAGATCACACTCTACAACCCGGCCTTCGACGTGACCGACTCCAGGCTCGTCAGCAACATCGTCCTGGACCTTGGCATCTACAGGCCGGAGCGCATCTGCACGATAGACGACAAGACCATAGCGGAGCGCGTATCGGCCATAATGGCCAGGTACTCCAAGGCCATCTAGGCCCTGTACCGGACGTAGCCCGGGCTGGAGGTCTCCTCTTTTATGATCTCCTCCAGCTTCTGGGACAGTATCTCCACCGGGATGTCCTGTATGCTTACCCGCGTGGACATCCCACCGGTGTCCTTCAACCCCACCTCGGTTTTTGCATCGACGAACCCGAGGTTCCCCAGGTCCTTGAGGTAGGACGCGAAGGAAGTGTACGACCTCGCGGGCTCGTTCTGCTGTTCGCATAGCCTTTCGTATTCGGAGAATATGTCTCCCGAGAGGACGCTCGAGGAGTCCCTCAACAGGCTCGCCGTCGCCAGGTATGTGAGCTTCTGGTGCAGGTTGAGCTCGCGGAGCTCGGTCTCGGATACGACCGGCAACACCTCGGCCTTCGCGGCCCTCACATCCTCGAAGGTGACCGTCGAGCGCCCGTCCCGGTCGCCCCTCTTCCCGGCGTAGTACATCATCTCGAGGGCGAACCTGCAGTCACCGGTCTGCTCCGCGATCTCGGCCGTGAACCTCACGACGTCGTCCGATATCGTCCCCTCGATGAAGGCCTCGTTTGCCCTGTACCGCAGGATGTCGAAGAGCTGGGAAGCGTTGTACTTCTCGAGCTTGACCACGTTCTTCTTCAACGAGCTCCGGGTCGGCTCGTCGAGCTTGTAGTAGAATGAGAAGTCCCGGCTGATGAGGATCATGCTGTACCGGGCCACGTTATCGAGGCGGTGGTTCTCAAGCGGCCTGGAGAGGAAGTAGACTATGTCCTTCCCATCCTTGCTCATGTAGTAGTCTATCTCGTCCAGGCAGACTATGAGTATCGTGTTGGAGTCCACGAGAAGCTCGTCGACCGCCTTCTGGACGTACTCGGCCGGGTACCCCCTGAGCTCAAGCTCGGGCTGGAGCTCCTTGGCCATGGATGCCCAGATCATGTAGTCCGTCCTTTCCTTCCTGCAGTTGATGTGGATGTAGCGGAGGTTGATGCCCCGCCTTGCAGCGGCCCGCTCTATGCTGATCCCAAACCTCTTGGCCAGCATGGTCTTGCCCGTCCCGATCCCGCCGAGGAGCGTAACGGTCTGGGCGACCGGCGCCGGAGAGATGGCGCCCTTGAAGTACTCGGCCAGCACCTTGAGTTCGTTCTCCCTGTGGGGGAGATACTGGGGCACGTACGCGGCGTCAAGCTTGGACTCGTCCCGGAATATGGTCGACTTGCCCAGGATCCCCTCCACCATCTTGTCGACTTCGCCCATCCTCCCGCTCATGGGCTTCCGCTGGGCTGAACTTCCATATAAATGTAAGTATAACCCTAGGCCTACCTTGTTAGTTACGGTTGCGCGCCGCCGAAGCCCCAGCTGTTGGGGGCCGACAACGCGCTAGACAGCTACGGCCTGCCAGGGGGAACGGGGTGACCGGGAAACAAGTCACAACAAGGGGGGGCCCAAAGAGTGCTTTTAAGCCCAAAGCCGGATCTCTGCCCGAAGTGAGCGGATGTCCACGGAGATACAAGACCTTCCTGGAGTGGGACCGAGGACGGCCGAGGGCCTGGAGAAAGCGGGCTACTATTCGATCGAAAGCCTAGCAATAGCCTCTCCCGGCGAGATATGCGAGATTTCGGGCATATCCGATGTAATTGCCTTAAAGATAATAACCGCAGCCAAGGAGCGGGCCAACCATCTGGTGAGGTGGTACAGGGGGCTCGAGATAATGGAGCGCCGACAGGGGCTCGCCAGATTGACCGTCGGCTGCAAGGAATTCGATGACATGCTCGGCGGTGGGCTGGAAGCCGGGTCGATAACCGAGTTCTACGGCGAGTACGGCTCGGGCAAGTCCCAGGTCTGCCACCAGCTTGCGGTGAACGTGCAACTGCCCGCGGAACGCGGGGGCTTGGGGGGCAAGATCCTCTGGATAGACACGGAGGCGACCTTCCGTCCGGAGAGGGTTCACGAGATGTCCACGCATCTGGGCATCGATCCCGAGAAGGCCCTGGACAACATCCTGACCGCGCGGGCATACAATGCTGCCCACCAGATGCTCCTGCTGGAGAATGCGGAGAAGATGATAAGGGAGGAGAACATCAAACTGCTCATCATCGACAGCCTGATGGTCCACTTCCGGTCCGAGTACATAGGACGCGGGAAGCTGGCCGAAAGGCAGCAGAAGCTTGCCCAACACCTCTCCAAGCTTCACAGGCTGACCGACATATACCAGCTGGTCAGCGTCGTGACCAACCAGGTCATGTCGCGACCGGATGTGCTGTTCGGCGATCCCATCGCCCCTGTAGGCGGACACATCCTCGGCCATTCGACGACCACGCGGATATACCTGAGGAAGTCGAAAGGCGACACACGCGTTGGAAGGGTCGTTGACTCCCCCTGCCTCCCGCTGGGCGAGGCCAGGTTCACGATAACAAAGGAAGGTCTGCAGGACGTAGAGGCAACGTCCTGAGAGAGGGGCTGGCCCCCGGCACTCACCGGGGGCCTTATTTCCAAACTCTGCCCGGTGGATCCTAAACCAAGCGCGCTATGGCCCTGGCCATCTCCGCCGTGCCCGAGGACCCGCCAAGGTCGTAGGTGACCTCCCTTCCCTCCTCGATCACCTTGGCAACAGCCAAGACCACCCTCCGCGCCGCGTCCTTCTGCCCGATGTGATCCAGCATCATTGCTGCAGACAGGATGATCGCGGTGGGGTTGGCCTTGTTCTGCCCGGCATACTTCGGGGCGGAACCGTGGATGGGCTCGAAGACCGCGCATTGTTCGCCGATGTTCCCTGATGGCGCCAGGCCCAGCCCGCCGACCAATCCAGCACAGAGATCCGACAGTATGTCGCCGAAGAGGTTGGTGGTGACTATCACGTCGTACAGGTTGGGCTTGACCACTAGCTGCATCGCCATGTTGTCAACGATCCTCTCCTCGTACTCGACGGTGCCGAACTCCTGGGCAACCTTCCTAGTGCACTCCAGGAACAGCCCGTCGGAGAGCTTCATTATGTTGGCTTTGTGGACCGCCGTCACCTTTCTCCGCCCATTGCAGACCGCGTAGTTGAAGGCGAATCTGGCTATCCTCTCCGAGCCACGGCGGGTGATTATCCTGATGCTCTCGGCACGATCCTCCCCGACCATCTTCTCGACGCCCGAGTACAGGTCCTCGGTGTTCTCCCTGACCACGACGAGGTCTACGTCCCCGTACCTTGCCCCCGTTCCGGCGAACGACTTGGCCGGCCGAACGTTGGCGTAAAGATCCAGCTTCTGGCGGAGTTCGACGTTAACTGACCGGAATCCCGAGGCCACCGGGGTGGTTATCGGCCCTTTCAGGGCCACCTTGTTCCTCCTTATGGACTCGACTACGGCATCAGGGAGCGGCGTGCCGGCGCGCTCCATCGTCTCCATGCCGGCCTTAACCCTGTCGTATTGCAGGGGCACCCCGGTCTTGTCGAGGACCAGAAGGCAGGCGTCCACGACCTCGGGGCCGATCCCGTCGCCCGGGATCAGCGTCACCCTGGTCATCTTCCGCCCTCCACGGGAAGCTCGCCGTGTTTTCGGATGTAGTTTGCCAAGCCGCCTTCCTCCAGGATCTTCGCCATGATGCCGGACAGGGGCTTGAATTTGAGGGTCCTTTGCGTGGTCAGATCCTTCAGTCTTCCCTGCTCCAGGTCCACCTCGACGAGATCCCCGTCACTGATCGAGCCGGTCTTGCACACCACGGCGGGAAGTCCGACGTTGATCGCGTTTCGGTAGAAGATCCTCGCAAACGACCCTGCGACCACGCACGAGATGCCGGCCTCCTTCATGACGAGCGGGGCCTGCTCTCGGGACGACCCATGCCCGAAGTTCTCCCCCGCCACCACGATGTCGCCGGGGCGAACGCTCTCAGCAAAGCCGGGAACCAGGTCTTCGAAGAGGTGCTTCGCAAGCTCCTTCATATCTAGGGTCTTGAACTTGTACTTCCCCGATATGATGTAGTCAGTGTTCACATCGTCGCCAAGCTTGTGTGCCCTTCCCCTCATAGGTGCTCCCTCGGGTCGGTGATTGCGCCCTCAAGGGCAGACGCGGCCACGGTCGCAGGCGAGGCCAGGTATATGGAGGCTAGGCTGTTCCCCATTCTTCCCTTGAAGTTACGGTTTGCCGTCGAGATGACAACGTCGCCGTCGCCCGGGATGCCGTCGTGGGTCCCCACGCAGGGGCCGCAGCCGGGGGTCACCGGCACTGCCCCGGCATCGAGCAGGGACTGGAAGATGCCTTGTTCGATGGCCTTCTTCAGAATCCCCCGGGACGCAGGTGCGATTATCAGACGGACACCCCTGTGGACCTTGCCCCCACGAAGGATCTTCGCGGCGATCTTCAGATCCTCCAGCCTTCCGTTGGTGCAGGTTCCGATGAAGGCCTGGTGGATCGGCGTTCCCGCGACCTCCTTGACTGACACAACGTCGTCGACCCTGTGCGGCCTAGACACCTTCGGCTCAAGGGAATTAGCGTCAACCTTCTCGGTCCATTCATAGCGGGCACCCGGATCCGGAATGACCGGCGCGAACTTGCCGCCCCCCAGGTAGCGCGCCGCCTTTGCATCGAAGCTCGCCATGGCCGCTTTCGCGCCCATCTCGACCCCCATGTTGCAGATCGTCATCCTGCCGTCAACGCTGATGCCCTCGATGGCATCCCCGGCGAACTCAACCGACATGTAGTTGGCCCCCGACGCGCCGACCCTCCCGACAACCTCCAAGGCGAGGTCCTTTGCGTACACCCCCTCGGGAAAGGATCCCTCGGCCTGGACCTTGCCCGATCTGGGGACTCTGAACCACAGCCGCCCGGTGCGCATGACTGCAGCGGCATCCGTGCTGCCCACCCCGGTTGCGAAGGCATTCAGGGCACCGTAGGTGCAGGTGTGGGAGTCGGCACCGACGGCCAGGTCACCGGGGCGCACATGGCCCTGCTCCGGCATGAGTTGGTGGCATATGCCGCACCCAACGTCGTACAGGTGGACCCCCTGTTCGGCCGCGAACTCCCTTATGGAGGCGTGGAGCCTCGAGACGCCTTCGCTGGGGCTGGGAGCATTATGGTCCAAGACGAGGGCGACCTTGGCCGGGTCCCAGACCTTCCGCCCGCCCATCTCCCTGAACGCCTGGATGGAGAGGGGGGCCGTCCCATCCTGGGCCATGAGCAGATCGACATCCCCGATCACGATGTCCCCCGCCCTTGCGTCGCGATGGCCCTTCTTCGAAAGGATCTTCTCCGCGATGGTCTTGGCCAAAGCTATCACCGAAAGCCCCGAGCGACTGTAAGTAAATCTTTCCAGCGCAGGGCCGCCCCTACACGCCTTGGCCGAACTGCCCTACGGGGTAATCATGTTGAGCCGGTAGGTTATCAGCTCGCCGTTGCCGTAGATCCTGATGATCTCCATCATCCCAGTGTGCGCCGGGACTGCGAGGCTGTTCACCGCGAACATGACGTACATCCTGTCGTCCTTCTCCACGTCCTCGAATCTCACCGTCCCCAGGCGGGGGGCATCGGCGATTGTCGGGACGTTGAGGGACCCGGCCGCCTCCTTGACCGATCTGTACGTCGTCTCGTTATCATTGTAGCTCACCACCAGGCTCTCGATCGACTCGTTCCGCTTCAGGAAGAAGTCCGAGGCCCCCTGGTAGTACGTGAGGTTGCCCTGACCGTCCCTCCAGAGGACGTAGCATGTTGGGGCAAACGACAGATCGCTCACGGCCTGCCCGGCGGCGATCACCTCGCCGAAGTCCATCAAGAGGGCTTCGTAGGTGGTGCCGTTGACCTCGACTTCAACGTTCTCCTCCGCGTATCCGACGGGGGAGCTGCTCCCGGCAGACAGGCATGTCTTTATGGGCGTGATCTGGGCGGCTATCTCCTTCAGCGTCACGCCGGGTTTCTTCGTGATATTGACGTCGGCGAACACCGGCTTGGCCTTGCCGAGGCAGGAGAACTTCAGCTTGACCTCCTCGTAGGGCTTCCTCGCGATGATGTTGACCACGAAGGTATGCCTCTCCTGCACCGCCGTCTTTATGGCCAGAGGGTATTTGTTCTTCAGAATCTCGATGCCGGTCTTCGCCTTCTCAACGGTCACAAAGCCCATGATGACCGTCGAGATCACCACTGCGATCAGCAAAACTCCAACAAATCCTCGGTCGATCCTAACCATGCTACGCTCCCCTTGCCCTTGTAACCGCAACCTCCTTGTACAGACGCCTCCTGACCATCAGGGCCCACAACACCGAACCCACGATGGCCGAGGTGCCGGTTACCACGAGGTACTCAATGATATACACCCAGAGAAGGGCCCTCTCCCGGACCCTAACAGCCTCATCAGAGACGGTCTGAAAGCCCGCAAGAACCTCGGCCATCACATCCAACGCCCCGGCGTAGTCGTCCCTCAGATATAGATTTTCCGCCTGTTTCTTCTCCAGATCAAGATCCCCCAGCATTGCCTCCAGAGGCCTGGTGTTGGCCCCGAACTTGTCGACGAACTCAAGAAGCGAGCTTGCCATCGCCTTCTGATCGTAGTACTCCACGAAGTCGGTTCTGAGTTCATGGATTTCTGCAAGATCCTCGGGGATCTTCACCTGGGCCACGAAGTAGAGGTGGTTGAGCACGAAATCCACGTAGTAGTACCATTTCCGGGTTTCCGTCGGCACGTTGTCCCAGCCCATGGGGATCATGAGGGTCTTTGCCTGCCCGTAGGTCCCGGCGACTATGGCGTCCTCCTGCCCCGCGCGCCAGACCGCGATGACGGTGGAGCCGGGCCTTGCGACCTCTATGCCGTGGTGCAGGACCCCCGTCATCGGCGTCTTCTCGAAGTCCGGCAGGTCAACGAGAGGGTCCGTCTGCTTGATGTCCATGTATGCCGTGTCCATGTTCTGCTTGTTCAGTACGAGGTCAACGGGGTAGGCATCGTAGACGACCGTGGCCATCCACGCCCCAGCGTCGTTGCCGGTCCAGTCGGTCACGCTGTACCAGCCCATCTCCGTCAAAGCCAGCCCCAGCCCATGGTCATGGACGGCATCGCGAATCCACTGGAAGTGCTGGGTCTCAAGGATGTAGGGGACGAAGTCGAAGAGCTCAATCACGTCGAAGCCCTCGGTCAGCTTCTGTTCCGTCCGGGGTATGTAGATCCTCACGAACTTCTTGCTGGTCTGGACATCAGCGATGTCCCCGGCCGGGATCAGGGTCAGGTCAACCTTGGGATCGGAAAGCATGAACGCCGTGGCCGTCTGGTGCTCGGCCTTGATCTCCCCGATCATGAGACACCGAATCCTGTTTGTCGCGGGGTCAACGCGACAATGGGCGTCCACTAGGAGAAGGTAGAGTAGTATGAGTCCTGGGGCGGCAGCTCTCGCACGATCTAGCAGCCGGATCACTTGGAAAACGCAGTCGCCACAGGCTCTTAAATTCTGCCCCGGATCTTGCATCCCGGGGTCGGCTTTGGGACACTGCGGGCCGTCCTTCACGCCGGAGTAGCTGGCGCGTCTTCACAACCTGGTCTTGTTGCGGTTGGCGATCGCCAGTGCGGCGAGCCCTAGCGCGGCGGTTATGATCAACAATGTTGCGAAATCGTACTGAACATCCGACCACTTGCCGCC
>Ga0172366_10000859_pt1 | contig 23039 bp, 21 predicted proteins | sample LakKivSesite69cm_FD_114533 | JGI IMG/M metagenome (GOLD analysis project Ga0172366, IMG submission 114533) | Sediment microbial communities from Lake Kivu, Rwanda - Sediment site 69cm | ecosystem: Environmental > Aquatic > Freshwater > Lake > Sediment | place: Rwanda: Western Province, Lake...
GCCGTCCTTGACGTATGGTATGTGCTTCGACCCCTTGTTTGACTCATAGCTGTCATAGATCCCCTCCCAAGCTCTCCCCGTCTCGTAGAAGCCAGAGTCCTCCAAGAACATGGCCTCCTCGATCGTGAAGCAGTCGTGGACCTCAGCGATCTGTATGTCCTCCATGGACAGGCCAGTCTCCTTCAAGACCATGCCCATGGCGAGTTTTGCGGCCCTTATTCCTGTCAAGCTCGCTCTGGTAAAAAGCGAAACGTCATCGGTTGCCTGTTGACTTCCGGTCACGTATATGGGAGTGTCCGTGTACTTCTTCGCTAGGTCAGGCCTGGTCAAGATGATAGCAGCTGCGCCGTCGGAGACGGGAGAGCAATGAAGGAGCCTTATGGGGTCCGCTATGAGCGGCGATCTCATGACGTCATCCACGCTGATCTCCCGCCTGAACTGCGCGTACTCGTTGCCGATGGCGTGATGATGGTTCTTGCAGGCGATCTGCGCGAGGGCCTCCGTGCATCTGCTGTCCCCCTTGCCGTAGTCGTGGATGTACTTGGCCATCATCGCACCGTACAGGCCAGCGAACGTGAAGCCCGCATCGAACTCGTGGGGATCCCCCGCGAACATGAGATCGTCGACTATCTTGTTGACGCGGTCAGTCATCTTCTCAAATCCTCCCACGAGGACGACATCATACTTACCTGACTTGATTGCAGTGCACCCGTTGTAGAACGCGGCACCGCCGGAGCCGCACGCGGCTTCAGTTGTGCTCATGGGGATGTTGATGCCCAACTCCCTTGCCATGTACCCAGGTAGCAGGCTGAGCTTGTTTGTTGCCTGGTAGAGAAAGCTGCCTAGGTAGCACGCCTGAATGTCTCTCCTCCTCAGGCCCGAATCAACTGACTCAGTGGCGCTGATGCCGGCTTCCATCACCAACTTCTCCGGATCTTTGTACCACTGCTCACCGAACGAGCTCCTCCCAGCGCCGATGATAGCGGCATAAGGTTCGACCTTTCCATTTGTCGGCAAGTCTTGTGCGGCGTGCGAGGGGGGATGGCTATTAAGAATTCCTTCATGACGAAAAAACCTGTTCGATTGCTACGACCAGTGACGAAGTTTTTCGTCCGACGGCGTTCGTCAACGCACGCGATCGTGAATTGCTTGGCTCATGCGCTGCCATTCCCAAATTCCAGTGAGAAATGACGTGATCGCGTTACGCCTTCGCAATCGACCGAGCCAGTTGGTCAACTTCTCCGATAGAGCCCGACCATCTCTCCCTTCGCGATCACGTGCGTTCCCATTGCCCGCTCCACATCTGCCTTCCTGGAATCAGGCCTTAGATTCAGCTTGCAGTCAATGGCGTAGACCTTGAAGAAATATCTGTGCGTTCCTGAGGGCGGGCACGGTCCCCCATATGAGTGTCTCCTGAAGTCGTTCAACCCTTCTGTCCCCGGCACGCTGTTCTCCTCTATTCTCTCCACAAGCGGAATGTCCCAGACGACCCAGTGAACCCAAGTCCCCCGAGGCGCATCAGGATCGTCGACTATCAGGACGAGGCTCGTCGCCTCCTTCGGCGTGCCCTCGATCCTCAATGGAGGATTGATGTCGTCACCATCGCAGGTGTACTTTGGCGGGATGAGCCCATTGTCCTTGAAGGCGGGGCTTGACACTATCAGCTCCTTCATCTCCCTAGCTCGATGGAATAAGACCCCAGAACAATATAAGCTCACTAGCGCCACCGGCCCACGCCTTAAGTCTCTGATCCGAATCCCAGCGCAAGAGGCGTTGCCCGGTTAGAGCATGTTCAGCAGTCCCTCGATCCCGTGAATGCAGGATGCCTCGATCTTCTGCGCGTCCCGAAGTACCTCAATTCTCTCATCATCAGCTAGTTCCTTGTCTTTGGCTCTGTCGAGGAGTTTGGCCAGATCCCCATATCGGTTCCTCAGCTCTCTCGCTCTTTCGGCGATTCTGCTTTGATGTTTCGATTCGATCTCCCCGAAGAACTTTGATGCCATTCGCCTGCACTCACACTAGACCGTCCCATTCCACCAGCTCCCGTGGCTTGCACCGAAACCATCCTTCACAGCCTTGACCCATGTATCATAAGCTCGCGAGCCGACGTGGTAGTGTTCTCGTCTCCAGCCCTCGGGGTTCTTGACCATATCCACAGCAGCGCCCAGCCCCTCCCGCGCGACTACTATGTCGCAGCCTTCTTCGTCCTGCTGAACGCGAAGAAATTAATGTGGAACTCATCCCCAGTTCCTTCCAGGTGCCAAACGTCAATCTCTTGGGCAGGAAGTCCATTTGGGGCCAAGGTTGTTCGACGATGAAGCCGAGGTCATCGTACCCTGAGATGATCTGGTTCTCTGTCATTGTCGCTTGAACGTGGCTGAGCTCTGCCTGGCACTCATAAGCGTTTGAACCAATAGTTCTGATTTCGGCTCACACGCTATGGTGGGGGCGGAAGGTCAGGAGGCGGTGGGGGTGGCGGCCCCGGCGGCGTTGGGTTGTCCTTGTGCACCGTGACGGCTCCAAGGTCGCTGGCTGCCAGCTTGAAACCGCCCATTTCCTTCACGTCATATCCCCTTTCCCTCAGGAACTGCCCTATCTTATATATCCACTTCTCGGCGTCATCCCTGCTGTTAGCCATGTGCACTTTCGTGTCGTTCACGAATACCCAATCCTCCCTATTCCAGACATCATAGCCTATCCTTATCTCGGCTGGCGTCCTGATCTGGGCTGCGTTGAGGATACGCTCCTCCCACTTGGCCTCGGCCTGTTGCTTCATCCTTTCCCAGAAGCCGACCATTGTCGTCTCGTTCTTCAGGATCGGATATAAGCCTTGTAATGTCAAATGACATAGTGCGAGTCTGTCTCGTCGCGTGAGCGCACCTCGGTACCGCGCCCAGTTACCGCCCGCTTCTGGCCCTGACGATCAACCTCGCGGCGTACATCGCGGCACCGATGAGGAACAGAAGGACGCACAACTCCGTGATGTAGATCCCGGCGGACGGGTCAGCTGTGAAGAGTGGATTGGCATCGAACGGATAGAAGGGCCTGATGTCGGCATAGAGCGGGGCATCCAAGAGTATGTGGGAGTAGACGCCGAGGAAAGATCCCAGCATGATGGCCCGATGGGAAGAACTCTGCTCAAGCGCCAAGGGCTTCATCACCGCCTGTGCCGTCCCGCTCAACCTGAACATGGCCAGTCCGAGGGCGACCGCGACGATCGTGCCACCGAGGAACGAATGGAGGAATCCATGGAGGGGGTAGTTAAGGCCTAGGATGAGCACGGCGAGAGGCTCCAGGTCCAGTATGACGCTTGCCACCAAGAGGGTTGGAAAGTCCACGAGCTTGAACAAAAGGAGCCCGAGGAACAGGGCTGGGCCCAAGTGGAACGGAGTGAAAGGCATTTGCCACTGCTTCCAGTGCCGCCTCTTAAACACTCCCAGGACGAGCGTGGTCGTGCGGGCAACGGGCAACCGCTGAGGGAACTAGATGCCCTCTTGGTCAGGCCAGCAGGATTCTTGGCGCGCAAAACCCATATGAACGAATTCGCCTGCTCGAAGCTCGCGATGCCCAAGTTCGGATTCTCGCCAAGTGAGGCCCGCGTCCTATCAAGGTTGAGAACCCCAATCCGGATCCAGCGATATCTGGACTCGATCGACTACAACCTGGGGAGAAGGGAGGATGCTTGCCTCTCTCCTAGGATGGTACTGAGGAACGGGAAAGCGAACTGCATCGAGGGCGCGATATTCGCCGCTGCAGCACTGAGGTTTCACGGGCATCCGCCGCTGGTTGTGGACTTGACCGCCGTCCGCGACGATGACCACGTCATAGCCGTATTCAAGAGATTCGGCCACTGGGGCGCCGTTGCCAAGTCGAAGTACACCGGCTTGAGATATCGTGAGCCGATCCACAGGAACATCCGAGAATTGGCGCTGTCCTATTTCGAGGATTACTTCAACCCGGCCGGGCAGAAGACCCTCAGGAGTTTCTCTGCGCCCGTAGACCTGTCCATGTTCGACTACGCAAACTGGATGACGACCGAGAAGTCGATCTTCTTCATGGCTGAACACTTGGTCGGAGTCAAGCACAGGAGTCTGCTGACCCGCGGCATGGTCCGGAACCTTGGCAAAGTAAATCCGATCCAAAGGGAGGCTGGCGAGCTTGAGATGAGAAGAGCAAGGCTAGCGCAGAGACGCTAGGCGACGCACATCATGCGGATCTGATTCTAGCAATGAGGTCTAGATCTAACGACGAGCCTCCCCGCACTCTGAGCCGTTGAGAAGTCATGCGAGTTTGCTGTCAAAGGTATATATCGTCTACGCATGATGTCTCCGCATCAATGAGAGTCAGGGTTTGGAACGTGGACAAGCGTCCCTACCGCATGGAATTCGAGTTGCCTGAGGCCAGTGGCGCATTTCCCCGCTTGGAGTTCACCAATCGGCATGTGGGGGTAAAGAACATTGAGGACACGGTCGCGATGTTGCGGGCGCGAGCGATGTTCCCGGATTACACAGGTGGCACGATGAGTACGATCACCATCCGTCAAGGCCCGGTCGTTGACCTTCTCCTAACAGAAGACGATGTGACCCTAATCGAAAAAGAGAAAGGGAAGAAGGACAGCGTAGTGATGACGAGCGCTGGAATTCCGAAAAAGGGTTTCCTTGAGAGCATATTCCCTGGAGCGGGGAAAGAGGCGGGCGTGAAGCTGCATGTCTCGAGCAGCAGAAGCAAGGACACCCTAGAGGCCACGATCCCGCTGAGGGAGACGTACGGCTTGACGCTTCAGTACGGAAAGATGAACATAGTCGGCACTCACGCCGAGACCGGGCCACTGTTGGCCATGTTCCTGATGGAGGGCAGCCTCTGGCTTCGAGACAGCGAAACCTCGACGATGTGCATAATGTCAACGGAAAGGGAGTCTGAGGTCGACAAGGAACGCTTCGAGTATTTCGCCGAGCCGATATGGTAGCACGCTGACAGTCTGCCAGGCCGCCTTGTTGCGCTTTGACTTGTGCCCGCCCCAATGCATTGCCACGACCTTCGAGCCCGCATGTGGGCATCATGAGAGTTCGTACTTACCCTGCAGTCCCTTGACGTGTCCCCGGCCTTCTCTCCTGAAGTATGATCCGAACGCGGACGCCAGTCCTTTTGCCACATCCGGCCTCTCATCTACTAGGTTGTGCAGTTCCTTGGGGTCATTCTCAAGATCATACAGTTCATCCGGCTGCCCTTCCGGCCGCTGAACGTAGCTCCAACTCCCATCGCGCACGCACCTATCTGGCGCCTCGTAATAACCTGATATCGCGAACTTCCTATGAGTGTCCGCCCCGGTCAGCACCGGAAGGAAGCTCTTGCCATGCATCGAATACGTATCGTTCCCCATGCCGACAACTTCGAGTAAGGTGGGTGCAAGATCAGGAAACTGCACCAGGGCCCCCGTATCTCTCGCAGACTCACCACCAGGCAGCCTGACCATGAAGGGGACCTTGAGGAGTTCGTTGTACAACCTATCACCTCCCTTAAGGAACTTCCCGTGATCAGCCAGGGGGTGCCCATGATCGGCGAGAACCACGATCACTGAACTCTCCAGAAGACCAGACTCCTTGACCGCAGCGTAGAACTCGCCGAAGCAGTGGTCGACGAAGCTGACCTCACCTGCGTACAGCCCCCTTATGAAATCCATCTCCTCGGAAGTGGCCCAGTCGCTGGCCTTGCCGCCCATTGGGAGGATTATCCTGAGCCCCCTGTAGCCCTTGCTGGTGTATCTGTCATATGCGGCGGGAGGATCCCAGGGTTCATGAGGGTCGAAGCTGTCCACCCACAGAAAGATCTTCTCGTGAAAACTGTTCCTGCGCAGCCACTCTGCTGCAGTATTGAACACCCTCGCAGAGAACCAATCCTCCTCTGCCCTAAAATCCTCAGTGTTGGCGTTGAATCTGTCCACCAGCCTCCTCCAGCGGTTGTCGAACCTCTCGTCCACATAGTCCTCTGTCTTCTTCTTCGCGGGCGGCGCCGAGTTGTAGGCGTCGTACTCCTGCCCTCTTATCCAATTGAATGAGTCGAAACCCTTATGGAAGTTCATGCCCGGCTTGAACAGGTGATACGTGTCCGTCACCATCCCACTCACGTATCCCTCCCGCCCCAGCGTTTCAGCGATCGTTATCTCAGTGGGATACATCGGAGACCAAGGTTTGTAGGGCAAGGTGAACTGACCCGTCATCAGTTCTGTCCTGACCGGGATGGTCGGCAATCCCGAGGGGTACGCGTTGCTGAAGACCACGCTTTCCGCAGCGAACCGATCCAAGTTGGGAGTTTCACAGACAGGGACGTTCTCGAAGACCCTTGTTCCCTTGTTGTAGTAGCTGACGTGGTCCTGTCTCAAGCTGTCAAGCATTGCGATGATCAGATTGAGTGACTTCATTTCCCTGCGCACCATTCGCACTATGCTCCTTAATACACTTGCCCGCGTCGCTCGAGCGACATCTTCTCTCTCGCCTGCGCGTGGGGCTCAAGACCAAAGCATATGTTTCTGGAAACGTCAGAAAAGCCCTCAGCAGAAGCCCGTTCAAGGATCATAATGTCAAGAAGAAGGATGCCTATGTGACAATCATGCTGAGGAAAATCTGAGACCTGTGCCCTCTTCGCCTGCAGACGACCCCCGCCTTCTGCGCGAAAAAGTTATCTTCGGGACCAGGTCCCCACGCGCCGGATGGATAGTGACTAGGCCAATTATCCAAGCGAATGTCGTAGGTGCTCGTTCCAGCGCGTGAGGGTGCACATGTCGATATCTTGGCATTCAGCAGGAATAGACGAAGTCCTTCAAGCCCTCGGCACCAGTAGGAAGGGTCTGACGGCTGGGGAGGCTCAGCAAAGGCTGGACAAATACGGGTACAACGAGCTGATCGAGAAGGAGCGAGTTGGCCCTCTTCAGATTTTCCTGAACCAGTTCAAGGACCTGTTCGTCATCATGCTTCTGGTGGCCATCGTGATCTCGATCGGGATAGGCTGGTACAAGAGTCCGCTGGCCGGCGGCGGATCCATTGAGGAGTATGTTGACGCCGTGACCATAGCCGCCATAGTGGTTCTCAACGCGACGGTGGGCTTCATTCAGGAGTATCGATCAGAAAGGGCCATTGAGGCGATGAAGAAGCTGTCAGCCCCCCGCGCGCGGGTCTTGCGGGACGGACGAGAAGTGACCATGCCCGCTAGGGAGATAGTGCCGGGAGACGTGATCACCCTCGAGTCTGGCGATCGCATCCCTGCAGATGCGCGCCTCTTGGAGGTCGTCGAGCTGAAGACCGAGGAGGCCGTTCTGACCGGGGAGTCAACTCCAGTGGAGAAGCAGACGGGTGCTGTTAACGAGAAAACGCCTGTGGCCGACAGAAGGAACACCGTGTTCTCGGGGACGCACGTCACCTACGGCAGGGGCAAGGCTGTGGTCACTGAGACGGGGATGGGCACAGAGTTCGGGAAAATCGCCGAGATGGTACAAGCCGTTGAGGAAGAACAGGCACCCCTCGCGCGGAAGCTCGCGGACTTCGCCAGGAAACTCGGAGCTGCAATAGTAGGCATCGTAATCGTGGTCTTCATCCTCGAACTGCTTCGAACGGGACTTCACTTGGAGAGTGTCATGGACATGTTCATGACCGCTGTGGCCTTGGCTGTCTCGGCAGTGCCGGAGGGTCTGCCCGCGGTGGTGACGGTCTCGTTGGCCCTAGGTGTCAGAGAGCTAGCGAAGAGGAACGCGATCACAAGGAGACTTGCGTCTGCTGAGACGTTGGGCGCTGTCACGGTGATCTGTTCCGACAAGACCGGGACGCTCACGAAGGGTGAGATGACTGTCCGCAAGCTGTATGCCGGGGGCAGGACAATGGAGCTCACGGGCGTCGGATACCGGCCCGAGGGTGACTTCGTTGTTGATGGGGAGCGCATAGACCCGAGGGGCGACGGTGACCTCTCACTACTCCTTAGATCTGCGAGCCTGTGCACGAATGCCAGTTGCGATGGCTCGAACGTGATCGGCGACACGACCGAGGCAGCTCTGATCGTCGCAGCATCGAAAGCTGGTCTTGTCAAGGAGGAACTGGAGGCGCAGTACCCGAGGCTAGGCGAGATTCCATTTGCGTCTGAGAGGAAATTGATGACGACCGCTCACAGTTCCAAAGACGGCGCCGCTTTCTCCTGCACGAAGGGTGCCCCAGAGATTGTGCTCGGAATCTGCACACATGAGATGATCGGCGGCAGAAGGCAAGAGTTGGATGATGCAAGGAAGAGAGAGATCCTCGAGATCAACGAGAAGATGGCGTCGGAGGCTCTGCGCGTCCTTGGCGTGGCGTTCAAGGAACTGCCCACTAATGCAGACTGGAAGCAGCACAAGGAACACCTCGAGAAGGGCCTCACCTTTCTCGGACTCATGGGAATGATCGACCCGCCAAGGGAGGAAGCCAAGGTGGCTGTCAGGAAATGCCGCGACGCGGGCATCGAGGTCATCATGATAACCGGAGATCACAGGCTCACGGCAGTGGCTGTGGCGCGGGAGCTCGGCATGGCGGGTGAGGGAACAGTTCTCACTGGCTCTCAGTTGGATGAAATGGCTGACGATCGGTTCGAAAGAGTCTTGGAGAACGTGTCGGTCTACGCGAGGGTAACTGCAGAACACAAGCTCAGGATAGTGAAGATGCTCAGGAAGAAGGGTAACGTAGTTGCCATGACAGGGGATGGCGTGAATGACGCGCCAGCCCTCAAGCACGCTGACATCGGGATCGCGATGGGGGTATCAGGAACTGACGTCACGAGGGAGGCGGCGGACCTTGTCCTCGCCGATGACAATTTCGCCACTATAGTGAACGCGGTCGAGGGCGGAAGGACGATTTACGATAACATGAGGAAGTTCACCTTCTTCCTACTAAGGTGCAACTTTGACGAGCTCTTCGTCATGGGCACGTTTGCTGTGCTGGGGCTGGAGCTTCCGCTATCAGCAGCCATGATACTCTGGATTAACCTGGTCACTGACGGCGCACCCGCCATAGCCCTGAGCATGGATCCGCCTGCCGAAGACGTGATGAAGAGGCCTCCGCGGGACCCCAGCGAGGGAATACTACAAGGAAGGTTCGCTTCCATCCTGGCCACCATAGTCACTCAGTTCCTCGGAACAGCCGTCCTGTTCTACATAGCTTACTACGTCTTCAACGAACCTCTTGAGGAGGCGAGGACATTGGCCTTCGTGCAGGCCACCTTCCAAGAGTTGGTGATAGTCTGGAACTCCAGATCCGAGAAGCACAACGCCTTCAAGGTCGGCTTCACATCCAACAAGTTCCTGCTTCTGGCCGTGATGGGCTCAGCGGCTCTCACGGCGGCGATACCGTACCTGCAGTTGCTAGGAGCAGCACCCATGACATTCCTCGACTGGATCCTAGTCATACCGATATCCCTGTCAGGCTTCCTGGTCCTGCCCGAGGTCTTCTACGGCAGGAAGGTTTGGCGATGGACCTAGGTGCTGCAGGGCGGGACGTACCATCCTCTGGGACAGAGGTTCCAGACAGTAGGCTTTTCTCCTGACATGGCGCCTTCACAAATGAAGTGTTGACACACAGAAGAGCTGCAAATAGGGTTGGAATCCCATTGGCCCTTCTTGTAGTGTTCCCCATCCTGATCCCAGTGGTCGTCAGCGATGGGGTGATAATAGATCCATGGGGCTTGCCTTTCGAAGAGGGGGCACAGACTGCCGTGGTTCTATGGGAGGACGGTCTGGAGACGCTCGCACTGCATGTGTCCTCGACCTCGCCTGAAGGAAGCTTCTGGCTCGTCCCCGTCCCCAACAGACCAGAGTTGGTTGCGGTGTCGCACGTGGGCTCCTTCACGCTCAGCGGCTACGACAGGGGGGTCGAGGCTTGGAGGGCCGCGAAGAGTTGGGCCTCCTTCTGGTTCGTCGGCGGAGCCCTGTCCTCGCAGCTCTACCCAGCAATCTCTCCTTTCAGCTGGCTCTTGCTCTATAGGCTGGGCATCAGGACGCCGCCGATCTACGTGCCCTTGATAGGAGACACTGAGTGGTTGACAAGGGAAGAGGGAACGGTCACAGTGCACGAAGTGGTCGAATCATTCGGCTTGACGTCCTATGTGGTCACTACGGACGACGCGGATGCCCTCTACAGTTTCTTGTATGACATCGGGCTGAAAGTGCCGGAAGCCATCAAGGCAGTCCTTGCGAACTACCTACACCAAGGCAGTAGTGTCGCCCGTGGCGTGGGGTTCAGTTTTGTGGTGTCAAAGGTCGGGCAGTGGATAGCACGCGAGGCTGAGCGCCCGACTAACCTCAGCATCCCAGCACAGGAGAACCTGAGTCGGATGCCAACAATCAGACCCCAAGGACTGGGCATAGTGATCACGTTTCCTTCAGACGCGCCGTTCTACCCTCTCATTCCAACGAGCGTATACGGCAGCAAGGTTATTCCAATCAGGCTTTACTTGAATGGTCTGTGGGATCCATCGAGCTTGCAGCCTCTTCTCCCGCCCTCGACCCTAGGGCAGCCGCTCTCAGCCTTCACCAAGGTGGAGCACTTCGTATACGGTCACGTCTCGATTTACACTTCACCCGAGGTTAATCCGCTCTCCGGGACTGAGCTGTCCGAGTACACACTGGTCACCATGAATCCGCCTTCAAAGTACTTGACAACCGACCTGACCTTCCAACCCGCGTCATTGGTGCAACTAGGGGCGAATTTCTCCTGGGTCATCGGCATCTTGACATTCTTGTTGTGTTCTGTTGCGGCCTCAGGCATTACATCCGTCCTGCTCGGGGAAAGGAACAAACGCCAGGTGGCGAAGTGGTCAGTGCTCGGCCTCTCGAACTCTCTGACCGTCCTGGGGTACTACTGGGCGACCTCGAGGGTTCTGGGCAAGGAGCGGCACGAAACGACCAACTGGAAGGTCCTCGCAGTCACAGCGATCACCATACCCTTACTGCTCTTCGCCGGGGCAAGCGTAATAGAGTTCTGGCTTATCCTGCCACATTATCACTCGCTGTCGGTCGTCGGCACGCTCACTATCTCACTGGTGGCACTCTTTCCTTCGTTGGCAACGGCGTGGATTTACAGCAGACTCAACTCTGCATCGCTAGCGTCTGGTGCAGGCAAGACATCCATTCCAGTCAATGGCAGAGCCGCGGGTCAGACCCTCGTCTTCAGTGTCGTATTCCTTACCATATTTGCCGTCGTGACGAATCTGCTAGTGCTATAGCAACGCAGGACCATAAGACGGCGGTCAACCCGTCCTGTGGGCACAAGCTCGGCATACCCCACTCGGGCGCTTGGGAACCGAGAGCGCCTCCCAGAGGGTCTCAAACGGGGGCCGCTTCTCGTTCGCGGGGTTACCTCAAGGAGGCTTCCTGCTGACGTACAGCCCATAACCCATGTAAGAATAACCCTTCTGAACTGCTGAGACAGAGCTTCCGCTTAGCAGCGTGCCCCTGATCTTCGGGTCAACTAGTGCCTTGAACAGGGACGTGATGAACCTCAACCCGTTCACGCGGATCGCGCTGATGGACTCCTCCTTGGCATTTAGGGGGCGCACAACTGATGAAACTTCCTCAAACCCAGCGTCCCTGTACACGGCCTTCCATTCGTCTTCTCTCATCATCCCGCCGGGCGTCCGAGCAGCTAGGTCCATCAACTCCGCAAACTCAACCGGAGGAGGCTTCACATAGGTCGCCTCTGTGTCCCCAAAGACCCCGCCGGGCTTCAAGACTCGCCTTATCTCTGTCGCAGCCTTCACCTTGTCGCAGAAGACAAGCACGGACTCGGCGATCACAACGTCGAAAGTGTTGTCCGGAAAGGGGAGGTTGTGCGCGTCGGCTTCTTTCGTAGTCACCTTGTCACTGACCTTCTCCCTTTGCACTCTCTTCGTCGTCTCTTCTAGAAGCTCAGGATTGATGTCGGCAGCGACGACTCGAGCCATGTGTCTCTTCGCGAGTAAGCAAGCAGTATATCCTGTTCCGCATCCGATGTCCAGCACGTATGTCCCCGGGAGTATGTTGCACATCTTGATCAGCCGCTCAGTCGCATAGACTCCGCCCAAGTGCTTGGTGATTCGAAACAGCCTCCACGAGTCGTCGACTGAGAACCCCTTCAGCACAGATGCAGCGCTGCTGTCCTCGCTCCTCTGCATCCTTCGTTCCGATAGGTCAATACCGATGCCTCTTAAGGACTTTTTCCAGTCAAGAGAATCCATGCCAAGCACCGGCCGGTGCATGGATTATTCGGTCGCAGGTTTATAGCCCGGTCATGACCGACCTGGAGCGTGATCTGGAAATGAACTGGCGCAGCGTGGTCGAGCTCCGCAAGAATGTCTACTGGGTCGGCGTCAAGGATTGGAACCTGAGGCTGTTCGATGCCCTGATCCCGCTCCCTCAGGGGACTTCTTACAATTCGTATCTCGTAATCGGAGAAAGCAAGAAGGCCCTCGTGGACACGGTATTCCGCAGCTTCGCGGCAGACTTTGAAGGGAAGGTCAGGCGGGTCATCGACCCGGCAGAGCTGGACTACCTCGTGATGAACCACGCCGAGCCGGACCACGCCTCAGCCATCCCCCACATGATGATGATCAGCCCAAGGGCCAAGCTGGTGGTCACGAACAAAGGCGCGAAGATGGCCAAATTGTACTATGGCGTGCCTGATGATAGGATGCTGGTCGTAGCGGATCAGCAGACCATTGACTTGGGTCGCAAAACACTGCAATTCATTGAGGCGCCGATGCTGCACTGGCCTGAGACCATGTTCACTTACATCAATGAGGATGGCATCTTGTTCCCCTGCGACTTCTTCGGCGCTCACACTGCCAAAGGGACGTTCGACGATGACGTTGATGACCTCATCCCACTCGCGAAGAGGTACTTCGGGGAGATAATGATGCCCTTCAGACCAATGGCTAAGAGGGCGCTCGAGAAGATAGCCAACCTCAAGATAGATATGATTGCACCAAGCCACGGACCCATCTATAGGAACCCGGAGAAGATCATCGCTCAGTATGAGAAGTGGGCGAACGGTGAGACGAAACCCAAGGCAACGATAGCGTACGTAACCATGTGGGGCAGCACTGAATCGATGGTGAAGCCACTCGCTGAGACCCTTGCATCCGAAGGCGTCGAAGTAGCGCTGCACAACCTAGCTGTGGCAGACTTGGGAGGTCTAGTTGCGGACTTGGTTGACTCAAGAGCAATAGTGCTTGGTTCCCCGACCGTGCTGGCTGGCGCGCACCCTCTGGTTTTCTACATTTCGTACTTGGCCAAGGCCCTGAAGCCACCTGCGAAGTTCGCGGCCGTGGTCAGCCCCTATGGCTGGGGCGGTGGCGCTGTCAAGCAGATCGCTGAAACGATGGGACCGTTGGGAATGAAAGTGGTTGGAGTGGTGGAAATCAACGGGCCGCCTTCTGATAGCGACATTGAACAGATCGTTGGACTCGGCAAGAAGCTGGCTGGCAGCATCAAGGAAGGCTGACCAAGCATCGCGGGGAGACACGTCATACCGACACCTTCGGCCTGCTATCAGATTGCCTTGAGCCACCTGACTCGAATGCCAGTCAGCTTGCTGAAGTGTGCATCTCTTGAGACTATCACGCCGTTTGCCTGTATCACAGAGGTGGCCGCGATTAGGCAGTCCGCGACTGGAATGTCGGGGTTTCTCATGGCGAATGCTCCTGCTAGATCCGCTTCGCCTTCTTGAATGCCCAGGAACAGAATGCCGTCGCCTTGGATAGAAGCGATCCTATTCCGGGTCACATCTTCCCCCATGATGCGTCCCATTGTGGAAAGAAGTTCAGTACGGGTGATGACAGATGAAGCCAGCCTGAGGTGACCTGACCGAACTCTGGCGATCAGGGACTTGGCCCAAGTGCCAACCTTCTCGTCATCAGGGCTGAAATAGGAGAAATAGAACTGCGTGTCAAGTATCGCGTCTAGTGCCATCTTGCCCTTAGCTCGTCGAGTCTGGCTCTCATCTCTTTCGCGTCGTACTTTCCCTTATCCACTCCAGCGAGCGACAACAGGTCAGGCACCGGGACGAATAGCACCCCTCGCTCGGTCTCCTCCACAAGCATCCTGCTGCCCTCCCGGATGTTGTGTTTCCGCCTGTAACCAGCCGGGATCGTTACCTGCCCCTTCCTGGTCACCTTGGCTTCCTCCAATCCGTACTACCGAGGGGGGCCGGTAGTACATAAGGCTTGTTGTACTACTTAGGCCGGCGCAGGAAACTGAGATCTCGCCGGGCGCTGTAGACTACGGATTCATCGCCCACTGTATCCCACGAGCAAGGTGAATTCTGAACCAGTTCTCCTTCCACAGTTCCTTGAAGTGCCCGAAGCCAGTATAGAATACTCTGCCCCGTCCGAAATCGTGGTGCCAGCACATCGCGTAGTCGTGGTCTGACCTAGTGCCTCTGCCCAGGTCAACCGAACTGTTGTCCAAGCTGATCAAGACGTGGACGTTGTCCCTGCTCCAGTCCTTGAACGTGTAAACTTCCTCCTTCACGACGAACTTGGAAGGAAGGAAACTAGTGGCAGGATGAGAGCCATCCTCCACGATGACCGTCACCTCTTGCGTCCAAGGATGACCGCTGAAGTACCCGCCGACGACCTGGCCATACTCGGGGAACTTGTAGAAGGTGTCAGTTGCATTGTGCACTCCTATGAACCCCTTGCCTGACCTCACGAACTCTATCAGCGATCTCTTCTGCTCCTCCGACATCGGCAGTTCCCCGGTCGTGGCGAACAGGACAGCGGAGAAATCCCCCAGCTTGCCCCAATCGACTGCGCTGCAGTCCTCAGCGGCCGTTACGTCGAACTGGTCTGCCTCTCTGCCGAGTCCCCTCACTGTCTCGATCGCCACCGGGAGATAGTCGTGCTTGAAGCCGGCTGAGTGCGTCAGCATGAGCAACTTCCCGCGAGCCATGAATCATGCGCTCGTTGTGGGCTCTTAACGTTTCACGAGCTGACAGGGCGTGAAGAAACGATTATAAGAGAACGCCTCTTTTCTCGAACGCTTTTCAGAGGTGAGTTGTCGTTGTGCGCCGATAGATCAGGGACGCCGGAGGATGAGAAGTCTGCGATCGGCAAACCTACTGCGAGGTCAGGAAGAAGCACCGAGCAGATCAGGCTGATCCCGGATTCTGCCTTGACCCAGGTCAAGGACCAGCTGGAGAAGGAGCATCTTAGGGCTGAGAATCTGCAAAGGGAGATGCTGTACGTCCAAGCGGACTTCGAGAACTACAGGAAGCGGGTCGCATCCGAGATAGAGGCCAGATCTGCGGAGGAAAAGCTGAATCTCCTGTCAGACATCCTAGTCATAGCGGACCAGCTGGAGCTAGCCACGAGGGCCGCTAGGGAGGGCGGCGCGGCGAAGGAGGTCACTGAGGGTCTGGCGATGACATTGGCGAACCTTAACAAAGTAATGAGAGCTCACGGCCTCACCAAGATCGAGTCCGTAGGCCACCGATTCGATCCCAACCTCCACGAGGCAGTGGAGAGAGTCCCAAGGGGCGATATCCCGGAGGGTCAAGTCGTCGAGGAGATCAGGGCCGGGTTCACGATGGGCGAAAAGGTGATAAGACCGAGCGTCGTCAAGGTGTCCTGTTCAACTGCCCCGAGGAAGGGAGAGAGAGGTGCTGAAGTGAAGGAATGAGCGAAACCAAAGGTGGAACGGTTGAGAAGATAGTAGGCATAGACCTAGGCACGACGAACTCGGCAGCCGCTGTGATGGAGGCAGGAAGGCCAGTCGTGGTGCCAAGTGCAGAGGGCCCAACCTTCGCTGGCAAGATGTTCCCGTCAGTCGTGGCTTTCACCAAGGAGGGCGAGCTGCTCGTCGGCGACCCCGCCAAGAGGCAGGCTCTGACCAACCCCGACAGGACGATATTCGAGATCAAGAGGAAGATGGGTACTGACTACAAGGTGAAGATCGGCGACAAGGAGTACACCCCCCAGCAGTTGTCCGCCTTCATTCTCCAGAAGATCAAGAGGGACACTGAGACCTTCCTCGGCAGGACTGTCAGTAAGGCGGTGATAACCGTCCCGGCCCACTTCAACGACAATCAAAGGCAGGCCACGAAGGATGCTGGGGAGATAGCCGGCTTCAAGGTCGAGAGGATCATCAACGAGCCCACCGCTGCTTGTCTCGCTTACGGGCTCGACAAGGCTGACAAGGAGATGAAGATTCTCGTGTTCAGCTTCGGCGGGGGGACGCACGACGTCACGATAATGGACTTCGGTCAGGGCGTCTTCCAAGTCCTCGGCACGAGCGGGGACACCCAGACGGGTGGCGCGGACGTCGACAAGGCGATCGCCGACATATTGCTCAGTGAGTTCAAGGGACAGACCGGCATAGATCTCAGCGAGGACAGGGGCGCAATGCTGAGGCTCAAGGATGCCGCGGAGAAGGCGAAGATAGAACTCTCAACCCTGATGGCCACGGATGTAGACCTGCCGTTCATCGCACAAGACGCAGGCGGACCAAAGCACCTTCACTACACGCTCACTAGGGCAAAGCTGGAGCAGGTGGCGACTCCAATAGTGAAGAGAGTTCAGGATACTTTGATGAGGGTGATCACGGACACAAAGCTGGAGCCGAAGAGCATAGACAAGATCATACTGATCGGGGGCATGACAAGGATGCCCCTAGTCAGGAAGGTCGTCGAGGATTTCATGGGCAAGCCCGTGGAGAGAGGGATCGATCCGATGGAGTGCGTAGCTGTCGGCGCAGCGATTCAGGGGGCAGTCTTGGCCGGAGAGGTTAAGGACATCGTGCTCCTCGATGTCACCCCGCTCTCCTTGGGCGTGGAGACTCTAGGAGGAATAGCGACGAGGCTCATTGAGAAGAACACAACGATTCCGACCAAGAAAAGCCAGGTGTTCAGTACCGCCGCGGACTTCCAGACCACAGTCACAATTCATATCTTGCAGGGAGAACGGCCGATGGCTGCTGACAATATCTCGCTGGGCATGTTCAACCTGACCGGGATACCTCCGGCTCCGAGGGGCGTTCCGCAGATTGAGGTGACCTTCGACATAGACGCTAACGGCATCCTTAACGTCTCAGCCAAGGACCTTGCCACTAGCAAGGAGAACAAGATCACGATCACCGCGTCGAACAAGCTCTCCAACGAGGAGAAGGAGAAGCTGATGCGCGAGGCCGAGCAGTTCTCTGAGCAGGACAGGAAGAGGAGGGAGGAGGCAGAACTACTGAATAACGCGGACACCATGCTCTACACCGCGGAGAAGATGAAGAAGGACTTCGAGCAGAAGCTCACTGCGGACCAGAAGGAAAGGATAGACAAGGTCACAGGCCAGCTCAGGCAATCAGTAGGGGCAAAGGACGTGGACAGGATCAAGAAGGACATGGACGAGGTTTCCAAGGCTCTTCAGGAGATAGGCGCCTCCATGTATCAACAAGCTGGTCCTCAAGCCGGCCAAGGCCCGAAGCAGGAGGGGCCCGCTGAGAAACCCGGTGGGGACAAGGTCGTCGACGCGGACTACAAGGTTGAAGAAGATAAGAAGTAGTTCCTCCCCCTGATGAGGTGGGCATGTCGGAGAGGGATTACTACGAGATCCTTGGGGTGAGCAGAAACGCCTCGAAGGACGAGATCAAGAACGCCTACCGCAAGCTGGCGTTCCAGTACCACCCGGATCGGAACAAGTCCCCCGACGCAGAGGCGAAGTTCAAGGAGATATCAGAGGCATACGCGGTCCTCTCCGACGACGAGAAAAGGGCTCAGTATGACTCCTACGGCAGGGCTGGCATAGGCCAAAGGTACACGACAGAGGACATATTCCGCGGCGTGGACTTCGACGAGGTGTTCAGGGACTTAGGGTTCAGCCCCTTCGAGGACATATTCGGGAGGATGTTCGGGTTCGGCCGAGCTGGCGCGGGAGCAGCTAGAGGCAGGGACATCGTTGCAAACGTGAGCATCACGCTCGATCAGGCGAGGGCAGGCAAGAGATCTGAGGTCTCGATAACTAGGCTGGAACCTTGCGGTGAGTGTGGCGGCTCAGGGGCAAGGGCAGGGACTAGGCCCCAGGTCTGCCCGAAGTGCAAGGGATCCGGCCAAATCAGGTACGAGAGAAGCGTCGGTTTCGCCCACTTCATGCAGATAGTCCCATGTGACAAGTGCGGTGGGTCGGGCAAGATGGTGGACCCCTGTCCGGCTTGCAGGGGCTCAGGTTCGGTTAGAAACACCAGAAAGATAATGGTTGACATCCCCCCAGGAGTCGACGATGGGACCAGCCTCAGATTGCCCGGGCAAGGCGACATAGGCTCGCGCGGGGGACCGCCCGGTGACGCGTACGTGCACATTCGGGTCGCCCCGCACACATTCTTTAGGAGGTCTGGAGATGACCTCATCTGTCAGGTTCCCGTCTCCGTGTCTCAGGCCGCGCTGGGAACCACGTTCAGGTTGACGACGATGGACGGCGTCGAAATCCTGAGGATTGCGCCTGGAGCGCAGACGGGCCACACTTTCACCCTAAGGGGCAAGGGCATGCCCAGACTCAGAGGCCGCGGTAGAGGCAACTTGATCGTCAGGATCGTCGTTCGGACCCCTGTCAACATCACTGCTGAACAGAGGAAGTTGCTTGAGGAGTTAGGCCGAACGGTCGATGAGGAGCCACAACCAATGAGGACGGACGAGTGGGTCGACTAGCGTCTGAGTCAGCTTTCGCTTTCGTGAAATTGCGGAGTTAATGTTATAGGGCAATGGCATGATAGTCTAGGGGATGCAACAAGGTACCTTACTAGTAACTGGCGGTGCTGGCTTCATTGGTTCGCACTTGGTTCGTAGGTTGGTGGCTGACGGGCACGCGGTGACTGTCCTAGACAATTTCAGCTCCGGAAGGCGCGAGAACTTGGCTGACCTTGAGGCGCAGGGGAGAGTACAACTCGTCGAGGGGGACATAACAGTCCCGAATGGCCTCGAAAGGACGATCAGAGGAGTAGACACTGTGTTTCACCTTGCGGCGAACCCAGAGGTGAGGCTTGGAGATCCGGCTGTGCACTTCGAGACAAACGTCCGGGGGACCTTCAACATACTGGAGGCGATGAGAAAGATGAAGGTTGACAACATAGTCTTCGCCTCATCCTCGACCGTTTACGGAGATGCCACAGTCATTCCCACCTCTGAAACTCACTCTCCACTAAAGCCAATCTCCGTGTACGGGGCCGCGAAGCTGGCTGGGGAGTCGTTGATCTCCGCCTACTGCGGTTCCTACGGGTTCAAGGGCGTCATACTGAGGTATGCCAACGTAGTTGGTCCAGCGCTCGGACATGGTGTGGTCCATGACTTTGTGGAGAAACTGAAGACAAACTCCCGAGAGCTTGAGATACTAGGTGATGGGAGCCAGAGGAAGTCCTACCTGTATGTCGACGACGCCGTGAGCGCCACGCTTCAGTGTTGGAGGCAGACAGGGTCCAAGTTTGAGGTATTCAATGTGGGATCAGACGACGACATAGACGTGAAAAGGATAGCCGACATCGTGCTAGACGAGATGGGCCTCAGCGCGGTGGCCTACAGGTACACGGGTGGAGTTGACGGAGGTCGTGGCTGGAGGGGAGACGTCAAGTACATGCGATTAGATGTGGGGAAGCTCAAGTCACTGGGATGGTCCCCCAAATACGGAAGCGAGATGGCGGTCAGGCTCACATGCAGATCCGCAATAGGCAAATGAGAACTCAGGCGCGTTACCCACTCAAATCGATCTGGATGACCAGGCTTCAGCCCTTGATCGTCTGACCTAGCGCTTCTTGCCCTTTTTCTTGACCTTCTTGTAACCCTTCTCGGTCAGTGCCACGAGTCCGCGTCTGATCTTCACGACCAGGTGCCTGCCCTCCAAGTTCTTCAACGACCTATAGATCGTCGTCTGCGTCCTCTTCAGTTGGGCTGCCAACTGCTTCGGTGAGATCGGCTCCTTCTCTTCCACCAGAGCGGACAGGAGTTCTCTAGAAGTCTTGGTCAACGGGGCCTCGATCTTCTTGGAAGCCTCGGAAAGCGGAACCCACCTTCCATTCAGGTAAATCCTGATTCTTGCAATTCCTTCCTTCTTTTGCGATTTCCTAGTTCTCGCCATGCTCATTATCATCTGATAGAGATAGTTAAGGGTATCGCATTGTAGCTCCCACTGAGCAATAATCAACAACGCGCTGACACAGTGACTCGTGAAAATGAACAACGATCGCTCACCGAGAAGAGCTCAACTCGTTGCTCATTTGACGGCCCACAAAGTTCCTATTCTTGGACCTCATGGTGGATACGTTATCTGGGAGAAATAATGCGCTGACATCTAGGTGATGGAGACTGTCGACTGCTTGTCCTGACCGGCCCCTGTCTTCGTGACCTGCTGCGTTGTCCGCTGCGATGGCTTTAGGACTGGGACAGGCGCGACAAATGGTTCAGAAGACTTAAGAACAGAAGAGACAAGCATTGTGCGTGAACAAGGATTGGATCTCATAACCCTAGCGATTCTGGGGATAGCTGGAATCATAATAGTCGCCATAATCCTCTACGTGATATCAACGTACAACAGGTTCTTCAGCCTCAAGAACTCGTCTGACGCCACCCTTGGCCAGATACGCGTCGCGATGAAGAAGAGGCTGGACATGATCGAGCAACTCCTCGGAGCAGTGAAGAGTTACGCCAAGTTCGAGAGGGAGACCCTTGAGAAGGTCACAGGCCTAAGGGCGAGCGTCATGCAGGCTGGTCCTCAAGCCTTGGGCGAGATAGACCGCGAGTCAAGGAGGCTCTTTGGCAACATCGTGGCTGTGGCTGAAGCCTACCCGGATCTGAAGACGTCAGGCACCGTCACGTCGCTGATGGACTCCGTCAAGGGCTTGGAAGATGAGATCGCGCGCCACAGATACACGTTCAACAACATAGTGCAGACGTTCAACATCATGATGGACACGATCCCGTCGAAGTTTGTGGTCGGATTCACAGGTCTCTCAAGGCTTGAGTACTTGCAGTTCGAGGAAGCGATAGCGCAACCCCCCAAGATAGAGTTCTAAGGTAAGGCACCTTGGCGGAGACGAGAGAGCTCGTCATTGTGATCGCCGCGGCAGTCCTGATCGGAATCGTGGGTCTGGCGCTGGTGGCCTACGTGCCGCAGCTCCTCGACCAAAGTGAGGTCGTCGTGGATCAGTACAGGGCGACCTGGTATCCCAACGGGACATTGGTGGAGGAGTACGTGTACGACATCAAGGTCTCCCAAAGGTACAGGATGCTATACAGGGATTTCGACGACGTCGTGTCCCTTTCGACGGAGAGCACGCACTATATCTCAGTGGAAAGCATCCTAGCTCCGCCAGGCATGGTGTCCTACGTCAAGGACAATTGGGGCGACGTGTGGGTCTCCCCTCCGTATGACAACGACATGGTCATCGTGGGGACCATATCATCACTGGCAGAGGACAACGAGGCGGGTTGCTACGACCCGTCTAGGCTCGACGCTGGAACATACACGGTCAGCTACGTCTTCAGGTTCCATCCTCCGGTCCAATCCGATGCCAGTCTCGTTCATCTCAACGTGAAGTTGGCGAGCACGCACATACCATACAGCAGCGTGACGATCTTCATCGAAGGCGCGAACTACATACAGACCCTTTATCCACACCCACCGACCCTCAAGATGACGCAGATCGGCAACAGCATCGAGCTACAGGGAAGCGCGGCGAAGGACGAGCTGCTCGAGTTCGAGATGCTGCTCTCAAGAGATGTGCTGACTCTCATGGATGCCTTCGATACCCCCATGTCGGATGTGAGCACCCCGACTCAGCAGGCCAACTGGTCCTACTCTTTCCAGTACTACGCGGCCGTGACGTTGAGGGATGGCGCCCAAACTCTGGTCATAGCCTACCCCCTCCTTTTCTTGGTCGTCTACTACCTCTATGGGAGGGAGGAACCCTATACAGTCCCCAACTACCTGAGCTTCGTCCCAAATAAGGAGAGGGCTCCATGGCTCGTCAACCTAGTTTTTAAGGACGACGCTATGGACTTTGATGTTGACGGGTTCTACGCCACGCTTCTCGATTTGCACTTGAAGAACAAGATCAGAATAACACAGGACGACGGAGGGCTTTCCATCCAAGTGATAGATCCGAACTACGGGGACCCTTATGAGCGGCGTGCGCTGGAATTCCTCCAGGGCCTCGCGGAGGACGGAGTGGTGAGGACTAAGGCGGTAAACGCGAGGGTCAAAGGCCTCAACGCGGCAAAGCAGTACTCGACCTTGGTCAAACTCCAGAGCGACTACAACTACCTCACGACCACAGCGGATCGCACGATTGCAGATCAATTCGTCGCGAGCGGCACAGGCCACCTCGTGATATTCGCCGCAATTCCAGCCGTACTTTTCTTCGCCTCCTTGGTCCTGGCCGCAGCCGTGGAAACAGTGCCCTACATTGCCTGGGAGGCCGGCTTCACTTCAGTCGTCCTGTTCGTGCAGTCCCTCGCGCCTCTCCTGTCTCCAGCCGCGCTCTTCGGCAGATGGACAGGGACCACTTACCAGGAGAAACTCGAGTGGGATGCTTTCAAGAGGTTCCTCTCCGACTTGGCTTTGATGAGGCAATATGCCCCAGCGGATGTCTCGATGTGGGGGGAGTGGCTGGCGTACGGGACGGCTCTCGGGGTGGGGGACAAAGTGTCGCAGGCGATGAAGCAACTCAACGTGCCGTTGGAGGAGGCTGCTTTCATGCCCATGATGCCCATGATGTTCCGCCCGATATTCATCTGGAGCGTGCCGAGCACAAGGAGAGGTGGGGGAGGTTTCCGCGGAGGGTTTGGAGGCGGATTCGGGGGCGGTGGAGGATTCGGCGGCGGCGGGGGTGGAGTGAGGTAGGCGATACTCTCTCAAGCTCTCTCTCATTCTCCAGAAAACTAAGCGTTAAATCACCACCCCAGTCATGCCCATCGAGGTGCGATTACACTGGTTGCTCTGTACGGAAAGCACATCGGAAAGGACATTCTGAGACAGGTCGGCAGAATAGAACAGGTCGGCGGCGTCCGGCTCCTCAGGCTTGA
>Ga0172366_10000861_pt1 | contig 23034 bp, 18 predicted proteins | sample LakKivSesite69cm_FD_114533 | JGI IMG/M metagenome (GOLD analysis project Ga0172366, IMG submission 114533) | Sediment microbial communities from Lake Kivu, Rwanda - Sediment site 69cm | ecosystem: Environmental > Aquatic > Freshwater > Lake > Sediment | place: Rwanda: Western Province, Lake...
ATGAATAATCTTGATCTAATAGCTATAAATACAGATCTACAATCTTTATCTCTGTCTGAAGCTGAATATAAAATTCAAATTGGTAAATCTCTTACTAATGGATTAGGAACAGGAGGCAATCCTGAATTAGGTAAAAAGGCAGCCGAAGAAGATAAGGATAAAATTTCTAAAACCTTAGAGAAAGCTGACATTGTCTTTATTACTGCTGGTATGGGAGGAGGAACAGGAACTGGAGCATCTACAGTAGTGGCGAAAATCGCAAAACAGCAAGGTATCTTAACTATAGGTGTAGTAACTAAACCTTTTGCTTTTGAAGGGAAAAAAAGAAAATTGCAAGCAGAAGCTGGAATACAAGAACTTAAAAAAGAAGTAGATGCCCTAATTACCGTCTCTAATGAACGTTTATTGAGGATATCTTCTAAGGATACTTCTATGAAAGGTGCTTTTGAAATGGCAGATAAAGTACTACGTCAATCTGTTCAGGCTATCGCTGATCTAATTACCATTCCAGGTTTAATAAATTTAGATTTAGCAAATGTGAGAACAGTAGCCAAAGATGCTGGTTTATCTCTGGTAGGTATTGGAATAGGGAAGGGGAAAAAGAAAGCAATTACCGCAGCAAAAATAGCCATTTCCAGTCCTTTATTAGAGGTATCAATAAAAGGTGCAAAATCATTATTGGTAAACGTTACTGGCGGTTTAGATATGAGTTTATTCGAAGTAAATGAAATAGTTGATAATATATCTCAGGCCGTGGGTTCGGATACTAATATTGTTTTTGGGGCGATTATTGATGAGGGAATGCAAGATGAAATAAGAGTGTCAGTTATTGCTACAACATGTGAGGAAATTAAAGAAGAAGAAAAGGATCAAAGTTTAGCTAAGATAAAAGTTACAGAAAAAAAAGATATTGAGATAGAGGATAAATTTAGAGTAAAGGATAAATTAATAGATGATAAAGACTTAGAAATCCCTGCCTTTTTAAGAAAAAGAATAAAAGGTGATGGAAAAAAAATATTCTAAAATTAAAAAATTTTATTTTATAGCATCGGAATTTCAAAGAAATTCCGATGCTAAAAGGTAAATTCTTTTTTAAATAAAGAATGGATTTTAACAAGATTGTCATTAAAGTTGTTGTATAAAACCGAGAAGAAATAATAAAAGGCATAGGGGTTTCAGGGGAGTTTACTCCCCTGACAATCTTGTAGATTATAATTTTTTGTTCCTGCACCCGTTTTCACGAGTACAAGCTTAATATTTTTCCTCCCAGATTAAATTATCAAGGATGTTAAATTAATTTTAATCTCCGATTCTTCAGCAACTGAATATCTGAATGATTAGATTTCCTCTTGTCTAAATAAATTTTGGTGTTATTATTCTTATGAAAAATAAAAAGAAACGGCAAATTTCCTTTACTATCTATGAAGCTTATAAAAAAATAAAAAAAGATGATCCCTTAAAGATTATCTTTGAATCTATGGATTGGTCTTTTATTTACCCGCTTATTAAAGATAAATATATCACTGGTAAAGAATTGGTTTATAATCCAGTTACCTTGTTTAAAGCCCAACTTTTAATTTGGTTGGGAGAAGTAAAATCAAACCGAAAATTAGCTGAGAACCTACAATTTAACTCTCGATATTGTGCTCTATGTGGTTTTGATAACTTTCTAACGACTCCCGCTCATTCTACCTTTTCTTATTTCAGGAAACGAATTGGAAAAGATGTTTATTATAAGATCTTACAACGTTTAATTGCTCAAACAATAGCCATTTCAATATTAAATCTGATAGATATAAATAACCATATAGTTCATGTGGTAGTATATTCTGAAGATAAAAAGAGAAGCTGTAATTGTAGTGGTAGTAGGTGTAAATATAATCAAAAGCAATCTACTGCCAAAACTAATTTAAAAAAGATTACCAAGAACTTTGTGGTCTTTGGGTTTAAAGTTCGAATGATAATTGATATTAATTCTCAACTGCCGGTAGAGGTTATATTAAAACCAAAAGGACAAGATAGGTGTACCCCTTCCAATTTTTTCGAGGCCAATTAAATCCGATAACTTACTTCATTATGTTTTAGCATCGGAATTTCAAAGAAATTCCGATGGTAAAAGGTAAATTCTTTTTTAAATAAGGAATGGATTTTAACCAGATTGTCATTAAAGTTGTTGTATAAAACCGAGAAGAAATAAAAAAAGGCATAATAGGGGTTTCAGGGGAGTTTACTCCCCTGACAATCTTGCGGAGTAATAACTTCTATATTTCTATCTTTTAATTTATCAAGGTATTCTTTTGACAAAGATTGGTCTGTTATTATCGCATCTAAGTTTTCAATGCCAGTTGTCCGAAAGATTGATGCCTTATTAAATTTACTGGAATCTACCAGAAGATAATGAAGCCTGGAATTTTCAAACATCTTTACTTTAATGTTCCCTTCCGGGACACTAGATTCATAGATACCTCTTGTATCTAACATTGTGCAGGAGAAGAAAAATTTATTAACCTTTATATTTGATAACATCTTTTCTGCGAGTGGACCAATTGTTGAGAAATAACCATGTCTTATATTCCCTCCCACAAGAACCAGGTCTATTTTATAAATACTCATTAACTCAACTGCCATATATATATTATTAGTTATAATATGCAGGTTCTGTGGGGAGAGTGCCAATAAACGGGCAAACTCGTAGCACGTTGTGCTGGTATCTATAAAAAGCGTATCTCCTGACTGCACTAATCTTTTGGCTAATTCTGCTATGATTCTTTTTTGTTCAAGGTTAGTATTATGTCTTTCATGAAAACGTTTATCGTAATCCCGAGCTATTTTAATGGTGTTGTACTCTTTTATTATAGATCTCTCTTCTGCTAATTTCTTAAGATCTCTCCTGATGGTAACCAGAGAAACATTCATTTTCTCGGCAAGTTCTACCGGAGAGATAAAATTACTATTTTGAATTAAATCTAAAATTTTTTCAAGTCGTTCTGCTTTGCCCATATACTGTTTCCACCTATGACCAGATTGTCAGGGGAGTAAACTCCCCTGAAACCCCTACGACTTTTGTTATTTCTTCTCGGTTTTATACAATACCTTTCCTGACAATCTGGTTAAAATCCATTCCTTATTCAAAAAAAATTTACCTTTTACCATCGGAATTTCTTTGAAATTCCGATGCTACAAGATAGTCAAGGGGAAATTCTTTCCCCTTGAAATCCCCTTTATTTCCGTCTCAACCTTCTCCTTCTCATCAAGTAAGAGGGAAATATTACCCTTGAATATCTTGTCTTTTTAAATTTTTTATAATAGATCAATTCCTTAGTTTAAGGTATAGGAATTTTTAAAATTCCTATACCTTAAAATATTAATATATTTTATTTATAATATTGCATCGAGTTTTACTTGTTTAATATTATAGTATATGATTAAAATAAAGTCAATATATGAGCAAATCTTGATAATATTACTTGACAAAAAGACTAAAATTAGTTAAGATATTATCAAGAGTTTTTCATTTTGTATAAAAAAGGAGGTAAATAAAATGAAAAAACAAAAATTTATACTGATGGTGGTTTTAATCGCAATTTTTATCTCATCTATGGTTTCTTTTGCAGGAGCAAAAGAAAATGTCCGAATTGCTATGCTGGTTAAAAACTTGGGGAATGCCTTTTTTGAAGCTTGTAGAGATGGAGGTTTAGAAGCAGCGAAAGAACTTGGTGGAATTGAATTTATTTATCAAGGACCACCCACGCCCACTGTTGAAGGTCAGATAGAGATTATTGACTCACTTATTGCCCAGAAAGTAGATGCTATGGTTATTTCTGCAAATGATGTAGATGCCCTGGTCCCTATTTGTAAAAGAGCAATGCAGAGCGGGATTACAGTAATTTCCTTTGATTCAGGAGTTGCGCCAGAAGGTCGAATCCTGCATTTAGCCCCATCCAGCAGTGAGTTTATTGGTAGAAGTCAGGTAAAAATGTTAGCTAATTTAATTGGCTACAAGGGTGAGATTGCTATTTTGAGTGCTTCTTCTCAGCATACTAATCAAAATGAATGGATTGAATGGATGAAAGAGGAATTAAAAGAACCTGCTTATAAAGATATGAAACTAGTAGCTGTAGTATATGGTGATGACCTTTCTGATAAGAGTTACCGGGAAGCAATGGGTTTATTTAAATCTTACCCCGATTTAAAAGGAATTATTTCACCTACAACTGTTGGTATTGCTGCAACTGGGAAAGCATTAGAGGATGCAGGAAAATCAGGGAAAATTGAACTCACCGGTCTTGGATTACCCTCTGAAATGAAGCAATATATTAAAAATGGTACCTGTAGACAAATGTCTCTCTGGAATCCCATCGATCTGGGATATTCCTCCACTTATATTGCTTATAAGCTATTACAAGGTGAGTTCAAGGGCAAAGAGGGTGAAGTTATGAAAGTTGGAAGAATGGGAGAAATTAAGATAGGCCCAGACAATGTAGCCGTAATGAGCGAACCATATATTTTTGAAAAAGACAATATAGATAAATTTGCTGCGATTTACTAATGGTATACTATTTGAATTAGAAAAATCTATTTGGTAAAGCGGGGTTAACCATATCCCGCTTTACTTATTAAGTACCTCAAAACAAAAAAGGAATTTTAGTTTAATGAATAATTGCATTCTTGAAATGAAGGGGATTAAAAAGTATTTCTACGGCGTTAAAGCACTTGATGGAGTAGATTTTAAAATAAGAACGGGTGAAGTACATGCTCTTATTGGTGAAAATGGTGCTGGGAAGTCGACTCTGGTAAAGATTTTAGCCGGTGTACATCAACCTACTGCTGGCACTATTATTCTTAAAGATAAACCGGTTCAATTTCCATCTCCCCAAGTATCACAACATGCTGGAATATCTGCTATACACCAAGAAGCTACAATGTTCACAGAACTTTCTATTGCCGAAAATATCTTCATGGGTCATCATATTAGAAATAAGTCCAATGGACTGCTTTCTTGGAAAGAAATGAAGAGTAAAACTCAGACACTTCTAAATAAACTTGAATTGGATATCCATCCTGATACCAAAGTAAAAAATTTAAGTGTTGCTCAAAGGCATATGGTGGAGATTGCAAAGGCACTCTCACTGAATGCAAAAATAGTAATTATGGATGAGCCCACCTCTGCCCTTACCCTTAAAGAAGTTGAATATCTATATAAAATTATTCAGAAATTGAAATCAGAAGGTAAGGCAATTATTTTTATTTCTCATAAATTTGAAGAGGTATTTGAAATTGCAGATTATTTTACAGTACTAAGAGATGGGAAATTTATCGGAGAAGGAAGAATTGCCGATGTTAACATGGATAAAATTGTCCAGATGGTAATTGGACGCAGTCTTGAACAGATGTATCCGAAGTTAGAGGCAGAGCAAGGTGATATTATCCTGAAGGTTGAAAATCTTACCAAGAGTGGTATATTTAAAAACGTGTCTTTTGAGTTGCACAAAGGTGAGATACTGGGATTTTTTGGATTGGTGGGGGCTGGAAGGTCAGAAGTAATGCAGACAATTTTTGGAATTAATTTGAAAACATCAGGTGAAGTTTTTATAAATGGTGAAAAAATTGACATTACTAATCCTTCTGATGCAATGAATTATGGCCTTGCTTATCTGCCTGAAGACCGACAGATACAAGGTACTATTTTAGCTATGAATATTCGGGAGAATATTACCCTACCGATAATAGATAGAATAAGCAGACACATTTTTTTAGACCGTGATAGGGAATTTGAAATTACTGATGAATATGGAAAATATATAGAAATAAAAACCTCAGGTTGGAATCAGTTGGTAGAAGATTTGTCAGGAGGAAATCAACAGAAGGTAGTATTGGCTAAATGGATTGCCACTAAACCACGGATATTTATTATGGATGAACCAACTAAAGGGATCGATGTTGCGACCAAAGCCACTGTACATAATTTTATTTCTGAACTCGCCAAGCAAGGGATAGCAGTAATTCTAATTTCCTCTGAACTTCCTGAGATTCTCGGAATGTCTAATAATGTTGTAGTAATGCATGAGGGGGTTGTAACTGCAAAATTTACTCGCGAAGAAGCAAATTCTGAAAAGATAATTAAGGCTGCAATCGGGAGCATTTCAAGGTGAAGGAATTTTAGAAATTATGGAATTATTTAAGAAAAGAGAGTTTAATCTTTTTGTTTTTATTTTGTTTATAATATTTGGAGTTAGTTTGAGAACACCTAATTTTTTAAATATTAACAACTTTGTTGATATTTTAAATGATACTGCTATTCTGACTATGGTGGCAATCGGTCAGCTTATGATTATTGTTACAGGAGGTATAGATTTATCTGTTGGCTCCGGTCTTGCGTTAACCGGTATGAGTGTAGCCCTTCTAAATCAATATCACCCTGAAATTCCAATCTTTATGATTATTTTAATTTCAATAACCATTGGCCTTCTGCTTGGTTCAATAAACGGTTTACTGGTTTCGCAAGCCAAGATCCCACCTATCATTACTACCCTCGGAACTATGAGTATGTATAGAGGTTTGGTATTCGTACTCTGTAAAGGAACCTGGGTTAGTGCTCATGAGATGACCGAGGCTTTCAGGGAGTTTCCCAGAAGAAGTTTTTTAGGTATATCCAATCTTATATTTATCTCAATACTAATAGCAATATTATTTCTGATTTTCTTAAATTTAACCAAGACCGGAAGGGAGATTTACGGGGTAGGCGGCAATAAGATAGCTTCCCAATATGTGGGCATTAACCTGAAGAAGATTTATTATCTTGTTTTTACCTTAGGTGGAGGAATTACTGGTTTAGCAGGATTTCTCTGGGTTACGCGGTATGCCTCTGCTCAAAGTGAAACTGCCATCGGTTTTGAACTGCAGACTATTGCGGCCTGTGTAATTGGTGGGGTAAGTATTACTGGTGGTTCGGGGCCGATTATCGGGGTTATGCTGGGGGCTTTTTTTATTGGAATTGTCTATAATGCTCTGACAATGATTAATGTTTCACCATTCTGGCAGATGGCAATTCAGGGCTTTATTATACTTTTTGCAATTATAATAAATACGGTTATGGATAAACGTAATCAGCAACTGAGGCTAAGAAGGAGAATTTAATGGATAAGGAAAATGGTATACTTGATATCAAAAAAACCCAGAAAGTATACCTACTAGATATTCTATGGCAATGGGAAGTTACTCTCCTTTTTATTTTTTTTATAATTATAATAATAAATTCTAATCTATCGCCCTATTTTTTAGATTATACCAACCTTATGAATACTACTTTTAATTTTATGGAAAAGGCCATAATTGCTCTTCCTATGATATTTGTTATCATATGTGGTGATATTGACATCTCTGTTGCCTCTATTATAGCTTTATCTTCAGTTTTTATGGGTATGGCCTCCCATGCAGGAGTTAATACTTTTGGATTAGTTGCAATTGGACTTTTTGCAGGTTTGGTGGCAGGTTTTTTAAATGGTTTCGTCATCACAAAATTTGGTATTCCCGCAATTGCGGTTACTCTGGGAAGTATGTCCCTGTTTAGAGGGATTGCTTATGTAATTCTCGGGGACAAGGCATTTACCAAATACCCCTCGTCTTTTGCTTATTTTGGTCAGGGATACATAGGAAATACTATGATTCCTTTTGAATTGGTACTTTTCTTAATCCTGGCCATAATTTTTGGAGTAGTGTTGCATAGAACTACTATGGGGCGGAAGGTATTTGCAATTGGAAACAATTCTACTACTGCCAGTTTCTCGGGAATACCTGTAAACAGAATACGTCTTATCATTTTTACAGTTACAGGTCTTTGTTCAGGATTGGCTTCAATTTTGCTTACTTCCAGAATCGGGAGCACCCGTCCAAATATTGCTAGTGGATGGGAACTTGAGATTATAACTACAGTTGTATTAGGAGGCGTAGCTATTACTGGTGGCAAAGGAAACATTTTTGGAGTAGTTATTTCTATTTTTATAATTGGATTTCTTAAATTCGGAATGGGCCTAATTAATGTCCCCGGTAAGGTGATGACTATTATTATAGGATTTTTATTGGTCTTAGCCATTATGCTTCCTGAATTACTTAAAAGATTAAAGCCGAAAAAAAAGTATTAGTAATATAAAAAATAAATTTAGGAGTAGGTTAATGAAAAGAGTGGCATTTAAAATGAAATTAAAAGCAGGGTATGAAGAAGAATATAAAAAAAGACATAATGAAATCTGGCTTGCGCTTAAAGAAGAATTATTTAGGGCGGGAATTTATGACTATTCCATATTTCTTGATAAAGAAACGCTTACTCTTTTTGCGGTACAAAAATTAAAAGATAACCATACAGTTGAAGAACTTCCTTCGAAGGAGATAATGAAAAGATGGTGGAATTATATGAAGGATATTATGAAGACCAATCCAGACAATTCCCCGGTTACTACCTCTATGGAAGAAGTTTTTCATATGGATTAAAGATATTCTTATTAAATGAATATACAAAGAGAAAATATTTAAAATAATCTTATTCATTTTAAAAAGTACCCATAAAAAGATGGTAATATATTTAGAAAAAATTTTGCAATTAGAAGAACATTTTTTCTATAATAATGTAAAAATTAACCAGTATAAGGAAATTAATAACTATGAGAGGGGAATGGAAAATGGCGGAATGGCAGGATATTAAAGTTGAGATTTTGTGTAAACTGGTAAGGCTTTCCAATAATCTTGGGGAAAAAAATTACCATCTTGCAATTATTGGCGAAGGAAATACTTCTGCCAAGATTGAGGTTGATAATATTGCAGAGAGTTTTTTTGTAAAAGCAAGTGGGGCTCAGCTTGCTACAGTAGGTGAGAAAGATTTTATTCAAGTATATTTTGAACCAATTATGCAGCTTATAAATATGGAGAATCCTGATGTTGAAGATATTAATAACATCTTTGAAAAAGCTAAAGTGGATAAAAAATGTAAGACAAGCCCCTCTGTAGAAACCCTATTACATGCTATTTGCCTTAATCTGGAGGGAGTAAACTTTGTTGGCCATACTCATCCCATAGCAGTAAATAGATTGACCTGTTCAAAGAGTTTCCCAGAGAATTTGAAAGGGAGAATTTATCCTGATGAAATTATTCTACTGGGAAAAGAATCGGTCTTTATTCCCTATGCAGATCCAGGGGTTAAACTTGCTCAGAAAGTAAAAAAAGAAATTGAAATATTTTTAGATAAATATGGAGAGAGGCCCAAATCTATTTATATTCAGAACCATGGATTTGTTGCTTTAGGATCTACCCCTGCGGAAGTAGAGAATATAACCTTAATGGCAGATAAGGCAGCTGAAATTCGTTTTGGGGCATTGCTTGCAGGGGGTATAAATACTTTTTCTGAAGATATAGTAACCTATATAGCTGAAAGAACAGATGAAAAATACAGACAAAGGCTATTTGAAGAATAGAGATAGAAGGAGTAGTATGGTGCAAAAATTCATAGCTATTGATATTGGTGCAGAGAGTGGAAGAGTGATTGTTGGTGATGCATCAAAAATGGAGATAATATATCGTTTCCCCAATAATTTAGTGAGGGTTAAAGATAGTATTTTCTGGGATATTCTGGGAATATTCAATGAGATAAAAAGGGGTTTAAAAGAGGCTTTCAAAAAATATTCCGATCAGATAGTAAGTATGGGCGTAGATACCTGGGGAGTTGATTATGTTCTATTAGATGATGATGGTGATCTCCTGGGAAATCCCTGCCACTACCGAGACAAGAGGACAAATAATATAATGGAGGAAGTTTTTAGCATTATGCCTAAAGAAGAGATTTTTGCAGAGACTGGCATCCAATTTATGCAGCTTAATACTATTTATCAATTGTACTCATTTATAAAGAACAAACCTCAAATCTTTGGAGATGCAAGATATTTCCTGACTATCCCCGATCTTTTAAACTACTGGTTAACTGGAATTATAAAAAATGAATATTCAATCGCCACCACTACCCAACTTTATAATCCTATAAAAAAGGATTGGTCAACAAAGATACTGAATAAACTTGGACTTAAAAAGGAGATATTTGGAGAAATAATTATGCCCGGGACAAAGATCGGGAAACTTTTACCCGCTATTGCTCGGGAGATTGGTACAAATTCAGAAGCAGTGGTTATTGCCCCTGCCTGCCACGATACCGGATCTGCGGTTGCAGCTGCTCCAGTTGAAGATGTTACTAATTATGCCTATATCAGTTCAGGTACCTGGTCTTTATTAGGGATAGAAACCTCTGTACCAATTATTAACGAAATGAGTTTTAAATATAATTTTACTAATGAGGGTTCTGCAGATGGTGGTTTCAGATTTCTGAAAAACATTACCGGTTTTTGGGTTATTCAGGAGTGTAAAAAATTCTGGGATGAGCATGTAAAGTCATATTCTTATGATGAGCTGACTGAAGTAGCCTTAAAGTATGGTCCGGCTAATTTTAGGATCGACCCGGATGACTTAAGATTCTTGAGACCCGGTTTAGTTGATGATAGTATGCCAGATAGAATCAAAGACTATTGTCAAGAAACAGGGCAAAAAGTTCCTGAGACCCCTGCAGAGATTGTGAGAGGAGTTATTGAGAGTCTGGCAGATAAATATACCAAGACCATTAAGATGATAGAAGAGATTACCGATAGAACTCTTAAGGAAATATATATTATAGGAGGAGGATGTAGGAACGGCCTCCTGTGTCAACTTGTTGCCAATGCAACAGGTTTACCCATTTATGCAGGACCAGTGGAAGCAACTGCCATAGGGAATCTTATGATTCAAGCAAAATCTATGGGACAAATTAAATCAATTGCTGAGGGTAGGAAGATAATCAGAAAATCCTTTGACATCAAGAAATACTTACCTAAAGAATGAGGATAAAGAGTAACTAAACATAAAACATTTATTTAAAAAAAGTTAGGTGTCTATCTTATTTATAAATGATCAAGAAAAATTGAAAAGTCTAATAAGGAGATTTAAAAATGGCTATACTCGTACTTATGCCCAGACAAGGACAATCTGTTGAATCCTGTCTTATTATCAAATGGAATAAAAAAGAAGGGGATAAGGTTAAAGCTGAAGACCCTATCTGTGAAGTGGAAACTGATAAGGCAGTTTTTGAAGTAGTAGCCCCTGAAACAGGAACAATACTTAAGATATTTTATAAAGAAGGTGACGATGTGCCAGTCCTTAACACTATTGCTATAATTGGACAGCCGGGAGAGAAAATTGACCATCTTATCCCCAGAAGAACTGTCTCTGTTTCTGAGGAAGGATATGTAGAAAATCAGAAAGCCATAACTCCAGATGAATCCACTAAAAAAACGAGACCTGCTTTTGGAGCTAGCCCAATACATATCTCTCCGGTTGCACGACGTTTCGCTGAAAAAAAGGAAATTGATTTTTCCCAGCTTATCGGTTCAGGTCCTGGCGGACGGATTATTAAAAAGGATATAGAAAAGGCGATATCTGAACCGGAACAACCACTCACCAAAGAGCGTGGCATCTCTTTTCCCGGACCAATAAAGGAAATTCCGGTAAAAGGTGTACGGCAGCTTATCGCAGAACGAATGCTTAAATCCCTACAGAGCACCGCTCAACTTACTCTGAATACCTCAACTGATGCTTCTAACTTATTATCATACCGAAAATGGTTAAAATCGAGTCTTACCAAATTGGGCCTGGATAGAATTACCATTAATGATCTGATACTCTATGCCGTGGCTAAGACACTTCCCCAGCATAGAGCACTGAATGCTCATTTCCTTAAAGATAAAATACTTGAGTTTGAGTATGTTCACCTCGGCCTGGCCATAGACTCACCACGTGGGCTTATGGTCCCAGTAATCCGTAATGCCCATCTCTTATCACTAAAGGAAATTTCCAAAGAAGCAAAGCGTTTAGGTAATGCTTGTTTGGAAGGTAATATTTTACCAGATGAACTGAACGGCGGGACTTTTACGGTAACCAATCTTGGTCCGCTGGGCATCGAAAGTTTTACCCCTATTTTAAATATCCCCCAGGTGGCAATTCTTGGTGTAGGTAGTATCTATCTTAAGCCCTTTATGAAGGAAGATAAAGTACAGTTTATTCCTCATTTAGGATTATCTCTTACCATTGATCATCGGGCGGTAGATGGTGCTCCAGCAGCCAGGTTCCTGCAGGCACTTACTATGGCAATAGCTAAATTTGAGTTAAAAAATATCTAGTAGTTCGTTTTCTAAATACCTTTACATTTCGTTCTGTCATTGCGAGGAGCGAAGCGACGAAGCAATCCCTTGATTTGTAAGGACTTGAGATTGCTTCGCTATCGCTCGCAATGACAAATCATTGTAACATTATTAAGGAAACGTTCTACTAGGCACTTTTGTAGAAAGGAGAAAATTATGCCTAAATCTATTTTTATTGACCCTAAAAAAGTTAGAAAACCACAGATTCTTAAGATAAAAGATATTCCAGTAAATCAATATAAATCAGATATAAAAGAAGAGATAAAGAAGCTGGGAGAAGAAAAACTCCTTAAAATTTACTATGATATGCTTCTAATTCGAGAGTTTGAGGCAATGCTCAATTCCATAAAAACTCAAGGGTCTTATGGAGGGATTGAGTATAACCACTTAGGACCTGCCCATCTATCTATCGGTCAGGAATCATCTGCGGTGGGCCAGTGTGTATATCTAAGTATCGAAGATTTTATTTTCGGTTCCCATCGTAGTCATGGAGAAGTTTTAGCCAAGTGTTTTTCTGCGATAGATAAACTTGAGGAGGATGAACTTCTTAAGATTATGAAATCTTATATGAATGGGGCCTGTTTGAAGGTGGTAGAAAAGGGACATAAAGATGATATTAAATCACTTGCTCAAGATTTTGTACTATACGGGATTCTTGCTGAAATATTTGGACGGGCTAATGGATTTAATAAGGGTTTGGGTGGTTCAATGCATGTTTTTTTTCCCCCCTTTGGTAGTATGCCCAATAATGCTATTGTAGGAGGAGCAGCGGATATTTCGGTGGGCGCTGCTCTCTTTAAAAGAATTAATAGAAAACCAGGAATTGTAATTTGTAATATTGGTGATGGAGCTATGGGCTGTGGCCCGGTATGGGAAGCGATTATGTTATCGTCAATGGATCAATATCGCACCCTTTGGGATAAAGAAGTTGGTGGTGCCCCTCCTATTCTATTTAATTTCTTTAATAATTTCTATGGGATGGGAGGACAAACCATAGGTGAAACTATGGGCTATAAGATTCTTGCCCGAGTGGGAGCTGGGGTAAACCCGGAAAACTTGCATGCTGAACGGGTGGATGGTTATAATCCGTTAGCAGTGGCCGATGCTATTGAAAGAAAGAAAAAAATTCTGCTCAAAGGAAATGGTCCTGTTCTTCTGGATACCATAACTTATCGAATTTCAGGTCATTCACCCTCAGATGCTTCTTCCTATAGGACTAAAGAAGAGATTTCTGCTTGGCAAGAGATTGATTGTATTAAAGAATATGAGGATTACCTTAAGAAAAACAGAATTATAACCTCTAATAAAGTGGAGGTCTTAAAACAGGAAGTGATTTTGAGAATTACTAAAGCCCTGAAGTTAGCCGTGTCTCTTGAAATTTCCCCCAGAGTTGAAGCCAATTTTATTGAGCAGGTGATGTTTTCGAATCAAAATAAAGATAAGATGGAAGATCGAGTGCCAGAAGTTCTCATTCCCAAAGAAAATAATCCTCGGGTTAAATCACTTACCCATAAGTATCGTTTTGCCTTAGATGAAAATGGTAAACCTTACCCCAGAGTAAAAGTCTTTGCCTATCGTGACGCCCTCTTTGAGGCCATGCTTTATCGTTTTTATAAAGACCCAACTATGGTAGCTTATGGAGAAGAAAACCGTGACTGGGGTGGGGCCTTTGCCGTATATCGAGGTTTAACCGAAGCCCTTCCCTATCATCGATTATTCAATACACCTATTTCTGAAGGAGCCATTGTAGGATCAGGTGTAGGATATGCTTTAAGTGGTGGACGGGTAGTAGTAGAACTTATGTATAGTGATTTTATAGGACGGGCCGGGGATGAACTTTTCAATCAGGTATCCAAATGGCAGTCAATGTCAGCAGGTCTTCTTACTATGCCACTAACAATTCGCGTTTCAGTAGGGAATAAATATGGGGCCCAGCATTCTCAAGATTGGTCTAGCTTGGTTGCTCATATACCTGGACTTAAGGTAATGTTTCCAGCGACTCCCTATGATGCGAAGGGTATGTTGAATCTTGCATTACATGGTACAGACCCGGTAGTATTTTTTGAAAGTCAAAAACTTTATGATATGGGGGAATGGTTTGTGGTTAGCGGAGTGCCTGAGGGTTATTATGAGATACCAGAAGGCGAACCAATAGTTAGGAAAGAAGGAAAAGATGTTACTATTCTCACCCTAGGTGCAGCCCTCTATTCGGGTATAGAGGCTGCTGAAGAACTTGAAAAAAAGTATCAAGTTTCTACAGAGGTAATTGATTTAAGGTTTATTAACCCTTTGAATTATGATTCAATTATTAAATCTGTAAAAAAGACAGGAAGATTAGTGTTAGTCTCTGAGGCATGTGAACGAGGTTCTTTCCTCCATACCATTGCTTCCAATATTACTCAATTTGTGTTTGATGATCTTGATGGTCCGGTAGTGGTAATCGGTTCCCGTAACTGGATTACTCCAGCAGCAGAAATGGAATCTTCTTTCTTTCCCCAGAAAGAGTGGATTATCGATGCAATTCATGAACGCCTTTATCCTTTGCCAGGTCATCAAGTAACCACTAACCAGACTATGGCTGAAATGATGAGGAGAAATAGATTTGGTGTATAGAACATAAAAGGTCAAGATGTAATTAGGTAAAAAGAAAAAATGAGAGATAAAATTGTCCAGGAACTCAATAGCAACTTAAAAGAAGTCAGACTTTCTGGCATAAAAAAAATTTCCGTCCTGATTGAGGAAGAGAAAGAACAGATTAATAAAACTGATGAAGTAAACAATCACGTACATACTATATATTCTTTTAGTCCTTACTCACCTTCAATGGTGGTTTACTTAGCCTGGAAGGCAGGTCTTAAAGCGGTGGGAATTATGGATCATAATTCTGTTTCTGGCTGTAAGGAGTTAATAGAGGCTTGCAAGATAATTGGAATTAGTTCTACGGTGGGATGTGAGCTGCGGGTAAATTTTAGCCACACTGCAGTTGAAGGTAAAAAACTGAACCATCCGGGCTCAGAAAATATTGGTTACATCGCTATTTATGGTATTCCAGAATCAAGGTTACCAGAAGTAAGAAAATTTTTAGTTCCAATTCAAATAGCGAGGAACAAAAGAAACCAGGCTATGGTAAGCAAACTAAATAAACTAATCAAAAATTATGATATAGGAGAGATAGATTTTGAAAAAGAGGTTTATAATATTTCTCAGGCACAGGAGGGAGGATGTATTACCGAGCGTCATATCCTTTATGCCTTTGCTAAAAAAATTATTCAGAGAGCAGGAAAAGGGAGGAAACTCATTATATTTCTACAGGATAATCTTGGTATAGAGCTTTCTAAAAAGATTAAAGAGTTTCTCTTAGATGAAAATAATCAATATTATTTATATGACCTTTTGGGAATTTTAAAAAGCGCCTGTTTAGATAAAATTTTTATTCAACCGAACTATAAGGAATGTATCTCTGTGTATGAGGCTGTAAACTTTTGTAATTCTATAAATGCTATTCCTGCCTATGCTTATTTGGGAGATGTGAGTGATTCACCAACCGGTGATAAGAAGGCGGAAAAGTTTGAGGATGATTTTGTAGAGGAGCTGATTCCTGAATTAAAGAAGATAGGTTTTAAGGCAATTACTTATATGCCACCACGCAATACTTTAACTCAGCTTTTGCGCTTACAAAGACTCTGCAAAAAATATGAGCTTATGGAAATAAGTGGTGTGGATATAAATAGCCCTCGGCAATCTTTTAATTGTCCCATAATTTTAAGATCGGAGTTTGCTCATTTAATTGAAGCAACCTGGGCTCTTATCGCCCATGAAAAACTGGCGAATTACAATGAAAAATATGGTTTATTTAATAGTAGAAATCCACTAAAAGATAAACCACTTAAAGAGCGGATTAGAATATATAGCGAAATTGGTAGAAGAATAGACAACCAATATCCTGAATTTGTTTATGAAAAATTGAATTTTTAGTTAATTTAAAGGTATAGGAATTTCCATAATTCCTATACCTTAAGTAAGGAAGATAATTCATTGTGAAGAATATTAAAGACAAGAGATATTCAAGGGTGTAATAAATATTGAGGTAAGAGTGAATTAAGGGGTTTTCAAGGGGAAGAATTCCCCTTGAATATCTTGTTTTTGATATTGTTTCTTGGAGGAGAAAGATGAAAAAGACTTATATAGAAACAATTGCCCCTCTTTTACGTGGACTAACCTTTGATGGGGAAAAAGGGAATATTATTATATTTGAAGACGATCTTAATAAAGTAAGTTTTGCCCTTACTCCTAAAAATCGGAAACTTCTTCTATCCAGGAGGATTACCCCTGATCAAGATAGATTATGTGATTCATTTCCTCTTTATTTGAAGACCATAAAAAATGATTTGTCATTTGATAAAAAACAACTTGAGGAGAAGATAATTGATTATACGGTTAAAAAATTCCAAGTTTGTGCTGAAAAGTATAATCAAAACCCAAAAGTAGTAATAATGGAGAATATAGGCATCTTTTACTTAGGGGAATCTTATGATGATGCGAATAATATAAAAAATAATTTTGAAGATATTTTAAAAAATATAATAGTTGAATCTAAAAACCCTGAGTTTCGATCTTGTGAAGAGAAAAAAAATTCAAAAATAATAAAAAATAGCAGTTTCGATCGAAATTTAAAAAAATTCTGTAATGAAAAAAAAATAGATAGAAATAATCTAGTAAAAAATAAAATAGCAGTAGTAACCGGAGGTGCTCAGGGCTTTGGAGAAAGTATTGCCAGAGAATTGGTAAAATCAGGATGCTTTGTATTTATTGCCGATATTAATATTGAAGGGGCATGCAAGCTGGCAGAAGAACTAAATATTGAGTATAAAAGAACTATGGCTTTGCCCATAAAAGTGGATGTGACAGATGAAAATTTTGTTACTGAGATGATGTATGAAATAGTCAAAAAGGCCGGAGGTATTGATATTTTTATAAGTAATGCAGGGGTATTAAAGGCAGGTAGTATAAAGGAAATGGAACTCAGTGAATTTGCCTTCGTTAACAAAGTTAATTACTTTGGTTATTTTCTATGTGTAAAGCATGCCTCCAAAGTTATGGCACTTCAAAATATACCCAGTGGAAAGTATTTTACCGATATTATTCAAATTAATTCGAAATCTGGGCTTAAAGGTTCCAATAAAAACAGTGCTTATGCGGGGAGTAAGTTTGGAAGTTTAGGCCTTACCCAGAGCTTTGCTCTTGAGCTTGTTGAAGATAATATTAAAGTAAATTCTATTTGTCCAGGAAACTTCTTCGAAGGTCCTCTATGGTCTGATCCAGAAAAAGGTCTTTTTGCTCAATACCTTAGAACTGGAAAGGTTCCGGGTGCCAAGACTATTGAAGAGGTGAAGAGATTCTATGAGTCAAAGATTCCTATGAAGAGAGGCTGTACCGGTGAAGATTTAATTAAAGCTATTTATTATATTATCGATCAAAAGTATGAAACTGGTCAGGCTATTCCAGTAACCGGGGGCCAAGTAATGCTGAAATAAATTATTTTAAATTTGGGAAGCATTAATAATGAAGACTAAAGCAGTAAGATTATATGGTAAAAATGATTTGCGGTTGGAAGAATTTGAACTACCAGCAATTAAGGATGACGAAATTCTTGCTCATATTATTTCTGATAGTCTCTGTATGTCTTCTTATAAAGCAGCAGTGCAAGGGGCTAATCATAAGAGAGTACCCACCAATGTAGCAGATAATCCAGTTATAATTGGACACGAATTTAGTGGTGAAATTGTAGAGGTTGGTAAAAAATGGCAGTATAAATTTAAATTAGGTCAGAAGTTTGCTATTCAGCCTGCTCTAAATTATCGAGGAAGTCTTAATGCTCCCGGTTATTCCTTTTCCTACATAGGTGGTGATGCCACTTACATTATTATTCCTAACGAAGTGATGGAAATGGATTGTTTATTAGAGTATAAAGGAGAAACTTTTTATGGAGGTTCCCTGGCAGAACCGATGTCTTGTATAATAGGAGCTTTTCATGCCACCTATCATACAGTTCCCGGGAAATACGTCCATAATATGGGGATAGTAGAAGGTGGAAAAATGGCCATTCTGGCTGGAGCAGGACCAATGGGTCTTGGAGCGATAGATTATGCTATACACCGTGACAAAAAACCTAAGTTGTTAGTTGTTACTGATATTGATGAGTTTAGATTAAAGAGGGCATCCTCAATACACACTGTAGAAGAAGCTAAAAATAGAGGAGTTGAATTGAAATATATAAATACCAAAGATATAGAAAATCCAAGAGAATATCTCATTTCCATAACTAATAGAAAGGGATATAATGATGTGTTTGTTTTTGCTCCCGTAAGAGCAGTTGTAGAACAAGGGGATAAAATTTTAGCGAAAGATGGCTGTTTAAATTTCTTTGCAGGACCCACTAATCCAGAATTTTCAGCTTTGTTTAATTTCTACAATGTTCATTATCTTTCGACTCACCTGGTAGGAACCAGTGGAGGAAATACTAAGGATATGATTGAATCACTAAAAATGATGGAAAAAGGTCTTATAAATCCTGCTTCGATGATTACTCATATTGGAGGATTAAATAGTGTGGTCGATACTACTTTAAGTCTTCCTAAAATACCAGGAGGTAAAAAGTTAATTTATACTAATATAGATATGCAACTTACTGCTATTTCTGATTTTAAGAAAAAAGGAAAGACTGATCCTTTATTTGTTGGATTGGCAGAGATAGTAGAAAAGAATAATGGTTTATGGTCGAAAGAAGCTGAGAAGTATTTACTTAAAAATGCAAAAACTATATAATTTAGATTTTTATTGTTCGAAAATTTTTTAAATAAACTAGTTTATGCTGTAAATATTATTTTAATTAATCGATATGGAATATTTTGGAGTATAGGAATTTCAATAATTCCTATACCTCTATATAAGTAAGATAATTCATTATAAAGAATATTAAAGACAAAATATTCAAGGGTGTAATAAATATTAAGGTGAGAGTGAATTAAGAGGTTTTCAAGGGGAAGAGTTCCCCTTGAATATCTTGTTATTTTGTAGTATTTATAAAAAATATTGTGATAAAATTAACTTTTTTTAAAATATTTTTTAAAAAAAGAGGATTTTTTTTAGATATGTAGTATAATATAAAATAATAGATAAAAATAATAAAAAACAGGTAATTAAGTATTGTAGAATTTTATTAATTAAATATACAAGAAGTGTTATAATTTTAAACTTTTTAGATATTTAAGATAGATTACAGAAAGAATTCTAAAAATTTGGAGGCAAATAAATGGAAGTAAAAGTAAAATATCCCACACCAGAAAATTTTTCTAAATTTGGTACCATAGTAGTTCCCTCATTTAATGAATCTCCTGCCACTCTTTCAGAACATCATAATTACTGGCATAATGTGGCTGATATTTCTCAGTTAGGGGAAGAGGGAACTATAGGATTTTTAGAAATCAAAAGAAAGGAAAGGGAATTTATACTGGATAAGATTGAGCGACATAAATACGCATTGGAGGCTTTTATACCTACTTCAGGAGTTGGTATTTTCTGTTTAGCTCCAGCAACTCCTAATAAAAATGTTCCAGATGTAAGTTCTATTGAGGCTTTTTGGATAGATGGTACTGCTTCCTTTTTCTTGGCTCCAGGAGTATGGCATTGGCTTCCCTTCACTCTTACTCCTGAAATGAAATTTATCCTTCTTCTAAAAAAATCTACCGTAGAAAAAGATTTGGAGATAGTGGATCTTCCAGAAAAAGTAAAAATTGTTCTAACAAAATAATTTTAGGAGGCGAGAATGGAAGTTTTAAGATTAGAAAATGTCTATAAAAACTATGGAGAAGTTGAGGCTATTAAAGATTTAAGCTTTTCCTGCGAGGAAGGGGAATTATTTATTGTTCTTGGACCTTCAGGAGCAGGGAAAACCACCACACTAAAGATGATTAGCGGATTAGAAGAAATTACAAAGGGTAAGATATTTATTAAAAAAAAATTAGTAAATACTTTAGAACCGAAAGATAGAAATATTTCAATGGTTTTTGAGGATTATGCCCTATATCCTCATCTGACAGTTTATAAGAATATTAGTTCACCATTAGAGGCTATATATCTACCCAAAGATGAAATTGATAAAAAAATAAAAGAGATTGCTCATCTTTTACAGATTGAAGAGCTTCTTTCAAGGCTTCCTTCTATGATTAGTGGAGGTCAGAAACAGAGGACAGTTTTAGCGAGGTCATTAGTAAAGGAAGCAGATGAATATTTAATGGATGAGCCTATAGCTCATTTAGATGCAAAATTAAGATATCAAATGCGAGGAGAATTTAAGAGACTTCAAGAGATACGTAAAATGAACATACTATATGTAACTCACGATTTCAGAGAAGCGCTTTCCTTGGGTGATAAAGTTCTTATTCTAAATAAGGGAGTTACTCAGCAGATTGGTACTCCGCAAGAGATTTTCAATAAACCAGCGAATACCTTTGTGGCAAATTTAGTGGGAGATCCTCCTACAAATTTGATTGAGGGAGTTTTAAAAGCAAAAGATGGACAATATTTTTTCCAGGTGGGAAGTGTATCCATATCTTTATCGCAATCTTTAGTTGATAAGCTTTTATCAAAAATTAATCAAGAGAAATTAATTATTGGAATAAGACCTTTTGATTTATATTGTTACCTGGACAATAAAGATAATGCAAAAATTCTTAACACAGAAGTATATATAAGTGAAATTGTAGGACATTATAATATAATTTCAATTAAGCTGGACGATACTATTGTTAAAATCAGAGAAGATAAGTCCTTTAAAGTATCTATGGGAGATAAGATATCTATAGATTTTAAAGAGGATAAATTGGATTTCTTTGATGCTGTTTTGGGAAATAGAATTTTCTAGGAGGCAAAGTTGTGGAAAAATTAGAACTAAAAAGTGTCTACAAAGATTACGTACAGGGAAGTGTAAAGGCGGTTATAGATTTAAGCTTATCTCAAAAAGAAGGTGAGCTTTTAGCAATATTAGGCCCTTCGGGTTGTGACAAATCATCCACCCTTAGGATGATTGCTGGTTTAGAGGTTATTACTAAGGGAGAAATCTACCTAGATGGAGAGGTAATAAATTGGTTATCAGCTAAAGAAAGGAATATAGCCTTAGCTTTTGAAACCTATGCCCTCTATCCCCATTTAACTCTTTTTGAAAATATCGCTTTTCCTCTTCGTATCAGAGGTTTGAAAGATCAAGAAGTTAGAAAAGAAGTTAAGAGAATAGCTGAAATGGTTGATCTTACACCTGCTTTAGATAAGTTTCCGTCTGAGGTAAGTGGGGGACATCAACAGCGGACCTCTTTAGCCCGCGCTCTAATACGTCCTGCCTCTCTCTATCTTTTAGATGAGCCTCTATCTCATTTAGATGCTCAGCAAAGAACAGAATTTAGAGTGCAGATAAAGAGAATTCAAAAAACTCAGAATCTTACTATGCTTTTTGTAACTCATGACCAACTGGAGGCCTTAGCTTTAGCTGACAAGATAGCTATTTTAAATTTAGGAGTTTTACAACAGATTGGTACACCAGAGGAAGTATATGAATATCCTGAAAACCTTTTTGTAGCGGATTTTGTTGGTGAACCACCGATGAATTTTATAAAAGTTTTTTTAGTCAAAGAAGAGGAAGATTATGTGGCTAAATTGTATAATCAGAAGGTGAAAATTCCTGAAAGCTATAAAGATTCGATAGGGAGGTTTTATAAAGGAAATAGTACAGAAATAATACTCGGGATCAGACCAATTTATATTTATATTTCTGAATCTGCAAAAGATCAATTTATTAGTGGTGAAGTATATGTCTTCGAAGATATTGGAGAATCCGGGATACTAACGGTACAGATAGGAAATGCTTTAGTTAAAATAGAACTCAGTCCAGGATATTCTTTTCAATTAGGGGAAAAAGTCAATATTGTCTTTGATTTAGGAAAAATTCTTATATTTGATCCAACTACGGGAGAAAGAATTAAACCAAAAATTCCCCAATTTTAAGATAGGGAGGTGATAAGGTTTTTGATTTTTCTTGGTATTTAAAGTATTTTTAATGGAGGTCAAAAATGAAAAAGATATATTTACCTATTTTAATAATTTTATTGTTGCTGGTGTTTTCTTGCTCTATGCCGGCTCAAGGTCAAGTTAAGTTTAATAATGTAACAATTACTGCTTTTTGTGATGCAGGACATAATGCCCTTCCTTTTGAATGGTATGCTCCAAAATTTGAAGAAGCAGGAATTAAAGTAAAACTGGTAACTGCTCCTTTTGCTAATGTTTATGAAAAGCTAACAAGTGAATTTATTGCCGGCACAGGTGCTTATGATGTAATCGTGCTTTTCCCTATGTATTTGGGTGAGTTTGCAGGAATGGGATATCTTAAGCCTTTGGATGAATATGCGAAAAAATATGATCCTCGTTTAGATGATGTTGCTGAAGGTTTCTTAAAACTGTATGACTACTATGGAGGCAAGTTATATACTCTTCCTTATGATGGTGATGTTTTAAGTCTCTACTTCCGTAAAGATTTGTTTAATGATGAGACAGAAAAAAGTAATTTTAAAAAAATATATAACAAAGAGCTTGCTTCTCCAGAGACTTGGGATGAAGTATTAGATGTGGCAAAATTTTTCACTAGAAAGAGTGGGGAAACATTAGCCGGGAAGGTATTAGATTCAGATTTCTATGGTTTTGCCTTCTTAGCTCAAAGAGG
>Ga0172366_10000863_pt1 | contig 23013 bp, 16 predicted proteins | sample LakKivSesite69cm_FD_114533 | JGI IMG/M metagenome (GOLD analysis project Ga0172366, IMG submission 114533) | Sediment microbial communities from Lake Kivu, Rwanda - Sediment site 69cm | ecosystem: Environmental > Aquatic > Freshwater > Lake > Sediment | place: Rwanda: Western Province, Lake...
CTATCTCCATAACTCAATTCTTTCACTCCTTTGTTTCGGTAATGCCTAGAGCATCCAGAGGATTCTCTGGCATCCCCGCACGGACTCCAACACCCGAGCTAATAAATGGGTTCAAGGCAGGAAGTGGTCCTCGATCCCTGACACAGCAAAGCGTGGATGTGGATGATCAGTATAGCCTACTCGCAACCGCCGAGACATGGAATCTTCTCGTCTGTCCGTGGCTTCAGGACAGGTGGCGGCGTGTGCCGGCAGCCCAGAGGAGATCCTCAACTGCGGGAAGGGAGAAGAACTGGTCGCCAGAACCGTTGAAGCAACCATATCAGATTGAAGACGCATCGTGATCGTGAGAAGGGGAGGGCGCGCGTCTGAGACGCTGGGCACTATGTTCCCCGTTACCACGGACATGTCTGTGTCAATGTAGTCCTCTTTCAAATCGATTCACAATAGTGCCCACAACCATTCTTTCGAACCATCCCTTTGCCGCCTGTTTGGCCATACAAGCCGTTGAAAGGCAAGCTGTGCTCCCTGCACGGCCTCGAAGAACCGCGCTTCGCGCAGACTTGCCCTCATCGTGGTAACAACATCAGGGATGATGCTCTGAGGACGTGGGATGCACCGGCGCGCCACGAGTCTCCAAGGCACCACGACCAGCGGTCACTTCGGAATGAGGGCCCGAGTAGCCTGGATCTTCGCTCGCAATCAGACAAATCGTCCCGTTCAGCATCGCGACCCTCTGCGAAACCACCCTCGCCTAGCCACCACGACGGAGCGGCGCCTTTGGTTCGGCATCCAGAGCCTCCGGCCTGAGCGCAGCCCACCACTTCGGGGGCTTGGTCTTGTCGTATGCCAGAAGGATTCCGCAGGATGAGTCGGGCCATGAGTGACGCCCGAAGGGCCTGCTCACAAGGCCTCCGCCCGCCCCGAAACTCGTCCCACATGCGTAGCAGATGGCCAGTTGCCCTGTGAAGAGCATCGGGGCTTCGCACTTGGGACAATCGATCAACGATCCCTCCCCATAGGCATGGACGAGGGCTATCTCCCCGCCGGGTTTCCAAAGCAGAAACCAGCGCACGTCGCCCGGGGGGATCTTCCGAAGAGCCATTCCCGCAAGGAGTCTCAATGCAGCCTTTTAACTTGTTGGGGACTCCGGAGGGCCCGAATCCCAGGCCGAATCAGACTCAAGTCGCACTGGACAGCCGCATTTTCTGGCAAAGACGTTCCTCGCCACCCCAAAGGGATCGCGGCCTGCGAACATGCCCGACGGAACCTTGTGTCTCTGCCGCTCTAGATGCCCGCCGACCTCAGAATCTCGGCGTATGCGTCGGTTGAGCATCTCCACCCGACCCGTATCATCTCGTCCAGCTTGTCCCTGACCTCGTCCTTGGACAACATTCCAAGCCTTCGGAACATCATCAGCAAACAGCTTGTCCCGTGGTTGGGGATTCCGCTGGCATTGGCCACGTTCCTAGCTTTCTCGTCGTCCAGAATCGCCGTGCCCCTCAACTCCCGGGCCATCAACAGAACCTGTGCGTCCGCCCTATGGAGCCCGGGAACCTTGAGCAGGTCCTCAACGGATCTCTTGTCTCCCAAAGTTCTGACTTGAATGATCCCTTCCTGAATGACCTTCTCGACGAGGAGCGCATCCGGTGCGCCTCTCAGCTTGCCCTTGACGACCACTTCATCGAAAACGCCATCTGGGATGAGCTTCGCCTCGGGCAGGCCTCCCAGCAAGCCCAGCAATCCGACTTTGGCCAGATAGATCAGTGGGGAGGAGTTCAGGACCAAGGGCATTCTACCGCTCCGCCACACCATCGATGTCGGCCTTGACCTTCTCGACCGAGCTTATCCAGGTGATGCCACTCTTCCTGACGAGATCCGCAAAGCTCCACACATCCATGCCGGCGAGTTCCGCAGCCTTGTTGAACGTGACCTCTCCTCGCTCCAGCAGTTCCAGCGATCTGCGCTTCTTCCACTCTTCTAGTCCAGTTCGCAGAAGTTTCCTAACCGCGGATGACTGCTCCAACTTCTCGGCCCTCATGAACTCTTCGAGGTCCTTCTTCACTTCCCTCGACACCCTGGTTGACAGCAACGCCGACACCCTGCTCACCGTATGTGTTTGTTTACATTGTCGACATATAAGTGTCTTGTGGAGTAGCCCTGCACGTGTTGAGCAAGGCCAGCCAGCTGCGGCCCGAAACATCCAAGCGCAAAGGAGTATGCATGCCGGTGAAGGCCAATCCCAACGGGTCCCGCTGCTCCTGCGTCCCGCATTCCCTCCGCCCTCGGGCTTGGGGTATGCACGGGACTCCATGCACACCCTCAGGATCACAAGGGAGGGCTTCAGACGGCGAAACTCTCATACAGGCGCCGCACCGGCGGTCTAGGGCAGCAACCTGTAGTACACCCTTCGGTTGTTCTTCCCCTTGTTCTCGGCCTTGAGGAACTCGATCCTGCCGACCTCCTTGAGGTTTCCCACATGGCACCCGCCATCGGCCTGCCTGTCCACGCCCTCGATCTCGACTATCCGGAGGTTCCTCACCGCCGGGGGCAGGGCGGCGGCAAGCTTGACCACCCCCGGGATCTTCATGGCCTCGTCCCGCGGAAGCTCGTACGATTTCACCGGTATGTCCCTCTCGAATAGCCCGTTCGCCCTGTCGATGAACGTCAGGAAGATCTCGCGATCAAAGGACTCAAGGTCAAAGTCAAACCTCGTCCTGTCGAGCGCGACCTCGTTGCCCGTCACCAGCGCACCCGTTTCGGCGCAAAGGATGGAGATCAACGCATGCGCGGCGGTGTGGCTGCGCATGAGCCTGTGGCGCCTATCCCAGTCCAGAACGCAGTGGACCTTGTCGCCAGCATTGAGCCCCGGCCGGTCCACCTCGTGGGATATCTGGCCCGAGAACTTCCCAACGTAGACAACCTTGAACCTTTCGTCGCCCCTGACGATGGCGCCCGTGTCGTGAAGGACCCCACCCCCCTTCGGGTAAAACAGGGTCTGGTCAAGCACGACGTACTTCCCATCCTTCACCGAGACGACGGTTGAGTCGCATTCCCTTAGATAGGAATCGTGCATGTAAAGTGCCTTGGAGGTAACGGCCTGTTCTTCCGGCATTCTTCCCTCTCCGAACATCTCGCCTGCCCAAGGCAAGAAAAGGTTTTCGCCTATTGTCCCAACCAGGGATTGGCCCATGTGCGTCTGCCTTCAGGCGGTGGCGCAGATACATGCCTCAAGCCTTGCGTGGCACTTCGGACACGTCGGCACATTGTGTCCGCACGGGTAGCCCTTCGCCTCCCCGGGACCAAGGATGGCATACGTGGCCGAGAGCCTCTGACCGCCGACGTCCACCTCGACGGCGATCGCGTTGCGGTCTGCCACCTTCCCGGACCTCAGCTTGAAGCGATGCTGCCCGCCCATCTCGCCCACGGCCACCGCGCGCCAGCCGGGGGGCGCCCTGAGGCTGACCGCGCACTTCCGAGGAAGAAGGCCACTCGACACGGACACGCCGATGGTCTTCTCGACCCCGGGGAGTAGCACGGGCTCGCCCCAATAATGCAGCGCGATCTCGCAGTCTCCAACGGTGCTGATTGCAGACATCGGATCCCGGGCCAGCGCGAGAGCCGCCTTCTCGTTCCGCATTAGCAGGGAGATCATGTCCCCGGGCAGCGAAGTCCTTCCCGCAAGGCGGACGATATCTGACCTCTCCGAAGTCATCTTGTGGGCCAGCTGTGTGGTCTGCTCCGTCAACTCCTCAACCGTTCCTGGGGCGTCAAGATTTCGGGTGAACTTGTGCAGCACGACGCGCTCGCCGACCGGGTCCCTCCACTCGCGGGGGATGCCCGAGGTGCCTCCCAGTATGCCGAGCAGGGAGCCCAGCGTCGCGCCGGTGCAGTCCGTGTCGTAGCCGCAGTTCACCGCCTTGCAGAGCCTGTCACCGAAGTCCCGACCGTACAGCCAGCCGATCGCGGTGAACCCGTGGTTCTGGGGCGCATGACAGGGCTGCTGGTGGCCGAAACACCGCAGCACGCGTTCCCGGGCCTCGCCCCACGGAACTCCATTGTCGCTGCACCACACCGCCTCCCGAATGACGCGGGATATCTGGGACCAGATGGGGATCATCGACAGCCCGACGCGTATGAGAACTCTGGGATCGGACACCACGAAGGCCGCGCTCTCCACCGCGCTCCAGAACATCTCCCCGCACGTTCCCTCCCCGCCCGCGTGATCAAGGGCTGAGTCCATCCAAGCGAGCTCGGCCGCAAGCTGGGGATCGCCGGGGGCCAAGCAGGCCCAGATCTCGCTCCGGATCGGCGAACCCATCTCATCGACGAAGTAGTTCTCAAAGCAGCCCGAGATGGGCGGCCGGAGCCCGCGCTCGAGATTCCGCCGGCAGAACCCGTACTCGTTCCAGGGATAGGACGATAGGTCCCGAATCCAGTAGTCCACGAAGTCCTCCAGCCTGGGATTGACACCGCGGTCCTGGAGCATCTTCAGCCAGACCAGCTGGAAGTCAAGATCATCATTGGGCGCCGACCCATCCGGCACCGGGTCGTAGTAGGTGAGCGAGTGGGCCTCCCTTCTGCCTTCATACGGCGCGCCGAGGGTGCCCCCGATGTTCTTCCCCAACCAACAGGCAAAGACCTTGTCCTTGTACTCGGACTCCGACAGCTTCATGCCCGGCATGCCAGGCCATCAGCTTCTGGGCAATAAAAAGTGCACTGACGTGCCGCAGGGGCCGGCTCGAGGGCTGGAAGCTTCAGCCAAAGTCGGTCAACGCAGGGTCAGCCTTGTCACCTTGACCGGCCTGTAGACCTTCCTCCTGATCATCAGTGTCCACACAATAACGCCCGCGACTGTTGCCGCCGAGGTGACCGCAAGCCATTCGAAGAGGAAGACCCAGAAGAGCGCGCGGTCCTTGAGCTGCACTGCAAGCGCTGTTATCCCCTCAAGCTTGGAGGAGACCGCGGCCATGGTCGAAATGACGTCATCATATTGCTGGTCGAGATAGAGATCGTATGCGGACGACGATTCCTCGTCCAACTCGCCTAGCTTGTTGGACAGCGGAAGCGTGTTTGCGCCGAACTTGTCCGCCCATTCCATCATCGATATCACGAGCAGCTTCTGGGATCGGAAGTTCGAGATGCTCACGCGGGCGGACCGCCTGGCTAGGATGTCCGTGAGAAGCGGCCTGTCCAAGGAGTAAAGGATCACGTTGGTCATGAGCTCCAGTGCGTATGGGTTGGCTCCTCTGGCCTCGGAAATCGTCCCCCACCAGTAGTAGTTGAATTCATCCGCAAAGACCCACGTGAGCCCAGCCTCCTTGCCTCCCGGCCTCCAAGACACAACCCACGGCAGGTCCAGGGGCTGCATGTCCGCCCAGGTAACAGTGCCTTCCCGCGGCCACATCCTGGCGTAGGCTTCTCCCGGGACCCGCTCAACCCCCAGCTCTATGAAGGGCAGGAAGACCGGATCCCTGTCCCTCCGAAACACGGCGTGCCATCCTTGATGGATGTACCCCTTGTAGTCATTTATCGGCAGCACGTCGTTGAGGATCGAGGGTTGGATAACTTGCCCGTATGCGGGCCCAAAACTCCAGTAGGAGGGCATCCTACCTTGCGTAAATGCGTAATAGAGGTCGCCGAATTGGGTGGCCGTGAAATGGTCGATGTAGGGATCCGCGAAGAACACCATGTCGAACTGTTCCAGCAGCATCTTCCTTGACCTCGGAAAGTAGAGGCGGTCCAGCCTCTTCCTCTCATCCATATTCAGCCCCGCCTGGTGGGGATCCTGTTCCCAGGTGAACATCGGGTCCTCGGTGAAGAAGTTGGGAAGGGGACAGATCCCCGCCTGGACCGAACCTATCAGGAAACACGATATCCGTCTCTCATCCTGGCCCAAACAATACGGCCCGAAGATGACGACGATCAGGACCCACGTCACGCAGGGCCTCGCCAAACATACCATAGACTGGCCTGTCCGGTTCATGATATCGGATCGTCCGCTCAGATCCCCCGAGTCTTAAGAATGGCAGCCCTGCCGCGTTGGCCCGTCAGCCGTCGCCTGCTTGAGCGTGCAGGGTCACTCTTTGCCATTCCGTTGGCTCCCCTGGAGGGAACAAATGGACATCTCCTTTCCATTTATAATAAGCCGCGGCCCCTCCCGTCACACCTCCTAGGTGAGGGGGCTTTCGCATGGAACCCGAGGTACGCTATCACATGCTTCGGCCTGATCAGATCGTCAAGAGGCGAAACGAATGTCCGGTCGCCTACATCCCGATCGGGAACCTGGAGTGGCACGGACAGCATAACCCCGTCGGGACCGACACCCTGCAGGCGGAAGGTATCGCAATTCTCTGCGCACGAAAAGGTGGTGGCTTGGCCTTCCCTGCGCTGTACTACGGGGAAAGCCGGGTCGAGTCGCTCATGGAGGCCAATGCCGGGGACCGAGACCTGATCGCGGAGAAGATGGGCCTGCGTCCCGAGAACTTCTCACCCGACCGGCAGCCCTTCTCGGCAACCGAGCAGGTCCTCAACTACCAGAGGCTGCTGCTCCACATCCTGGCGGAAGGGGAGAGTCTGGGCTTCGAGGTCGGGGTTCTCGTTGCCGGGCACTACCCCCTCATCGATCACGCGCGGTCCGCGGTGGTCCTCTTCAACCAGAGACAGTTCAGCAAGAGGCAGGGCATGCTCGCCTGGGCCTTCGTTGACTACCTCCTCGTGCGCGATCTCTACGATTGCGCCGGCGACCACGCGGGGGGATGGGAGACCTCCCACATGCTGGCGCTGCACCCGGAGACGGTTGACCTCGGAGTCCTCCCAAGGAAGGGAGGCAAGTTGATAGGCGCGGGAGGCAAGCTGGCACCCCAGGACTCCACCGAGCAGTTTGGCCACGAAACCCTCAAGGCCGCGGTGGAGATCGCGGTCAAAGAGGTCAGACATCGGCTTGAGCACAAGGATATGTACCGTGGACATGGAAACTGCCTGCGGGAGGGCCTCTGGCGCCGTGATGAAGGAGGAGGCTAGCTCAGGAGCCCCGTGGTCGCGAAATGGATGGCCTCGCTTCCTTGGTGAATCCGGAATGAAGCTGCTGAACCAGGCTTGGTCTTTGGACCCGGCGCAGGTCGCTGGCTGCCCGGCGGTCATGAGCTGGGGGAATGTCCGCCTCATCATAACCGGAACTTCCTCCGGCGAGGTCGTCGCACTTGATGCAAGCGGAAGACAGCGATGGCGAACCGTGATCGACGGGCGGATCTCAACCTGGCCGGTCGTCGACGAGTTGCGAGGCCTGGGCCTCAGCATCCTGGTCGCGAGCGAGGAAGGCGCCATCGCATGTGTCTCGCCACGGGGCAAGGTGCGCTGGCGAGCTGAGCTGGAGGCCCCCCTGACCTCCTTCAACAGCATCGGGGTTCTCAGGGGCACAGAGGATGTCTCGGTCGTGGCCACGGACCGACTCGGGCGCGCCACCGGCCTCAGCGATTCGGGCGAGATCGTCTGGCAGTTCCACACCTACCGATACGGCCTGGGTCCCGCAGCCATCGGCGACCTCGACGGGGATGGCCGGGACGAGATCGTGTTCTCCGCTGGGGACGCACACATCTACTGCCTTGGCTCCGACGGATCACTCAGGTGGACGGCACAGTGTGACCGCAGCGCCCAGTACTCGGGACCCGTGCTCGCGGATCTTGGGAGGGGGCCATGCGTCATGGCCGGTGCTGAGGACGATCTGGTTCGCTGCCTTTCGCCGGAGGGCAAGCTCCTCTGGACCCAGCGGGGTGTGGGGGCCGGCAGCGTTGAGATCAGCCTCTCAATTGCAGACATCAACGGCGACGGCGCACGGGAGCTGGTATACACGCACGCCGGACGCGCCATCGAGGCCCTGGATGGGAACGGTCGGTTGCTGTGGCACGCTGCCTATGGCGGAGGCGACCAGCCTTTCGGCCCCTCGATAGCGGACATCAATGGCGATGGGGCTCCGGAGCTGCTCCTCACGCAGCGCAGGGGACCGACCCTGCGAGTGCTGGACCACAACGGACAGCTGCTGGAGGAACACGACATTCCTGGTGGAATGGTCGGAGCCCCGGTCATCGCCGACGTCGACGGCGACGGCAGGCTGGAGGTCTTGGTCGTTCCCCATCAGACCGGAAGGCTCATCTGCTACAGGACCCAAGGACCTTCTCAACCGGGAGCGGTATGGTGGCCGACGAGCCGGGGGGATTTCGATGGAAGGGCTAACCGCTTGCTCAACGTGCCCAGGGCCACCGTACAACATCGCCCGACGCGCAAGCTTGCGCTTCCCCGCCTCACCCCCCCGCGCCTCCACTTGGGCACGAACCATGTTCGATACGCAGCCCCGGCCACACGCAGAACCGAGGAGGCCAACCCGGTAGAGGTCCTTCTCAGGGGCCCCGATGGGATCGCGCATCTCGCCGTCCTCCATGCGGAATCGGACTCCGCCCCGCTGGAGATCCTGGACACCGGAACCTACCACCTGCAGGCCTCCGTGAGGGATCCCCGGACCGGGGAGGTGGCCAGGAAATCGGAGATCCTCAGGGCCGGGCTGTTCGAGGATGAGCTCGCGGAGGGCATGAGACTACTGTCGAAGCTGGAGAGCCTGGATGGCAAGGTGAAGGGACTTGATGCGCTCGGCCCTTCCCGCCGGCTTGCTTGGTCGGACCTCGAGGCCCGGGTGGCGGCCTATGGATCTCTCCCCAGAGACGGGCGTCGTGCCATGGTTGCCGAGGTCGCAAGAACCCTGGCTGGCCTTGCGCGCGCGGTGGCCTGTCGGGAGCTGGCCCAAGAAGCCATCAAGAGGAACCCCGGGGCAATGGCTTTCCTGGCTTTCGCGCCCGAGCACCCCTGGGCACCGTTCGACCCGCAAGCTGATTTTCCCCAGGGAGTGCATCGCCGCCTCTCCATCCACACGGATGGGGGCGGCCACGATGCAGCCATCGTGCAGCTCGCCAACCTGCGGGATCAGTTACTTGATGTCCGCGCCTGGGTCGACCCCTTGACGCGTGAGGATGGCCGGGCGTTTGCAGCCCGGGAGCACCTGCTGCTTCGTCAGGTGACCTGGGTGCCGACGGCGTCGGGCAGGATGGGGCCCGATGCCCTTCCCGAACTGGGGGACGCAGGAACCTTGGCGTTGGGTCCTTCGTCGAGCGCGCGGCTGTGGATCGACGTTGACACCGGTGAATTGGCGCCCGGGACGTACACCACGACCTTGCACCTCCGGGCGCTCGTCCCCGCAGATGCAACCTGGGACATCCCAGTGGAATGGACCGTCGCCCCGGTGGCCTTGCCCTCCGTCATGCCGGTCAAGTTCTGCAACTGGGGCTACGTCAACTCCTCGCCGCTGAGGGAGATCGCAGAGGAAGCGGTCCGTGACATGCAGAGCCATCACACGAGCGTCTTCGTGCTCACCGGGGATTGGCTGCCAAAGGCTACATACGATGCGCAGGGGCGGCTATCCGGCGACGTGGACTGGCAGAACCATGACTGGATCCTGGACCGCCTTCGCCCCCAGGACAGCGTCCTGCTGACGGGCACCCCCGTCCTGCCCGAGGAGGGGGCGCCGGGACAGGGCTCGCCCGAGTGGGAGAAGGCCTTTGCGACGTTCCTGCCAAGGTGGGTTGAGCACCTCGCTTCCAAGGGGCTCGGCTATGACCGGTGGGCCTTCTACCCCGTGGATGAGCCCGGGCTGCTCGGCGGCAAGCTCATCGACGAACTCGAGCGCCAAGCCCGGTACTACAAACAGATCGATCCCAACGCGCAGGTCTATACCGATCCCTTCAAAGGGATGACCGTTGCGGATATGAAGAGGGTGCTGGATCTGGTGGATATCTGGCAGCCAAACTTCGGCACCGTGGTGTCGGAGCCCAGTCGGGAGCGCGTCAACTTCTTGAAGTCCACGGGAAAGCCGGTCTGGACCTACGAGGCGGCAGGGGGCGTCAAGGACATGGCCGGGGTCGCGTACTACTGGCAGGTCATATGGACGGCATGGGAACTGGGCCTCACCGGCGTGGGATTCTGGTCGTACTGCACCAGGCCCTACGACCTCTGGCAGGGGCCCAATCCAAACGGGGCGGACTGGGAAATGGTCTACCAGGGCGCTACACGCCCGGTGCCCAGCATACGTTGGCAGGGCATCAGGATCGGCATCGAGGACTACGCCCGGCTGTGGCGGCTCAAACAGCGTGCCGCCGATGCCCGCCATGCGGGGTTCAGCGAATGGGCCGAGAGGGCCGATCGTCTCCTGCGGGATGTCGCGGCTGAGGCACGATCCTCCTGGTGGAATCCCGCGCTGGTGGCAAAACTCAGAAGGAAGGTCATCGAACTGACGTGCTCATCCCCGGCCCTTTGAGCCGCCTCCCCCTGCATGTGCCACCGCACATCGCCAGTGCTGCCAGAACCAAGCCAAGACCCGAGCCTTCCCGAACATCGATCAGCGGAGGCTCGACATTGCCCAACTCGCGCACCGTGCCATCGACCACCAGCACATGGCGTCCGTTCGGGACCACCACGTCGTATCCGCCGGCTCGGGCCATGATGCTCGCGTTCGCTGCCTCGCGGCTCGCCGTGATCGTGTACATGCTGCCCCTGAACCACAAGTCCCTGACCCCGACGTAAGGCATCTTGGAGGGAAGGCGCGGGGAGATGTGGAGCCCGTCAGATCCGGCACATGCACCCAGGAAGCCGTGTACGAGGAATGCGGGCACAAGGCCCGACTCTGGGAACTCCCCGATGATGCCCAGCTTCCAAGCGACGCCCTGGCCGTTCGGTGGATCGCGCCTCAGCTGGTCCTTGTGGAACTCGGCCATGATGGCATCCAGCCTCGTGAGGGCATCATCGGGCGAGATGTAGAGCAGCCTGGAGACAAGGTCGTAGAAGGAGGTGTAGAATATGACTCCTCCGTTCTCGAGGTGCTCGTCGTAGTTGGCCCTGCCGCCGGGTCCGATGCTTATCGCACCGTTGATGTCGTACCACCAGTGGGGCTCGACGCTTTCCACGGGAATCGTGCTCGACCGCGGGGCCACGACGTAGCGGTATATGTCCTTGCCTTTTGAGTAGTCTCCCGCGATCTCCCTCGATCCGTCCAGCCAGGAGTAGATCCTTCTGGCCTTCTCCTCGTCCGCCAGGCCGTAGGCGATGGCCTCGGTGTTGACGTACGTGAAGCCGTAGTCATGAACCTCCCCGCGCGCATCGACGCAGCCGACGTACCTGCCCTTGGCATCGTCCCAGAACTCCTCGTTGAAGCGTCGCTTCACCAGTGGCCTCAACGCTCGCAGCTCGGCCGCTCGCCCCGCGTTCCCCATCGCATCCTCGAGCTCAGTCATAGCAGCCAGGGACGCGTAGAAGTAGATGTTGGCATACGCGCTCTTGTACCCGAACGGGAAGTTGTCCCAGTAGTCCGTCGGGAACCCGTTGTAGGTGCCGTTGCTTGCGGGATCCGAGATAACCATCAGGCCCTCCCTGCCGTCAAGCTGGTCCAGCTGGAAGTCCATCGCCGATCTGAGCCGTTCAAGAAGCGTTCTGGGATCCCTCTCAACCGCCTGGCCGTCCCTGTATGCCTGCCCGCCGGGGATGGCGTCATCGTTGATGCTCCACCAACCGATCGTGCCCACGGGGCAACACATCTCCAGATAGTATCGCCCCGCCGCCTGTGGCCCGACTTCAAGCATCACCCACGCGTTGTCCAGGACATCTGCGAACGCCCTCTCCGCGACCAGCTCGCCCCCGAGCCCGCCCTTGAGCAGCCTGAGCGTCATGCCAGATCCGGCCGTGACGTAGGTCGGGAAACTGCCTCCCACCGCAGTGAACGTGCGTGCCGCATCGAAGGACTGGCCGATCGTCCTGTCCCTCTCCAGTCTCACCGCCATGTGCGACGCAGCATCCCACCTTACTGGCTCCGTCCCCTCGTACCGAATCCCGAAGGCCATGTCCGTGGTGGGCGAGGTGCTTGTCTGAAGGAAGCCCTCGTCGCCACACCATAGGAAATAGCGACATGCACCGAGGATGTATTTGGGGTTGGAGTCGTAGTGCCTGTGGCCATGGGTCGGCCACCCCTCTTGGTCGCCCCAGGACCAGATGTAGCCGTCAGGCTCCACCGTGTACTGGGTAAACTGGTTCCTCAGGAACTGCCTGAGGGATTCATCCGGGAACCAACACAACTTCAGGGCGTTCCACTCCATCCAGGCGGACTCGCCGCCCATCGCCGGGACGGCGGCCGAGCCATCTGAGGCGGACCCGAAGATCTTCCACATCATGTCCAGATCCGCGTCCCAGGACCCCCCTCTGCTCGTGAAGAAGGGGCCCGGCTCCGATCCCTCAACCTCGACCTCCGCAAGCTGGAAGGTGTACCTGCCCTGCCTGTCCTTGCTGAGGTAGTTGGCCTGCAACATGAGGGCATCCGCGACGACCGAGTGAAGCTGAATCCTCACCGGCTCTGACCCGGGATCGGGGTAGTTGCTGAAGGAAGCGCCTGCAACCCTGTACCAGACCTGGCCGCCATCTGTTGAGTAGAGTACCTCAAGCCCAGTCGGGAACCCGCCCTCCGGCGACGGTGACAGGACAACGCTATCCAAAGCCAAGTGCCTCCCGAAGGCCAACCTCACCCATTGTCGTCTTCCGGGACCGGGGAGCGCGGAACTGTACCAGTAGCTCGCCGGATCGCCGTCAACGAGGAGGTGTGAGAGGTTTGCCCCGGACGAAACGGTCAGGTTCTCGACCGCCAACGGCCCGGCCCTAGAAAGGGAATCCGCTACGACGCCGCAGTCAAACACGACTGCAACGGATGCAATGAGCGCCAAGGCTCGACCCTGAAGGCGGCCCTTCAACGGCCTCAGAAACATGCCTCCGCCAACATCAGGCATCTACAAACCCATCCCACGTATGATCGCCCTGGACACCAGCTCGATCCTTCCCTCGAGATCCAGGTCGTCACTCCCATCAAGGCCCGAGAGTATCTGCCTCGCGACGCCCGACAGAACCCCCAGGCGCCTCACGGGCTCGTCGAGGGCCGCCATTATCTCCGAGTCCGTGCGGAATGGATGGGCTGCCATGATGACCTTCAGTTCGTTGAGGGCGTTCAACAGGCCTTCGGTTTGCCGGTCCTTTCGCCACAACTCTTGGAGGTAGAACTCCTTCTGATCTTGGCGGATGCCGGACCGATCCAGAAGCCTTGAAACCTCGAAATCCTTGACCCCGACCGATATCATGTATGAGATCGCGGAAGCATCCCCGTTCCTCATTTTCCCGGACACGACAAGCGCCCTTAGGCTCGGCGGAAGCCCCAACAGGTAGGCGGATATCTCCCAGTGCAACACGGCGTGGCCCACCTCATGCTGAAGCCTTGCCCGCGATATGGGGTCATCCAGGTCGGCGTCCTCCGACGAGATCCATATCCGCGGATAGCCTGCGAAAGCCTCGTGGAATGTTGCGAAATCCGGAACAACCAGCCTCGCTGGGATTTCGAGCTGCTCAAGCTCTCGCAGAAGGGCCGTTTTCATTGCGGTCCTCGTAGGAAACATGTGAACTTCGACGTAGTGCCCCTGATGTCCGAGCTGGGACAGAAGCCCTTCCACGTAGGTACACACCGACCTGGCCAAATGCTCCAGATCCGACTGCACAGCAAAGCTCTTGACGGTCACTTGATCGTTCATCTCAGACTCCCCTTAAGAATATCAACCGTCCAGACAGATCTGTGAGATGCCATAAACGCTAATTCTAGCAGCGCTAAATGCGATACCTAGAACGCATAGCAGTAAATTCTACTATACAGCCTGCCGTTTTGCGAAATATTTATAAGATAGTGATGACATTGCCGGCCCAGGGATCAGGTCAGAGCAGAAAGGAGCATACGGCCATGCAGACCCGTCTCGGAGCTTCGCCATTGGTCACTTCCAAGGGGTTCTTAGGAGAGAAGATGCCGAGGCTGGTCGGAAACGCCCCCCTCCTCGTATTGTTCTGCCTAGTTCTCGGTTTGGTCCTTTCCCAACCCGCCTAGGCCGATCTCGCATCACCAGACCGGCTGTCGCGGGCGCTCGGGCCTGATCCCCTAAAACTCATCATCATGCGCAGGCCGGCCATCAACGAGCCACCTGCTCCCCAGCGCTGTGGGCATTCCTTCGGGCGTGCACCTGCTCTGCCGTTCATCGGACTGGTTCTTCCCCCCTCTGCTCCAACACCTTTTTCTAACCCACCCAAAACCTCGTCCGGTCTTACCTTGGCTTCATCCAGCTCAACGTCCGACTTCGGAAAGGGATGGGTTTTCCACCTCGGCGAGTGCAAGGGCGCTTCAACCCCCGAATACGACGACGCCCGATGGGAGAAGGTCAGGCTGCCCCACAGCTTCAATGCCAAGGACACCTTCATCCCAGTCCGTGGGCCCTACCGAGGCCCGGCCTGGTACCGCAAGAGGTTCCAGCGCCCCGGCCCTGGATACATCTTCCTCAGATTTGACGCGGTCTGGGGCAAGGTCCAGGTCTGGCTCAATGGCAAGGACCTCGGCGAACACACAGACGGCCTGGTGGGTTTTGAGCTCGAACTAACGCAGCACCTCGCGGACGGGGAGAACCTTATCGCCATCCGGGTGGACAACTCCCACGACCCGAGGGTGCTTCCGGGGAAGAGGCTTCCCGACTACAACGTCTATGGCGGCCTCTGCGCGGAGGTATGGCTCGTCACCAAGGGCCCCTGCTTCTTCCCCTGGAGATCGCTCACGATCACCTCCCGGGACGTCCACGAGAGCCGGGCAAGGGTGGATATCGTGGCCCTGCTGGCGAGGAAGGACCCGGGTGCAAGGAAGGTCCGCGCGGTTGCGAGGATAGCCGATGCACAGGGCGGCGAAGTTCTGCGGACGGGACAGGTTTCCCCGGGAGTCAACAGCACCTTCTCATTCCACGGGGAGATCGCATCGCCGCGCCTCTGGTCACCCGACTCCCCCAACCTCTACAGAGTCGAGGTGAGCCTTACCGCCGATGGTGTGCCAGTCGACTCACAAAGCGAACAGTTCGGCATCAGGAGCTTCGCGTTCGATGAGAACAGGGGCTTCATCATCAACGGAAAGAGGGTTCAACTGAGGGGGGTGAACAGACACCAAGACTTCCCGGGGATCGCCAACGTCCTTTCCCCGAGGCTGAACCGCAGGGACGCCGAACTCATCAAGGAGATGGGCGGCAACTTCGTCCGCACATCGCACTACCCCCAGCATCCCTCCTTCCTCGCTGCCTGCGACGAACTGGGGATCGCGGTCTACGAGGAGATCTGCACCTGGCAGTTCATAGGTGGGAAGCCTTTCATCGACAGCACGGACGCCATGATGGCCGACATGATCAGAAGGGACCGCAACCACCCCTCCATAGTGCTCTGGGGCGTGATGAACGAGGGGCGGTCGAAGAAGATGTTCGACAGGCTCAAGCAAACCGCCCTTTCGCTGGATCCCACCCGCCCAACCGTCTACGCCGAGAATACCCTTGCCGAGGGGGTATCCCTGGGCACCGTTTTCATCACGGACGTCATAGGTATCAACTACCAGCTGGAGTCCATGGATGCGCTTCATTCCGCGTACCCACGCCTCAAGATGCTCGTCAGCGAACACACGAACGCCGAGGTCCCGAGGGGCAAACCAGATGATGAGCGAAAGCAGGTAGACCGCATAGCCCACGATCTGGACATAATAGAGCCAAGGGCGTTTGTGGCCGGCAGCGCCCTGTGGTCGATGCACGACTACGGGACCGACTACGAGCCGGTCTGGCCCATACAGAGATCCGGCATCCTGGACGAGTACCGCAACCCCAAGGAGGCCTTCTACATGATCGCGGCCCGATGGAGGCAGGATCCCGTTGTTCACATAGCCTCTGACTGGAACTTCCCGCATTCCGAAGGGCAGGAGGTGGAGGTCAGGGTCTACGCCAACTGCGACACCGTGGAGCTGTCCCTCGGCGGCCACAGCCTAGGTGCCAAGAAGGGCCTCAACCCGACTGTATGGAGGATCCCCTACAGCCATGGCACGATCTCGGCCGTGGGACGAAAAGGCAATGCACAACCCGTCATGGACTCAATGGCCGAGCCCGGAGAGGCCACCAGGATAGAGCTCACCGGCCCGGAAGGAATCGCTGCCGATGGCAAGGACGCCGCGTGCGTCGTGGCAAGGGTCACGGATCGCGATGGAAATGTTGTCCCAAGCTTCCAGCACCCAGTCCTCTTCAAGGCCAGGGGGCCTGTGCACCTCTGTGTGCCCGGCGGGAACTACGCTGCAATGCCCACCGCCGGCATCACAGGCATCGTGCTCAGATCCACAGAACGGCGAGGAAAGGCCTCGGTGATCGCCTCTGCCGAGGGCTTGACACCAGGGCGGCTTTCCTTCTCTTCCCAGTGAACCCGACCTCCGCGCTAGATGCACTGTGGCGTCGTTGCGACCCATGTCGAATAGGACGATTTACGGCAACTTTTTTCTTCCCGCAGAAAGTGCCGAGAAAGGGCAGAGTCATTGATACTTGAGAAAATCAGGTCAGAAGGGCTATCCCACATCTCCTACCTCATCGGGTCCGATCGTGAAGCCGTCGTCATAGACCCGAGGCGGGATTGTGGCGCCTACCTCGACATAGCCGAGGAAGAGGACCTCACGATAAGATACATCCTGGACACCCACCGAAACGAGGACTACGTGACCGGCTCGCCCGAGCTGTCCAGCATGACGGGGGCCGAGATTCACCACGGAGGCGGCCTCCCGTTCGGATTCGGCCGGACCATACGCGATGGTGATGCGCTCGCAGTGGGGGAGCTTGAACTCCGGGCCATCCACACGCCCGGCCACACGCACGAAAGCATGTCATACCTGCTGTTTGAGCAGGAGCACGGCCGGCAACCCTTGATCGCCTTCACCGGCGACTGCCTCTTCGTCGGGGACGTGGGGCGGACCGACCTGCTCGGCAAGGACGAACAGCCGCGCCTGGCCCGAGCTCTCTACGAGTCCATCTTCGACAAGCTCCTGCCCCTCGGGGACGACGTGATGGTGTGTCCGGCGCACAGCATGGGATCGCTTTGCGGGGGTGCCCTGAGCGCAAGGGAGGAGAGCACCATTGGACTGGAACGCAAGCTCAACCCCATGCTTCAAATGGGGATGGAGACATTCGTGGATGCAAAATCGACCGAGTCGTATCCTCGCCCGCCATACTTTGGGATGATGGAGAGGCTGAACCTTGAGGGACCGGCCCTCATGGGACATCTCCCGATCCCAGGGCCCCTGAAGCCGGCGCGCTTCAACGAGCTGCTCGAAAAGGGGGCCGTTGTTGCGGACACCCGCAACTACCAGTACTTCGCAGCCGCACACATCAGAGGATCGGTGAATCTGTGGCTCTCGGGACTGCCCATGCAGGCCGGCTGGTTCCTGCCCTACGACCGGCCCATACTGCTGGTATTCGCCGACCGATCATATGCCGAGGTAGCGGCAAGGTATCTGGCAAGGCTCGGGCTGGACAACGTGGCGGGATACCTCTGTAGCGGCGCGGAGTCCTGCGGACTGGCAGCATGGGTGGATGAGGCAAGGAGCGTCGAACGCAGCGGGCTCCTGACCGTTCATGAGCTGCATGCGGGAACGGACCGCTTCTTTGTCTTGGACGTCAGGTCGCCCGGGGAGTGGCAGGAAGGCCACGTACCCAGGGCGTCGAACGTCTTCCTCGGGGACCTGCCCCACCGCTTGACCGATGTGCCCCGGGGCCGCCCCGTGGCAGTCATCTGCAGCTCGGGGAACCGAGCCAGCCTGGGCGCGAGCCTTCTCAGAGCCAAAGGCGTCGGCGAGGTGTACCCAGTGATGGGAGGGATGAAAGCTTGGCGAGCGGCCGGCTATCCCACGGTCCTATGATCCGTCGGGTTCGATGCACAGCGGCTGGCGGAGCCAGACCAGGGGGGCGCCAATGGTCAGGAAGCTTTCTGATCTGAGCGGACGAAGACGCGCGGAATGCGTCCGCCTGCTGTTGGGTGCTCTTCTCCTGCCCTGTCTAGGCTCTCAGCAAGCATGGGCCAGGCCCTGGTATGAAGGGGAGCTCCGCGGCATATATGGGCCCCAGAACATCTCCAGGCTGGCATCCGAGGGATTCAACCTCGTCTACCGGAACCGATGGTTCAACATGGGCGACTACCTTGCGGATTTCAGGAACACTAGCTTGCAAGCGAAGGAGGAGGGCGTAACGCTGATTGCCGGCCTCTACTATCTCGGGGCGCCCGTGGATTTCAACTACAGCCATGCGGCCACCTGGTTCGGGGGCACCGAGGCCAATGCTCCTTGCCCCTCGGACCCAACCTACTGGAGGAAGGTTGTCGAGGAACCGGCCGTCGCCCTGGCGGGCCTCTCCCTCTCCTACCCGATCGCGGGCCTCGCATTCGATTTTGAGCTCTACCTTGCCGAACAGTTCCGGTATGGGCCCGAGGAGGACTTCCGCTCCTACAGCTACGATGCCCTGAGCCTGAAGTCCTTCGCATCCGAGAAGGGGCTGACCATTCCCGACATCCCACCCAACCAGACCTACCGCTGGCTTGAGGACGCGCTTCTCCTGGATCGCTTCCAGGAGTGGCAGCGCAACGAAGTGGCGAGGATGGCCAAGGAGACCGCCGACGCGGTATACGCCGTGAACCCGGACTTCTCGCTGGGGATATTGGGGTTCGGCGATTGCTGGTTCCACTGGACGATCCTCAAGGCCTGGAACAGCCAAAGGATCCCCATGACGATATGGGACGAGGCATCATACAACCGCCACGACCCCGAGACAACGACGGAACGCCTCAAGGCGATCAGCGAGCACGGGCTGAACGCAAGGTACCTGCCCGGCCTCTACACGACCAGACAATCCCCAGGCCAGATAGTTCGCAACATGTCGGAGGCGCTCTCGTACTGCAACGCCTTCTGGGTCTACCAGCATGACCATGGGCACTACGACCTCGGCACGGAGCTGGAATACCACAGGGCATACAGGCGCTTCATGGCGCTGAAGGGCATCTGGGGATTCATGATCGGGCTCATGGTAGCCATTCTGCTTCTTGCTGGGATCGCACTCGGGGCGGTGGCACTGAGGAAACGAATGAGGCTGGGAAAAGGCGGGGCGGCTCGGGCTCGTGGAACGACGCCACCCTGTTTCGGAGAGCCCAATCTCGACAGCTGCAGGACATGTAGGTACATGCAGACGTTTGGCGAAACCCACCTCTGCTCCAAGTTCGGCGTGGAAGTGAAATCGGCTGGGACCTCAAAGGATGACTCCAAAGCAACAGGAGCATGACCCGCTTGGGCACATGCGCGATCTGCCGGACAAAGGGGCCGACGGTTTCCTCCCACCTCGCGGTGTGCGGGCGCTGCATCAGAAACCATCCCGACGAGGCCCTTCCGATCGCAGAGAAAGCCCATGAACGAGCCCGCCGCATGATGGGGCTCCCTGGGAGCCCTCCAGCCTCATCGGGTGGGAGAGTGTGCTCGAGATGTCCCAACCGCTGCAGGCTCCAGGAGGGCCAAACCGGTTACTGCGGCCTGCTCATCAACAGCCAGGGAAGGATCACCAAGGTGCTCGGCGAAGGCGAGGGCATCGTCAGCTACTACAAAGACCCCCACCCGACCAACTGCGTAGCGTCGTGGTGCTGCGCCGGGGGAACCCCGGCCGGGTACCCGATCTACTCCGTCTCAAGCGGACCCGAGATGGGGCGGGCCAACGCTGCGGTATTCCTGGGGAGCTGCACCTACCACTGCCTGTTCTGCCAGAACCACGATCCCTGGACCGCTATGATCGCCTCGCGTTCGCCTCGGATGTTGGACCGGCAGCTGGCAGGGGAGATACTTGCCGATCCCGACTACACCTGCGTGTGTTGGTTCGGCGGATGCCCGAGCTCCCAGATGGAGTTCGTGCTCTCCGTCTCCAGATGCATTGCCGAACACAGGGGCGACAGGATACTCAGGATATGCCTTGAGACCAACGGGAACATCGAGCCTCGATACCTGGCCCCGATCTCGAAGCTCAGCCTTGACTCGCGCGGGGGGCTGAAGTTTGACCTCAAGTTCCACTCCCCCCATCTGCAGAGGGCGCTTTGTGGCGCCGGCAACGAACAGGCGCTGAAGAACTTCCGCTCATTGAAGGCGATGAACCAAGACAGAAGGGAGCCCCCGTTCCTGAGGGCCTCGACCCTCATCATTCCCGGGTATGTCGATGCCGAGGAGGTGAAGGGCCTTGCCGAGCTGGTGGCCGAGGTTGACCCCGCCATCCCGTACTCGCTCCTTGCCTTCCATCCATGCTACCTCATGTCCGACCTTCCCAGGTGCACCTCAAGGCTAATGGAGGAGTGCCGGCGAGCCGCGCTGTCAGCCGGGCTTCAGCGCGTCCGGATAGGCAATCCATTCCTGATAGCTTGAGGCCGGGCTTTTTGCCAGCCAATCCCGCGGCCGAGTTGTACACCAGCATGTCGAGGCACAGAAAGAGCCATAAGCGCGCACGCCTAACAAACCTCCATGAAGTTGCTTGTCGACAAAGCCGTTGAGCTGGGGGCGGCGGATGCGGTGCCCATCAGCCCTAGCAAGGTCGTGGTCGCCAACTGGGTCAGGCTGAAATGCCAGTTCGGTTGCGGAGGCTGGGGGCGTTGCCTCACCTGCCCGCCGTACTCTCTCACCCCCGAACAGACATCGAGGATCCTGTCGGAGTACAAGAGAGCGCTTCTGGTACACTCCAAGGGAACGCATCCAGGCCTGAGGAAGCTGATGTCCGAGCTTGAGCGATTCGCATTCCTCAAGGGATACTACAAGGCCTTCGCCTTCTCCTCCGGCCCCTGCAACCTGTGCGACGAGTGCAACCTCAAAGGACCCTGCCGACACCCCAGGGAGGCCAGGCCGTCCATGGAGGCCTGTGGCATGGATGTCTTCGGCACGGCTGCCGCGGCTGGCCTGCCCATCCACGTGGCGAAGGACAGACAGGACGAGACGAACTACTACGGGTTGCTCCTGGTGGAGTGAGCCGGGGCACGGACCACGGTCGCAACCGCACCAGCGCCAGGAAGATCCGGAGCGCGATGGACGACGCGGCCTAGTCGCCCATCACCCAATCGGGCTCAAGGACGATGTGGTCAATCGTGTTCCTGTTGTTGGTGTGGGTCAGGTGGAGCAGGCCGTTCCGATCCTGTATGATCGCCGGGTAGTCGAAGCTCCCCTGTCCACTGACGATATCCCGCCTGTAGGGCCAGGTCTCCCCTTCGTCCTCGCTCAGGGCAAGGGTGAGGGGGTTCCTAGCGTGGGGTGAGTTGTTGAAGGCCAAGACCACACGACCATCACCTAGCTTGACCATGTCGATTGCGGCGCCCGGGTTGGGCAGCTCCGTGTTTTCCGCCTCCTCCCAGATACGCCCGTTGTCGTAGGACACTGACCTCGCTATGCTCTTGAACAGGTCCGGCCGAAGGAGGGCCAGGATCGAATCGTCCTTGCGCTGGATGAGGGTTGGATGTTCGTTGGGCACACCGGGCACCGGCCCGGTCCATATCCACCTTCGCCCGCAGTCGGATGATATCATGAAGTAGGAATGTCCGCTCTTGTGCTCAAACCCCATGATGATCTCCCCGTTGCGCAGGAGGATCGGCTTGCACCTTGCCACCATGCCGAGCTCCTTCCTCAGCATCCTCGTTTGCGACCAGGTCCTGCCCTCGTCCTGGCTCGTCCTGCTTCTGACATCGCACGTCGCCCAGCGCACCCCCGGGCCGGGGGGCCCGTCGAGCCTGCCGTGCATCACCGCGAAGACGACCCAGAGCTTGTCATCTGGCGTCAGGAAGAGGACGCAGTTGCCCTCAGGCTTGCCCGGGGTGTCGGAGACGATCTGGGGAGGCTCCCACGAGTCCGAGGCCTTGGGTTTCCTGGAAGCGACCACGGCAACGTCGGGCCGGGCCTCCGCGGAGCCCGCGTACCACGCTGCTAGGAGATCGCCGCTTGGCAGCTCCACGATCGTCGAGCAGTGGCACTTCGGGAAACGCTCGGTGGGCCGGTTGATGGACTCTTTGAACAGTATCTCCGCCACGGTTTCGCTGGCCGGATCGCACACAAAAATCTATTCGAGGGTCGGGTCGACTCCTACGCTGGCCAGCAACCACTTGTGCAGGAATACATGTCGGCAACTCCGCAGCCACCGCCGGCACGGCCGATGAGCTCTTCCATCACGGACTCAACTGTCTGTATGCGTTGACATTGCCCAGCCAGTATGCCTACCTGACCTTTCGTATTGACAGGACAGGCGACTTCATCAACCCGTAGGGTACCTTGACGTAGTCGTCCGTCCACTTGTCGCTGGAGGTCTCGAACTGCCCCGGCCCGGTCCACGGAGGGTAGACGTCCGTCAGATGCAGTGGGCCGAGGAGGTTGCGCCTGCTGCTCACAATATCGATCTCAACCCTGTTCCTGCCCGGCACCAGACAGCCCGTCACCTCTACCTCCCACGGAGGCCAGGCAACGACCCCGGCATTCTTCCCGTTGACCCTCACCTTCGAGAGCACCCCTTGCCAGGCCGCAAGCTCAAGAAACGCCCTCTCTCCCTTGGCGACGGCCATCTCCACCTCAGCCGCATACGTCATGGTGCCGCTGTAGCACGGAAAGCCCTGTTCCGTCCAATCGCCCAGCTTCAGGTAGACGGGCAGGGGGCCCATCACAGGACGCCTCCCCTCCCATCTTGCGCCAAACTCGCCCGTGATGTAGAGGCTTTCTAGCCCGTGGTCGGGTCCGTAGCTTGTCTGCAGGACTACCTCGTTCTCGCCATGCCTCAAGCAACTCGGCGGAACCCTGATCCGTTTGAAGGAGTTGTCGATCCACCACCCTTCGTCCTGATCGGCCGCAAGGTCCTTCCCGTTCAACTGTATCCTGTACCCCTCGGGATTCTCCATGACCAGATGGCACGGCCCCGCGGGAATGCATTCCACGTTGAAGAGGAACCTCACGGACAGATCGACTCCCTTCTCGTCCCGCCTTGGCTCGCGAGCCCACGGCTGGATCATCCTCCCGCCCCTGTGTGGAAG
>Ga0172366_10000864_pt1 | contig 23010 bp, 18 predicted proteins | sample LakKivSesite69cm_FD_114533 | JGI IMG/M metagenome (GOLD analysis project Ga0172366, IMG submission 114533) | Sediment microbial communities from Lake Kivu, Rwanda - Sediment site 69cm | ecosystem: Environmental > Aquatic > Freshwater > Lake > Sediment | place: Rwanda: Western Province, Lake...
ACCCTTAATGATATGAACAAAAATAAAATCATAAACCAGATAGATGCATTGAATCAGAGAATCATTCTTAATGAAAAACAGGCAGACCAATATGCCAGTCTGTACGATGCATATTCCAGGGAACTTTCACTGGGAGAGATTTCGGTCATGGATTTTAAAAATCTTCTGAAGGATATCGCGGCAGTCAAACAGGAAATTATCCTGCAAAAACTCGAAAAGCAAATCCTTATAAATTCGTATAACTACCTGAACTACTAATAGAAAAACAATGAAAAAGTTATTCATACTGATCCTATTGTTTTGCGTTTCAGGATCGTACTTTTCCTGTAAAAACAGGGTTCCTTCCGGGGAGGAACCCATGCCGGTGGTATCGGTGAAAGCGTCGCCATTAATGAAGGGCGATATTGAAAATATTATAAGTTTCAATGGTTCAACAGTTTACTGAAAAAAAACCTTATTTCTTCTCCCATTTCAGGATATATCACAAAGGTTAATGTTAAATTCGGGGATGAAGTACATACTGACCAGTTCCTTTTTGAGATACAAACAAAGGAAAGGAAGGCGCTTTTACCCGGGCTGGACTCTTCAGGAAATTTTGGAATTGTATCTGTTTTATCTGCATCAGAAGGATTCATTAATGATCTGGCCTTCAGTGAACCGGGGGGATACTTGGCGGAAGGTGAAACACTTTGCAGCATTACTGACAATAAAGATCTGATGGTGAGGGTCAATATGCCCTTTGAGTATAATGTTCTTCTGACCAGGGGTAGGAAATGCACCATCCTGTTGACCGACAACACTGTTATCGAAGGTTCAGTAGCAAGAATATTTCCTGTTGTAGATGATGTAAATCAGACGCAGGCAGTACTTATAAAACCGGAAACAGGCAGACCGCTTCCAGGGAACCTGAATCTTATAATAAAGTTCCTGAATGAAAAACATCAACAGACTTTTATTGTTTCAAGATCTTCGCTCATGACAAATGAAACACAGACAGAATTCTGGATTATGAGAATTTCGGCTGGAGATATGGCTGTTAAGATACCTGTTTCAAAGGGTATTGAAAACGACAGCATTGTCGAAATTATCTCCCCTCTTTTGAATGTAAATGATTTGATCATCGATGATGGAGCATATGGACTGCCTGACAGTACCGTTGTTGAAGTTGTAAAATAAAATGGAAAAAATATTTGTCAGATTTAAAACACCGCTTTCAGTTCTTCTGTTTCTGATCCTGGCAGGAGGTGTGTTTTCCTATAAAAATTTAAAGACGTCCCTCTTCCCGAATGTTACTTTTCCGAAGATCAAAATTATTGCTGATAACGGAGAGCAGCCCGTTGATAAAATGATGGTTGAAATAACAAAACCTCTTGAAGAAGCCATAAAGAAGGTTGAACATATAAGCCTTGTGAGGAGTGCAACTTCAATGGGCAGCTGCGAGATCTCAGCGTATATGGAGTGGGGCTCAGATATAGATCTTGACAAGCAACAGGTTGAATCACAGATTGCCAGGATAAGAAGCATGCTTCCTCCCGATATTGAGATAACGGTGGAGAAAATGAATCCTTCGATATTACCTGTTATGGGATATTCTTTGGTTTCAGATACAAAAAACCAGATTGAACTGAAGCTTATTGCTGAATATACTGTAAAACCATATTTGTCGCGCATCCCGGGCGTGGCCTCCGTTCAGGTTATAGGGGGAAAAGTGAAAGAATACTGGATTATTCCGAATGAGGACAAATTAAGGTTTCTGAAAATAAGTCCTGGTCAGCTCCTGGATATACTGAAGCAGACCGCTTTCATTAAATCAAATGGATATACAATCGATTATAACAGGCTTTATTTTACAGTGACTGACGCCACTTTGAAGAATAAGCAACAGCTGGAAGACCTGGTTGTTTTTAACAACAATGTACGGAATATTCAGCTCAGTGATATCGCTGAAGTAGAGATACATGAACGGAATGATTATATAAAAATCAAAGCTGATGGCAGGGATGTCCCATTAATTGCCGTTCTAAAGCAGCCTGAAAGCAACCTTATTGAAGTCGCCGATCAGGTCTCCGTCAGGGTAAGGGAACTGGAAAAGATTTTACCCGGCGATGTCAGCTTAAAACCTTATTATAACCAGGCTGAGTTTGTGCATGACAGCATAAAAAGTATAATAGATGTTCTGTGGATAGGATTGCTTCTTGCGATAATGGTTGTGGTGATTTTTCTTCGTTCACTGAAAGCCAGCGGTGTAATTCTAATTACGATTCCCCTGACCCTGGCTCTTACTTTTATATCTCTGGGTTTATTAGGCTATGATTTCAATATTATGACAATTGGTGCCATAGCAGCATCCATAGGACTTATAATAGATGATGCAATTATCGTTATCGAACAGATACACAGGACACATGAAGAGTTTCCGGACAAAAAACCGGGAGAGTTGGTTGTTAAAGCATTAAGATTTTTATTTCCGGCAATGGTCAGTTCCTCGCTGGCAACAATTGTCATACTGATACCTTTTGAACTGATGACAGGCATTGCAGGAGCTTATTTTAAAATACTGACAATGACCATGATAATCACCCTCCTGTGCTCATTCTCAGTCACCTGGATAGGATTGCCTGTCATTTACCTTCTGTTTTCAAGAGACAAGCCCCTGACAAAATTCATAGCCGGACATACGGTAAGAAGCCATGGATGGATTGAATTTTTTATATCAAGACCATATATCAGCTGGGCATTTGCAGTTCTTCTTATTGCCTGTATCGCTTTCATAATGCCCAAGCTTCCTACAGGGTTTCTTCCCGATATGGATGAGGGATCTATAGTGCTTGATTATACTACCCCTCCCGGCACATCCCTTGAAGAAACTGACAGAATACTTAATGAAGTTGATAAGATTATTGAGACCATACCTGAGGTAAAAACATATTCACGCAGAACAGGAACCGAAATGGGATTTTTTATCACAGAACCATACAGTGGTGACTATCTTATTGAACTATATAAGGACAGAAAACGATCTACAGTGGATGTGGCCGATGATATACGGAAAAAGGTTGAAAGCGCCGTACCGGCACTTACTACTGATTTCGGCCAGGTAATTACCGACATGCTCGGCGACCTGATGCATAGTGTTCAGCCAATCGAGATAAAAATTTTCGGGGATAGTCACGATAAGTTGGAAAAACTGGCAAAACAGGTGGAAGACAGTGTCAATACAGTGGGAGGGACTGCAGATGTTTTTAACGGGATCATTGTAACGGGTCCCGTGATGAAAATACTCCCCAGAGAAGGTGTTCTCAAACAATATGGTCTTTCTGCATCAGACCTGCAAACACAGGTAGAAGCAATGATTGGTGGTATTATTGTCGGTTCTGTTCCGGAAAAAGAACAATTTACGGATATCAGGTTTATTTATCCGATGAATAATAAGACCCCTGTCGAAAAAATGAAAGACATGATGATAAACACCTCTTCGGGAGACAACCTGCCTCTAAAGAAATTTGCAGATTTTTCGATACAAAGCGGCGTTTCGGAAATACAGAGGGAGAACCTTCAGACAATGGGAGCAGTCACTGCAAGGCTTGATAACAGGGATCTTGGAGGCGCCATGAAGGATATACAAAGGAAACTTTCGGGAATCAGGTTTCCTCCTTCTTACCAGATCGTTTACGGAGGTGCATTTGCTGAACAGCGTCAGTCATTCTCCGAATTGCTTAAGATACTTATCATGAGCAGTCTGCTCGTATTTTTTATAGTTCTTTTCATGTTCAGCAGCCTTAAACTTTCGGCAGTAGTCATTTTTATCAGTTTACTCGGCATTTCCGGCGGCGTAGCGGCCCTGATTATCACAGGCACCCCTCTGAATGTGGGTAGTTATACCGGCTTAATAATGATAGTTGGCATAATCGGGGAAAACTCCATATTTACTATACAGCAATTTATGGCGGAGTTAAAGAATTCAGATGTCAAAGGAGCGCTGATCTATGCAATTTCTGCCCGTTTGAGACCCAATCTTATGACAGCGACCGGTGCAATAGTGGCGATGACACCACTGGCACTCGGATTAGGAACAGGGGCACAAATGCACCAACCTCTTGCAATAGCTGTGATTGGCGGATTTATCATAGCTTTGCCTCTGCTGCTGATAGTATTGCCCGGGATGCTAAAGCTGGCTTTCAGGAATAAATAATCAGGATAATTACCATCATACCTGGTAATTGCTTTAAAACCGGTTTATAACTTTGCCTTGATAATTTGTTCAATCTTACAGGAAAACCGTACTATCATTTCCCCTCTCCGCACAGTATATACTGTAATTCAATGCCATTACCGGGTTTAAGGTTTCCTGAATACTTTTTATCCACCGGATTATTCCAGTGTTCAAATACGCCCAGGCTTCCTATCAGCGGTGTTCCGTCCCGCTCAGGATCGTATATTGTTCCTGAGGGAGAACCGCCTATTAATGCTGCTTCTTCCAGGTACTTATCACAGTATTGTAAATCAGGTGCATCAGGCCATTCAGCCAGGATAAAGTCGGTACCAACCGCATCAATGGCGACTATATCCTGGGAGACAAAAATGCTCGACGGCCATTCTTGATTAAACGGTTGCAGATTCCATTTAAAGGATGGTTTCCCGTTTACATACTTATTCGAATAAATGGCATCAATAATGAATAACATTGTTTTCTGCCCCAGGTCTTTGTGACCCATAAAATCTGCAAAAGTCATATAGCGGGAACTTCCGTCCCGGTTTTGATCGAAGTTATTATGTGCGTTTTTTCTCCAGTCTGAATCAATACTTGTAACACCATAAAAGTTTTTTGCACACAATGTCACTCCCTGGCCGACATGTCCCTTCAAAAGTGCCATGTTAATCAGATAGTCGGCTTCCACGGCACAGGTTGCCAGTCCCCGGGTCAACCTGCCATTATCAACCGAATATGGAATAGCGTCCGGCACATAATCTGCCTTGATACGGCCATTGCCGCCAGCATTGTCGACGAACTTCACATCCGGATAAATTGAATGACACTTGTCATACAGATTATCCGTAATATACCTGCTGGCATCAAACACTGTTATCTTTTCCTGGGGAACACCTGCATGCCCGATCAGGCTCTTCAGCAAGGATAAAACCAGTTGTGGAGTTGCATTGATTTCTTCTGAATTGGTCTGGCTGTAAGTATTGTTCTGGTTAATCTTGACAGCAATTTTTTCTCCTTCCTGATATCCTCTGTGCAAATTTCTTTTGGATTGATTGGAATATAAAAACAAAGAGTTCCATGCTTCATCAGATTTGTCTTTACCACTTATTCCCAGAAGGGCTTTTTCCAGAAGCACATCTGTTTTATTCTGATCAATATATTTATCTTCCCACCAGTATCCGGTATTACCATCCCAGGTTGCCGTTCCGGGATTATGTGTCCAAACCACTCTTCCCGGGAAAATCCCTTTCCCCGATCCGATTGGTTTGTTAGCTTCGAACCATGGGTTAATATCTGCCCTTGCCGGTTTGGTATCTGAAGTAAGGACAACCATTGAAAAAAATACACCCAGTATCATAAAAACCGAAAATGCGATATATCCTGACTTTAACAAATATTGCTTTGCTTTCCTGAAAGCCATCCATGATGCAGTAACTGAAAACAACCATGCTAACAAACCTGACATAACAGGCATTGTTATCCGCATACAGGGGTATGCAGCACGGCTGGGTTTAGGTATAACCCTGATAATAAACCATATCGTTGAAAGCACTGATAAAATCAGAAAAATCATTTTCGCCGGTATTCTCAGGTTAGAAAAATAATTGACTATCCTTTTGATCCAGTCTGGTAATTGCCTGAGCCTGTTTTCGTTTATTATTCTTTTATATTTATTTTCCATATAACATTTTTTAATTATCCCTGTAAAACCATTGTAATAGTCCCGAGTGACGGTAGGGTATAAATCACTACTTGCCCTTCAATCCAAAGCTGAAACATCATTTCATGATTATCCAGGTTATGTATAACTACAGCAATGGCACCATTAGTATTAATGAATGCTGTTGCTATCAGGTTATCATCATTTGATGTGCATGGGATTCTCCTGGCACCAGGTTTAATGAACCGTGAAAAATGTCCGAATACATAGTGGGGCGGGTTATAGGTTACCTGTCCTGTATTCAGATCGGCATTTACAATATTCGAACCATGCAATCCCCCTACGTGTCTCGGACCGTTATCCTGGTCGAGGATCAGGTTCCAGAAAACCCACCCGTTGGCCCAGTTGTTGAGGTCCAGTATCATATTCCTGGCAAGGTTGTTGGCTGAGCGCCATGACCCGCCCATGCCGGCTTCGGTATACAATATTTTTTTATCCGGGTAAGCATCATGAACTATCCGCACATTATCAAAATGCTCGCCTGTATACCAGTGAAAGGCAGTCCCCCAGATGTACTTTGAAGCTTTGAGATCTTCGTAAGCTGCTTCAGCCCGTTGATACATAATTCCCCGGTTGTGGTCCCAGATCATAAGTTTAATGTTGGAAAGTCCGTTTTTTTGTAAAGCGGGACCCAGATAATCCCTTACAAAATCTTTTTCTTCTGTTGCGGTAAAAATACAGGATTCCCAAACCTGTGTGGCCATAGCTTCATTCTGCACCGTTAGCCCCCAGATGGGAATTCCAGCTTTTTTATATTCCCCGAGATATTTTATAAAATAATCAGCCCAGGTTTGCCTGTATTCAGGTATAAGTTTTCCACCATGTTTCATCTCATTGTTGGTTTTCATCCACGCGGGAGGACTCCATGGTGAAGCAAAAAGACGAAGGTTGCCCCCTGATGCTTCAATGGCAGCTTTAATCATCGGAACACGATATTGCATATCATGTTCAATGGAAAAATATTTCAGTTCCTTATCCCCTGCGACAGTGTCATAAGTGTACATCTCATCAGAATAATCGCAGCTGTGGATGGTTGTACGGCAAAGATTATAACCATTCCCTTCCACCGGATCAAAACATTCCTTGAGAAATTGTGCCCTGACATTTTCAGGCAGTTTTCCGAATGTAATTGCAGCAGCATCAGTGAACGCACCCCCGAAACCTTCGATGGTCTGAAAGGTCACATCATCATCAATCATTATTGTCGGAAAAAATTCGTCTGGTTGTTCGAGCGGTTCAAAAGCCCGGAAACCGGCATCATGCAATAATTGATTCGTCGATTCGGCTGTAATATAAATCCTCGCTTCCTTAAAATCTTTTTGCTGGCAATAGGTTTGCTTCGTCGGTATAAACAATAATATCAATACTAAAATTGCTTCTATGCAATTTTCTTTGAATGAATCAATAGGTTTATTCATCATTTTAATTTTTATTGTTTTAACGAAATTAACTATAAAAAATAATTTTCCATCCGGTTCTTATCATCACCGAAAATAAATTATTGATAATCTGTTCTTTAGGATCGTATTGCGAATCGCAATTATTAATCGTATAATAGTGCCCTGTTTCTTTTCTCATTAACTTTGAAGAAATACTTATCCTGGCCTGTATGAATCCTAAGGTAAAAGTCGCACGCCTGTCAATAGTTTCAAACACTTTTTTAATAATCATGAAACTGGTGATTGGTATTATCAGTGGATCAGTTAGTATTATTTCCGAGGCCATACACTCCTCCATGGACCTTGTAGCAGCCCTGATAGCTTTTTTCTCGGTTAGAATGTCGGATAATCCGCCGGATACAAAACATCCTTATGGCCACGGAAAAATCGAAAATATTTCAGGAGTAATTGAAGCATTACTGATATTCATTGCAGCTGCGTGGATTATGATCGAAGCTATCAGGAAATTAACGGGTACGTCATTTGAGCTTGAAATGATATGGGTTGGTGCAGTTGTGATGTTTGTTTCTGCCGTCGTAAATACATTTGTGTCCCGTAAACTTTACCGGACAGCCCGTGAAACCGGGTCAATAGCTCTTGAGGCAGATGCACTGCATCTCAAAACTGATGTTTATACATCTCTCGGAGTTGCAGTTGGGCTGGGACTTATTTCGATAACAGGCATTAAATGGCTGGATCCTGTGGTGGCAATTATGGTTGCGCTTTTAATCATTTATGAATCTTATTCTCTCCTGAAAAAAGCGTTCTCGCCCCTCCTTGATACAGCCTGGAGTGATGATGAAATTAAAGCCCTGGAAGAAAAACTGGCCCAGATGAATGTAAATTACCATGATCTGAGGACCCGGATCGCAGGCAATTACAGATTTATTGATATGCATGTGATAATACCTGAAAATGAATCTGTCGGAAATGCCCACCATTATTGTGACATGATTGAGGAAGAATTATCAAGAACCTTTGAAAAACTCTCAGTGACCACCCATGTTGAACCCGGTCGGGTCTGAAATATTCCATCGCATTAATAAAAGTTTATCATGTCCTTTCCTGCTTCAGATAAAGCCGATAATAAACCAAAGGCAAGGAATGTCCCACGACGGTACGTGATGTTCCTGCTTGTTACCTTATTCCTCGTATCAATAGTGCTCATACTGGATCACTTTAAAATAATCAGTACCGGTAAGAATATTCTGACTGTCTGCAGATGGTTTGCCATCGTTGTTCTGATCGGTTATGCAATTTATAAAAGATCCCTGACTACATGGATAGTGATCAGCATGATCGTGGGTGCTGAATTCGGATACGACTTCCCGGAAGTGGCTGTTAAAATGCAAGTGGTCAGTATGATATTTTTACGTCTGATCAAAACAGTTATTGCTCCTCTCCTTTTTGCAACCCTGGTCGTCGGCATAGCAGGCCATTCGAACCTCCGCCAGGTAGGACGTATGGGATGGAAATCGTTAGTTTATTTCGAGATTATTTCCACTCTTGCTCTTTTTATAGGATTGCTTGCTATCAATATCACCAGGGCCGGAATAGGAGTAATGGTGCCCGGGGAGGTAAACCAGGCTGAGGTCCCCCCTGTATCCCATCAAGCCGGTACAGATATAATCCTTCACATCTTTCCTGAAAATATTGCAAAATCCATATACGAAGGCCAGGTTTTACAGATCGTTGTATTCAGTATTTTTTTCGGGATCGCTGTGGCTTTGATCAGGGATAAATACAGGAGTCCGATGCTCAGGTTCACAGAAGCACTGGCAGAAACAATGTTCAAATTCACCCAGTTAATTATGTACTTTGCCCCGTTTGCCGTGTTTGCAGCAATTGCTTACAGCATAGGACATATGGGTCTTGATATACTTATGAACCTGTTTAAATTACTGGCCACCCTTTATGCCGCATTAATTGTTTTTCTCTGTTTTGTATTGCTTCCCGTGTTATTGATCTTTAGGATACCGGTACTGGGATTTATAAAAGCAATCATTGATCCCGTGGTCCTGGCATTTTCCACCACCAGCTCAGAATCAGCATTGCCGATTGCCATGGAACGGATGGAGGAATTCGGAGTACCCCGGAAAATAGTTGCATTTGTAATGCCAACCGGTTATAGTTTTAACCTGGATGGGTCAACTCTTTACCTTTCTCTTGCCACTGTTTTTGTTGCACAGATAGCCGGTATACCGTTATCATTTGACAAGCAGCTGCTCATTGTGTTTACGCTAATGCTGACCAGCAAGGGAGTGGCCGGCATACCAAGGGCCTCCATGGTAATCCTGCTTGGCACGGTTGCAAATTTCGGTCTTCCTGCCTGGCCGGTCTATATTATCCTGGGTATTGATGAACTGATGGATATGGCCCGGACATCAGTGAATGTACTTGGTAATTGTCTTGCCACTGCGGTTATTGCCCGGTGGGAAGGGGAATTTAATCCAACCCGTGAACCCTTACAAAATAAGAATTCTCGTGCCTGAATTCTTACTTCCTTCTTTAACCTGGTTGAGGTCGGTAGCGGAGTCGAACCGCTCTAACTGGTTTTGCAGACCAGTGCCTGACCCCTCGGCCAACCGACCATTATTTATCGCCGGTAAAGTCTACCCCTTCCTTTGACGCGCCGGATTACACTCTTCATGTGACCTGCACGGCCGGGTATCGTTTAAACCGGACAACAAAGATAATAAATTTCAGTTTTTTTCATCCCTGTTCAGCCGGTCCTTCGTACACCATCAGTCATCATCTGCAAAACATCCGAACCGGTTACCGCAGGATGAGCATATTTGTATCGTCTCTGCTGCCACATTATCTCGATAAGGTAACACTTACCTTTTCTATTCTTCCCCCGCCAACCGGCGGATTGATCTTCGACACCTTTACGGTCACTTTTTTCAGACCTTCAAAATGAGCATATATACTGTCCAGTATGCGGCCGGCAATATTTTCCAGAAGCTTTGACTTTTTCTCCATCTCCTCTTTTACAATCCGGTATGCAACCTGGTAATTGATGGCATCTTTCAGGTTATCAGATGCTGCAGGAACCGACAGATCTGCTTCAATGACAAGGTCGACCAGGAACTTGCTGCCAACGATCTGTTCCTCACGGAAATGCCCGTGAAAGGAATAAAACTCCATATTCTCTATCTGTATGATACCCATATCACAAAAGTAAAAAGATAAAAGACAAAAGTAGAAAGATAAAAGGGAAGAATGAAGACGAAAGACGGAAGTCAGAAGTCGGAAGTCGGAACAAGTTCCGAGTTTCAAGTTCCATGAAGGAGGAAGAAGTTCCAGTCTCTCAGGTCAATTTTAAAAACCTTTTTCATAATTTTATGGGTTTGTTTATTGGCAGAACAATGTCATAGGCCGGCAAATTATAAATAAACCAGATTAATTTTTAAGATGAACCACGAGAGAAGCGAACCGGTAAAAGAAGATAAATCAATACATTTCATTGAAAACATCATTGAGGAAGATCTTAAACATGGTAAGAACGATGGTCGTGTGCATACGCGCTTCCCGCCGGAGCCAAATGGTTACCTGCATATCGGGCACGCCAAATCCATATGCATGAATTTCGGTCTTGCAAAAAAGTATCATGGCAGGTGTAACCTGCGTTTTGACGATACAAACCCGGTCAAAGAGGATATCGAGTATGTCGAATCCATAATCGAAGACATCAGGTGGCTGGGATTTGACTGGGAGGACAGGCTCTATTATGCTTCAGATTATTTCGACAGGCTTTACGATTTTGCCGTTAAGCTTATCAGGGAAGGGAAAGCATATGTGGATGACCAATCGGTGGATGCCATCAGTGAGCAGAGAGGAACACCTACCAGGCCGGGGATAGAAAGTCCCTGTCGTAACAGGACAGTTGAGGAAAACCTTAATCTGTTCAGACGCATGAAGGAAGGAGCTTTTGCCGAAGGCACTCATGTGCTGCGTGCCAGGATTGACATGGCCTCACCCAACATGCACATGCGTGACCCGGTGCTGTACCGCATCAAACATGCTTCCCATCACCGTACCGGTGACAAGTGGTGTATCTATCCTATGTATGACTTTGCCCATGGCCAGTGTGATTATTTTGAAGGCATCACCCACTCAATATGTACGCTTGAGTTCGAGGTACACCGGCCCCTTTATGACTGGTTCATCGACCACCTGTCAACAGGTGATTACCGGCCGAGGCAAATCGAGTTTGCAAGGCTGAACCTGTCTTACACCATCATTAGCAAACGTAAATTGTTACAGCTGGTGCAGGAAGGGCTTGTCAGCGGATGGGATGATCCCCGTATGCCGACCATCTCAGGGCTGAGGAGGCGCGGATATACACCTGAAGCCATCAGGAACTTTTCCGACCGTGTGGGTGTTACTAAATTTGACAGCATTATTGACCTTAGCCTGCTGGAATTTTGTCTCCGGGAAGATCTTAATATAAAGGCCACACGCGTCATGGCTGTCCTCAGGCCACTGAAGATCACCCTGACCAACTACCCGGAAGAAAAAGTGGAGTGGATGGAAACAATCAATAATCCTGAGGATGAGAGCCAGGGAACCAGGAAGATACCATTTTGCAGGGATCTGTTTATCGAACAGGAAGATTTCCTGGAGAACCCTCCGAAGAATTTTTTCCGTCTTTCACCCGGACAGGAGGTCAGGCTTAAATCGGCTTATATTATCAGGTGCGAGGATGTGACCAGGGACCCCTCGGGAAAAATTACCGGCCTGTTGTGCACTTATGATCCTGAGACAAGGAGCGGCGGTCCAAAGAGCAACCGCAAGGTGAAAGCAACCCTTCACTGGGTATCTGCAAGACATGCCCTTAAGACAGAGGTAAGATTGTACGACCGGTTGTTCGTAAAGGAAGATCCTGATGTGGCAGAAGAAGGAAAAGATTTTGTATCCAATCTTAACCCCAATTCCCTGGAAAAGATCACAGGTTTTGTTGAACCTACCCTTAAGGATGCCAAAACCGGCAATAAATACCAGTTTCAGCGTCTTGGTTATTTTTGCGTTGACCGGGATTCGACGACCAATAAACTTGTCTTTAACAGGACCGTGAGCCTGAAGGACACCTGGGCAAAGCTCCAGGCTAAACCTTAATATGTCGTAATTGTCAGGGCATACTCCCCTTCGGCTTCAGTCGCTTTCACCTGGTATTTCCAGATTCCATAATATTCAGTATTGCCCTCATCAATAGTAAAGGCTGTTGACCATCTCATATCTGCTGAATCATCAATAGACAGATCATTATAAATCTTTCCCGAGGGCAGGAATAACGTAACCTTTATGACCCCATATTCTACATTCCCCTGAATTTCTATTTTCATGCGCTTCACCCCGCTTTCGACACTGAATTGTCCTGAAGTCTCCTTAGTGTCCCCGTCAAATTCCTTATGCAGGGATAGCTTGGAGCTTTTTTCCTGGTTTATGCGTATAACCGGATTTACATTAACATCAATATAACGGGGTTCTCTTGCCACCCTTTCCTTTGGAGCAGGCTCCTCCTCTGTCTCGGTTTTTTCCTGTGCGAAAATGCCGGTGGGAAAAAGACCAAACAGCCCCAGAAGTAAAACTAAGCTTATGAACCTTGGTGATTTCATATTAAATGATTTATATTAAACATGTTTCACAATTGTTGGATGAATCAATCCTGACGTACAGTCAAATATAAAAGTAATATGCGCCCGGTTTGGTTAATGTTGTGTTAATGGTTGGTTAATGTATTACTTTCGTCCGGGGAACGATTAATTTTGATAAGGATTAAACCTTCATGAAGCCACAGATTACCATATTGTTATCCCTGATCGCGCTCAGCATCCTCCTCCTCGTCCAGGGTTATTCGATCTCACAGACTTTTAAAACAAAGAAAGAACAGTTCGATTTGAAATATACTATCCTGGTGAAACAGGCTTTGCTTGAACAGGAAAACAGCAGCAGTTACAACTATCTCGATTCAGTGTTACAGATAATAGACAAGATGGCGTTCGGGTGTATTTTCAGGATGAATGAGCTGGAGTTTTCAGAAGATTCCCTGCGTTTCAGGAAAGAAACAATCGCTGTCACCGACAGCCTGCTGAACAAACGGGCAACCAATGACCGGTATATCTCAGATTATTTGGCCAGAGCAGGTGCTTCCACAAGGCTGTCTTCAGGTATATTTATCAGGCAATTCTCCCTGCTTGATTTTGACCTGGAATATCCTATATTAGGTGATACTGAGGACCTTCCACCTAAGGAATTCAAGAACGCATTACTGGCAAACTCTTATACTGCCGAGGGCAATCATTACAGGATCAGTTATGACTATTATGTGGACCTGCCCGACAGAAACAGGATCATCACACATGAAATGAGTCTGACCCTCATCATTGCATTTATTACCATTCTGGTCGTGTTCCTGATCTTTTACCTGACCACCAGGAATATGCTCATACAGAAAAAGCTCTCTGACGTGAAGTCTGATTTCATCAACAACATGACCCATGAGCTGAAGACTCCCCTGTCGACAATTGCCGTGGCAACGACTGCCCTCAGTGATACCAGGCTGATGGAAAACCAGGCAAAGGTCTCTGAGATATCCACCCTGATCAGAAAACAGAATAAGCATCTCACCCAGCTTATCGACCGTATTCTGGATATCAGTATCTGGGAAAAAGACCAGGTTAAGCTTGTTAAAAAGAAAGTGCATATCTGGGAGTTCATGAATGAAAAACTTGAAAATTTCAGGCTTGAGCATAAGGATGACCAGGTTATCATTACCGACGAATATGCCCTTGACAGGGATTTTATAGCTATTGATGATATCCACATGACTACGGTAATCAACAACCTGCTTTCGAATGCGGTCAGGTATTGTGACAGGCAACCTGTCATACATGTAAAGACCGTTCTCCATGAAGATCTGTTCATTGAGATACGCGATAACGGGATCGGCATCAGGAAGGATGATCAGAAGCACGTATTTGAAAAGTTTTACCGGGTGGGAGAAGGGGATTTTAAAACGGTCAAAGGTCTGGGCCTCGGACTTTACTATGTCCGGCAGATCGTTGATGCCCATGGGGGGCAGGTCACCCTGAGCAGCATCCCCGGAAAAGGAAGTACATTTACCATCAGAATACCCCTGAACAATGACGATACTGCTGGCTGAAGATGATATTGACCTGAGAAGCATCCTCTCACAGTACCTTGAACTGCAAGGTTTCACAGTTGTGCAGGCTGAGGACGGGCAGGCAGGCCTTGACCTGTTCATGGAGCAGCATGTTGACCTGTGCCTGCTCGATATAGTGATGCCTGCTATGGACGGGTTCACACTGGCACAAAAGATCAGGAAGATTGACCAGGAGATGCCGATCATCTTCCTTACAGCCAGGAACCAGAAACAGGACAAGCTGAAAGGACTGAATCTGGGCGCCGATGATTATATCACCAAACCATTCGAGGTGGAGGAGCTGATCCTCCGAATAAAGAATATCCTGCGACGATCCAGGTTCATAGGCGCTGAACCCATCAGCATCGGGAGTTTTGAGTTCCGGTTCGATGAACTTTCCCTCTCGGGATACGGTGAGGATCATCAGCTGACACTCAGGGAAGCAGAACTGCTTAAGTACCTGATAGAGAATAAAAACACTGTCCTTAAAAGAGAAAAGATTCTAAAAGACTTATGGGGCAAAGATGATTATTTCGTTGGAAGAAGCATGGACGTTTTTGTCACCCGCCTCCGCAGGTATCTCAAACCCGAAACAGACATTTCCCTTGATACCATCAGAAGTGTCGGATTTATCCTCAGGGATGACAGTCAACAAGGATGAACAGTTCATGGTTTCACCACCCTAATATCCAGGCTTGCTGTTTCCAGTCCGGGTGATGTGGCCGTAAGTTTGATCATACCTGGTTTACCAAGTGATTGTATCACTGCCAGGCACATACCGTTAAATGCCTTTCTGCAGCTGGCTTTAAAGGGATCGTGGGATATCTGGTCCCCGTTATCCACTCCTGCAATGAATCCTCCCCCTTCGATGGCAAAGGTCACAAGGTTATCTGCATGAGGCACCACAGTACCTTCTTTATCGGTAATGGTAACTGTCACAAAGGACAGATCAGTGCCATTTCCTGTTATCACATCCCTGTCAGCTTTGAGCATTATTTTCGCCGGCTTACCTGCCGTTCTTACCACCTGGGTCATCATCTCCCCGTTGGCTCTTTTACCTACTGCTTTAAGTTCACCGGGCACATATGCGACCTTCCATACCAGGTGCAGCTTGCTGCTGTCCCTGTAATGACTGCCCATGGTCTGGCCGTTCAGGAATAGTTCCACCTCTATGCAGTTCGTAAATGCCCATACATCAACAGTATCCCCTTCTTTCCAGTTCCAGTGGGGGAATATATGTAAAACCGGTTTGTCTGTCCACTCGCTCTGGTAAAGATAGAATGCATCTTTTGGGAAGCCTGCCAGGTCAACAATACCGAAATAGGAGCTGCGCGCCGGCCACCAGTAAGGTGTTGGTTCGCCAAGATAATCAAAGCCTGTCCATACATACATGCCGGAAAGGAAGTTATATTGTTTGATGATCCTCCAGGTCTCTTCATGGGTTGAACCCCATGGTACACGGCAGTTATCATAAGCTGAACAGGTGTAATCGGAATTTCCCTGTACAGGCATATCCCAGCGGGCAGGCCATATACGTATGCTGTCTGATGGCATGTCATACGATCCCCTGGTAGCTATGGCTGAGGTTGTCTCCGAAGCAATGAATTTCTCACCGGGAAAATTTGCCGGGAAAGCAGCAAAACTTTCCTGGTGATAATTGAACCCGATTAGATCAAGAGCGCCTGACTTTACCAGGTAATTATTTGGTTGCGGATCATTCATGGCTGAAATGACCGGACGGGTGTTATCAAGATTCCTTACCAGTGAGGCCAGTTCGGCAGCCATAGCTGTACCTGATGTATCCCATTGTTCGGGTATCTCGTTCCCTATGCTCCAGATAAAAACGCTGGGATGATTCCTGTCGCGCATTACCATGTCCTGAAGGTCACGCACATGCCACTCATCATAGTAAAGGTGATAATCATAAGGATTTTTTTGAAGTTTCCACATATCAAATGCTTCGTCCATAACAACAAAACCCATCCTGTCGCAAAGATCAAGTAACTCAGGGGCAGGTGGATTGTGAGACGTTCGTATGCTGTTACATCCAAAATCCTTCAGTATCTCCAGTTGTCTTTCAAGAGCCCGGGTGTTTATTGCAGTGCCCAGGCATCCAAGATCATGGTGGTTACACACACCTTTCAGCTTCAGAGGCTCACCGTTAAGCAAAAACCCTTCCTGGCTGTCAAACCTGAAATACCTTATACCGAAAACTGTTGTATAAGTGTCCATTAATTCACCTTCAGCATATACTTCCGTCACCGCTTTATACAGATTGGGATGATCCACTGACCATAATTCAGGATTTTTTACCATAATCTCCTGGGTGATTCCCGAATTGGATGTCTGCCCTGCCATTGCATCCGCCTTCACCCTTGCAACTTTTTTACCTTTCCAGTCAACCAGGCTTGTGACCAGGCTTATGTTCCTGTCCTGCTGTGAGGAGTTCCTTATGGTTGTCGTTACTGTTACAGCAGCAGTATTACCTTCACTTACCTCACTGGTGAGATACGTTCCCCAGTGATCAACGAACAGGCTGTCGGTCATGACAAGCCATACGTTGCGGTAGATGCCCGAGCCTGAGTACCAGCGGGAGTTTGGCTGAAGCGAGTTATCTACCTTCACGGCAAGCACATTGTTTTCCCCCCCAAAGTGCAGGTAAGGTGTCAGCTCATACCTGAAGGATATATAGCCATAAGGTCGCTTACCTAAATAATTTCCGTTGATCCATACCTCACTGTTCATATATACCCCATCGAAATCTATGAAAAACAGCTTGTCTTTCTGGTCACCTGGCACAGTAAAGGTCTTACGGTACCAGCCGATACCTCCCGGCAATGCTCCCCCGCCCGGTGTGGCAGGATTATCTGCGCTGAAGGTGCCTTCAATGCTCCAGTCATGTGGCAGGTTAAGTGAGCGCCAGCCTGAATCATCGAACTCCGGAACATAAGCGCCTGTAGTGTCACCGAGCTTAAATTTCCAGCCCTGGCAAAAATTCATCCTTTCCCTGGCTGATTGCTGTTTGGTTGTGCAACCGGCTAACAACAGAATTATGGTTAAAACCATTAAAGCATTTGCAGATAATCGCAAGTACATTTTCTTGCGGATAAATAAGGTAGCATTAATATTTTTCATATTTCCCTAATTTTACATACCAAAATTAAGGATAAGACTTTAAATTATATAAATTGGCATGAATCTATTATTTTTGTTTCGGCAATGGAGTTTGCCTTTAACTGCTGAAAAGCTGATAACTCCTGGTATTATTTATTAAAGGAGTTAATATATCAGAAATTTATCTTATTGCAGCATTTTGGTTCCTTGCAGCATTATTATCAACAATCCTTGCAAACCGTGTAATAATTTCCATGGCATTGATGGAAATTATGATTGGTTCTGTAATCGGGTATCTTGCAGTCATGAGGAGTGCCTATGAAAAACACTAAAAATACTATACTAAGAAAAAATTACCTCAGATCTTTCACTTCTACGTTAACTATAGTTGAAAAATATCTGATAGAATTGGAAGAATCTACGAAAAATACCTATAATGCCTGTTGTTACGAAATAAATAATGACGTTGATATTGAGACTATTGACAAAAATAAAACTTTGATAATCAAAGCTCGTAAACAAATTTGTAACTTAACTGAGAAATATGGGATCCATAAAAAGACACAGAGCTTACAACGTATTATAGATACATTGCAAACGAAAATGTGGGAGGTTTTACAGGATTCAAAATCAAAAAAAATCAAAGGTTTTGGTGATTTTCCAAAAGAAATCGCAAAAGAATATGATGAAGATATCGATAAGCTGATGACAATAATCTTAAAAATTTCTTATTAACTAAATACTGATTCATATGAAAATTATTAATGTAACTGCAATTGAGATACTCGACTCAAGAGGAAATCCAACGGTTGAAGCCAATCTCACCCTGGAAGACGGGACAAAAGCAAAAGCCATGGTTCCGAGCGGTGCCTCTACTGGCGAACGGGAAGCTTGTGAACTCCGTGACGGTGATAAAAAACGTTACGGGGGAAAAGGTGTCCTGAAAGCTGTTGAAAATGTGAACAATATTATTGCCAGAGAAATTGAGGGTAAGGAATTCAACAATCAGCGTGAACTTGATTACCTTATGATCGATCTGGATGGTACAAATAACAAATCCAAGCTCGGAGCCAATGCAATCCTGTCTGTTTCGATGGCATATGCACGTGCAAAAGCTGAAAGTTCAGGACTGCCCTTGTATCAATATCTTGGAGGAGCAAATTCGCACCTCTTGCCTGTTCCTTGCCTGAATATAATAAATGGGGGAAAACATGCTGACAATAATGTGGATTTTCAGGAATTTATGATCGCACCTCATGGCGCCCAGTCATTCACTGAAGCAATCCGCATAGGTATAGAAGTATTTCATAGTCTGAAATCTGTGCTGAAAAGCAAAGGTTACAGTACAGGTGTCGGAGACGAAGGTGGATTTGCCCCGGACTTAAAATCCAACGATGAAGCTGTTGAGGTAATTCTTGAAGCAATCAATAAGGCAGGTTACAAGCCTGGTGACGATGTGAGCATATGTCTTGATCCGGCTGCAAGCGAACTCTGGGAAGATGGGAAATATAAGTTATTTAAAAGCACCGGGAAATACCTGACAAGCGATGAATTGATTAAACTCTGGGAAAAGTGGATAAATCAGTATCCTATTGTACTCCTTGAAGATGGCCTGGCGGAGAACGACTGGCCAGGTTGGCAGAATCTGACCAAAACACTTGGAAACAAAATCGAAATTGTCGGAGATGATATTTTCTGTACAAATAAATCAATTGTTGCGGAGGGAATTAATAAAGGTGTTGCCAACTCGGTTTTAATAAAATTAAATCAGATCGGTACAGTGACTGAAACTCTTGAAACTATCGAACTGGCATACAGGAATAACTATAATGCATTTGTGTCGCATAGAAGCGGGGAAACTCCTGATAGTTTTATTGCAGATCTTACTGTTGCTGTTAATGCCGGGCACCTTAAAACCGGAAGCGGCTGTCGTGGGGAAAGGATTGAAAAATTCAATCAGCTTATGCGCATCGAACACCAGCTTGGCAAGTATGCAAAGTTCGCAGGAAAGAAGGCGTTTAAGAATTCATGATCAATTAAAGCATATTGTTCAGTTAAGACCGGAATAGTGCTCTGTTAATCAAGAACACACAAAAAGTGAGATTTTTTTAAATAAATCCTTTAAAGTAAAGCCATTCAAGTTGAATGATCACGACGTATAATTATGCTCATAGATAAGCTGACATTTAAAGATCTTGAAATCTTTAAGTTGTCTGAAGAAAATATTGGTTTGTTTAATCTGCTTGACAGGACAATTACAACAAGGTGAAAGTTTAATCTTGAGCATAAGTTTAAAAACCCTTTAACGGATATCAATCAGACTTGGAACAATAATTATCTGAAACGAAAAGATCCTGGATCTTTTTAATAAAAGAAATAAAAAATGATACAAATTGAGATCCCGGGATCAGCAAGTATAAGCGCCAAATTTCTGGTTTGCGATTACAACGGGACCCTGGCGATAGATGGAACGTTAATACCATGAGTATATGATCTGCTAAAATCCCTTTAAAAGGAAATTGAAATTCACATAATCACTGCTGATACTTTTGGCAAGGCAGGAAAAAACCTGAAAAGTATTGATTGTCATCTCACTCCTGGCAATTATACACATACAGTCATTTATGAAATCTATAAATATAAACAAAGCAATAAAATTCGTAATACTATTAGGCCTTATCAGCCTTTTTTCTGATATGACCTATGAAGCTGCAAGAAGTATTAACGGATCATTTCTTAAGATTTTAGGCACAAACGGAACTACTGTAGGAATTGTTGCTGGTATTGGAGAGTTATTCGGATATGGATTACGTTTCGTTTCCGGATATATTACTGACAGGTCTAAAAAGTATTGGCCAATACTTATAACCGGTTATGTTCTGAATCTGTTCTCCGTACCTCTCCTCGCTTTTGCAGGTTACTGGCAGATTGCAGTTATTCTAATGATCACCGAACGGGTTGGAAAAGCAATAAGAACACCAGCCCGGGATGCAATGTTATCATTTGGCACACAAAAAATTGGTCGCGGTTGGGGGTACGGCTTACACGAAGCTATGGACCAGATAGGAGCGACAATCGGCCCTCTTCTTGTCAGTTCAGTACTATTTTATAAAAACCAGAATTATCGTATGGCTTTCGGAGTACTTGCCCTTCCGGCAATGATTGCCCTCAGTATTCTATTATTCAGCAAATTATTGTATCCTAATCCTGATAATCTGGAAATAAAAACAACGTCTGTCGTTGCAAAAAGATTTCCAAAACGATACTGGATTTACCTGATTGCAGTCATCTTCGTTGCTGCAGGATATGTAGATTTTCCACTTATCGCATATCATTTCAAATCAAAATCATTAATGGATGATTCTGTTATCCCGGTTTTCTATGCAGTTGCTATGGCTTCCGATGCAATTGCTGCCCTGATTTTTGGGAAACTATTTGATAAAATCGGTATCAAGATACTTCTTCTTGCGGTAGTCTTCTCATTGTTTTTTGCTCCCATGGTCTTTCTTGGTCATTTTTATACAGCACTGGCAGGGATGATTCTCTGGGGCATAGGAATGGGAGCACAGGAATCCATCCTGAAGGCTGAAATTGCTGAAATAATACCACCCGAAAAGAGAGGTACTGCATTTGGAACATTTAACGCCTCTTATGGATTATTCTGGTTTGCCGGAAGTGCCCTAATGGGATATTTGTATGATCTTTCCTTATCTGGATTAATCATTTTTTCTGTAATAACACAATTTATTGCTGCATTGGTAATATTTTATCTTATTCGGAAACAGGTGAAATCAACTGCTAATATCTGATCATCCTATGGTTTTCAACAGTATTTTATATAAGAAAGCTGAAAATGCCGGTAACAGGGAATCAGACAAGATCCCTGATTTTTTCACGGATCTGAATCTTGATCAGGTAATAAATACAATCACAAAAGAAAAGGATGAATACAATTTAAAACCTTTCTTTTATGCCCATTTAACAGATATAGAGGCAATAAATTACAGGCAGGGAATTTTTAAAGATCTTGAAAATCAGGATTTGCTTGCAAAAATACAATTGTTCGCAGAAAACATGCAGAAAATTCGCAAACAAAAAGCTGCGATTGAAAAACTTAATTATAAATATCATAAGGCAAGATGGTTTGTCGAAACAATACATTTCTATTGTATAACAGTTGAATTCCTAAATAATGATCTCAATTCAGCAGACATTAAATCAGAAGGATTATTATCATTCCGTAATTACCTGCAGGATTATTTAAAGTCGGGACATTTCCAGGCGATCGCCAATGAAACAGATTTAATAATACAGGAAATATCATCAATACAATATCTTGTTCTGTACCGGAATTTAAAAGTGCAGGTGCAGCATTTCAGAACTGAGCCGGATCTGAATGGAGAAATTGAAAGGTCTTTTTCAAAATTTATTCATAATCCTGTAAAAGATTATAAGGTTAAATATTCATCAAATCCGATGGATATGAATCATGTTGAAGCCCAGATATTGGATGGTATTGTTCATCTTTATCCTGATATATTTTTGAATCTTGAAAAATTCTGCTCAGATAATCAAGTATTCCTTGATGATACAACCTGTGCGTTTGACAGGGAAATCCAGTTTTATCTATCGTATATTGATTTTATCAGAACACTTAAAAACACCGGACTGAACTTCTGTTACCCTGAGATAATTAAAGAAAGTAAGGAAGTATACTGCCATGACACATTTGATATTGCACTTGCATTCAGTCTTTCAAATGAAAAGTTATCAGTTGTTTTAAATGATTTTTATCTGAAAGGCAATGAGCGTATCATTGTTGTGTCTGGTCCAAACCAGGGTGGTAAAACCACATTTGCCCGGATGTTTGGGCAGTTGCATTATTTGGCAAGTCTCGGTTGCCTTGTTCCTGGAGTAAGTGCAAGGTTGTTTCTTTTTGATAACCTTTTCACTCATTTCGAGAAGGAAGAAAATATTAAAAATCTCCGTGGAAAGCTTCAGGACGATTTGGTCAGGATAAATGAAATCCTTCAGAATATTTCTTCAGACAGCATTTTAATATTAAACGAAATATTCGCTTCCACAGCATTGCAGGATCAGATCTTATTATGTACGAATATTATGGAGAAATTGCTAAAGCTGGACTTACTATGCGTGTGGGTCACATTCATTGATGAATTAGCATCCCGGAGTGAAAAAACTGTCAGTATGATAAGTACTATAGTGCCTGAAAATCCGGCTTTACGAACTTATAAAATATTACGAGGACCTGCAGATGGACTCGCATATGCTTTATCCATAGCAGAAAAATATGGTCTCACATATAAGCAGCTTAAAGAACGTTGACATAAATGAATGTATA
>Ga0172366_10000866_pt1 | contig 22959 bp, 24 predicted proteins | sample LakKivSesite69cm_FD_114533 | JGI IMG/M metagenome (GOLD analysis project Ga0172366, IMG submission 114533) | Sediment microbial communities from Lake Kivu, Rwanda - Sediment site 69cm | ecosystem: Environmental > Aquatic > Freshwater > Lake > Sediment | place: Rwanda: Western Province, Lake...
CCCACATATGCATTAGGCAACATCATTAGTGGTCAGTTGCTGAATACTATGCAAAAGTCACTTTCCAACTGGAAGGAACAAATCTCCAGAGGCAACTTCCAAAACATAAAGAAATGGCTTGTAGAAAATGTGCACCAACAAGGAGACCTCTATGATCCACCAGCTCTCATTAAGAAAATCACTGGCGAAGAGATGAACTCTAAACCTTACCTTGAATATCTCAACAAGAAATTCTCTTGGATATATAAATATTAAAATCATCGCGCGCGAACTAGCAACTGACAGATACTATAGGTTAGAGTGGCAATATCTCCCACCTATTTCCACTTTTTAGACAATGCGCGTGCAGAGATTAAGGAATATACAGCTGAAGAGCCACAGAATATATGACACACTTGCGTGTGTATAACGCAAGATGCGCACCAACAAGTGTTTGGGTTTGAGATAAAACCTTACCAACCAACTAAACTACAGTGGTAACAGAAAGAAGTTTGCGAGCATGCTTCAGTTTCTGTGTTCTTCCTTTTCTACGCCAGACATCATCATGTACAGCCCGACAAGTAAAAAGACGACGCTACCAAAGATGTAAGGCATTAAGTAGCGTCAGTCTGAAAACCAGCTTAGAACAAGACTGTTCCAGAGTATGGTGAATAGAACACAAACAGATAGCGCACAGAATATCAAACCCCACCAAAAAATCCTGGTTTTTCTGCCTGTAAACATAAACCATAACACCTGCACTTACTCTTTATGTTAAGCAGTTACTCACTTATATCACTTGTCAACATGCAATGCGTGAAGTCGATTTTGGGATAAAATTTTACCTCAACCAACCAAATAACACTAGGTCTGTGCTCTAACGCTTTCCAGCCATCTGTTGAATGCCTCGAAGAACCGACCATTGACTCTCATGAATTCCATCCATTGAGCTTCGGAGGGCCTGTCGAAGTGGTCTCTTCTTTCCTCAAGTATCTTCACAGGCTTGACCGCAATTGTTGTGTCGCTCCTTCCATCCCATTCAGACACCTTCAGTTTTGAAGCTAGCTTCTTATCCCATGTGGCGTCCACGATCATCCATCTTTCTTGTTCTCTGTTGTAGACCTCAAGATAGACGTGACTTGCCCGATCTTCATGCGGAATCTCCGTCAGAGATTCTGGTAAGTCAAGGTTGCTCCATGACCACAGGCAAAAGGCGTATCTAACCTTGAATCCGAGGGAAGCAAGCAGAGCTTCTAGAGCAACGTGTTTTCCGATACAGCAGTGGTCAGGCTCGTGGACTGACAGAGGTATCCTGTAAGGAATGTCTCTCACAAACCTGAAATACTCTACAGCATCCATGAGAATCACCTGAACCTTCTGCTTTCCTTATTCTTCAGTGTTGGATAAAACTTTACCCAAACCAAACCCAGCTATTAGTTTCTCATCCTTTTCTTAGTTGAAAACTCGAATTATCCCACACCGTCTTCCTTCTGTTTATCTGGTTCTACCCTAACGCTAAGAAACCCAATCCCAGCAAGAGATGGCAAGATGTGTGACAATAATTGCTCTGCACTAAGTAGCCGAACTTTACCACTTGGACTGGTTTGTGTCCAATAATTCTTCTCTTTACGGTATCTTTGTATATAGCCATGTTTAGTTGTGATGTAGATTGTGCACTCACTATTCTTCAACTAAATTCGCCAACCCACATGATTGCTTTCGGTTCAGCTATAACTTTTCCGCACTACTGTTTTTTGGAAAATGCTTTATTAAGGGCTTGACTTATTGCTGTTCAGAATGGAAGGATACAATGTGAGTGAAGAAATATCGAAGCTTCCACCCCAAGTTCAAGAACGACTATTAAGGCTTCAGCAACTTCAACAAACACTTCAATCAGTCTTAGCCCAGAAACAACAAGTAGATATTGAATTGACGGAAATTGAACAAGCATTAAGCGAACTGCAAAAAATGACTGATGACGCAGTTATATACAAGGCTATTGGCTCACTTTTGGTAAAAGCAGAAAAAGCAAAAATAACCGCTGACTTAAACGAGCGAAAAGAATTGCTCAACACTCGCACCACAGTTTTAGGAAAACAAGAAGAACGCTTGCGTCCACAAATAAAGGATTTACAAACTAAGCTCCAACAAGACCTAAGTCCAGTCTCTTCATCCCAGCCGTAGCCTATTTAGGTGGAACTTGTGGAAGAGTTAGGTTTACCCGAGTTAACTACTGGACAAATAGAAGAATTATGCTCAATTGCTGAAGAAGCCGCCAGAGAATATGCCTTATCAAAGGTTCCTTCAAAAAAAATAGAGAAGTTAGACATAAGCGTCGAGGCTGAAGGAACAAAACCCGTGACGTTAACAGTCGAAATAGATATTGCTTTGTCACCATTAATGGAAGACTTTGACGTGCAAAAGCTTGTCGATGAAGCAGTGAAAGAGGCTTTCACATTCGCTAAAAAACATTTAGAGGAACTGAAGTGTCATTCAACGAAATAACCAAAATTTTGGACGAATTAGACGCTAAACTAGTTGTCTTATTATGTCACCATAACGCAGACCCGGATGCCATCTGTTCAGCCTACGCCTTCGCAACTCTGTTAAAAATCTTACGACCAAAAACTGAGGTTGAAATCGGGGCGGCTCATGGAATAAGCCGACTTTCCAAACATCTTCTCAAATACTTACCAATAAAAGTGGAAATTAGGCCTATCGTAGAAAAGGCAGATGCAATAGTCATGCTTGACACCAACACAATTCAACAATTGAACAATCTGGCTGAAAAAGTAAAAACTTCAAAAGCGCCAATCATAGTAATTGACCACCACGCAGCCCATCCAGAAACGCAACAAATAGCAAAACTCTGCATAACTAACGAAGAAGCATCGTCAACATGCGAAATTGTCTACAACTTCTTTAAAGAGATGAACATCAAGGTAAACATAAATGAAGCTAAAGCGTTGTTTTTGGGCATAGCCTTTGACACACGCCATTTCGTCCTAGCCAACTCAGCCACATTAAAAAATATTGCAGAACTCATCGATGCAGGTGTAAACGCGCACGAAACATTGCCTCTGCTTTCTCTACCCATCGATTTTTCCGAGCGTGTGGCAAGATTGAAGGCTTGCAGAAGAGCCAGACTTTTCAAGATTGGAGAATGGATAATCGCGCTTTCCCATGTCAGCGCCTACCAAGCCTCAGCAGCTCGAGCCATAATCGACACAGGCGCCCATGTTGCCGCCGTAGCTGGACAAAAAAACGAAAAATTAGAGATCAGTCTACGTTGCACCCGCGAATTCCACGAAAAAACTGGCATACACCTAGGCAAAGATGTTGCAAAGCCCTTAGGTGAGTATCTCCATGGCATGGGTGGTGGACACGCTACAGCCGCTGGAGTTAACGGCGTAGGAGACATTGAAATTGGGCTTAAACAATGTCTATGGCTTTTAAAGCAGAAACCAGTTAACCAATAGCAAGTAGCTACTCTTAAATGAGCCAACAACCCGCTTAAAGATGGGCAGGCAACGCCAGAATGGCAATAATTGAAACAAAAAACCTTACATACACATATCCAGGCGGAACAAAACCATCAATTAAAGATGTTTCCATAAAAGTGGAAAAAGGCGAATTCACACTAATCACTGGTCCAAGTGGGTGCGGAAAAACAACCCTCTGCCGATGCTTCAATGGATTAATTCCACACTTCTACCAAGGCGAATTAAAAGGCGAAATAACTGTTTCAGGACTTAAAGTTACTGAAAATCCTATTCATGAACTAGCAAAACATGTGGGACTTGTTTTCCAAAACCCGGAAAACCAGCTTTTCGCTTTATCTGTTGAGAAAGATGTGGCTTTTGGACTTGAAAACCTTGGGGTTCCAAGGGAAGAGATGCGTAAAAAGGCGGATTGGGCGCTGAATCTTGCAGACATATATGATTTAAGAGAAAGAGCACCTCACGAACTTTCAGGCGGCCAGCAACAACGCGTTGCAATAGCATCTGTTTTAGCCATGCAACCAGAGGTAATAGTGTTAGATGAGCCAACCTCTTTCCTTGACCCGTTAGGCGCAAAAAAAATATTTGAAGTAATCTACGAACTAAACAGGACGCTTGGAATAACCGTTTTACTCGTTGAACATAGGCTGGACTTGACAGCGAGATATGCCAACCACATAATCATATTAGATGATGGAAAGGTTGTTTTAGACGGTGAACCCCGCAAAATCTTAAACTCTGAAGAAGCCCGCCTAATTGGAGTAGGAATTCCGAAGGCAACACACCTTTATCACGCACTTCAAAAAGACGGAGTAAAACTCGGCAACACCATTCCTCTGTCTTCAGACGAAATGGCAAACTTGCTAAGGGAGGCTCTTAAAACCTAATGATCGAAGTTCAAGATATCTACTTTGCCTATCCAAACGGTGTGCAAGCATTAAAGGGAATATCCCTAACAATTCAAAATGGCGAATTCGTAGCTATAATGGGACAAAACGGTGCTGGAAAAACAACTCTGATCAAACAATTTAATGGACTACTAAAGCCAACAAAAGGAAAGGTACTTATTGACGAAGTTGATACAAAAAAAGTCAGCGTTGCAACCTTGGCCAGAAACGTAGGCTTTGTCTTTCAAAATCCAGACCACCAGCTTTTCAGCGAAACAGTTGAAGACGAAATAGCCTTCGCGTTAAAGAATTTCGGGTTCAAAGAAAACATTACAAAAAGACGAGTAACGTGGGCTCTGAACCTTTTAGGTCTAACACAGTATAGGAAGACCTCACCTTTTATGTTAAGTGGTGGCGAAAGAAAGAGAGTAGCCTTAGCTTCAATTCTTGCTTGGGACCCAAAAATACTGATACTAGATGAGCCGACAATAGGGCAGGACTATCAACAGAAAGAGAAGCTTAGACAATTCATTTTGCAAATGAAAGCTCAGAGAAAAACGATAATCATCGTCACACACGACGTGGAGTTTGTAGCTGAATGCGACCCAAGAGTTTTATTAATGCTTGACGGAAAAATTGTAGCTGACGGCGAGGCAAGAAAAGTTCTTACAAACCAGGAAATCTTGACTCAAGCGTCTATCGTCCCACCACAAATAGCGCAGATTTTCCTGCAGCTTCCTAGTATAGAACTTCCAAAAAACGTCATCGACGTTTATGAAGCGCAGGAAATCTTGCTTAAGATTTTGGAGAAAAAAGCTCCATGAGCGTTTTTGATGGACTTAAGTTTCGGAAGGTTTACTCGCCCATTCACAATTTAGACCCAAGAATGAAATTCATTTATGTTTGCGCAATTTTTGTAGTTGCGATAATTTTTGGAGAATTATTGCCATTAATTATATTGTTCCTCATGCAGGTTCCGTTTGTTCTCTTGGCTGGCATTAAACGTGAGTGGGTCCGTTCAATGCGTGGAGCAGCTTTTTTGGCTACAATAATTTTCTTAACAAATTTTGTTTTCGCGTTCATTGGAGGGCGCGCAATGGCAGAGAGCCTAGAAAATGCCGCGGCTATGACCTTGCGTTTTATAGTGCTTGTTGAGTCCTTCTCCATTTTCTTCTTAACAACTTCGCCCGACCATTTAGGCTTAGCCCTAGAGCAGACACACATACCATACGAGTTCTGTTTTGCATTCACAACCGCTGTACGTTTTGTCCCAGTTCTAGCTGAAGAAGCCCAAACAATCATGGACGCACAAAAAGCTAGGGGTCTAGAGCTTGAACGAGGAGGCTTTCTAAAAAGAATTAGAAACTATATCCCAATTCTTATACCCCTAATAGTAAGCGCAATCCGCAGAAGCCTCGAATTGGCTGAAGCAATGGAGTCTCGTGCGTGGGGAGCAACCAAAAAACGCACAAATCTGTATGTGCTAAAAATGCACCGAGGCGATCTTTTTCTAATACTTATAAGTACTGGAATCTTGGCAACAGCAATTTATGTTCGCCTATACGTTACGATTCCATCGTTCAATGAACTTTTAAGAGGCTTTGTTTAAACCACAAGACTTTTAATAGAGGCAAATGTGTAATGGATTCTCGGAGCTTGAAAAATTTGAAATGGCTAAAAGTAGCAGCAGAAGAAATCATCGAAGGCATCAAAAGCTCCATCGAAAACCTTAACATGAAAGAAGTTGAACGGCTGATCGAGCTTCTACTTGAGGCAAGAGATAAAAAAATCTTTATCGTAGGCATGGGAAGAAGCGGATTCGTTGCCAGAGCCTTCGCTTTACGCCTAATGAACCTAGGTTTTAACGTCTATTTTTTAGGCGAAACCATCACGCCAGCCGCAGAAAAGGGAGACCTCCTAATCGCCATTTCAGGTACAGGCACCACAAGGATAGTTTTAACCGCAAGTTCAGCCGCCAACGAAATCGGTGCAACAGTCATTGCTTTCACATCCTTTCCAGAATCACCTTTAGGCCAGATGGCTGATCATACCGTAACAATCAAAGGAAGGACAAAATCAGGTTGGCCAAAAGAAGAAGACTACTTGGCTAGACAACTTGTTGGTGAACGCGAACCCTTAACACCGCTTGGAAGCGTTTTCGAGAACAATTGTATGGTGTTTTTGGACAGTTTGGTTGTGGAATTGATGCATCGCTTAGGGCGAACTGAAGAGGATTTAAAGCGAAGACATGCAACAATAGAATAGCATGCGAAAACGGAGTGTGCAAGGTATACGCGCTAAATGGAAAAAGAAAAGAATGCGTCGTCAAAAGAAGAAGCGCCAGAAGAGACGGGCAAGGTACAAGTGAGCCTATTTTTTAACATTTTTTCTTGCATATTTCTTTCTGAGTTTTTGTGCTAATTCACCATCTTCGATGATGAATGCGCCACGGTATCCGCAATTCCTACACTCCCAAATGGACCATAGTTGTGGTAGACCTGAAGCCCAAAAAATGTTGGCTGCACCGCATTTTGGACAAAACTTCACACCGTGTTTTCCAGTCTTGCGCTTAGATGTAGGAACTTCATGTTTTCGAACATGCCCATCATTCGTTGCGTTCAAATTAAACCATGTGAGAATTTGTTTTCTGTTCTATTAAAGTTGATTACTGTTAAGCACGCTCAAGATTAAGCATGCATATAACTTATTAAGACTCACGACACATTATACTTTTGGAAAAAACATGATACACGCTAAACAAAAGAAACATCACCAACGGTGAAGAAACCAATGCCAAAAGCCCCTAAAACCACAGAACAGACTGAAGTAGGTGTGATAATAAAGGGAAAAGAGAAAAAACCAACCGTCTTTAGAGAAGTTTATCCCATAAGAGAGCCTTACGTCTACGCGGCAATAGTTAAAGATCCAGAAACCCAAAAAACACTGTATGAAGTCATAGAACCAACGCTTCAAAAAGAAGAAGAAGTGCGACTGCGAGAAATAAAAACCTTCTTGATGGAAGAGGTTGACGTAAACCTAAAAGACATAGAGACAAAGGAAAAGGCAGAAACCTATCTAAGAGAAAAAATAAAAGAAATAATCAAAAAATACCGCATAAAAGTTCCACCAGAATCTGTTGACAAACTCACATATTACATAATAAGGGAATTTATAGGCTACGGAAAAATAGACTCTTTAATGAAAGATCATTTAATCGAAGACATATCCGCAGACGGTGTAAACATACCAATCTATGTTTGGCATAGGCTTTATGAATCGTTACCAACAAACATAACGTTTAAAGATGAAACAGAACTAAACTCGTTCATAATTCGACTCGCATATTTAGCGGAAAAAAACATTTCCATCGCATCCCCGATATTAGATGCGTCACTTCCAGATGGCAGCCGAATACAACTAACTTATGGAAACGAAGTTACAAGAAGAGGCTCAACGTTCACCATTCGACGCTTCAGAGTTGATCCACTAACCATTTCAGATTTAATTGCCTTTAACACAATCTCCTCAGAAATGGCTGCTTACCTATGGTATATCATAGAAAGCAGAGCCTCAGTCATAGTGGCGGGTGGCGTGGCTTCTGGAAAAACAACGATGCTAAACTGCCTATCAATGTTCATAAAACCAGAAATGAAAATAGTAAGTGTAGAAGACACACAGGAGCTCAACCTTCCACATGAAAACTGGATACCTTCAGTTGTAAGACTAGGTTTTGGAAATGAAGACAAAAAAGGCGGCACAATAACTCTGTTTGACTTGTTGAAGGCTGCAGTCAGACAAAGACCAGACTACATTATTGTTGGTGAAGTTCGTGGAGAAGAAGCCTATACGTTATTTCAAGCCATGGCAACAGGCCACCTTGGATTGAGCACAATACATGCAGAGTCTGTTGAGGCCGTAATAAATCGTCTTGAATCTGAACCTATGAATATTCCCAAATCTCTCATAGCGATGACGAATGTTATAATGGTTATGACCAGAACAGAAATCGAAGGAAAACCAGCAAGGAGAACCAGCACAACAGCAGAGGTTGTAGAACTCAATCCAGAGAAAAAGAATTTAATAACTGGAGAGCTTTTCTGCTGGAACCCGAAAGAAGACAAGTTTGACTTTTCTGGACACAGCACTATTCTAGAAAGGCACATGAAAAAACTAGACATTAATGAAGAAGAAATTAGACGTGAATTACATCGTAGAAAGATTGTCTTAGAATGGATGGTCCGTGAAGGCATTCGACGCTACACGGATGTCGCAAATGTGATTCGCGAATACTATGTTGACCCGAACAGGGTTTTCCAAAAAGCTAGAGTGGGATTGAAATGAAAAGCAACAAAGCCGTTGAAAAAGTCAAAATGCTCTATAATCGCCTTAGAGCATTACTTGAGAAACCTTTCAAAAGATTTTCGAGTCCTAAATCAGAAACATCGCATGAAACCATTAAACTTGCCTCAAAAAGCCCGCACTCTCTGGCTTATCAGCTTATTGGAGAGAAAACAGAACGGGTTTTGCCACTTTTCAGAGATTTAGATCCAAACTTACAGAAGGCAGGATTAAAAGTTACATTCAAGGCTTACGTTAGCTTGACAGTTTTTGCCACAATTTTGACTTCACTTGTTGCGCTCGCCATTATTCCATGTTTACTGATCTTTGCGTTTAATGTGCCATTTTTGCCTGCAATTCTGTTTGGCATTGGAGGAAGTCTGTTCACAAGTGCGTTCTCAGTCATTGGATTTCATATTTACCCAATTTATCGTGCAGACAAGCTTAGAAGAGAGTTGGAGGACGAGTTGCCTTTCATAACTGGTTATATGGCAATTCTTACAAGCGCTGGTGTTTCTCCAGAAAAGATTTTCTACTCGCTCTCAAATCTCACTGTTCCATTAACCGTTTCCGCAGAGGCTAAAGATGTTGTTAGGGACGTGAACCTTTTCGGTTTAGACATAATTTCCGCTTTGGAGGAAACATCTAAGCGAACCCCTTCAGAAAGATTTCGCGAAATGCTGGAAGGATTTATTTCAACAATACATTCAGGTGGCAATTTACCAGCTTATCTCCGCGAAAAATCTAGACAATACATGAAGCTGAAGAGAATAAACCTACACAAGTTTTCAGATACTCTATCACTTTTATCAGAGTTTTATGTGGCTTTGCTTATCACAGGTCCTCTGCTTCTCATCATCATGCTTGCGGTCATAGCAATGCTGGGTGGAGGCGGTTTAGGAATACTCAGCCCAGACCTCTTGCTCAACTTGCTTACCTACATTGGAATACCGTTGGGCTCCATAATGTTTCTGATAATTTTGGACGCTGTTTCACCTAAGTGGTAGTAACAATGCCAAAAATAGGAAAGAACGCAAAAAGAATCGCGTGGATTGCCTCAGTTTCTGTAGCTGCGGTCATAATTTTATTTGCTTGCACTATGTTTTGGGGAACCACTACATTCGACGAGTTTGTCTTTTTCGCCATTATAATCGCCGTTTTTCCTCCAGCAGTGTTAAACTACGTCGATTATAAATGGAGAAAAGCAATAGACGAACACTTGCCAGACCTTTTCAGAAGCATAGTTCAAGCCCAAGAAACAGGCATGACCCTTCCTCAAGCGTTGGAAGAAGCGTCCAAAAGAAATTACGGTCCACTAACAGGCGAATTAAGAAAAATGACGACGCAGATTTCATGGGGCATGACTTTTGAAGAGGCACTTATTGCTTTGGGAAATCGCGTAAACACTGTGCTCATGCAGAGAACTGTTCCGCTGATAATTGAAGCAAGCCGCTCTGGAGGGCGTGTGGAAAAGGTTTTTGATCCCATGGGCAAGTTTATACAGACAACACTTTTGCTCGATAAAGAAAGACGAAACCAAACAAGACCATACGTTGCAATAATTTACGTAGCCTTTTTCGTGTTTTTATTCACGATTATACTGCTTTTCAAATCGTTCTTCCAGAGTTTAGAAGGCTTACCAATACTTGGAACTGCAGTAATGTCACCTGAAGAAATGCAACAGTTATTTTTTCACATGACAGTTATCCAAGCCTTCTTCGGAGGATTAGTCGCTGGAAAAATGGGAGAGGGAGCAATAAACGCTGGACTGAAACACAGTTTAGTTATGATGCTTTGCGGCTACATAGCCCTAAAACTCTTCTTGTGAGGTGGACAAATGCCGAGAAAGTTTAGAAGATTCTTGCACGATAAACGGGCTATAACTCCAGTGCTAAGCAATCTTTTGCTCATGGTTGTGGCTGTAGCTGCTATGGCAATTGCCACAACAGCAACTTATGTCATCACAACTAATCTAAAAGAAACCATGGGAGAACGACTAGTAACCGAGGATTTATGGTTTAATCCTTCAGGCTACATTTCAGTTTATATCCTTAACGTTGGAAAAACACCCATTCAGGTTTCAGCAGTATATGTCAATCACATTAAGTATTCTTTTGTCCCAACTCCTTTCACTTTGGAAATAAACGAACACAGCTGGCTTAACGTTTCATGCAGTTGGGCTTCTGGAGACGTATACCTTGTGGAAGTCGTTACACAGAGGGGGTATAATGTTGCAGACTATTACAAAGCACCTTAAGCGCTTTAAACATGCAAAACGTGGCTTAAGCAACGTAATAGTCGTTATGCTTAGTTTAGTCATTCTCGTTGTTATATCAGCAAATGTCATACTTTGGAGCTATCAAATGAACCAACTTGATTGGGAAAAAATGCAGGAATATGTAAAGATTACAGATGTCGCAAGTGTTACTAGTTCTCCGTGGTTTACAGTTCCAAGAGAATATGTAATTAATATCGGTAGCTACGTAAACGGTACCTACATAGATACGCGCGCCATCGACGACCAATACGAAAGGTTCCAAGAGGGTTCAAATTGGTGGAATACAAACTACAGTTATAGAAGGCAGATAATTATTGCGAACAATGCGCCGTCAATACTTGGTGTGGGCTATTCGGTTTACGTGACAATAAACACTGCTTCTTTGGTTGCTGCTGGAAAGATGTTATCAGATGGAAATGATTTGAGAGTTGCCTATTGGTCAGGTAGCAGTTGGATCGAATTAGACAGAGAAGTCATAGGCATGAACGACAGCTCCACTCAGGTCTGGTTTAAGACTCAAACAACAATTGAGGTAAACGGCTCAGATAGTGATTGTTACATCTATTATGGGAATCCAAGCGCTGGAAGCCCACCAGCGAATAAAAGCAATGTATATTTATGGTATGATGATTTCGACAGAGCAGACAAACCAGATATTACTACAGAAGCCTCTTACAGCGTCAAAACTGGGGGCGGCGTCTGGTCGATTGAAAGTGACAAACTCAAGAATGATGGGGCTGCTGGAGACCCAAACAAATTAATCATAACCGCACTAGAAAGTGTTAACACTGCTGTTGATATGCTCGTTAAAATCAACGTAACTTCCTTTGCTGGCGGTGATTTGAGCAGAATGGGGTTATCCTGCTGCATGGACGCTAGTCCTTCAACGGGCAGTGGATACTGCAGTTTGTTACATGAAGATAGAAACAGCCTAGACCTTTTGAATGATCTACGTTCTTGGGGCACAAGAGGAACTTGCAGCTGGTCACTAAACACTTGGTATTACATGAGGTTCAGAGTAATTGACCCATCCAGCAAGCTTGGAAAAGTCAAAGTTTGGCAAGTCGGAACAACTGAACCCGACGTATGGACAGTTGATGGTAATTTCGGAAGCGGAACCGCTAGAAACTATGGCGAAATTGGATTTGCAGGTTCAAGAACAACCGACACAACCTATTTCGACGAGATCCTTATTCGTTACATCACTGAGCCGGAACCTTCAGCTTCTCTCGGAACAGAAGAAAGCCAAAGCACCGACAAGCTTGATGTTGACGGCGCTTTTATGATAGATGTATCCAGTTATCCCCTAATTTACATTCACAATGTTGAAATTCAAATTAAGTATAGAGCAAGTGACAACGGCGAAAAATGGTATTTAAAAGCCTACAATTGGACAGGAGCAACATACAGTGACAACGGTTTCAACTCAACAACAGGTCACACGCCAACAACAGGCTGGGATTATTATACTGTGAACCTTACGACTAATTGGCGTAGCTATGTATGGGACGACGGCACAATATATGTAAAGCTCGTCGATCAAGGTCAAGACATCAACAAAACAACTATAGACATCGATTTTCTTGGCATAAGAGCAATAATCGACGGAACGCTGTTCACATTCCAAAATGGAGGAGCATTAACTTCTCATCTAATCTCCCTATGGGTCAACACTGCGACAAACCATCAACGTTACGACATCAACCTACTAGTAAATTCTGGAGAAAACACAACATACACAAGAGCAGATATAACTCTGCCAACGGAAAACTTCGCAGTCAAAGTTGTGACAGAGAGGGGGAACATAGCGGTGTTTATGAAACATTAAATTGAAAAACGTTTTTATTTGCCCTGTTCCTTAAGCAATTTATCTTTCAACGCGTTTATTGCCTCTTTCTGGTTTTTCGATTCTATGATGTTGATATTGTATAATTCAGCCATTTTCTTTCCGTTTTCGCTAATTGTTGGAATCGCGATTAGGTAAGCACTGTCTGGTGAAACATCGAATATTTTAGCGAACAGAGCTATCACTGGTTGTTCCGTGACAGCATTTTCAGTTGTTGTTGCCAAATCAAGTACTGCTACTTTTCGCGTAGTTTCTCCCTTATAAGCCGCAATGTCAAACATGTGATTGGCTCCAGATTTACCTTTCAGAAAGGCTGGGCTTTCAACTTCGAATCCATTTTCTGCAAGAAATTCTCTTATCGGTGCGATTAAAACCCAGCCTCTAGCAACCTCTCCTTTCGCTTCTGCTTTTAGGCTGTAAACGTAAACGTCTTTAATCACCGCATCTTCAAATATGAAATTTGTATGGCAGTCTCTGCAGAAATGTGCAGCAACAGGAATATCGAAACTCTTGCCACAATCCTTACAAGTGCACCACATTCCAGCCCGCCTATAATCAATGTCAAGCTTCTTCAATTCCTCTCGACATTTTGGACAAGTAAGCTTGTTTCCTTTTCTGAAGTTCTCTTCAACATCCATGTAACCGCATTTAACATGCTCAATTAGAGCGCTTCTTTGAATGTCAAATGATTTGCAGTATGGACAACAATAGTGAATAGAAATGTTTGCGGAACCACATTTTGAGCAATAAATGATTTTGTCGTAAAGTTTTCTTTCAAATACACCAGCTGTGTAAAGCCTGTTCAAGAATGCCTCCGCACTTGAAGCGTCTCCAACAATTTTTTCAACTGCCGGGTAACGATAACCAAGCTTGGGGTCATAAACGGGTTCAAGTTCGCTTATTTCACCGCTTAAAAATTTATTCAAAAGAACTTGCGTATTGCGGTCCTTGTAAAGTTCTAATCGTTGCGTTTTTTCCGTTTTCAGCATTTTATCCCCAAGCTAATTCGTTCTTAGTAGATGTTTTGTCATATGGAATGAGTTAGAATATTTAATTGTTTTCAGAGTTGTTAAAATTTCCGCATCAAATTTATTAAACATTTCCAGAAAGGTTTTTAAAATTTCGCTCAATGGTTGATTTGGAGAAAGAGAGAGAAAATGGGTTCTCAACCGAAACGTATAGTAAAATGTCCCAAGTGTGGTTTCACTTTCGACATATCGTATGGTAGAGCATTTGCTTGTTCTGGTTGTCCATCTCTTGTGCAATGCGGGATGGCTAAGTGTCCTAAATGTGGACATGAGTTTCCTTTGTCGTAACCGTGAAAATAAACGCATGTTGCATCGCCTAAATTCTTGGTTTAGCTTAAAGTTCACGTGTTTGATCTCCTACAACTAATATTTAAATTTAACATGAAACTTACAGGAACAGAGTCTTCCATAACTTTACACAGCCATACCGCATTCAGAAATTCTACTTAACATTTAAAAATAAAGAGTTTAAGGTTTAATAATCCAAAGTTAAAATCAACATGTAAAATCCACAGTCACGTTTTTTAATAAGAATCTTAATATTCCAAAGCATAAATAAACGTAAAAGGCATCCGCCAAAGGTGAATCATTTGTCAATCCAGAAACCTCCAAAACGTCTATTGATCCGCTGGACAACGTTGAAAGGATTAGCGGCAATAATTCTATTCCTAATCATAACCGCATTAGCCGAGTATTTGGTTGTCCTTTACGCCATAAGCCTCGGCGTTAAAGATACATTGCTGCAATGGAGCACCCAGTTTCCTGGAACGGATTGGATCATAACTATATCGATTAGCCCATTATTTCATTTAGTTCCTATAGCAGTTATAATCACGCTCCTATTCAGCTGGACATATTTAACAAGACATATCGCTGTAAAACCTCACGAAACGAGCAAAGAAAAAGTTGGATCAGTTTATAAACAAGGGAGAGAATTAAAGCCCAAAGAAATTGGGAAGCTATCATCAAAAATAAGTCACGCTGTAAAGAAATTCTTCGGCAAAATAAAGTCAGGGTTATTAAGAGTAAGAGGCATTGCATATCTCTGGCAAAAAATACATTTCGCAAGGGCCACCATAAAAAGCGCTTTAACGATATTCCTAGTTTTTTCAGCATTCATTCTCATAGTTTCCCTTCTTGCATATCCCAAACTAATTTACCAAACAATATTAAATGCCTACCAAAACAACTCTTCTTTACTTGACTTTGTGAGAGGCACTACAGAGGCTTTAGCGCCCATTGGCGGGATTTTTTCACCCATAAACAATGCTCTAATATCGGCATCGCCAGGCTTCAGAGACTTCGCTTTAAGTCTTGGAAACATAATTAAGCCCTTGGTGGAGCTGGACAATGCTGGAAAATATTTGCTCTTCCAAAACGTTGCAGCTTGGGTTTCTGCCTCAGTAGCCTTATTTTACAGAGCACATATACGAAAGGGTTATCGGTACAAGAAAGGTAGAAGAAGTTAAGGGAACTTTAATGGCTGACCGCCCCAGATTTGGTCCAGCTGGCGTTCCTCCATGGTTTAGAGCAATCAAAGCTGCTTTGGCAGATGTTCCGAGTCTTTTAAGAGAGGAAGGTCTTGACGCCTTCGAGTATCAAGCGGTTCGTTGGGGTGCAAAACCGCAGATAAAGAGGGAAGATGCTGAAAAACTCGGTTCAAAAGCCAAAGAAAACGACGTACGGGTTAGTCTCCATGGCTCTTATTTCATGAATTTCTGCGGTAGAAAGGAGATAATCGAAGCAAGCAAAAAACGCTTAATCGCATGTATAACAGCAGCGGAATGGATGAAAGCATACGTCGTGGCTTTTCATTCGGGATTCTACGGAAAAAAATCAAAAAAAGAAGACTTTGCCAAGTGTCTAGAAGCCTTAAAAGAGGTTGTGGAGGCTATGAGGGCGTTAGGAATCAAAAATGTTAAGATTGGACCAGAAACAATGGGCAAGCCTTCCCAGCTTGGAAGTCTAGATGAAGTTCTAAGTTTATGTGAAGAAGTTGAACAAACACAGCTTGTAATTGATTGGGCACATTTGCACGCAAGAGGTAAAGGGCACTTCAAGACGGTTGATGATTTTCGCAGAGTTATTGTGGAAATTGAAAATCGACTTGGAACAAAAGCGGTTAAAGGCATGCATTGTCACTTTTCAAAGGTTGAATTCACGGATAAGGGTGAAAGACGTCATCATACAATAGGTGAAGCGGATTACGGACCAGATTTCACGATGCTTGCAAAAGTTATAGCTGAATTCAAGCTGAAGCCCGTTATTATAAGCGAAAGCCCAATCCTAGATATAGATGCAATAAAAATGCGAGATATCCTTCAAAAAGAACTTAAAAACTAGCATATTGAATGCCTATGATATTATAGCACAAATTTTCTTACCATACGTTCTTTAGATCGCAAATATTCGATTCCTTCGAGTTTTAGTTCTAGCAAAGTATAATTCGAGTCATCAAAACTTTCCCAGTGCTCAGTGAAAAAGTCACAATGCCTCGCCACTTTATCCTTTGTTTCCTTATCCTCAACGATTTTGGCAAATCCAGCAGCTCTTATGTAACCGTGATGCACGCCTTCCTCAAAAAGCAAGCAGAATTCTATCTTGGGATTTTCACGTATTTGCTTGACTTTTGCACTACGAGTTTCCGTGAGGACCCAGAATCTTTGGTCAAAATTGACGAGAGTTACAGGTCTAACTCTGGGTTGGTTGTTTTCTTGGGATGCCAAGAATACATGTTGATAATCTTTGAAGTGTCTCCATATTTCTGTCTTAAAGTCTTTTAACTTGTCATTCATTTAAGCGCCTTCTTGGCAGGATTTTGCAACAGGTAATATTTAATGGTTTGATGCGATACCTTTTTGTATGCAGTTTGTAGTGCTGTTTATAGGTGTTCCTTTTTGGTGCGGCTAAAAGGGTTCCAAAAACTCACATCAATAGAAAATGCATTACAAATGTTTTTTGACAATTTAAGAATTGAAAGATTAAACTTTGTTACTGTTTCTTTGCATGAGGCTCAAAACAGAGTTTTGGCAGAAGACATTATTGCTGTAGAAGATATACCAGAGTTTGACAGGTCTGCTGTAGACGGGTACGCTGTTGAAGCTGAAGACACTTTTGAGGCATCACTGTTTAAGCCAAAAACTCTTCGAATAATCGACGAAAATGAAGTAGGCAAAAAACAGGCAAAAAAAGTGTGGACAGGAAACCCAATTCCGAAAGGTGCAAACGCCGTTGTAATGCTTGAAAACGTCAATCAAGTTGACAGCGAAATTGAAGTGGGGTCTCCAGTAACGCCAGGTGAGAACATTTCCAAAAAAGGTGAAGACATTCAAAAAGGAGAGATTGCTGTAAAAGCTGGAACTCGTTTGAAACCTCAACATTTAGGATTAATAGCCGCCTTAGGAATCACGGAAGTTAAGGTTGTTGAACGACCTAAAATCGCTATTTTAGCCACGGGAAACGAACTTGTAGAAATAGGCGGCAAACCAGGAGAAGGCCAAATTTTCGAGGTTAATAGGCTTGTTCTCTCGGCTTTATGCAGTGAATTAGGCGCTGAGTCTGTAGATTTGGGCATTGTGAAAGATGATGAGGATAAGATTCTGGGAAAACTCGAAACAGGCTTTGAAATGGCTGATGCAATAATGACCACTGGTGGAACAAGTGTTGGAGTTTCAGATCTTGTTCCAATAGTTGTTAACAAAATTGGAAAACCAGGCGTTATTGTTCATGGTGTGGCTATGCGTCCGGCTATGCCGTCAGCTCTTGCCGTTGTGAATGGAAAGCCAGTGATTATTCTTTCGGGTAATCCTGTGGCGGCAATGATTGGGTTTGAGGTTTTCGCTAGACCATTAATATGTGGAATGCTGGGATTGGAAAAGGAAGAACGTAGACACTCAGTTAAAGCAAAAATAACGAAGAGAGTCAGCACTGTCCTTGGAAGAAAAACCTTCATCCGCGTCCGTGTTTTGCAACGTAGTGGAGAATTTTTTGCGGAACCAATAAGCACTCTTGGGTCGGGCATAATTTCGACAATGACAAAGGCTAACGGCTATGTTGTCGTTCCAGAAAACAGGGAAGGCCTAGAAGAAGGAGAAGTCATTCCAGTTCGCTTGTTTGACAACGTTGAAGTGGTTGATGAAAATGTTTAGGAAGCTTCTCACACTTGACGAAGCCCAGCAGGTTATTCACCAGCATTTTAAACCAAAAGTTTTGGGTGTTGAGGAAATCAAGCTTTTAGAAGCCCACAATCGTGTTCTCGCAAAAGACGCAACCGCCAAAATAGATATTCCACCTTTTAATCGCGCAACTGTCGATGGGTACGCAGTAAAAGCCGTAGACACTTTTGGTGTGGAGGAAAATAAACCTGCGAAACTGAAGCTTTGCGGCATAGTGAACGTGGGGGAACCGACAAGAATAGTAGTTACTCGTGGCACGACAGCTGAAATTGTTACTGGAGCACCAATACCAGAAGGCGCAGATGCCGTTGTCATGGTTGAACAGACAGAACGAAAAGACAAATGCCTTTACGTTTACAGTGCCGTAGCCAAAGATGAAAATATCATGAAAGCTGGAGCAGACATCAAGAAAGGCGAAAAGATTCTAGAAGCGGGGCAACTATTGGGTTCACGGGAAATCGGCGTTTTAGCCGCAATGGGTATGGCAAAAGTCAATGTTTATGCGATTCCGCATGTGGCGGTCCTTTCAACAGGTGCAGAAGTAACCGAACCAGGAGAAAAGCTTCTTCCAGGAAAAATTTATGACATAAACGCTTACAGTTTGGCTGCTGCGGTTCTGGAAAGCGGTGGAAAACCCATCTATTTGGGCGTTTTTCCTGACGAAATGAGTAAACTACAAAAAGCGCTAAGGCAAGCATTGGCGTCTGCGGACATGGCTGTGACTTCTGGCGGGGTTTCGGTAGGTCCGAAAGATGTTATGCCAAGAGCTTTAGATTCGCTTGGAAAGTCCAGCGTTGTTGTCTGTGGAATCGCTATTAAACCCGGAAAGCCAACGACAGTTGCGTTAATAGATAAGAAACCGATTTTTTCGCTTCCTGGTCATCCAACTTCAGCGTTGCTAGTTTTCCATCTGCTTGTGCGTCCAATAATTGAGTGTATGGCTGGGAGAAAAGCAAGGAAAGATCTGAGAGTGAAGGGTTTTTCGACTATGAGAATGTTTCCGGCGAAGGGAAGACGGACATTTATTACGGTTAGGCTAAAGCGTGACAAGTTAAATCGGCTGGTTGCTGAACCAGTTCCGACTGGGCTTTCAGGGGCTATAACGACTCTTGCAAAGGCTGATGGATTTTTTGAAATAGCGGAAAACCAGCAATTCATTAATGTAGGTGAGGAAGTTACAGTGCGTCTTTTTAAGAGACTTGAAGAAGGCGAGACTTAGCTTTCAAAGATTTTCCTTTTCGCTCCCGTATAGGCTGTGAAGACCCATGTTAAAATGAGATATGCAATCATGCTTATGTCGAGAATTAGGTCTTTTCCTAAAGAGTAGTAAAGGTTGTATATTGAGAAAACTGTGGCAACAAAGAATAACGTGACAACTAACCAAATTGTCCAAACTCGCTTTTTGAACAAGCCATAAGCGGCTATTAAGCTGAAAATGCCGATTATGCCAATGTGAACCAAGCGAAAATCCATAGCCAAAACAACAAAGCAGATTATTCCAGCAACCACGTAAAAAGCAAAAGCTGTGAACATTCCTTTGCTTTCGATTTTCAGTTTAGATCCAAATGACATCTTTAGTCGCCTTCTTAATGCATCTTGCAGCAACGTTAATAAATTTAATGTTCTAAAACCTTTACGATTTCATATTCATTGATTCTGAAACTGAGCTTTTAATATTGTTTTATGGCTGTTTTGTTCTTTGAAGATGCCAGAGTTTGAATTAACCAATTACTATGAAGCTAGAGTAACGAAAAAGTTTAGAACACAGTAGCAAGAATAAGCACAGTAAGAAGGGAAAAAAGACAATGAGCTATCATGAACTTTTAGCATCACAGTCAAACATTTTCAGTGGTTTCGAAAAACCCTTTGAAAAGGCAGACTACATAGTTTTGGGAGTCCCATTCGACGTTACAAGCACATACAGGACTGGTGCGAGATTCGGACCAAACGCAATTCGGCAAGCATCGCTCAATATAGAAACGTACAGTTTCCGCACGGGCATAGATGTTGAAGACTTGAAACTGAATGATTTGGGCGATTTACATATACTGACTGACACGGAAAAAACGCTAGAAAGAATTGCAGTGGTAATTAAAGACCTTTTTGAAGTTGGAAAAACTCCAGTAACCATTGGCGGAGAGCACACGATCACGTTGGGCGTTGTAAAAGGTTTGGGAGACAAAGCCTCAGAAACAGCGATAGTAAGTTTTGATGCACACCTTGACTTACGCAATGAGTTCATGGGATTGAAACTTTCCCATACAACCTTCATGCGCAGAATAAACGAAAAATTAAAACCAGACAAAATCATCGAAGTTGGCACAAGAGCAGTCTGCAAGGAAGAACTAGACTACGCAAAAAAGGCCGGAATAGAATTTGTCACTGCAAAACAAATCAGAAAAGAAGGCACTCAACGAACCGCAGAACAATTAAGGAAAAAATTAGCAAGCTACAAGCATGTCTATCTATCAGTTGACATGGACGTTCTAGATCCTGCTTACGTCCCCGCTGTGCAGAATCCAGAACCAGAAGGAATTGAAACGCATGCACTGTTTGACATTTTATATGGCGTATGCGACAAACGTGTAATAGGTTTCGATGTTGTCGAGATTGCACCAAATTTCGACCAAGGAATATCAGCGGTTCTTGCAGCAAAACTAATTTTTGAAAATCTCTGTTGTTTGGAAAAATGCAGGAAATATGGAAAATAACAGAGGATTTGTTCCGCTTTTTCCGAAACATAAGGTATATAAGAGACAAAACCTCACGTATCTAAAGAAGGGAACAAATTTGTTCGCCTCACCAGATGGCATTAAGCTTGACGAACTTGAAAGAGAAATGCTGGAGCATCTTCTTCAATTCAAAGAAATGAACCTTTCACAACTAAGCAGAAAAATGAGCGAACCAAAAGCCAATGTCCATCGAAGAATAGAACGATTAGAGAATGAAAAAATAATACAGTCCCAACAAGTTGGCAGACAACGTATCTTATCCATTAATCCCGCTGCTGTTGACGTGGTTCGAGGAGCGTTAGGTGTAGTTCCGTCTGCAAGAGTGCTTGTGCTAGTTTCAGAGGAATATGCTTCCAAAATCATAGATTACTTCAAGCCACATGAGGTATTTTTCCTAACCACAAACCCTGCTGTTGATTTAAAAATTGTAAATGTGAAACGGATACTCTTGCCCGAGAACCTCAGAGAATGCTATGAAAGTATCTACGCGTTTATTCGAGAGGAAAAATCATTGAAAAACGCATATGTTGTGATCGCAATTACGGGAAACGGAATTGCGTCAATAGCTGCAGGAATGGTTGCTCGAGATACTTCAACTCCTATACTAATTGTTGAAGAAGGAGAAATAAAACAGATAGCTTAGCGAAGAAAGTGAAAATTCTGTGTTATTTGGAGAAATTATGGAAGCGTAAACAAAATGACAGAATTAGAATCATATTATGATGAAAAAGCAGAAAGCTACGATGAATTCTTTGACATGCTATACTACAAGGTTTTTGACAGGATTACGTGGAAGTACATTGAACCATATATTCCAATAAATTCAGATGCTTTGGTTTTCGATGCAGGAGGAGGAACAGGTCGCTGGGCAACTCGAATGGCAAAAAAGGGTTGTAAAGTAATTTTAATGGATATTTCAGAGGGAATGCTGCAAATAGCAGCTAAAAAAGTGACAGAAGAAAATCTTCAAGATAAAATTACCATAAAAAAAGGAGACATTACAAAAACAGGCTATGCTGATGAAACTTTTGACATGATCCTTTGCGAGCATGCGCTTTTCCTTTTCAAAGACCCCAACATCTTACTGGAAGAATTCAAACGGATTCTAAAAAGGAAGGCACCATTAATAATTTCAGTGCATAATCGTTATGTCCAAGCGTTAGCTTCGTTACCAGAAAAACCAAGCTCAAATAAGGTAGATGACGTGCTTAGTATTCTACTTTGCAAAAAATATGGCAGCATGACTAAAAATGGCAAAGTCAAAATTTACACTTGGACTCCAAACGAATTTCGAGCAATGTTGAAAAGAGATGGATTTCATGTAGAGAAAATTATTGGGAAAGGAATTACTATGCCTCTGAGGATTTCAAAAGAGCTGTTTATGAAAAAGAAATATCCCGATGATTTATTCAACAAGTTACTTCAATTTGAGCTTACTCTCTGTGAAAAATCAGACGCACTGGCATTGGCAGGACATTTACAGGCAATAGCCTACAAACCATGAAATAATTAATGAAGATTTCGTTTGGAGACCAGTTAAGTTCTCACCCTTCTAATTTCAATAGCCACTTTGTAATTGTCTGGACAACCTGCGAGGAATTTGTCCTTATCTTTTTCCCATGGGAAAGTTCCTTCAAACTGTAAAGCAACCAAGTAGGGAAAGATGGTGTTGTAGAGGAAACCGCAAACGTTAGGAGCTCTGTGAAGTTCATCCGCCTTCTCTGAGAACAGCGTTAAGTCGAATTGTTCCCCAACATGATGCCCTGCAACACACTTCCCTTTAACTCGAACAATTTTTCCAACCAATTTACAGCTTTTCAAGTCGAACCTCTCCTAACTTCTCTTTAAATTTCATTCCTTTAACAGTTTTGCGATGAAAAATCCGTTACACTGGTTAATGTGCGGATAAAGCCTTTGGCAATTTTCCATTCCCCTTAAACCCGGCAACCCCACTTTTGGATTTATTTTAGCGAGTGAAAATTCTGGATGCCATTTGAGGAATCGTTCAGTAAGCATTTCGTTTTCTTCGACAGTTATGCTGCATGTTGAGTAGATTAGACTTCCCCCAGGCTTCACGTTTTCGGCACAGCTGTTTATCATCAGCCATTGAATTCTAGCCATCCTATCAACAGAATATCTCGTAAGCCTCCACTTGGCTGATGGTATCTTTCCAAAAGCGCCTGTGCTTGTACAAGG
>Ga0172366_10000869_pt1 | contig 22924 bp, 19 predicted proteins | sample LakKivSesite69cm_FD_114533 | JGI IMG/M metagenome (GOLD analysis project Ga0172366, IMG submission 114533) | Sediment microbial communities from Lake Kivu, Rwanda - Sediment site 69cm | ecosystem: Environmental > Aquatic > Freshwater > Lake > Sediment | place: Rwanda: Western Province, Lake...
CTGCTCGGCCGAGTTCCAGGTGAGGGCTGGCGAGACGTGGACGCTGCGCAGCAGGGGCGTGTCCGATGCGCAGCCAACGATAACCATCAGCGTTGAGGAGGGCGGGGAAGTAAGCGACCCCACGCTGACGAACTTGGACACGCACGAGTCCATAGCCCTCAAGGGCAAGCTGGGAAGCGCCAGGAAGCTGGTTCTGGAGGAGGGAAAGGCCACGCTGGACGGCAAGGACGTCTCTAGGCGGGTCTCGCCAGACAAGTTGAGCATGCCCCCTCTTCTCCGCGGGGGGTCAACCTGGGGGTACAATGAATCCCTGGGGGCCCTAGTCGGCGTGTTCGACAGGTCGAAATTCGACGAGCACACCTTCGCGGTTGGCGTGCCGCCGGTAAAGATACGTTTCGAATGGACCAGGCTCCGGCCTGCGGCCTTCGAGGTGCAGGTCAGATCCAAGGTCCTCAAGGATTCAGGGTTTTCCAAGGCCTACTTGGAGAGCCTCGTGAACTCTATGAAGGCCGCAGGCGTGAGCGCTGCGGTCAAGGTATCGGGGTAGTGCGTGCATATGACGGAATTTGAACCCATCGTGAAGAAGCCGGGCGACGTGATCAGGTCGGAAGACTGGAACAGGGTGCAGGAGGCCCTAAAGTCCGACCTCCAGGAGCTTGAGCGCAACCTCAAGGCGCTCAGGGACTACGTTGACAGCATGCAGGAAACCACCACCATCCTCAACGTCACAAGCCCCGTTGGTGCATCCTACGACCTCAGCCAGGCTATGCCGGGGGAGACGGCGAGCTACGAGACGCCTACAGTGGGCTTGCTGACCAAGCAGTGGCTCCTGGACAAGGGAAAGGCAGGCGAGATCTGCAGATTCGGCATCGTCACGTACGTCGACTCGATCGACTACTGGGCCGGGGCCGAGAACGGGGACAAGAAAGCACTGCAGGTTGTGCTCGACTATGCGGATGGAACCCAGCATGCCGTGGGCGAGCTCTTCGTCCACGACCGATCCAAGCTCAGGCCAAAGGGGCCAAGCAACCCCTACGTCGAGTACCTCCTCTCGCCAAACGAGTACGTCTGGTACAGGTACAGGATCAAAAACCCCAATCCCGACAAAGAGGTGCTCACAATCACCTTCAGAAACACCATCCCTGAATGCTCGCCCAGGATCGGGAACGTCATCCACATGAGGTCCAGGATAACGCCCTCAAAGGCATAGGGTGCGTGATCAAGGTTGCTCAGGGAACTCGAGGAGGAGATCTTCAAGATCCTTGACGCGGCCCTAGTGGAGTTGCCGAAGGGGGGCGTGGTGCTTGGCCTCAAGCCCTCCAAGGTGCCGGGCCTGGCGATCTCCAACGCTGGCTTTGAGTTCGAGAGCTCCGGGCTTGCGGAGGAACTAGGACAGCCCAAGCTGGGGACAGTGCAGATGTTCAGCGGGAACGGCAGCCAGACATCGTTCAAGCTCAAGGAGAAGCCCCTGTCGAAAACCGTCCGGGTACAGTACCCGCCCGGAACCGCTCTTGTGGAGGGAAAGGAGTTCACCGCCGACTACGGGGAGGGCACGTTATCCTTCCGTTCCCCGCCCAAGAAGGATAAGAACAACATCCTTGTCGAGTACGTGTCCCGGAATGCCGTCATCACGCTCAAGACCTTGAAGATGAAGGCCACGTATCTCATTGACGTCTGGGGTCCCTCGAGGACGGATGCGGATGCGTTGGCCGAGAAGGCGGTCAAGGCCCTGCTCTTGGCCCAGGGCGAGCTTGCAGCCAGGGGCATCGAGCTGAAGGTGGTTGCAGGAAGCGTCGATGAGGAGGAGGCCAAGGCCACGAAGATGCGGCTTCGATGCGCCCTGGAAAGGGAGCTGCGCCTGGAAACGGTCGTGGGCCTGATAGAGAAGGTCGAGATCTCAAGCAAGAGCATCCACTGAGGGGTGCCGACCCGGACAGGCTGGGGTTGGGGGCCCACAGGACATCAGACCAGTTCCTGGTGCTCGACGCCTATTTTGCAGCATCGGCGTTTCGACCCAGCGGAACCGTGCACCCGACGCGGAAGCGGTCATCCGGAGGGTCGCCTCGCCAGATCAGGCAAACCGCAGTCACGTTGAACTTGAGCGGTTTCCATAGGCTTTGCAGCTCCTCAAGAAGCCTCGCAGTCTCATCCCTCCCGCGGGCCTGACCCACGCTCAGGTGAGGGTTAAAGCCGTCCTGGTACAACCTGACCTCGTTGCAGTCCGGGACAACTTGCCACAGCAGGTCTTGAAGCCGAACCAGATCCTCCCTGGGTTGGGGGACCAGCCAGAGGGTGTGGCTTGCCTCTGAGTGCTCGAAGGAGCCAAACCGGGAAAGCGTGACCTCGAAGGGCCGGATCGCCCCGCAGATACGGGAGAACTGCCGCGCCACCTCATCGAACTGGGCCATGGGGCGGAAAGGATACACCAAGGTGATGTGAGGCATCCACCTATTCAGCTGCCTGTCATGGTTCAAGCGCACATGCTGTATCGGTGGCCATATGTCCTCCGGCGGAATGACGACGACCGCTGACTTGTGGGTCTTGCGTATCAACGTCCCTCTGGCTGCCTTTCCACCAAGATAAAGGAATCAGCACCGCGCATGGCCCGCGTGAATGTTACTCACTTGCCCTTAATCTCAGCACAAACTTTTTCTTGGGCAGTAGCGAGAACGCAGCGGAGCCTATCCATGCCCAAGCCGGCGGCGCGGATGTCCGACCTGACCATGCACGGGGGAGCCATCGTCACCGGTCTGCCCACGGTTCTCATAGGCGGCCGACCGGCTGCGCGCTTCGGCGATGTCCACTCATGCCCCCAAGTTAACCCCGCTACCCCCTTCAACCCCCACGTGGGGGGTACCATCATCGCGGCGAGTCCAGCTGTGCTGATCGGCGGACGGCCCGCCGCAAGGATGGGCGACTTCGCAACCTGCATAGGACCCCCCGACAAGGTCATTACGGGCTGGCCAACCGTGTTGATCGGTGAGGGTCCGGGACCGGGCGCCGCTGGCGGGGGGAGCGGAGCACAGGAGGCGAAGATGGGTGCGGAGGTCGCTTCCAAAGGCAAGGGCAAACAGGGACCCAAGCCCGACAGCCCACACTGGATTGAGTACCAGTTTCAGGACAGTGCCGGCAAGCCCGTGTACGGCGCGAGCTACATATTCACCGGCACCGATGGTGCGGAATCGAGAGGCATCCTCCCGGGCGATGGGAGAATCCGCCAGGACGGCATCGACCCGGGATCTTGCAGGGTCAGGCTGTTCAAGGTGAGCAACGCGCGCTGGTCGCCTGCCAAGGCCAAGGTCGGGGAGGAGGTCGAGCTTGCGGCGGATGTACAGGGCATTCCGGCGGGCACCGCAGCCAAGTTCGAGATCTGGGTACGTGATGCAAAGAGGCCCGATCGCCTCCTGGCGACCGTTGAGTCTCAGACCCAGACCGACAGGATCGAGGCAAGATGGACCTACCGCTATGCCGCGGAGCCCCAGGGACAGGCGCAGGGGGGTTACTCCTTCCCCGAGTTCTACTTCATCGTCGATGTGGATGGTACCCGGTCAAGGTCAGATCTTCTCCAGCTGACCGACTACGTCGACATAGAGCTCAAGGACGGGGAAGGCAATCCCGTCGGTGGCGCGGAGTACATCCTGTACCTTCCCAACGGGGAGATACGTCAGGGCAAGTTAGACAAGAACGGGTCCAAACGCGAGGACAACATCCCGCCGGGAAGGGGACAGATCGTCTTCCCAGGATACAGATTCGAGGCCGAGGAGGCGGGGCAGTAGAGGGCTATGAGCGAACAGAAGCTGGACTATACCCCCGGTCAGAAGAATGCCTTCGTGAAGCTTGAAATCCGGACCGTCACGGGCAAGCTGGGCTACGATCGCACCTGGGACTACGACACGGCTGGAAACGTGTCCGCGATCCCGATGTACCTGTCGGACTGCAAGATAGAATACTACGCGGCCCAAAAGAAGGATGGCAACGTCGAGCTGCGCGTCTCATCCTTCACGGGCGAAGATGGCGGCTTTGAGTTCAGGGAGATGCCCGTATACAACCCGCATATCATCATCCGCTTGGAGCACAGCGACGGCAAGGTGACTTCGGTGGAGGGCCTGTCCGACGAGGCGTCCGAAACCTACTTCGAGCTCAAGACGGGTCAGGTAGTCTGGGGGAGGGTTGACCTGGATCAGTCAAGCCTACTGGAAGGCGAGGACATCGTTGACCTGGGCGATGTCAAAATAACTCACGCCAGCTTCTTGGCCCTCTGCGACATGTACAGCTCAGTCTGCGAAGGACATCGCGGGCTGCAGGCGCTTACCGGGGAGGACGTGCCCTTCGTCAAGGTTGTCTACCCGCAATCGGGGGCCGCCTCCTTCTACAAGCACGGCGAGGCAATACACATCCTCAAGGACGATGCGAAGGACAGGGCCGTCGTCCTCCACGAGTACGGCCACTTCATCATCCACCACGTGCTGGGACCTTTGAACTTCCCGGGCAAACTCTATGATTACAACGACGATGTGCAGAATCAGCACAACCCGGACTCCAAGGAGCACCTGGAGACGGCCTGGAACGAGGCCATAGCCACCTTCCTTTGCTGCTCGATCATGGACAGCCCGGTATACCACGATGGCTACGACGCCAACCTGACGATGAACCTCGAGACAGACATGATACGGGTAGGGGCACACTGCGAGGGCTCGATCCAGGGAGCCCTCTGGCAGATATACAAGAGGTACCGCGCATCGCTGAAGGACCAGATCTGGAAGGCGCTGACGGACACGACCAACAGAACGGTGCGCACCGTATGGGAGTTCTGTGACAACTGGATGGAGCTTCGGCTCAGCGACGGAAAGGACGTGGAATCCTCCCTGAAGGCTCACGGAATGGAGTACAGGTACGACTACCTGACCGGGACCGGTATGTACGAGTGCGTCTCCCCCCCGGATACCTTCGACCAGACGAAGAAGGAGTTCCAGCAGGTTGATGAACTGCACACAACCTTCGGCAGCATCGGGCGCGGGACTATCGACGAGTACAATGAGGAGTTCTACAATCGAAACAACAAGTTCAACCCCGGGATGCTCGACGCAGGGGCCACGTTCTCAAACCCCAAGTGCGTCCCCAACAACAAGTACATCGTTCCGGTCCGTCACAGATATCTGGCGCAAGCCCCCAGGGGATGAGGATGATTGTGATGAGTCAGGATCAATTGGGTTCTCTGGCCTAGTGTGGCCGAATGGAGGAATGGATGTGGAAAGGAAACGCGTGCCCCTGCCCTTCGATCTTTCCAGCCTGGAGCACGCCAGGCTCTCGTATGGCGTCTACTCTTCGAAGGTTGGCGCGGGCAAGGAGGAGATCCACATTTCCGGGAACGGCGACGTGAAGCTCCTCTACACCATCAGCTACAATTCACAACCGGTCATCCGAACAGGCACGGCGCCAAAGGATTCCATCATCCGGCTCCTCGAACTCTTTGAATCGGAAGGCTTCACGAAGCTCAACAAGGAGTTCGTGGACCCGGCAAACCCGGAATCCACCAGGATCATCGGACTTCTTCTTGAGGACAGGCAATTCACGGTATCGGTCGTCGGTGTGAGTGTTCCACAGTTCGAGCGGCTCGTTGGGGCGATCAAGATGGTGGCCTCGCTTGCGCATCCGGACGTCTCGCGGGGGGCCTTCTTCCCCCATCTGTGAACGTGAGGTCGTGTTGATCGGCAATGCTTGACTACATGGAGTCCACGGACGCGGTGTACAAGGTCAAGCTTCCCTCCGCGATCGAGCAGGCCTGGTGGGGATCGAGACAAGCATCGGTGGGGGATGAGGTTTCCATCGAAGTATCCACGCTTTTCGTCAGCGACGGGTCTGAGATCAAGATCCATGTGAACGACAAATCGGGGAAGCGGCTCGATGAGATCGCGGGCAAGGTGTACGCCAACCGTTTCAAGGGGGTATATCCAATAACCGACAAGGCCGAGGATGCGATCTACTTCGAGGCCGAGCTTGGCAAACACAATGTCAAGAAGAAGTCAGAGGAGCTCAGGATTATCCCACCCGTCAAGATCAACAACCCCAAGTGGAGCCAGGCAACAGCCCAGAGGGGTGACATACTAGGAATCGGCGCGGACATCGAGGGCGCCCCGGACGGCACGGAAGCCCTCATCGAGATCTACGAGCAAGATGCCGACGGCGCGCATGACTTCATAACCAAGATCCCGACGCTGGTGAAGAACCAGAGGGTCGAAGCGCAATGGCAATTCCAGTATGTGGACGACACCGACGACATCCCCACGGCCGAGGAAGACGAAAGGGGGTATAACCCTCCCGAGTATTTCTTCAAAATCATCATCGGATGCGCTGAGGCCAGATCGGGGCTGCTGCAGTTCAGGGACTGGGTCGAGATCGAGCTGAAGGACGAGGACGGGAACCCGATGGCCAATCAGGACTATGTGGTCCATCTTCCGGATGGCAAGGAGAAGAAGGGCAAGCTCGATGGCCAGGGCCGGGCCGTGGAGCGAGATCTGCCGCCCGGCAGGTACCGCCTTGAGTTCCCCAAGGCCAAAGGCCTCCTCGGTTCAGCAAAGGAGCCAAAGAAATGACCGAGGCAACCGGCGCGACCGGAGGGACGGCTTCCCTGAGCCTGACCGAGTCGATCATCATCCTGCTGCCCGCCCTGGGATGCCCGGGGATCGTCAACGACGGACAACTTGCCATCCTGGTCCTCCTCAAGGACCCCGGCCTGGCGAACAGCGACTACCTAGCCGATCGCCTACGCTACATGCCCTGGGACGATAGGGACTCCGACCCAGAAGATGGAGCACGGCTCGCGGCCCAGGACATCAGCATCGGCAACTTCCCGACCGATTTCGAGCCCTTCAGCCACGTCTCTCCCACGGTCCTGACGGCGCACTACAACATGGGATTCACCCAGGTCGTCTATGCCTCATGCAAGATCCAGGAAGCGGAGGGGCTCTACAGCCTCGCCACGCCGTACCACGAGAGCGCCATCGCGTGCAGGGCCATCCAAGGCCTTCCAAGGCCCTACGACGACTGCCCAATGATGCCCGATCGAGGCATCAACCAGCTTGATGGGACGCCCCTCAAGCTCTACCACCCCTTCCTTGTCACCCAGGCCAGTTCGCTCGGCATGGCCCACATCACGGATATCCATGTCGACTGTCGATGGGAGCTTCTGGATGCGAGAGCGAAGGGCAAGATCAAAGGCTTCAACAACTACAACACGAGGTTCGTCGAGTCCCTGCAGGCAGCCAACGACGACGGCAGAGTCCATATCATCGTGATCACCGGCGATCTGGTAGACTATAACCGGGGGCATAACGGAGGGCAGAGCAACGACCTCTTCACAGACTACGAGTACAACAGGAACTGGCTTTTGTTCCACAAACTGCTGATCGAGAACTACCGCAAGCCGGTGTTCACGGTCCTGGGCAACCACGACTACCGCCTCAACCCATATTCCCCGATGCCGCGGATCCTCAACATAGAGCTCTACTCGATCTCATACGACATGAACCTCCTCCGCTCGGAGGTTGAGCAGATCCACGAGAACGTGCATGACATCGAGACGGGGAAGGACGGGAACCTGTACACGACATACGAGTCCGTCACATGGTATTCCCTAGTCATCAACCCGCTTTTTGACTACAGCTTCTCGTACAAGGACCAAGCCTTCCTCATGTTGGACTGGAACAAGGAGGAGGACATCGAGGATAACCTTCCGTGGGCCGACGAAGCCCTGTCGGACAAACAGCAGCAAGTCCTGGGTCGCTGGCTTGAGGCCAGCCGGGGCAAGGTGAAGATCGTCGGCATGCATGCGCCCGTCTACAATCCCTTCCCCGAAATAGGCAATGACTTCCTCAAGGATGGCGTGATCGACGACAGTTCCATCTGGACAACCAAGACCATGCCCATAAAGATCTTCAAGGGCTGGACGGACAATCGAAACGAGCTCGCAGACGGGACCTTCCGGGAGGGCCGGAATGAGTTCATCAGGCAGGTCCTTGACAATCCCAGCTACGCAGAGGACGCAAGCCACGTCGTCGGCCCCAACATGGTACAGCTCATACTCACCGGTCATGCGCATCGGAACGGCATCTACCAAGTCGTCGGAGACCGGGTCAAGCTGACGCAGTTCAGGGATCAGGATTCATGGGACCCTGGACTACCCATATTCGTCAACACTGTGTCCGCCGGGCCGCTTGGCTTTGACAACGAAAGCGGAAGATCGGTCCAAAGCGGCGGCCTAGGACATAGATATCTGGTCAGGCCCGGATTCAGGGTGATCCTTCTCGATCAATCGGGAAAAGTGAGCACGTTGGAGAGGGTTCAGTTGGACAAGGTCACCGTCCGGGCAACGGTGAATGCCGAGTTCAAAGGGTAGCGCGAGGACGAGAATATGCCTGAGAGGAAATCGAGGCCATACCGCGGCGACGGTTTCACAGTAGATCTGCCGGAGGACTGGAGGGACACAACCATCCACACACTGGAAGGCCCGGCGAAGGACGGGATCCAGCACAACATCCTGATCACCGCTGAGAGGGATCTCCCATTCGAGACCGAGGTGCAGTACGCGGAGTCGCAGATCACCAGCCTGGAAGGCGAGCTGAAGAGCTACCGCCTGCTGGACAAGGGGCCGGTGACGCTCGATAACGGCCTGCCGGGATACAGGATCATCTTCTCATGGCAGCCGAGTGAGAACCTGCTCATCTACCAACATCAGATGTATGTCCTAGTCGATAGGACGGGGTACAAGCTGACGGCCACCTTCTCCAAGGCGACCCATAAGACCCTGGGCCCCACGGTCCAGAGGATCCTCATGAGCTTCAGGCCCGAGTAGCCTCCCCGCACCTAGGCGGCACCCGTCGGCGCGGCCTTTGCCGGTTGCTGTTTCGCGCCGCACTCGCTGCAGAAGCTCGCCGTGAACGGCAGGACCGTTCCGCAATGGCAGGTCTTGGTCTCAAGGCCGCCGAAGTGGGACGGCGAGGCGCCGCACTTCTGACACACCGTGTCCTTGACCGACATCCTAGTGCCGCAGCCCATGCAGAACCTCGGCTTCTCCTTGAAGGTCATCCTCGCGGTTCCGCCCTCCAGCCCGGCTGCCTCGGCCGAAATGGATAGCGTCCCGAACTCCGTCGAGGACACCAGAACGGCTGTGCCGGAGTTGCGTCCCCTGGGTATCCGGACGACCGGGCTCGGCAACCTGCCCGAGGTGGCCGATAGCGTGATCTGAACCTCCGACTGTGCATCCGCCTGCTTCCCCTTCTTGTCCAGAAGCTCGACGGTGATGGTGGACGATGACTTTCCATCGGCGATGATCTCGGCGGGCTCAACCTTGACGTTCAGCCGGGAAGGTGTGGGGGGCTTCTTGGGCCTCTTGCTCAGCCAGTACAGAACGGCACCGACCGCCACCGCGGCGATGACGATGATGAGCAGCAGCTCCTCCATGTACCCGGGGCCGCCCAGCGGGCTTCTGTTCACCGTGATCCTCAGCGCATATACCTCGGATCTGCCGACCTTGTCGACCGCCTTGACCTCGACGGTGTGCTTCCCGTCGCCAAGCTCGCTGAAGGTGGAAGTCGGCGACGACCCAGTGTTGATCCAGCCTCCTCCGTCGATGCGGGTTTCGTAGTGGTCAACCCCGGAACCTGGGTCTTCGCCCGTCCAGTTCGCGGTGAATGTGGAGGACTTGACTTTGCTTCCGTTCTCAACTGCGAACGAAACGGTGGGCGGCAGAGTATCCAAGATGATCGAATCAAAGCGTCCCTGGGATACGACGCCCGCCTTGTCCTTGAACTGGACGTAGACGCTCCTTGATCCGTCGCCGCCCGATATGTCATAGGACTTCGTGGCGCTGAAGGCGTCCCATGCGCTCCAAGTCCCGTTATCAGTGTTGAAACGCATCATCGACACACCTGAGACGGCGTCAGAGGCGGACAGCGCAAGGTCAACGGTCCTGTCGCTTGTGTACTGGGCGTTTGCCTCGATGATGATCGAGCCGTCGGGCGCAGTCTTGTCGATCCACACGCTCTTGGTTTTAGACGCCTCGATGTTGCCTGCCTTGTCTACCGACCTGTACACTACCTTCCACTTGCCATCGTTGTTGATCTTGAAGGGTGCATTGTACTCTGACCAGATCACCAATCCGGTGTCCGTCTCCCTTACGTAGTAGAAGTTGGTCTTGTCAACCCCCGAGAACGAATCCACTGCCGTGAGCGTAACCGTCACGGCCGATGTGTACCAGTTGTTTTCACCCAGCGTGCCCGCGAGCGAGATGTTCGTCACGGGTGGAGCGAGGTCGATGAGTGGGGTGATGTTTATGTAGGGCGGCTCAAAGGGGCCCACATAGGGCCCGTCGGGGCCAAGGCCCGGCACGTTAGGGACGAAGGATAGGATTCCCGCCCAGATCAGTGCCACAACGATCAGATCGCCATACTGTATCCTGCTTCGCGGTGTCATGATTCAAGCCTCTACGAGCATGATTTCTGCACGTCGAGTAACGATTTGCTCATATAAATTTCACATTCCAAACCTGTTTTTCGGCTCGAAACCCACCAAGATACCCTGATACCTTCGTAATATGTATAAGAAACATCGGCCAGCAATTGGCGGGTGATATGCCATGTCACAAAAGGAGCTCAGGGCACTTGAGCGTCGTTTCTTTGAGGAGTGGAACAAAGCGACGGCTGCCACAGCGGCCGCAATGGGCGAGTTGGTGGCCACCGACCTCGTCCTGCACGGCGGCGATGGGAGCGAGATACGCGGCCTAGACGGCTACATGAAGGACCACGATGATGTCTTCACCGCATTCCCGGACGCTCGCTTGACCATTGATGATCTGGTCATTGAGGGGGACAAGGCAGCGATCCGCTATACACTGACTGCCACACACAAGGGCGTGTTTGGCGGCGTCAAAGCTTCCAATAGGAAGGTGAGGGGATGGGGGATCCAGATCCACCGCTTGGCCGGCGGCAAGATCGCGGAAATGTGGAACAGGTATGATACCCTAGACCTGATGAAGCAACTCGGCGCTGTGACCACGTCAAAGTAGGTCCGAAGACACCCTCCGTGAGGACCTGCCCCACGTTGTCGGCGGCCGAACTCCCACTCATATCATGGGCTGCGTACTCGTCTGGTCATCTGCTCCATATCCGGCAGCAGTCGCCCTGGTTGCCCATGGCCTTGCATGCGGAGCTTGGCAACGCATTTATCTCAAGGCGCCACGGCAAACGCCCGAGGCTAGACCATGGGTAAGGAGGTTGTTTCAGTGCCCAAGATGTCCAAATATCCCCTTCCGTTTTCTCCAGCGATAAAGGCTGGAGACTACATCTTCGTATCGGGTCAACCGGGGTTCGCAGATGCTAGCGGCAAAGAGGTATCGGGCATAGAGGCCCAGACCCGACAATGCCTGGAGAATGTGAGGCAGATCCTAGAGGCAGCTGGCTCATCGCTTGATGATGTGGTCAAGGTAACGGTCTTCCTGCGCGACGCCAGCTACTTTGCCCCAATGAACGAGGTGTATCGGAGCTACTTCCCGAAGGACCACCCGGCTCGCTCAACCGTTGTAACGGGCTTGGTGGTTCCCAGCATGCTTGTTGAGATAGAATGCATAGCCTATTCGGCCGCCAAGGGCCACCGACCTAGACGCAGAGTATGAGATAGGCAGGCAAGGGGCATGCGAAAGGCGGAATGGTTCTCCCCCGACTTGGCAGAACGGCTTGAGCTGGCAACGAACTACCTGTGCGGAATGCTGGACGCGGACCAATACGAGGAGCCATTCTTCCACATCACCCGGCGAGATGACGGGACCGCCTTCGCTAGCCACGCCCTTGAGATAGGCATCCCCCATGTCACGGGTCGGGCAATTGATGCCCTCTTCTACACAGAGGAGGTCCTCAACCGTCCGGTCCCAGAACATGCCGAGGATGTCTACACCCGCTACCTGCTCGCCTGCTATGATAACGAGGATTGCCTGCCCTCCTTCTATCATCCCCAGACCAAGAAGCGAGGCGTGGAGTTCCACAACATGCGCGAGGGCCTTGAGGGCCTCACCTGGCTTGTCAAACGCCGGAATACCCCCGCCGCGAAGGACTGCGCCCAAGAGATGCTCGGTACTCTGGCCCGCATCACCGACCAGAAGGGAGCCCTCTCCGCCGAACTCGTGCGTCTGGCTGGGCGCGAGGGCGTGTTCCAGGGCATCGGTGATGTGCAAACCACCACAGCCGGACGCCTCGTGGGGCCACTGGTCAGATACTACAAAGCCACGGGTGACCCCCTTGCGCTCGAGCTCGCAGACAGGTACAGCAGGTGCGTGATGGAACGCTCCTTCACAAAGGAAGGGCTTCTTGCCGACCTCGCGGGAAACCACATTCACTCCATCACCTGCTCCCTGAGCGGCATCCTCGAGTACGCGGCCATGATTCGGGACGAAGCGCTGGTGGATGCAGTTCGGAGGGCCTACGAGCTCGGCCTGCGCGAGTTCTACAGCAGCTACGGATGGTGCAAGGAAATGGCCTGGCTGGAAACCGACCAAGGCGAGGTGAACCAGATCGGCGACCTCATCCAGATCCAACTCCTACTTGCGGAGTTGCGCGACCCCAGATACTACAGCCAAGCGGAAACCTTCATGCGCTCCGCCCTCCTTCCGAGCCAAGTGCTGGAGGACCATTTCGTGAAGGAGAACCCACAGCCGAAAGGGGACTCTGAACGCGATATGGAGAAGCGGATGATCGGCGGATTCGGCTTCCCAACCCCCAGCGCCCACCTGCAGACTCCCCACTCCCCCATCAACACGATCGATATCACGCAGGGTGCCGTTCAAGCCATCTGCGAATTCACCCGCCACATAATCACCCAAACGGATCTGGGCATCCGAGTCAACCTCCTCTTCTCCTGGGACAGTCAACTTGCGAAGGTTGAGAGTTTCCTGCCCAGGGAAGGAAAGCTCCTGATCACGGTGAAGATGCCCCTCAACCTCTTGGTGCGCGTGCCCGGCCGCATCGCCCCCGCCTCCCTGAAGGCGACGCTCAACGGCAAGGAGGCCAGAGGCTTGCGCCTGGGAGAATACCTCCTGCTTCCCAACAAGGAATCAGGCACAGTCTTCCAGATCACCTTCGCGCCGGAGCGTTGCGATGCTACAGAGTTCGTCTACCACAAGCGCTACCGGGTGAGCTGGTTCGGAGAACAGGTGACGGGCATCTCCCCGGTCAGCGGGATCTACCCCCTCTTCGGGGCATGGTGAAGTCTATCCGGTTCCCATCGCTAGGCTGCAAGCCTGGTGGCCCCGACTTCCCTGTACATCCTGCGCCGGACCATCAAGGACCAAAGCACAAATCCGCAGGACAGGGTCGTCCCGGTGACCGCAAGCCACTCGATCGCGTAGACCCAGGCCAGCGCCCGGTCCTTTGCCTTCATGGTGAGCTTCTGTGCCTCATCCAGGCTTGCGAACGCCTGGACTATCAGCGCCTCCGACTCATCCAGCTCCTTCCTTATGTACAGCGCTCGGGCCTCGGCAACCCTGCCATCCCCCAGTGTGATGCGGGCGTCGGCCTGTGCTGTGTTTGCGCCAAACGTGTCCGCAAACGACAGGAAGTCGATGACCATCCTTCGCAGCTCCGAATACACGCTGAGCTTGCTCCGCAGGGCGTGTATCCTGAGGTAGTCCGCGGGAAGGGGAGCCTGGCCCAGGTAGATCATGACGTTGCAGAGGAAGTCTATGTAGAACTCCCACCCCGCGAACGGGACGATGATGGAGCTGGGATTCGCTATGTAGGGCATGAACGCCAGGCTTCTTCCCCGGCCGACCTGGATGACGACCGCCGCGAGGTTCCTAGCGGGTAGGTTCTCCACTGCCAAGATCACGGCACCCTCCTTTGGGGAGGCCTGGCTGTTGATGGTGTGGAACGCCGGCGCGGTCTCGAAGGGGAGGGACGACATGAGGGGATCGTGCGGCTTCGTAACGACCAGCCTGAAGAACCTGTCGAGCAGGGGAGTGACATGGCAGTCGACTGCCAGCACCTCACCCACGGAGGTATCGCCCCAAGAGGGCGTGGTGAGATGTCCGCCGAAGCTCTCCGCCCCTCCCGACATGATCAAGCCCAGCCCATCGGCGACCACCGCGTCTGACATCCATTCCAGCCATGTGGTCGTATAGGCGCTGGCACCCGAGTCGCATATGTAGATGACGTCATGGGAGTCCGCAAGCTTTGCATAGGTACGCGGCATGTAGGTCCGCAGCGAGCGCCGGACCATATCGTACCCCATCCCGTAAAGGTAGGCCGGAACGAGGTAGACCTGGAGCGTCGGATCCGCCGACAGCATGCCTCTCGCCGCCGTCGCGCCCAGGAATAGGACCCTCACCCTGCCGAGATCGTCGGTCTTAGACAGAGACCCAGGTAGCCAGACCAAGGCTAGCAGTGCAATCGCCACAGAACGGCAGTATCTCCGCAACCCCGACCGCCAACGGCGAAGCCGACTGCATCTATAAATGCGACGCACCCCCAGCTACTACATCATCCTGAACGATCCGTGGGACTGGAGCCCAATGATGCTCCCGAGTCCAACGCGAAATCCTAGCGAATCGGTCGGATGCAGACTACACAACTTCGACGATCGCCTCTGTCACCTGGGGCAGAAACCGATCTCCGTAAATGACATCTACCGGCACGACGAACCTCCCCTGCAATCCATCATTGGGGACGACCCAGGATAGCGGGATCGAGCCCTCCTTGCCCGCATGGATCACCGCCCCGCCGACGGCTTTGTCCCGGATATGCCAAGTCCTGGGGAAGGCCGCTGCACAGCGGGCGCGTCGAGCCGCACTGGAGTGATTCGTGATCACCACATCCAGATGCGCCCTCCGTCCCGGCTCCAGCCTCTGTTCGTACGGGACGCAACGCACCCAGCTCCCATCGATCCCGTAGTTCGGATCGTCCCAAGCTATGAGCCTTCCGTACTCACGGAATCGCTGCGCTAAGTTGCGCCGCATGAACGCCAGCTCCCCGGGCGTCAAATCAAACGCCTTCTCGATGTGGCAGTTGAAGATGAGATCCGGTTTCAGCCGCTCCAGCAGGGACAGGCACAGGTCGAAGCCCTTTCCCTTCCCCAGGAAATTCCGATTTCCGGCGCAGTAGTCATCCATGCCCCCCGGGGTGAAGGAATCCCCGGAGAAGAACAGCCGCAGCCCCCTCCCCTCGACAAGCAGCCCACCGTGGTAGAGCGTCTGTCCTGGGAGATGGTAGGCAGTCATGGTGAACTCACGCCACCGCCATGTCTCCCCGTTGCCCGTCTTCCTGTCCACCGGGGCCGTGACAGGCGAGATGCATGGAAGGTCCCAGGCAAGCGGGTTTTCGACGACCTGCGCAACGTGGGCGTCAGCGATCACCGGGCAGCCGAACTCGTGTTTGAACTCGGGGACCGCATCCACGTGGTCATCGTGGTAGTGCGTGATCCACAGGGCCTCCACCCGGCTGATGGAACCCTCCGATGAGAGCTTTCGCACCCACTCCACCACCGAGGGCGAGCCACAGTCCATCGCGAAGGCGGAACCATCCGTTGAAACCACCATCCACGTCGTGTTGAAGTGCAACAGGAAGCCGGGGACGGGCTTGCAGCTTCTCATCGGCATCACGCCAGGACCCTCCAAGCGGCCGGGGAAGAGCTTGGGAAAATAGAACCGGAGCGCGGACGAGGCCGTGTAGAGATCGTAGCACGATCTCATCCGCCGTGCCAGAAGATCGATCGCGCGGCTCGGGGAGCTCATGATCCGTCCGTGCGATGGGACCAGGTGCGATGGCCCTGCCCTTCTGATCTTCTCAAGGCTTGCCATCAGCTCCTCCCGGGCACCCATGAACCCGTGGTAGTCGGTCGTTTCCTTCCCCTTCTGCAGGCTGTGGACCTCCCACACCTTGCCCTGGCTATGGATGACATCGCCGCAGAAGGTGACCCTCTGCCCATCGGCTTCGACCAGATAGCTGATGCTGCCATTGGTGTGCCCCGGGGTATCCAGCACGGAAATCCGGGCCGGGCCCCATTCGATGAGGTCGCCCTCGCTGAGTGTTCGGTCCACATGCAGGGATTCGGCCAGCATTAAGTGATGGGGGTGGAAGTTGTAGAGGTGCCACCGAGTCTCGGGCTTGTTCCAGTAGCTGCCCACATCCTCGAAATACGACCTTTCTCCTTGTGGAACCCCTACCCGGACGCCCTTCTCGGCAATCCATGCACCACATGCCTGGTCCCGGTGATGATGGGTGAAAAGGATCATTTGCACATCCTCGATACCAAGCCTAAGACAATCGTCCATCACATTGCCTGGCCCAAAATCGATGAGAAGCGCGGAGGAGCTGTCTTGGATGATTCCCGCGTTGACGGGGCCAGTATGCACGGAAAGGTGCTCGGATAGTCGCCGCAAGGTTGCTACGCCTTTGGGCCTCATCCAAGCCGCCGACGCACGCACATCCTCTAAAATGTCTAGCATCTACCGATGGCCTGTAGCCAGGAAGTGAGAGATGCCGGACCGCCAAGCCTGGGTGCCCGACCGCTCCACACATGATTCCTTGAGCGCGTTGACAGATGAGTAGCACCCTTTTCAAGTCGCGTTGATGGGGCCAGGGATTGTCAAGATTATTCAGCTCGCGATCCCGGTGGTTCCAACGCATGGCGGAGCGAGGCTTCAGATTGTCGGTATTCACACTCAGGATTCGCGCATGGCTGGCTCTCTCGCGTCCGCCGTTCCACTCAGTCGGCCTCCTGCCATTCATCCTGGGCATCGTCCTTGCCTGGAGGATGGAGAATTCGTTCCGACTTGAGGCATCCGCGTGGGGCGCCCTCGGGGTCGTCGCCGTGATGCTGATGACCTACTTTGCGGGCGAATACTGGGACTACGCCGAGGACTCGCTGTCCGCATCGCTCGGCACCAGCCGGTTCGCCGGTGGCTCCGGGGTGTTGCAGCGCGGGCTGCTCCCCCGGCGAGCCGCGCTATTGGCCTCGCTGGCGAGCCTGACCCTTGCCTGCTGCATAGGGGCCACCCTGCAGTGGGGCTACCGTACCGGGGCCTTCACCATCCCGTTGGGTGCCTTGGGCATTCTAGGCGGTTTCTTCTACTCCTCCAAGCCGCTGAGGTGGGTGAGCCGAGGATGGGGGGAGCTATGGATAGCGTTCTGCTACGGGTGGTTGCCCGTGGCCGTCGGGTTCTACCTCCAGTCCGCAAGGATCGTGGGGCTGATCCACTGGGTCGCCGTGCCCATCGGGCTTACGATCTTCAACGTGATCCTGCTAAACGAGTTCCCGGACTACCCTGCCGATCTGCAAGCCGGCAAATCAAACCTGACGGTGCGCATCGGACGTGAAAGGGCTGCTGTAGTCTACGCGGTCGCGTCGTTGGGAAGCTGGGCTGCACTCGCCGCTTCGTTGACCAGGGGTGTTCCGAGCATGGCCGGGTGGGTCTACGTCCCGGTGCTTGCCCTTTCGCTTGCCCTTTCGGTCTTGGTACTTCGCGGACGGTGGCGAGACAGGCCAGCCTTGGAGAAGCTGTGCGGGGCCAACCTCCTGGTCAACTTGGGCACAACCGCCAGCTACATCCTGGCGTTCGGGCTGTGGTGAAATGGCCGATTGGCTGCGCGAATGGGGGGAAAGGCCTAGGCGGAAGGTCCGCCCCTTCTGGTCCTCGCCGGGCCTGATCCTTCGACAGGCGGGAGCCGCGCTGTGCATAGGGGCCCTGACGAATTGGGCCGCAATGCCGCTTTGGTTTATGAGGTACGGGCCCAGATGCCTAAGAGGGGCCGCGGGCGCCCGGGGCATGGGGTGCATAGGATTCCCGTCCCATCCGGTGTGGGAGATGACCGCGGCATGCAACCTCAACTGCATCCACTGCCATGTCCCGAGCACCGGGATGGGCGAGGAGCTTGACACTGAGGAGGGGAAGGCGCTGTTGGACCAGCTTGCCGGGGTCAAGGAGTTCAGGATGATGGCCTTCACCGGAGGCGAACCACTCATGAGGGACGACCTCTACCAGCTGCTTGCCTACTCACAGGCGCTCGGCTTCGTCAACACGATTGCGACCAACGCCACCCTGGTCGACGACCATGTGGCTCGCCGGCTCCGGGCCTGTGGCGTGGCCATCGCAGCCGTCAGCCTGGACGGGGATGAGCAGACCCATGATATGGTGCGGGGCTGCGCCGGCGCCTTCGCGTCCGCCATCAGGGGGATGAAGGCCCTCCGCCGGGCCGGCATCCTGCTCCACATCAACATCACCGCGATGGAGCAGAACCTCGAGAAGGTCCAAAGCATCATGAATGACGTGGAGAGGCTTGGGGCCAGCATCATCCTGATGTACCAACTTGTGCCGGTGGGCAGGGGGAAGGTGATCGAGGGTTCGGCCCTGGACAAGGCTGACAATGAGCACCTCATACGCTTCATGGCTGAGGCGCAGGCCCGATCCCGCGGCATCCTGGAACCAGTAGCGGGGCCGCAGTACTGGGCCTACCTGCTCAGGAACGCAGGCATTGAGGGAGGGCCTTTCCTGTCGCTGGCGCGAAAGGTCTTCCACGGCTGTTCCGCCGGCCGGGGCTTCGTGTACATCAAGCCGGACGGAGAGGTCCTCCCCTGCCCATTCATGCCAGTCAGCTGTGGAAACATCCGCCGCTCTGCCTTCTCCAGCATATGGTCGGACTCGCCGGTCTTCCAGAACCTGCGGCTGCGCGAGGAGAAGTTGAAGGGAGACTGCGCCGAGTGCCGGTACATCAGCCTATGCGGCGGCTGCAGGGGACGATCCCTCGCTGCCGCGGGCGACTACCTGGCTCACGATCCCTCATGTTTCATGACCCCATACATCTCAGGAGGCAAGGCTCCATGACGAATCAACTGACCTATGGCGATATGCTCGAGCCGATCCGGGACCAGATGCAGGACATGGAAACGGTCATACACGAGGCGCTGAACGGGTCGGAGGAGCCCGTGCGCTCCGTGCTTCTCCGTTCCTTGCGCGGAGGGAAGAGAGTCCGCCCCGCCTTGGTCATGCTGGCGGGAAGGGCATTCGACCTGCCGGACCATCGCTGTGCGGTGTTGGCCGGAGCGATCGAGATGATCCATGCGGCGACCTTGATACACGACGATGTCTTGGATCAGGCCCCGACGCGGCGATCTGCCGAGGCCTGTCATGTGGCCTGGCCGGTCAACGCCACCATCCTTGCCGGGGACCTGCTACTGTCGAAGGCGGTCTCCCTGGCAGCGGGCCTAGGCCGTCCCGGCATACTCGAGGTTCTGGCCGAGGCGTTCTGCACGATCTGCGCCGGGGAGATAGCACAGACGTTCGCCTCGAACGCGACGGATTCCTACAGGCAGGTGTACTACCGGACCATACAAGCGAAAACCGCATCGCTGTACTCCGCTGCATGCGAGTCAGCCGGAATCCTTGCGGATCTGGAGGGGGATCCCCTTGGCGCGCTGCGCCACTACGGGCGAGAGTTCGGCATCGCCTACCAGATAGCCGACGACGTGCTGGATTTCCTGGGCGATCTAGCGGATCTCGGGAAACCTTGCCAGACCGACCTTGCCCGGGGCTCGGTGACGCTTCCAACCATCCTGTACCTGGAGAACGGTGGTGACCGTCACCTCATCGAGTCCGTCCTTCGTGGTCCGCCGACCAGCTCCGGCCTACGAGCAGCCATCAAGGAAATTAGTTCGTCGAAGGCGATTGACGACGCGCTTGATGAGGCCCATGCCCACGCCCGAAAGGCCCAAGATGCACTCGCGCCACTCCCCGACAACCGGTACAAACAGGCACTTCTGGATCTGGCTGAGTGGGCAGCCGGCCGCAGCTCCTGAGCCGCGCCGGCAACTCACCCTTTGATGGCCGGAGCACGCGCCGTCAGCCATGCCAAGTTGAAAGCATAGTGCTGTCGGCTGCTGATCAGATGGATGATGTTACCGGCGCCCTGGCAAACCGAAAGGTAGCCTCGCGGCTCAGCGCTGCTCGCGCTCATGGTGAAGGGCACCCCGTCCGTCGTCTCGACCTGTCGGCCGGGCCCGTCGTCGCTGATGAGGCGTCTGAAGGGCCAGGTCTCGCCCTCGTCGACCGAGATCGCACCAAAGAGGCCCGACACTGCACGTTCCCGGCCCGACGCGTCCACGATCATCATCTCCTTGGCAAAGGATGCGAAGAAGATCGGGCCCTCTTGCAGCCGAAGCAGTACCAGCCTTTGCCCTCCTCCGATTGGCTGGAAGGGACTCGCGCTGTATGTCCATGTCACTCCCATATCCGCCGAGATGCTCCTCGGCATCATCCCGTCTATGTTGTTCCCGCGCCCCAGCGCCATGAGCCGGCCGTCCTCAAGCTGAACTATGCCGGCGTGTATCCCAGCAGTCCTGCCCCCGGGATCAAACCAAGTCCTGCCGCCGTCCTTGCTTATGTGGATCGCCGTGCCGCCCTCCCCTCCTGTCACTGCATCGCAGGGCAAGACGATGTACCCCTCACGGGTGCGGAAGACGGACTCAACCGGCATCTGGCGCGGGCGGTGCTCCGGGTTGATCAGCCTGGCCTTCGACCAGGTGGCCCCGCTGTCCTTGGATGTCCTCAGAACCGTCGCCGTGTTGCCCCAGGTTGCGGCGGCCGAAAGCCCAACGAAATGGTAGATGGTACCCTTGCCGTCGAACCACAATGCGGGCGCATGGTCGTTGCGATCCGGTGCGTCCCAGAACGGCGAGGCCTGGTCCCATTCCCCACGGCCGTGGCGCAGACGGCTCGCCAAGAGGCACAACTCCCTGCCCGGCTCCTCAATGCACGAGTACCAGATCGCCAGCAGGTCGCCGTTGGGACAGGCCACTATGGCTGGGTCATGATTGTGGTGGGAGAACATGGGGCCGTCCGAGTCAGGCGGGATCTTGACATACTTCCGTGGCCCCAGGAAATATGGCCTCGCTGGATTGTAGCCGCGGGGCAGTGCGGAACGCCCGCGCTGGCTCACCCCGCGTTGGTGCAGTTCCGGCCGCGCACGCGGAAGGGGCTTCCCCGCCGGCCTGGGTCCCAACACGACCCGAAAGCCGACAAGCCAGCTCTTGTCCTCGGGCAGGGTGCCCATTCGGTTCTCGGATCTGAGGTAGCAGAGCTCGGTGGAGTGGCTCCCGCCCCGCGTCACCTTGAAGTCCCCGTCCACGCGTCCCACGGGGTCCCTCTGGCTTCGCGTAATGTAGGGGCCGTACCAGTCCTGACACCACTCCTCCACGTTGCCGTGCATGTCGCAGAGGCCCCAGGGGTTGGGCGGGGTCCGGCCGACCGTCAGGATAACAGGGTGATCGAGCCTGCGAGGATCGGGGTCGGGAAACCAGCTGACCTTGGGGTTATTGTGGAACTGCTCCGGCAGGGAGTTGCCGGTGTGGTAGTGGGTCGTCGTCCCGGCGCGGCACGCATACTCCCACTCGGCCTCGGTGGGCAGACGATAGGGGAGGCGTTCCCGCTTGGAGAGCCAACGGCAGTAGCGAGAAGCCTCATTCCAGTCGACGAACACCGTCGCCTCGTCATCTTCCTTTGAGAATCCGAGCTTTCCCCGCACCTTGTGATGAGAGGGGTCGAACATCTCGTACTGAGCATTGGTCACCTCGAAGATCCCCATGTAGAAGGGCCGGCTAATGGTGACCTTGTGGGCGGGATGTTCGTCAAAGTCCCCGAGCGTCCGATGCGGGAGACGGGCCAGCTCCGGGGGGATTGCGGGGCCCGTGAAGCCCATCACGAACGAACCCGCCTCGATCCTCGCCAGCCTCATGCCGACCGAGTTAATGTGCTCCCTTTCCTTTGGCATCAAGCCCTTCACCTAGCTCGCACTGGAGGGCACGGTAGAAAGCTTTTCGCGTGGGCCCAGGATCAGCTTTCGAGTATCCTGTTGGCATCCTCGGCGTAGGCGTTCATGACGTAGGGTATGCCTGAAACGTCCTCGGCCTCGCGCGTCAGGGCCATTAGGTCCTTCCTGGATACCGCGGACAGACTGAAGTTCCGGGTGCCGGCCATGAGTTGCTGGAGGCCCACCTTGAACTTCTGGCAGTACGTGTATATGCCCACGGCCCCCAGGGGGATCTTGGCCGCGTCCTTGCCGTACTGCTCCTTGATCTCCTCGTAGCAGACAAAGATCTCCTCAGCAGTTGTGCCGTATTTGGCAACGGTCTTGGGCAACTTGCCCTCCTTGAGCCAGATGCTGATGTTCCTTCCCACCATACCCGGGATCATCAGCGCCCTTCCCATGCACACGCACTTGAAGTACGGGCTGCCCATGGCGAGTGCCTTGAACACCCCATCCTCGGTTGAGAAGCCCCCGGCCATCGCCAGGTCCGGCACCCTCATCCCCCTCCCGTTCAGCTGTTCGCAGAAACGATAGACCAAGGACTGCAGGTAGAATGTGGGTATGCCCCACTCGTTCATCATGGGCCACGGGCTCATCCCCGTGCCACCGGGCGCACCATCGATCGTGATCAGGTCCAGCTTCGCCTCGGCGCCGTACCGGAGGGCCATTGCCAGTTCAACCGGCGAGTATGCCCCCGTCTTCAGAGTGATCCGCTTGAAACCCAGACCGCGAAGCCGGTCCACCTCGGCTAGAAATGCATCCTTCTCCACGAAGCCGACCCGGGAATGCCGCTCGAACTCCCTCACAGCACCGTTCTTGAAAGCCAGGCATGTGGCCTCAAGGCTCGGATCCGGCTCGACGAGGTACCCCCGCTTCCTCAGCTCAACCGCCCTCTCCAGACTATTCACCCTTATCTCCCCGCCTATGCACTTGGCTCCCTGCCCCCATTTCAGCTCAATCGTCTTCAGGTCGTGTTTGGACGACACGTACTCCGCAACCCCGAACCGGGTGTCCTCCACGTTCATTTGGACCAGAATCTCACCATACTTGCCCTGGAACCTCTCGTAGGTCTCTATGCGCCGATC
>Ga0172366_10000870_pt1 | contig 22905 bp, 20 predicted proteins | sample LakKivSesite69cm_FD_114533 | JGI IMG/M metagenome (GOLD analysis project Ga0172366, IMG submission 114533) | Sediment microbial communities from Lake Kivu, Rwanda - Sediment site 69cm | ecosystem: Environmental > Aquatic > Freshwater > Lake > Sediment | place: Rwanda: Western Province, Lake...
ATAGCGTATCCGCACGCAGAAGTCACCTCACTGTCCGACGGAAGCGGGACTGCAAACAACCTTATTTCGGATTGAGGTTGGTTCTTCAAGGACTCAAGGCCCAACGGCATTATCCGTATCGCGGGTTGGAAACGCGGAGAGCCAGGTGAACGATCCAGAACATCTAATAGAACGGCTCCCAGCGCCCCCCTCATGTGGTCGCCGCCCCCTCTCTGGTATCAAAGCTACTTTGACAAGGACTACCTGGAGAGCCACTCCCAATACTTCACCCAGGAAAGAGAGGTGAAGGACACAGACCAGATCATCTCAATCCTGAAGCTTGACCCAGGAAGCAAGATACTCGATCTCTGTTGCGGCCAAGGCAGACACTCGATCGAGCTCGCCAGGAGAGGATACCAAGTCACCGGTGTGGATCTGAGCAGGTTTCTACTCGGCCTGGCAGAAAAAAGGGCGCAAAAGGAAGGCGTGAACGTCCGCTTTCTAAGATGCGATATGAGGGAGATACCCTTCCAAGCCGAGTTCGACGCGGTTATCAACATCTTCACATCCTTTGGGTTGCTGGAAAACGAGACGGAGGACCAAAAGGCAGTCAAGGCCGTCTCTAGGGCCCTAAGACAAGGCGGATCGTTCCTGATAGACCTGGTCAACAGGGACTGGCTGCTAGCCAACTACACTGCGAAGAGCTGGCAGTACGAGAAGAACGGCGTTCTGCGCCTGGTTGAGAGGCGCTTTGACCCACCTACAAGCAGGAACCTCGTCCACATTCAGCGAATATCCTCTCGCGGAAAGACGAAAGAGAAGTTCGAGTCGGTGAGGCTGTATTCGGTTCACGAGTTGGCCTTAATGCTGAGAAGCGAAGGTCTGGAGACCAAGTCGACCTACGGGAGCTTTGACGGCCAGGAGTTCAAGATACATTCAGCCAGGATTGTTGCAGTCGCCAGAAAGCTATGAGAAGCGTAGGACAGATCTGGAATCCAGCTTCATCCCCTCCGGCAGTTTTTAGCTTGGCAGGACGGTTCAGCTTCAAGCGCCGTCTCCTTATCAACATCTAACACTCGACGGCCTAGCACCTGTTGCCATGCCTGCTTTTCTGCCGACTAGGAAGTCTTCCCAGGCCTCTTGATCAATTCCCCTGAGACAGACGGCCCCTTCCCCTTCAGTTCCGCCAACTCTCCGGACATCCTCGTCACTTCGCTTGAAACCTTCGTCACCTGCCCCGACACCTTGGCGTACCCCTTCTGAAGTTTGGCAATCGTCTCTGTCAACTCCCTGACCTTGGCCATGAGCTCAATGTTCTGGGCCACGACCTGCTCGCGCGACATCCCCGCCGGAAAGGCATCAAGCTCCTGCGCCACCTTAACATCCAAGGCCAGGCCACACCTTGAACAGAACTTGGCATCATACGCATTGGCAACCTCGCACCTGGGGCAGACCTTCGGGGCAAGCCGCGGCTTCTCCTCGGCATTCTTGCGCAACCCGTAGACGCCGAGCAGGGCATCGTCCACATCTCTCCCCGAAAGATGCACATAGATGGAAGGCATCCTGGAGCCCTGCCTCCACCCGAAGATCTCGTTCATATTGGCCTCCGTCACCTTGCTCGCCATGAAAGTGGCCCTGCTGTGCCTGAGCTTGTGCGGGTTCACCCTCTTCTTTATCCCAGCCCGGACACATGCCACCCTGAGCACCTTGGCGAGCGCCGGGTAACTCATCGCCTGGTGACGGTTCACAGTACCCATGTTCACCCAGAGCGGCGCATTGGGGTCGTTCCGCAACGGGTGGCCCTGGGTCCATGCGGAAAGGTAGGGGGCTGAGGCCGGGACGATGATCCGCCTGGAGCCCTTCTTCCCCTTAAGCATGACCCTAGCGTACCTCTCCTCAAAGGAGGCATCCCTGATCCGCATGGATCCGACCTCCCCTATCCTGGCCCCGGACTCATACAGCGTCATTATGAACGCTCTGTCCCGTGGACTGTCCGCAGCATCCACGATCCTTTTGACCTCTTCTTCCGTGACCACCTCATCCGGCAGGAGGATGTCCTTCTCCCGCATCGTGGTCTTTATCCACTTGACCTCGTCCGGATACTCCTCGCCGGTCTCCCTGAGCCAGCTGTAGAACCTTTTCAGCGTGATCCGGTAGTCCTTCTTGGTCCAGGCCGAGTAGTCCTGTCTCTCTATCCATCCCACGAGCTTCTGGATATCGGCCCTGTTTGCCTTGTCGAAGTCCTTTCCAAGCCACTCGGCCAGTTTCCTTGTGGTCTGGATGTACTTGGCGATCCTGGCCTTGGAAAGGCCCTGGGCCGTGCAGGCCTCCTCAAAGGAGGAGATCAGGTTGGCGTTCCTGCGGGATATGGGGTTGCACGCTTTCACCGAGTATTCCGCCCTTTGCAGCCTTCGGTCCAAGTTGTGGATGTCGATGGCGCTGTCGGGCACGCCCTAGGTATGGGTTTCCGTGCTTTTATACTTTGGGGTTAAAGCCCCGGGTGGGACTTGAACCCACGACCTGCGGATCTCCCGTCGGAGGAGTACAAGTCCGCCGCCATACCAGCTAAGCCACCGGGGCCCTGGTAATCCCCGAGCCTCAACCCGAGTTAAATATCTCGTTCCGCAACACGGTCCCCGGAACAGACTATCCAAGTCGAGAAAGAAGCTCAAACTTTTATGCAGCTGATCTCTGTCCGAACAGGAGGTAGCTTATGGCGAAGTTCTCCGGAGTGTTCCCTCCGATGATCACGATCTTCACCCCGAAGTTCGAGGTGAACGAGAAGGCCACGCGTGAACACATCGACTTCCTGATCGAGAAGGGCGCTAACGGCATCATACCGTGTGGAAGCACCGGCGAGTTCCCGACGATGTCGACGTCCGAGCGCCAGAAGGTGATCGAGTTCACGATCGATCAGGTCAACGGCAGGATCCCCGTCGTCGCGGGCACGGCCAGCACCGCAACGGACCAGACGATCCAGCTGAGCAAGTCCGCGGAGGACGCGGGGGCAGACGGCGTCCTGATCGTCCCGCCCTACTACTACAAATCCACCGAGGAGGAGATCTACCAGCACTACAAGGCCGTGTCCGAGGCCATCGACATACCCATAATGCTCTACAACAACCCCTGGGTCTGCGGCTACTACGTCTACCCCGACCTGGTCGCGAGGATGGCCAAGGATGGGATCATCCAGTACGTCAAGGAAACCCACGGCGACCTGGCCTACGTGCATGAGTCCATACAGAAGGCTGGCAAGCATCTAACCCTGTTCTTCGGTCGGGACGAGAACTCCTTCGAGGCCTTCATGGCCGGGGCCCAGGGCTGGGTGTCGGGCGCCGCCAACCTAGTCATCGAGATGGAGTCAGAGATCTTCGGCCTAGTCAAGGCCGGGAAGATCGACAAGGCCAGGGAGAAGTACTACAAGGTGCTGCCATTCTTCTACCTGACCGAGAGGAAGGGACGCTGGATCGCCCGGGTCAAGGCCGGACTCAAGATGATGGGCCGGGACGCCGGGGACCCCAAGCCCCCACTGCTTCCCCTCAACAAGGAAGAGCTGGCCGAGCTGCGCAAGATCCTGGTGCAGATCGGCCTCCTCTCCGAGTAGGCCTATAGCCACCGCGCAAACCAGTCGAAAGCCTTTGCACCGCTGAAGGCATGGGCGCCGGGGAAGATGTCCCTGTCCAGCCTGTCCGCCGCGCCCGCGGCACGGTAGATCCGTTGGAGATGCGCATATGCCTTCCTCGCATCGTCTATGACAAAGCAGGCGTCCTGCTCGCCCATCTCGACGAGAAGAGGACGAGGCGCGATGAGGCCCGCGACGTCCGCGATGTCGCCGTAGAGCAGAAGGCCGGGGCTGTACTGGCTTCCGCAGGTGTTGGCCTTCCCGCGGTCGGTCAGGGCATCACCGCGCACCGTGCTGATGTAGCCGCTGATGACCGCGACCTTGATCCTGGAGTCCAAGGCGGAGAGGTAGGTAGTCATAGTGCCTCCGAAGGACAGCCCCACGCACCCTATCCGTCTCGGGTCCACCTCGGGCCGTGACTGGAGGTAGTCGATGGTCCGCATCCCGTCCCAGATGTTCAGCGTTAGGAGATGGTAGCCGAAGTAGCCGTAGGCAAGGTAGCTCACGTTGCACCTATCCCTGCACTCCCTGACCCAAGCCGCATCGGGTTGTCTTTCCCCGAAGCACCTCCAGTCAGGCGCGATGACCACGTAGCCCTTCTGCACGAGCTTCCTTGCGTAGTCGTAGTTGAGGGCAGCCACATGCTTCTTGTCCCCCTCGCTTTCCACCAGCCCGACCATGTCAACCTTCCCCCTGCCGTGGCCGTGGGCGGCGAGGATCCCGGGCCGCCTCTCGCCCTTCTTCAACCCGTCGGGGATGAGGACATAGGCCGGGACCGAGGCGAATCTCTCGGAGTCGAAGACGACCTTCTCCCGGGTGTAGCCTTCCTCGTGGCACGTCTCCACAACCTCGGGGCTGAGAGGCACCCGCTCGGGGAATCTACCCAGGTTCTTCAGCAGCTGTCTCCTGAAGGTCGCTCGCCATGACCTGTAGTTCTCCCTGCCTGAGCCCCTGAAACTCATGCTTGGCCTGGTCTGAAGAAGGGCGTTCACGGAATCCCGTACGCTGATCAGCATTCTGGACATCCGACCACCTGGCGACCCCTGATCGAGGCCCACTCTTAACTATCCCCAATAAGTCTGCCCGACACATTCTAAAGCAGAGCTCAAGCCTTCGGTGACCGGGTGCGGGTGCTTGTGGAGATGGTCGGACCCCAGGCCCGACAAACCAAAGAAGACCAAGGCTCAGCTGGAGAAGGAGAGGCAGAAGAAGGTCCAATCGTTCCTCAAGGATGGGGTTCTCAAGAGCCAGCTGATCACCGAGGCGATGCTCAGAGTACCGAGGGAGGAGTTCGTGCCCCCGGAGTACAGGGACCACTGCTACCGCGAGGTGCCGCTGCCCCTTCCGGCCCTTGAGGCGACCGTCTCTTGCCCGCGAAGCTACGTGGTCTTCTACGAGGCGCTTCAGCTGCGCAACGGAGATCGGTTTCTGGAGGTTGGCACCGGCTCGGGGTACGGCGTAGCCCTGGCCCGAGAGGTGGTCGGGAGAGAGGGTCTGGTAGTCAGCCTTGAGATCGACCGTTCGGCCTACAGCTACGCGAGGTCGAACCTCACGAGGCTCGGATACGATGACATTATCCTGATACGAGGGGACGGCTGCCTGGGATACGAACCCGAGGCACCCTACGACAAGATCTCCGTCACTGCGGCCCTACTTTCAATGCCCCAAACCCTCCTTGACCAGCTGAAGGATGATGGGCTTGCGGTGGCCCCGATGGGCAACACGGAGACCCAGGAGCTGAAACTCATCCACAAGGATGGAACCACATCCACCATTTCACATTCGACCGCCTTCGTGCCGATGGTCGGCAGATACCGCGGAACCGCATGAGGCATGCCCTTCAGACCGAGGACGCAAGACGCGGTTCCTTGAGCTTTGACGATGCCAGAAGGGAGACAAACACTAGGGCCGCCGTGATCGCGAAGAGCACGGAGTAGGAGCTGATATCGATGACCACGCCCCCCGCGACCGGCAGCAGCATGACCAGGGCAAGCGAGGTGTTCAGCACTCCGACATATGTTGGCCTTCGCACGATCGGTGCGATCTCCAGAACATAGTTGTTCCTAGCCAGCCCAAGCCCGGTGGACCCCGAGCCTCTGAGAACGAACACAAGGGCAAAAACGGCGTAGCTGGGCGAGAGAAGGGCCACCACCGGCGCCATCATCGAGAGAAACGCGCACGCCCTAATCACGATGCGATACCCCTTCGCATCTCCGATATGCCCCCATGCCAAGTTGGCGAGAAGGGTGAACAGCATGTCGATGGCCAGGAACACGCCGACCCAGCTCTCGGGTGCCTTCAACACATCCCTGGCGTAGACGACATAGAAGGGAAGGGAAAGCGACATTGTGTTTGCCAATATCATGACGTAAAGGAAGCTTCTGAAGGTCCGATCCTCTGAGATGACCCGGCGAACCTGGGATAGGTACGCCCCCATCGTCCGTTCCCGCTCGGCCTTTACAGGGCCCTCAGGTTCGACGACGAACAGGAAGCAAGCGACTGCCAAGACCAGGAAAACGAAGGTCATCGAGAATAGCACGAAGTAGTTCCTTGGGAATGGGAACTTCACAGCGTCCCCGAGGACATGGGCGACCACCAGCCCGGCCACGGAAGCTATGATCCCCGAGAAGAAGTTGCGGTACCCGAAGTATCGCCCTCTTCTGGTCGGAGGGATGGTCTTTGCGACGATGTCCAGGAATGCCAGCCCGCTGATCCCGCCGGTAAGCGAAAAACTGCCTAGACACACAAAGAACACAAGGAGGTAGAGGTTCGGACCTAGTCTCGGCGCCCATGCAGCAGAGACCGCAAGACATAGCCATGATGATATCCGCAACACCGCGGCCGCGGCGTACAGCCTCATCTTCCTAGGGAAATGCTCGGCATAACGCGCAACCGCGAGCTGGGGCAGCAGCCATCCGACGTTGGTCAGGGTGCCCACCAAGCCGATCAGAACGCTGGAACGCGTGAACAGCGAGACGAACACCGGCAGGACGGTGGAGGACTCCGAGAAAGCCAGCCCGCCGCTGTAGAACGCCCCATTGGCCACCCCGAGGGCGAAGTTCCTGCGGAAGTGACGTCCGGATGCGGCCGTGTCCTCGTATGCCCGCTCACGGCTATCTGGATCTACCATTTCCGGGCGCGTTTCTGGGAGCGTATAAAGCTATCTTGCCATTGGCTCGCGGAAAATGCGGGCCAGCTCCCTTCGTTCGATTCGGCTCGAATCCCAGTTCAGCAGAAACGGGTCTGCCTACTTGGTTACTAGGCGGAGGTCGAAGCCGGCAACATCCTGAAAGTACTTATGTAAGTATGTTGCCTTAAGTAGCAACGATGAATGCAAGGAAACTCGAGGACCGACCTGGAGCTGCTGCAGACTGTCGCGTCATCGAATCGGAAACTTGACGACCTTGCCCGTTTGAGATGATCGATATACGGCCACGACGACCTCCAGTGCCTTCCTTCCCTCGTAGCCGTCCACGAGGGGCTTGCGGTCCTGCCCAATGGCATCGACGAAGTCCTGTATCTGGAGCGCGTGGGAGTCGGCTGTGATCGCCGAGGCCTCGGCCGCGGCCGACAGCTTGGCCTTCTCCTCAGCCCCCTCCTTCTCCCCCTCCACGGCCCATTTCACCATCTTTCCTCCCTCGATGATGGCCGTCGCTCTCTCGCCGTGGACCTCAAGCCTCTCGGGCAGGCCCGGATACACGGACGTGCTGCCCTCGATCACTCCCCGGGCGCCGCTCTTGAACCCAAGGATGGCAAGGCCCAGGTCCTCCGTCTCGATCCTGTGACTCATGACACCGATTTTGCCGAACAGCCAGTCGGGATCACCCATGATGTAGCGCTGCAGGTCGATGGTATGGATGGATTGGTTTATGAGGGACCCCCCGCCATCGAACTTCCACGTGCCCCTCCAGCCGCCCTTGTCGTAGTACTCCTGGGTACGGTACCACTTGACGTAGGCATCGCCCAGTATCAGCTTGCCGAACCTGCCCTGGTCCACGGCGTCCTTGAGCTTGCGGGTCGCCGCGTCGAATCTATGCTGGCATATCACGCCCAGCTTCACGCCCGCCTTCTTGCAGGCGGAGATCAAGCCATCGGCCCGCTCGAGTGTGATGTCGATCGGCTTCTCGACCAGTACATGCTTGCCGGCCTCCGCGCCCTTTATCCCAAGCTTGGCATGGAGCCCGCTCGGCGTGCACACGTCCAGCACATCGATGTCATCCCTCTTGAGCATCTTGTCGAGGTCTGTGTACGCAGTGACGCCTGAATCCGCGCCGAACTTGTTCGCCACAGCCTCTATCGCGTCGCAGACCGCAACCAGCCTGGCTCCCTTCACACTTCCCAGGGCCTTGGCGTGGAAAGGTCCGATGACGCCGCCCCCGACTATGCCGAATCCCAGCTCCTTCATCTGATCGCCGATCGAACTGATCCGAGGCGTTCTTTAGTATTTCTCACTACGAGTGGATCCTTGGGATCCGCTTCCGAGCCGGGCGTCCGGCCGGCAAGCCCGAGCTACACCCCAAGGTACATCTGGATGTCGATGTTGGAGGGGCGGGAATTGTAGAGCTCCGCCTCCTTCCTCTTGATCGAGAGGAAGCTTGACACGATGTGTTCACCGATGCCGTCCCTAATGACCCGGTCCTTCTCCAACTCGTCCAGAGCCTCGTTCAGCGACCCGGGGAGGAACTTTCTGCCCGGCCCCGGCTTGTACAGGTCGGTCTCGGTCGCCTTGCCCGGGTCCGTCCCCTTCTCTATCCCATCCAACCCAGCGGCGAGCATGGCGGTGAAGGCCAAGTAGGGGTTAGCCGAGGGGTCCGGCGAACGGTACTCGATCCGTGCGGAGGCAGGCGAGTCGAAGGGCACGCGTATCAGCGCGGTCCTGTTCCTCCTTCCCCAAGCGATGGTCACGGGGGCCTCCCACCCCGGTATGAGCCTCTTGTAGGAGTTGCAGATGGGATTCGTGAGCGCGGTCACGCCCTTGCATGCTCAAGGAGCCCGCCTATGAAATGGAGCGCGATGTCGGACAGATCCTCCTTTCGAGCGTCGTAGAACAGGTTGGTCTTCTTCCCGTCAACGACCTGAACCAAGTTCTGGTGGGTGTGCATTCCGCTGCCGTTCATGCCCTCGAAGGGCTTCGGCATGAAGGTTGCCACCAATCCCTCCCGCTGGGCGTACTGCCTGATTATGTCCTTAAGCGTGATCGTCGCATCGGCTATTCTGACCGCGTTGCCGTACCGGAAATCCACCTCGTATTGGCTTGGCGCGACCTCCTTGTGGTAGGCCTCGTATCTTATGCCCATCTTGCCCATGGCCTCCATGATCCTCCCGAGTGTGGTCCTGCCAAGCGCAGGCGGCGCATCGAAGTACCCCTTGTCGTCTATCCTGCAGAACCCCTCGCCAGCCCTCGTCAGGAGGAAGAACTCCAGCTCGGGCGCGACGTAGAAACCGAACTCCTTGCCCTTGATATCCATCGCCTTGGAAAGAACCTGGGGAATCCTCCTCACTGCGTTGGCCAACAGCAGCCTGGTGTCCCCCTCGAATGGCTGGTAGCCTTCCTTGGTCTTCCGGGGGTGGTAGACGTTACAGATGGCCCGCCACACGTCCTGGGCCCAGGGCACCGGGTTGAAGGTCTCCGGGTCCGGTATTATGAGCAGATCGCTCTCCTCCACGGGCACGCCGTACCCGTATATGGAGGAGCCATCGATCTTGAAGCCATCCTTGAAGACGTTCCCATCCCTGAACTCATCGATGGTCACGCTCTTGAATTTGAGATTGCCGAAGATGTCGACGAACTGCAGATCGACGATCTTCGCCCCCTCGTCCGTCGCCTCCTTCAGCTTCTTGATGAAGTTCACAGGAGACCCTGAATCATCGTCCATGATCTCGCCTCGAGCTCAGGCCCTGAGTGAGTGCATAAATCTTTCACCTTTGAGCGAGCCCGGTCCTGCCGTTCGTAGTTGGCACCAGACTCTCCTGCGATGGCAATACCGAGTGTCGCGCAGCGATGATTGCCAAGTCAACTGGCGAGGACCTGGGCCTTGCCCCTGCCCGCATGCGGCCAACAAGATATATTAAGCCATTTGGGGGACGCGTTGCCCGGTAGATCCGCGCAGTTCTGTATGCCTGGGTGGAGACAAGGATGAGGTTTGCCGTCAGGAAGATAAACCCGGGTAAACAAAACAGAACGGTCGCCCTGACCAAGGGCAAGCCATCCAGATCAGCATCCGAATCTTCATACCTCACCACCCTAAAGACGCTCGAGATGCTGTACGAGAACGACCGAAACTTCGAGAACTCCACCTACGAGATCTACAAGAGGACCGTGATGATCAAGCCGAGCCTCCCGAGGCCGGTGCCGGAGCTCGGCCCCTCCAACATGGTCAACACCGATCCGCAGGCCTGCAGGGCGGTGGTTGATTGGCTGATCGAGAAGGAGGTCAAACGGGTAGTTCTCGCGGAAGGCAACCCCTGGGCGGAAGTGGACCCATGGGACGTCTGCGGGTACAGGCAGATCTTCGCAAAGAGCCCGTACAAGGACATCGTTGAGTTCTTTGACCTCGGGCCGAGCAAGGATGAGGACCTGATCGAGGTCGACTACAAGATGGCCAGGGACTTCTACGCGGACGAGGACCTTGCATTCCTCAAGGGGTTCATAGAGGGACGGGAAGGCACCAAGCGGTTTTCCAAGGCCAAGATCGACTTCGATCTAGCCACGTCCACCACGGCGAAGTTCAACAAGGCCGTGAAGGAGGCGAGCGTGCTAGTCAACCTGTCGAAGATGAAGACCCACGTGCAGACGGGCGTGAGCCTTGCAGTCAAGAACCACTTCGCGTTCCTCGAGCCAGCCGAGTCCCGCTATGCCAAACACCTGGGAATGGATCCGTTCCAGGGGAACTTCACCTACCAGGAGCTGATCCTCTCCTCCCTGAACCTCCAGCGCGCCGTAAGCTGCGTGGCCGCCGCGTTCAGAACCCTGCGGATCCCCGAGCTGTGCGTCGTCGACGGGGTGATCTCCGAGGAGGGCAACGGTCCCCTGGAGCATGGCAAGCCGCGGCAGGAACACGTAGTGGCGGCTGCTTGGAACTGCCCCGCGACGATCGACGCGGTCCTGTCCACCGGCTTCATGGAGATGCGAGCCAAGGGCGGTCCATACCTGCCTCCCCACATCCAGTGGGCCTCCGGCCTGGGGCTGGGCACCAGGGAGATTGAGGAGACCTGCCTGATCCTCGCAAGGGAGGACGGCATTCCGGCCTCGTCTATCAACGAGATCCGGAACAGCCCCGGCGAGCCCTTCGCCCCGCCGGCCACGATGAAGACCGGCTGCGCACCGAAGGTCTATCCGAGGGACACGCTTCTCCCGGTCATGACCAGGGCCCTGGATGAGCTTCAGTCCGAGGGCATCGATCCGAACCGACCACTGCCCATCTTGCGAAAGAAGATCGCCGCTCCTGCCGGGATCATCTCCGGATAGCCGGAGCGACGGGCGGGAACATTTAAACTTGAAATGAGTCTCTCCCACCGCCATGCCCACCATGAAGGCTGCAGTCCTGCGGGGCAGGGGCAGGCTGGAAGTCCTCGATGTGCCCGTCTTCACCCCGAGATACGATGAGTTCATGCTCCGCGTGAAATCATGCGGGGTCTGCGGTAGCGACATCCGTTACTTCAAAGGCGAGAACCCCTGGTCGCTTCACACCCTCGGATACGAACAAGAGAACCCGCCGAACATGATCCTCGGCCATGAGTTCTCGGGCAGGATCGTTTCCGAGGGCAGGGCGAAGGAGCCCAGCAGGATCAGGGAGAGGGTCACTGTCGAGCCCTACAGATCCTGCGGCGAGTGCTACTACTGCAGGATAGGCAAGCACAACATCTGCGAGTTCCAGGAGCATCACGGCCACGACCATGGCTGGCGGGGCTACGAGTACGCGCCTGGCGGCATGGCCGAGTACACGCCGGCCTGGCGATCCCACACCTACAAGCTTCCCCCAGATATCGGCTACGATGAGGCAACCTTCGTAGACGGGCTGGCCGTTGCCGTAAGGGCCGTGGAGCTCGGGGGGGTCGTCCCTGGAAGCGAGCTCCTCGTGATCGGCGGAGGGCCCATCGGTCTCCTCATCGCCCAGGCCGCCAAGGGGTATGGGGCCAACAGGGTCTTCCTCTCCGATGTCTACGACAAACCGCTGGACGTTGCCGGCAGGTTGGGTGTCGACGATGTCATCGACGCAAGAAAGCTCAAGGTTTCGGACCAGGTCCTAAAGGAGACCAACGACCTGGGCGTGGGCGCGGTCTTCGACTCCACCGGGTCCGACGAGGCGATCCTAGATGGGCTCAAAGCCCTGCAGAGGGGTGGGACGGAAGTCCTTCTTGCCGGGTATCACAAGGCCATCCCACTCGACTTCTCCCTCATCTCCGGGGACAGGACGATCAGGAGCCTGGCCAACAACCCCTACAGGACCTTCCAGACGGCGATAGACCTCATGACTTCGCGCCGGGTCAAGGTGAAGCCTATGATCACGCACGTCTATCCGTTGTCCAAGATCAACGAGGCCTTCGAGGTCGTCACCCACAAGGAGGAGTACGGGGCCATAAAGGCCATCATCCACCCCTGAGGTCCCGCAACCTGCGTTGCCGGCCGAACCATGCCAGTACTGTGACCGGTGAACCAACAGTGACCCGGGAATCCGACTACATAGTGGCACTGTCGCGCCTTTTCCAGCGTTCAGTCGAGTCCATGGACGGTGCCGAGATCGCTGGGTACCTAGCCGCCAACAGCAACCTCCCCGGGCCGAGAGGGAACCTTGAGCTCGCCCATGCCTTCGCCAGCGTGGCGGCCGCCCACTGTGACAAGAACCCTCGCGGGGTCTGGGCATTCTGCAAGGAGCTGGTGGCGATACAGCCAGCAGAGGCACCAACAAACGATCCCAGGGAGTTCCTGCCCTTCTGCGGTGCCCGTGCCATGGGCGTCATTGCATCGGATCAGACAAAGCTTCTCCCCGAAGCCCTCTCGATCTTGAGGGGCCTTTCCCGCGATCCCAGATGGCGAACCAGGGAATCCGTCGCAATGGCCCTTCAATCCCTTCTGCAAGGACAGCCTGCAAGGACGCTGAAGGCCCTCAGGACATGGATTGTCCCAGGCGACTGGCTTGCCATGAGGGCGGTGGCCGCGGGGGTCGCTGAACCCGCCGTGCTTCGGAACCGGTCGATCGCGGAGGCTGGGCTTGAGCTGCATAAGATGATCTTCGAACGTCTCCTCGCCGCCAAGGATCGCGGATCACCTGAGTTCAAGGTGTTGAGGCAGGGACTGGAATACTCGCTGAGCGTCGTCGTCCACGCCCTGCCCGACGAGGGCTTCGAGTTCATGCGCTTGCTCACGGACGCCGATCACCCGGATGTGGTGCGCATCCTACGGGAGAATCTGAAGAAGGCCCGCTTGGTGAAGAACCACGCGGAGAAGGTGGATAGGATCGCACAGCTCCTAGAACGGAAGGCGCACATTCCATCGGCGGCGCCCTAGCCGACGCAACGCCTCCTGCCCACCTCCGCGCAGGCCGAGGCCTCCATCCTGCGCACGGAAGCACGGCCCTAGCTCTGTCCCAGCCTCGTTGCCTGAACGGCGCGGTACAGCCTTCTTCGGACCATCAGAGTCCACAGAATGAAGCTTGAGACGAACAGAGTGGAGGAAGCAACGAGCCACTCGATGATGTAGACCCAGAACAGCGCCGCGTCCTTGGCCTTCTTGGCCACGTCCTCGGCCTGTGAGAACGCCTTGAGTGCGGCATTCATCGTGCTCTCGCATTCCGAGAAATCCTGGTTCATGTAGTGGTTGACGCCCTGGACGTAGATTTCCTCAAGCTTCACGGCCTCCTTCTCGATCCCCTCGGTGTTGGCCCCGAACTTGTCGATGAAATCCTTCAGCGATAGGAGGAGCGACATCCGCGACCTGAACTCGGTGAAGTATGACTTCAACCTGTGGAACACCTCAACGTCCTCGATCAGCTTCCCCTTTGTGCAATAGAGGATCATGTTCATCAGGATCTCGGGCGAGTACTGGTTGGAGGTGGGCCCCGATGGGTACGAATACCAACCGTTGCCGAGGAAATCCCCAGTGGTCATGGTCCTGCCCTTCGCATAGTCCCACACAATGAGGAAGGGGACCTGTCCAAGGGATGGGAAGTTGCCCACCTGCCAAGCCAGGATGCCCGATCCCTCCCGGGGTATGACCAGCCTGGACACCGCGTTGCAGGCAAAGTCCTCGACCCCAAACGTCGCGAACGGGGTCAAGACCGGGTCGGGGAAGTTTCTGTTTATGATCACGCTGAAGAACATGGTTCTGGATTCCCCCCCACCCTTCCCGGCGACGGCGGGGGCGTCGTTTGGGAAAGCCTTGGATGTCTGTGAGTTAGCCCAGGCGGTGTGTATCACTGGCATTATGCTGAAGACGCTTCCATCGTTGATGCCCCCGGCCCCCTCCCTGATCGCATCGTACATCCACTGGTCCTGCTTTGGACTGAACAGGTCGTACTCGGGCGCGGCCAGCAGTATGATGGTGTAGCTTCTCATTTCATCGTAGGTGCGCGGGAAGTAGAGCCTGATGAACTTGATCGCATCCTGCACCGTGACCACGTCGGTGGCCCTGGATGGCACCGTGACGTAATCTACCAACGGCTCGCTTCTGAAGAACGTCAGGAGGCGGTTGAGCTGGTCGATCTGGCCGGTGCCCAGTACCCTGATCTTGTCGACGCCATGGCAGATCGGTGGCAGAGCAAGGAGAAGGACAATGACGGTGACAGTTGATCGCAGCGTCGTCCTTTTCATGGGGTGGCCCTGTAGGGCATCCCAGATAAATTTGGCTGCCCATGACCCAGGGAATCAGATGATCTGGAAAACCGCGCCGTCCCCCCTCCTCTCGCGCAGCGAAGTGCCCTAGCCCAACCTCGTGGCCTCTACGGCCCGGTACAGCCTTCTCCTAACCATCAACGTCCAGAGCACAAAGCCGGACACAAACAGCGTGGAGGAGGTCATTAGCCACTCCACAACATAGACCCAGAACAAGGCAGCATCCTTCTCCTTTCTGGCGACCTCCTCCGCCCTCGGAAACTCCGCAAGTGCGGACCGGATCGCCTCGTCGGATGCCGCGAAATCCGATTCCATGTAATATGCCGCCGCCTCCGCGTACATCGATTCGAGCCTCTGCATCTCGTTCTGGATTCCCTGGGTGTTTGCCCCGAACTTGTCGATGAAATCCTTCAAGGATACAAGCACAGCCATCCTCGACCTGAACTCCGCAAGGCTGGACTTCACCCGGTGGAACGCCTCCACATCCTCGATCAGCTTGCGCTTCGTGCAGTACAGCAGCATGTTCACCAGGATATCGGGTGAGTACTGGTTGGCCGAAGGCCATGTCGGATAGGAGAGCCATCCGTTCCCCATGAAATCCCCACAGGTCATCGTCCGGCCCTTCTCGTAGTCCCAAGCAATCAGGTAAGCAACGGTGCCCTGCAGGAAGTTCCCGGTCTGGTACGCCAGGGTGCCTGATCCCTCTCTGGGGATGACCAGCCTGGATGCAGCATAACAGTACGCCTTCTCCACGCCGAAAGGCACGAAGGGGGTCAGAACCGGATCGGGGTAGTCCCTGTTGATCGTGAGGGAGAAGGAGTAGCTCACGGATTCACCCCCTCCCCTCGCCGAGACGGCGGGGGCGTCGTTGGGAAATGCCCGTTGGGCAAGGGAGTTGGCCCACGCGGTATGTATCTGCGACACGACGCTGAACACGCTCCCATCGTTGACGCCCCCCGCGCCCTCGCGGATCACGTTGTATATCCACTCATCCTGTTTGGGCGTGAATAGATTGTACTCAGGAGACGCCAGCATGATGAAGTCGAAGGTCTTCATCTGCTCGTATGTACGAGGGAAGTAGAGCCTGATGAACCTGAGCATGTCGTCCATCCTGCTCACCCCATCATCCCGGGCTGGCACCGCGACGTACTCGACCAGAGGTTCGCCCCTGAAGAACCTGTGCATGCTCTCGATGATGCCTATGTGGCCGGTGACGAACATCTTGATCCTGTCAGCTTGGCACGAAGGAAGAAAGATGAATACGGCCATTGTGATCAACAGGACGAAACGCAGGGGCTCGTCGTGCATGCCAGACGGGTGTGGTCGTCCATCTGATAACGATTTCCGATGGGGCCGATGATCCGCCGGGGCCCTTCCAGGATGAGGTGCCGATCTCGCTGGACCCAAGCTAGCCTGACCTGACGCCAAAAGCAATTTATGACCCTCCGGCAAGCAAGGTGACTGCGTCTGCTCAAACCTGAGGCTAACCCAATGGCCATCGACGAGAGGATTCTAGGACTTGCGTTTGTCTCGCTGCTTCTCTCTGGCCTGATCGTGTTCACACTTGCGAGGGAGAAAGCGGATCGGCCGATTGAACTTCTGAAGAACCAGTTCCCCTCCGTCATGCCGGCTGCCGAAACGACGTTCAGCTTCGCGCTTGTGGCGCGCGAGAGAATTGCCGACATCCGGCTTGAGTTCTACATGGTGACCCCTGCATACCCCGTGCAGGCCGACCTTGTGGAACCTAGGAAGCAGTACCAGGCCCAGGACGGCCCCCTGGATGTGCTGGCGAACGTGGCAAGGCTAGGCTGGTTTAGGAACAGAACTGCTTCCGTGGGATTGGTGCCTGAGGAGATAAGCCGAACTGTCACCGTCGGCAAATCACAGTTCAGATTGCTGCTACAGGACTACACCACTCCCCTGCACGCCATTCTCGGAGAGAATGCCACACTGAAGGTTCCGCTCATCTACGGCGCCATGATAAACGAAACGGGATATGCGTGTTACCTCGAGGGCGGGCCCAACTTCTTCGCCTTCCCAGAGTTGAACATCAACGTCCTCACCATCTCACACAACGAGGATGAGAAGAGGTATGTTCCCCTCGACAAGATCTGGGAAGGCTCCGGACAGCTGCCACTCTCGGAAGCCCCAAGGGGGGTTGTGGAATTCAAGTCCGTTGCCAAGGACGACACCATGACCGTCATCCTGACCGTGGAGCCCAAGACCTTCTCCCCTCCGTCCTCCAGGAGGGACGTCGCCCTGATCCAGCTGATCCAGATCTACCTAGATGGCGAGTTGTACGACGAGCCGGTCGTGAACGTGGTGAGGTGAGAGCATGGCGATTGGCTGCAGGGCGGCCGCTTTGATTGCCGCAGTCATATTGGTTCCGATCGTCGTCGCCCAAGACGGTCCGAAGCCCGTGATCGTTGTCTACAGCGGCACCGACACCGAGATCGCGCAGGCCCTCGCCGGGCTGATCGAACAGGATGCCAGATTCGACGGCGAGATCCTGGTCGTCTCAAGTCCTAGCGCCGTGACCCTGGCCACTCTCCTGCCCACAACGCAGTGCATCGTGATCTACTCGGATCATCGGGACCATCTGTTCGGATTCGAGACCACCCTTCTCCCGTTCTTCAACATGGGCGGAGGGCTTGTCGGGATCAGGGACGCGTGCTACGAGCCCTCCGCCGGCAATCTCTCCAAGGACGTGTTCCCGACCTATGGCAACTTCTCGCTCGTCAAGACGTCGATGGCCCAGAAGCGCGTCCGGACCTACGTCGGGGTTGGCACCTCCGAGGTGACCTCCGGCCTTCCGGAGACGTTCCAGCTCGTCAGCATGGGGACCTTCCTTTGTGCGGACAAGAACGGAAGCTACATAGAATTCCCGGGATCGTACCAAGTCCTCTACAAGGACGAGGAGACGGGATCCCCTCTCGTGCTGACCTACGAGAGCGAGGGTGCAGGCCGGTCGGTGGCAATGCCCGGCGTGATGGTTGTGAAGACCCCGCGCGTCGACGTGTACTACGGCACGCTGCTGGCCGATGAGAACTTCGTGAAGCTCTTCACCAACTCGGTCTTCTGGGCAGCCGCCAGCCCGAGGTTTGCCAGCGTGACGCAGGACATCGAAGGCAAACTCGCGATCACCGAAAACGAGAAGCAGACTCTCAAGGAACAGGGCGAGCTGGCAGAGAGGAAGGACAGACAGAAACGGTTGTACACGGTCCTAGTGATCTGGGTGCTGGGGCTTGCTGCCTGCGCACTCATCACAAAGAAGTTGATCCTCGCACCGGTTCGGACTCAGGACGTGGCCACCCGGCCCTGACGCCGGGCCCCCGATGGCAGGTGGGAGATACTTATAACCTGACCCCGCCTCTCACCGGGAATCGTGATTCAGTGAAACTCTGCTGCACGAGCTATTCCATGAGGGACTACATCACCAAGGGGAAGATGGACTTCTGCAGCTACATGGACTTCGGCCGCGACCTCGGATGGGACGCCGTTGAGCTGCACTACAGGCACTTCCCGAGCATGGAGAGGGACTACCTCCGGAAGTTGAAATCGCACGCGGTGAAGGTGGGCATCGAGCTGGGCATCGTCTCAGGTGCCAACAACTTCACGCTGCCTGACGCCCGAGAGCGGGGGGAGAACGTGAAGGGGCTGATCAAGGCTGTGGAAATGGCGGAGTACCTGGGGTGCCCGCAAGTCAGGGCCTTCGGCGGGCCCGTGCCAGAGGGAGTGCCAAAGGAACAGGCCACCAAGTGGTGCGTCGAGTGCTTCAACAAGGTGATGCCAGTGGCCGCGGACAAGGGCGTGATGGTCGGCCTGGAGAACCACGGCGGCGTGACGCTGACATCCGACGACGTCCTGGGGATACTGAAGGCCGTCGACTCCGAGTGGCTTGGCCTGAACATGGACACGAACAACTTCCCCAAGGAGGACCGGTACGCACACATGGAGAAGGTCGCCCCACACATCGTGCAGATCCATGCCAAGGTCCTGGAGGCCGACGAGAAGAAGGGCGACCGCACCATCGACTATGACCGGGTCCTCTCAATCGCCAAGAAGGCCGGCTTCAACGGCTTTGTGTCCATCGAGTACGAGGGAAAGGAGGATGCCTGGAAGGCTGTCACCAAGGCATCGAAGTACTTCAGACAGGTGCTCTAGACACCAACCATAAGGACCGGCTTGACAGGCCGAATCCGGCCCTCGTCGATTCGCCGGAACATCTCGGGAGATTCCTCCAAGCTGAATCGATGGGTTATCAGATTGGCCAGAACAACCTTCCCAGCTGCGATTAAGCCTATGGCCTCCGGGAACACCCCGCTCGAGTTCCTAGATCCCAGAAAATCCAGTTCCTTTCGTATCAGGATAATGGGCTTGAACGACATTGTCTCTCCAAACAGACCTACCAGTACGACCCTCCCGGCCGCCGAGACGACCTGAACCGCTTGGTTGATGGTTGCTTCACTTCCCACAGCCTCGATCACCACGTTCGGACCGTCGCCATCGGTCAGGCCCCTCATCACATCGGACAGATCCTCCTTGCCCGGGTCTATCGCTTCGTCAGCACCCAGCCTCTTCGCGAGGCGAAGACGATCTGGGTCGATGTCGGATGTGAAGACCTTGGCACCCTTGGCCCTGGCCACTTGCATCACCATCAAGCCTATGGGCCCGGCCCCGATCACCAGAACGCTGTCCCCGGAGGCCACACGGGCCCGTTTGACGGCTTGACAGGCAACCGCGACAGGTTCGCACAAGGCCGCCTGGTCAATAGGGATCTTCTCCGACACCGGAAAGACCAATTGTTCCGGTACGCGCACGTGCTCGCACATCGCCCCGTCCACGTGAACGCCCATCACCTTCAGGTCGACGCAGCAGTTGTACCGCCCTTGTCTGCATGGGTAGCATTTCCCGCACCTGAGCAGGGGCTCAACCGTCACTGGCTGGCCCTCCTTCAGCCGAGAGGTGGGACGAACAAGCACACCCGACATCTCATGGCCCGGTATTCGGGGATATGTCTGGAACGGCTGAGTGCCGCGGTACGCATGCATGTCCGAGCCGCAGATCCCGACGGCCTTGACCTCGATCAGGGCCCAACCCTTGCTCGGTCCAGCGGGAGCAGGCCTATCCTCCAGCACCATCTCCCTTGGCTTCCGAAGCACCACGCATCTCAGAATGCTCACCATCCGAGGGCTGCCTTGTAGACCTCCCTCATCCCGGCCTCCTCCACCACCGGCCGAAGCCTGTTGGGCATCCTCCCACGCTCAAGGTCCTGGTGGAATTCCTCATCCACTTTCTCTCGGTCGTAGAGCTCCTGTCGTCGAGCTTCGTACTCAAGGACGGGGACCCCTCGTCCATCGGCGGCGCAATGCACTCCGTCGCCCAGATCACCCGCCGCCCGCAGGTAACTGCGCCAATCCACGGATCGGAGCAGATGGTGATCGACGATCACATTCGGAATTCCCTTGGCCAGCCGTCGGAGAAGCCCCATGGAAAGATCCATCTCCGGACCCTGGACCCTCTCGCTGTCGAAGATCGGGGGGCCGGCCACAACTGCCAACTGGGGTTTGTTTGCCAGCATCCAATCGACGCAGCCCCGGTTGAGCAGCTGCACATCCGATGCGTGAACCATCCTTTCTTCCCCATCATCGATGCATGCGCCCACGACGTAGCCCTGAACTGTTCCCTCCTTTCCGTGCCAAAGCGCAGGCGAGAAGGAGATCCTCGTTTTGCCGAAGACGAAATCCCGCCCGTCGGCGGTCTCAAATGCGGAAGCTTTCCCCGAGTAGGCCCTGTGGAAATCCCGTCCCCTCTCCCCCTGCTGGTCGGTGACGTTCCTGTCCGGATCCTTGCAGAATAGAATCTTGCCTGAATAGGCGCGATCAGCGAAAGCCTTTGTGCTGAGGGTCGTCACAAGGTCCGTCCTGAGCGGCGAAAGGTGGTCCAAGTGATAGTGGGACGTGACCACGGCATCGGCCTGCTGGCACAGGGCAAGCATCTCAGAGCGCTTCCTGATGAGGGCCTCGTACTCGACGGGATGAGGCTTGAGCCCGGACCTGCCGTGGCAAGCTGCGCTCGGATCGATCAAGACGGCAAGCTCCGGCGTCCTGACGAAGGTGCACATCGACCTTACGCCCATGCTCTCGAAAGCCACGAGCTTGATGTCCATCCTGGCCCCGCTGCCATGCCCGCCTGAAAAATGCCCCGATCATTCAGGACGGAGGGGCTACATCAAGGTGTTGAGTCCCTTCTGAAGATCGGCCTTGCCGGCATTCTCGATCCTTGCCTCTCCCTTGAACAGATTGCCGCTGACGATGGCCGATCTGACCCCTTCGGCAAGCAGGACCTGGGCCCTGTCCTTCCAGAAGGTGCAGCCCTGGACCGTGACGGAGCCACCCTTGGCCTCGATGGCCCGGTAGCCCTTCTTGCTGTGGTCCCAGTCGCAGAAGTTGCACTGCGAGAAGCTCACAACCCCTCTGCCGCCCACCAGAGCCACCCTCTCGCCGGGGCCCCAGAAGCTGTTGTTGGCAAGCTGGACGACACCATCGAAGTCGGAACCCACCTCCATCATAGCATCCGAGCCCTCGCCGCCCACCCACTCACCGTTCGTGATGAGCAGGCCCGGCCGTTGTGTGTGTTCCACCAGTAGGGCCCTGTGCGCCCAGTCCGCGGCTATGCCCAGGAAGTTGCCGTTGCACGCTCCGTACTGGGATTTCGTGAAGCGGTAGCCCACGTGGCAGCCGAAGCTGAAGGTGTTCAGGTGGTACTCCCAATCGGACCTTGCGATCACGAATGCCTCGCAGTGATCCCAGAGGTACCTGATCAGCGCCTTGTCGTCCGGCGTGTTGGCCGCCTCAGACCTGAACCAGTAGTGGGGGTTGAAGTGAACGTTCTCGACCCTGCCTATGTCGCTGCATCCATCGATGACTATGCCCTTGTGTAGAGGGGTCCCGAAAACGTTTCGGATGTGGTGGAGCTCATGGGGCTGGCTGAAGTCTATCCCGAAGTAGGGGTTCACCAGGGTCACATCCAGCACGGAGGAGTGCATGCCCGTCCCACGTATGGATGGCGGGTAGGGAACCACATCTGGCAGCGTTTGCTCGGGATACAGAATTGTCACCCCCCTCAGGGCCGAGGAGGGCCCGAGCATAATCAGGGCAGGCCCCTGCTCCCGGCCGCGCCCACCGTAGGCCAGCAAGACGGTTCCCTTCAGCCCTTGTGCATGATGGGGCGATTCCCAGGTTCCGCAGAGCGTCACCCCGGAGGGGACCTGCAGGCTTCCGTTCACCCTGTAACGGCCGGCCGGGAGGAAGACCTCTCCACCGCCGGAGGCACCCATCTTGTTCAACTGGTTCTGGATCCTCCCCGTCGCATCTGAGGTCTCGCTACGAGGCGCAGATACCGCTATCCTGCCACTCAAGGCCCAACACCGCAGACTCCGATGGGGATGGGGTCTTATAACTCCCTTGGAAGGCCCGCGGCAAGATCCTCCGCACGGGTGGACCGCGACATCTCACCGAACATGACCCCACGCACGATGCTTTGGTGTACTACTTCCTTCGTGTGATCTGCCTGAACGTTCACCGACCCCGAAAGCACTTTTAGACGCTGGCAGCTTCCGACGGCCGGTGTCGAACGTGGTCCAGAAGGACATGTGGTCGAAGCCCTTCAGAACGATGGTGGTTATGGGAGAGAGCACCGTACAGGGCGGGCCGTGGTTGACGAGGCAGGAGGATCGATGGGCCGATGTGTTGGCCAAGATCATAGATTCCTGCCAGGCCAAGCCGCTCAAATATCACAACAAGGGAATCGGTGCCAATGCCATATCCCCGCGAAGCCCGGGATACGCCTCATCAGCAAAGCCCAGTGCTCTAGAGCGCTACCGCAAGGACGTCATCGAGCTAGGGCCCGATCTCTTTGTGCTTTGTTATGGCTTGAACGACATGCGAGCGGCCATGGATGTCGATGAGTTCTCCGAGGACATGCAGACCATAATCGGCGATGTCAAGGACGCATGCTCGCCCCTGACCGTGCTCACCACCATCTACTACATGACCGGCTGGAGAAGCTACCCCCCGTACGACAGAGGCAGCGTTGAGCTGACGCTGGTCTACAACGATGCCATAAGGAAGCTTGCCAAGAAGAACGGCTGCATACTCTCGGACCTCTGGGACGCGGAGGCCGGGGCCGACTGGCTGATCAACCCCGATGGGGTCCACGCCAACTTCGTGGGCAACCTGATCATCGCACACAGGGTCTTCAGGGACATCGCGGTCAACTGCAGCTGCCTCACCGACGCCACTTCCGAGCAGACCATGGACACCAAGTGGGTGAAGGACACGACGGCCTCCAGGAAACAGTCCGGCGACCCATTCAAGAAGACGTGGTGAGAGCCGGGCGGTTCGACTTAGCGGGGAACAACATAGGGCTGCGCAAACAGGCGTAGCCCCTCCCCGTCCTTGGCCTCGGCCCTC
>Ga0172366_10000876_pt1 | contig 22863 bp, 22 predicted proteins | sample LakKivSesite69cm_FD_114533 | JGI IMG/M metagenome (GOLD analysis project Ga0172366, IMG submission 114533) | Sediment microbial communities from Lake Kivu, Rwanda - Sediment site 69cm | ecosystem: Environmental > Aquatic > Freshwater > Lake > Sediment | place: Rwanda: Western Province, Lake...
GCGGGGCGCCGCATTTGCCGCAGAAGGAGGAATCGTCGGGACACTCAGAGTGACAGCGGGCGCACTTGGCGGGCATGGTTCTCAACCTCCCCGGTTGGCCGAATCATATCAAGGATCGAAACGGTGGGTCAAACGCCATCGATCGTGGCCGAGTAGCCTTCCCCCGCGAATGCCTTCGAGCCCGTCGCCCCGATGGCGGTCTTCCCCCGTTTAGCCGGATTCCGGCCCGACTAACCGGATCAGCCGCCTGAGGAGGCGCCGGACGGCCGAATCTTGAGTGTTTGACTCCCGTCTTAGGGCGCGATATCCTCCCTTTCGTAATGGGGGGGGGCGATTCTGAGACCGAAGCTGGCGCTTAAGGGCCGAGCCCCAAAGGAGATACCCCTAGCGCACCTTGGGCCGTCGAAAGGGAACCAATGATAATGAAGCCTAAGATCCTATTATTGGTCGTTTCCTCGTGTGTCTTCGCTGCCGGCTGCAGGCAGCGGGAAGATACGCCTTCCGCATTTTTCGGCACGGCCATTTCGGCGGATGGGGTGCCCATCAACTATGAGCTCCGGGGGAAGGGGGGCCTGGCTCTCGTATTCGTCCACGGCTGGAGCTGCGACCGAAGCTATTGGAGCGCCCAGCTGCCCTATTTCGCCCGGAACCATTTGGTCGTGGCCATCGACCTGGCAGGGCATGGAGAGTCGGGACTTGACCGCAAGGAATGGACGATGGGCGCTTTCGGCGAAGATATCGTCGCCGTTGTCCGGAAGCTGGATCTTGATCAGGTCGTCCTCATAGGACATTCTATGGGCGGGCCCGCGGTCATCGAAGCGGCCCGCCGCCTGCCGGAGCGGGTCCTCGGCCTGGTCGTTGCCGATTTCCTCCAGGACTTTGAACGCAAGTATTCTCAGGAATTCGTCGACGGGTGGATCGACAGCCTCAAGCCCGATTATGCCGCCGCGGTCAAGAAATTCGTTACCGAGGCCTTGTTCACGAGGAGGTCGGATCCCGCTCTGGTCGAGAGGATCTCCCAAGACATGTCGTCTGCCCCTCAAGCGGTCGGAATAGGGGCCGTTCGGGCGGAATTCGATTTTCTCAACGACCTGACGCGGATCGTCAAAGAGGTAGAGGCCCCGATCACATGCATCAATTCGGATATGGAGCCCACGAGAACCGAGGTTAACCAGCGCTATGCCCCCAGTTTCAAAGCCAAGATCATGGCCGGGGTCGGCCATTTCAACATGATGGAAGCGCCCGATATCTTCAACAGGTTGCTTGAAGATACGGTGAAGGAGTATGAGCAATATGCGACCAAGAAATAGAGCGGGGGGCCCGCCTACACGCCGTCATTTCCCCCGCAGCGGCATCTGATTCTTGGGCGGCGCTTTTGTGCCCAGAACGCTTGCCTTGAAGCGTTCTGCGTGAGATCTGGCATCACAACCGTCCGAAGCAGGCGAGTTTTAGCAAAATCTGTTACACCGGCGTTACGCGGGGAGGCGTCCGTTCTTCCGCTTGGCCGCCAGCGTTTCCTTGACAGTCTCCGGGCCCCGTATTACCATCGCCTCCTCTTGAACGAACGCGGCAATCCCCATCTGTGAGGTGACCATGAGCGCCATTCGCTACGCGGTCGAAGACATCCCCCGGCGCAGGTTCCTGGAGCTCGGCCTGAAGGGCGGCCTCGCCCTGGCGGCCGCGCCGTCGCTCCTGAGCTGCGCCAAGAAGGGCCGGGCGCCGGCCAAGCCGGAGCTTGCCCTCGAGGACCTGGACAAGGTCATCGCCCGGGCCCTGGTCCAGGGCGGCGAGTTCGCTGAGGTCTACGTCGAGCACCGCATCTCCCGCAGCATCCTGCTCGAGGAAGGCAAGTTCAAGAGCGCCGTCTTCGGCATCAGCCAGGGCGCCGGCGTCCGGGTCATCTCCGGCGACAAGACCGGCTACGCCTACAGCGACGAGATCAGCATGGACAAGCTCCTGCGGGCGGCCGAGGTGGCCTCGACCGTGGCCCGGGGAGCGGCGGCCGGGAAGCCCGTCCCGATCAAGGAGGAGAAGCGGCCGTCCTTCATCACGGTCGCCGTCCCGCTCCAGACCGTGGCCGACGAGAAGCGGCTCGAGATCATGCAGCGGGCCCACGACGCGGCCCTCGCCTACGACCCGCGGATCAAGATGGCCTCGATCGACTACTACGACGAGGTCCGCGGCCGGACGATCGCCAACAGCGAGGGCCTCTGCCTGCGGGACGAGCTGCCGCTGCTCTTCTTCGTCATCCAGACGCTCGGCGTCGGCAACGGCACGTCGCACATGGGCCGCGAGCGGCTGAGCCGCCACTCCGGGCTCGAGATGTTCGACGAGCTCAAGCCCGAGGACGCGGCCCGGGCGGCGGCCCGCGAGTCCATCGTCATGCTCGAGGCCAAGGACGCCCCGGCCGGCAAGATGGACGTGGTCATGCAGAACGGCTGGGGCGGCGTTCTCGTCCACGAGGCCGTCGGACACCCGCTCGAGGGCGACAACATCGCCCGGGAGACCGGCGTGTTCGTCGGCAAGCTCGGCCAGCTCGTGGCCAGCGAGAAGTTCACCATGGTCGATGACGGCACTCTGCCCTGTTTCCGCGGCACGACGAACTTCGACGACGAGGGGACGGAGATGAAGCGCAACGTCCTCATCCAGGACGGCGTCCTGGTCAAGTTCATGACCGACATCCTCTCGGCCAAGCAGATCAAGATGGAGCGCACCGGCAACGGCCGGCGCGAGAGCTTCCGCAACATCCCCATCGTCCGGATGACCAACACGTTCATCGACAAGGGGACAGACAAGCCCGCCGACATCCTGGCCTCGACGAAGAGCGGCCTCTACGTCCAGGCCCTGAGCGGCGGCAGCGTCAACCCGACCGACGGCGTCTTCAACTTCACCTGCCGCGAGGCCTACCTCATCGAGGACGGCAAGAAGACGGCGCCCGTCAAGGGGGCGACGCTCATCGGCAACTGCCTCGACGTCATCCGCGGCATCGACGCGGTCGGCGACGACCTCGATTTCGGCCCGGGCATCTGCGGCAAGGGGCAGTCGGCCGAGGTCAGCGCCGGGCAGCCGACCGTCCGGATCCGGGGCATCAACGTGGGCGGCTCGCGGGCGAGAACGCGATAAGGCGGGGCCGAGGAGAGAACGATGGACAACACAGCACTCGCGGAAGCGACGATCAAGACATGCCTGAAGAAGGGCGCCGACGCGGCCGAGGTCTATCTCGAGACCAGCCGCAACCTGAGCTTCGAGGTCCGCAAGGGCGAGGTCGAGACCGTCGAGGAGGCGGCCGGCGTCGGGGCCGGCATCCGCGTCTTCGTCAAGGGGCGAATGGCCTTCTCCAGCTCCAACGACCTCGGCGAGAAGGCCCTGAACGACGCGGTCGGGCGGGCCATCGCCTTCGCCCGGATCACGACATCCGACCCGGCCAATGTGCTGCCTGACGACAAGGGCGTGACGGAGGTCGCCGGGCTCTACGACCCGGAGATCGCCGGGATCCCGCTCGACCGGAAGATCGAGCTGGCCAAGGCGGCGGAGAAGCTGGCGATGAAGGACCCGCGGATCACCAAGAGCGACGGGGCCCGCTACCAGGAGGCCGAGGGCGAGATCACGATCGCCAATTCGAACGGCCTCTCGAAGAGCTACCGGGCCGGCGGGTGCGGCTTCAGCGTCTCGGTCGTGGCCGAGAAGGGCGACCAGAAGTCGTCCGGGGGCGAATCATGCAGCCGGCGCTTCTTCGCCGACCTCAAGACGGCCGAGGAAGTCGCGGCCAAGGCGGCGCGCGACGCCTACGAGGCGCTCGACCCGCGGCCGGTCAAGACCCAGCAGGCGCCGGTCATCTTCTCGACGGACGTGGCCCGGGCGCTCCTCGGCGGGATCCTGGGGGCGGTCGACGGCGAGCGCGTGCTCCAGGGCGCGAGCTTCCTGGCGAAGAGGATGGGCGAACAGATCGGCTCCGAGCTCATCACCCTCGTCGACGACGGGACGCGCCCGAAGGGCCTGGGAAGCGAGCCGTTCGACGGCGAGGGCGTGCCGACGGAGAAGCGGACCATCGTCGAGAAGGGGATCCTCCGGGGCTTCCTTTACAACACGATCGTGGCCGCGCGGGCCGGGGTCAAGAGCACCGGCAACGCCTCGCGGGGCGGTTTCACCAGCTTGCCGGGGATCGGGCCGCACAACTTCACCATGGCCGCCGGCGCCGCCAAGCTCGAGGACATCATCCGGGCCACCCCGTCCGGGCTCCTGCTCAAGGAGGTCACGGGCTACGGGATCAACCCGGTCAACGGCAACTTCAGCGGCGGGGCGTCGGGGTTCTGGATCGAGAACGGCCGGATCGCCTTTCCCGTGAAGGGCCTGACCATCGCCGGGACCGCCGACGCCATGCTCAACGGCATCGACATGGTCGCCGACGACCTCGACCCGGACCGGGCGATGGCCGCCCCGAGCTTCCGCATCAGGCTGCTCCAGATCGGCGGCGAATAGCGGCGAAGGGGGGGCTCGCGGCGGGGCGCCGCAAAGGTCCGCCCCGGACCCGTGTCTAACGGGTCGGAAGGAGCTGACGATGCGGAGCGCGGGGCTAGCCAGGCGCCGGCACGAATCCTCCCGGGAATCCCCGCTCCGGGGGATTCTTGCCGTGCCCTCCGGCCTATCTTTATTACCGCAGAGGCATGATGCCGTCCAAGGGTCCGCGTGAGAGGAGAAAGAAAAAAGACCGCCGCTGGAGGCGAATTCCTTGACATCCCCCGGAGGCGGGCTTAGCATATACAGGAAAGGGGCTCGAGAATTTATCCGGCCAAAAAAGAGGAGGATCCTTTGACCCGTTTCATCCGAATTCTTTCGGCGGTTCTACTGGCGATCGCAGGGGCGGCGGGCTTCGGCCTGGTCACGTCCTGCAACATCACGGGAGGGGGCTCCAACGCCACGGGCGGGCTGAACCTGTTCCTGACCGACGCGCCCACCGACGAATGGGAGCAGGTGACCGTCGTCCTCAAGTCCATCAGCCTCCACCGCAGCAACAGCACGACCTGGGAATCCGTTTGGACGGCGGACCCGAGCGACCCGGCCTCCGGTACGGTCAATCTCGTCGAGCTCAACGAGGTGGCCGAGCTGCTCGACCAGAGCGCCACGATCCCGGTCGGCACCTACGACCGGATGAAGATCGTCATCGACACCGATCCGGCGACGATGACGCTCATCCCCGACGGCTCGACGACGCCGATCGCGGCGGCGAACATCACCGTGATCGACCCGGGCGGCAAGGGCGAGATCAAGGTCGATCTCGACCCGGCCATCGTCATCGAGGAAGGCAAGGACGCCAACCTGATGGTCGATTTCGACCTGGCCCACCCGCTCTCGATCGTCAACGTGGACGGGAAGGTCGTCATCAGCCTGAAGGTCCGGCACAAGGCCCTGCCGCGCCGTCTGGCCGCCATCCAGTTCGCCCGGACGATCGGCAACATCACCGGGGCGGCGACCGATCTCTCGAGCTTCACCATCAAGACGCTCCGCGATACGGACGTCACCTTCAAGGTCACGGCGAACACCCTCTACTATGACGTCGACGCCAAGGCCGCGGGGACCTTCACCGGATTGTCGGGCCTCGTCGGCAAGGGCGCGGCCCTGGTCGCCTCGAACATGAACGCCGACGGCAGCCTCTTCGCCCGCCGGGTCTGGTACTCGACCGACATCGACCTTCTGCCCAAGTTCACTCCGGAGGGACTGGTGCGGCGGGTCGGCGACACCTGGCTCAGCATCGTCAAGAAGAACACCGAGGCGATGGCGACGAACCACGATCACCACCGCTGCGACTGGAACGCGGAGACGGTGTTCGTCGATGACGGGACCGAGTGGTTCTATCAGGACATCAAGATGGGCGCGGGGACGGACATGCTGCGCTTCATCGCCCGGGGCTTCCGCGTCGAGGTGACCTACCAGAACATCGACGTCTATCCGCATGTCGCCGCGACGATCACGGTCCGCAGCGCCCACGCCGACGGATTGGTCATCAATCCCACGGCGACCGATTTTGGCCTGGGCTGGTGGCGGTCGGTCAAGACCATGTCCTACAGCGGCGTCACCGACCACGCCTTCGGCTGGTGGTTCTACGGCGAGGATTACGCCCGCTCGACCGACGTCCAGGCCTTCGTCGACGCCGTCGGCCAGGCCCGCCAGGCCCATCTCTGGGTCTTCGCCTGGGCCGGCCTCTGCTGGGACCAGATCGCAGGCCACTGGGCCGTCGAGAACCTGGTCCTGGCCCCGATGAAGCTGCACGACCTGACGAAGATCACCACCGGCTACGCGGCGGACACCGGCTCGATGGTCGTCTCGACCTACGATTGCTGGGATTGGTCGACGCCAACCGACATGACCATCAAGCTCGACAAGGACGGCGACCTCCAGACGGTGGTCGGGTCGTTTGTCTGGAACGGCCAGACGAACGTGATGACCTTCACCCTGCCGGTCGGGCCCGACAAGTGGCCCGACGTCCTCACGCCGGACGTCAACAAGGTCAAGATCTGGGTCCGGCCGGTCCTCGACGGCACGACGTGGAGCTGGCACGCCTACACGGTGCTGGCCTACACGTTCGTCCGCTGACCGGAGAGCGCGAACACGCGGCGGCCGCGGGCCTCCCCCGCGGCCGCCTTTTTTTCAAGAAGGGGTCAGACCCTAAATTTTTCAATTTTTGCCGCCCTCGACCGGGCCCTTGTCCTACGCAAGAACGGCACATATCCCCACTAGTACACCCTTCATCCCGGGGCTAAGAAAATTGAAAAATTTAGGGTCTGACCCCTTCTTGAGCGGGCCAGATCCGCACGAGCACCACGCCGTGGGCCGGGACCTTGACCTCGAAGCGCTCGTTGTAGTGCTTCCCGGCGTCCGTGTGGACGCCCATGTCCTGATGCGCCCAAAGGTCGCGGACGCGGGCCGGGCCGGGCGGCAGGCCGATCTGGGCCCAACGGACGTACTGGCGGAGCTCCTGATCGGCGTAGTTGACGAAGGCCACGGCCTTGGAGCCGTCGGCCAGGGGCTTCATCCAGACCTGACCGCCGTAGCCGCGCTCGATGACGACGTCGCCCTGGACGCCGAGCGGGTCCTGGTCGACCTCGATGACCTCCTTGTTGAGGAGGATCGACCGCGTCTCCTCGGTCATGGCCCGGAGGTCGTTGCCGGCCATGAGCGGCGCGGCCATGATCGCCCACAGCGAGAAATGGGTCTTGTACTCGTCGAAGGTCATGCCGCCGTTGCCGACCTCGAGCATGTCGGGATCGTTCCAGCCGCCGGGCCCGGCCGCCGCGGCGTGCCGGGAGTTGGCCCCGATGATCCAGACGACGCTCTCCCAGTTGTCGCCGATGTCGGCCGTCGTCCGCCAGAGCTGGCCGACGCCCCGGGTCCACTTCCAGGGGTCATTGCGGCCCCACTCGCAGATGCTCAGGACGATCGGCCGGCCGGTCCGGCGCAGGGCGTCGCGGAAGCGGGCGTATTCGGCGGGGGCGTCGAGGTCATCGCAGTTGCACCAGTCGACCTTGATGTAATCGATCCCCCACTCGGCGTAGGTCACGGCGTCGATGTCGAAGAAGCCCTGGGAGGCCGGGCGGCCGGCGCAGGTCTTCGGCCCGATATCGGTATAGAGGCCGAACAGCAGGCCCCTGGCGTGGACGTAGTCGGCCAAGGCCTTCATGCCGCCGGCGAACTTGACCGGGTCGGCGATGATCCGTCCGTCGGCGCCCCGGTCGACCTGCCAGCAGTCGTCGATGACCAGGTGCTTGTATCCGGCGTCGCGCATGCCGGTCTCGACCATGGCGTCGGCCGTCTGGCGGATCAGGGCCTCGTCGACGTCGCAACCGAACTTGTTCCAGGTGTTGAAACCCATGGGCGGCACGGGCGCCAGGAGCTCCGCCGGGGCGGCTGCGGCCTTCTCCGTCGGGCCGCCGTTGCAGGCGGCGAGCAAGGCCATGGCCAGAACGGCCGCCAACGCCCCTCTCGGGATGGACGCTGTTCTCATCGCACTCTCCTTGGATGGACTCACGCGGACTATAAAGCCGCCCCGGACGGTGTGTCAATCGGAGGAAGACAGGGTCAAACCTACTTTTTTCGAAAAAAAGTAGGTTTGACCCTGTCTTCGCTCCATCTTTCTTGCAAAGCGCCGGGCGGGCCTCTATAATTATCAATGACATTTTCGCTGAAAGGAGTATGGGGGCGAACTGGTCTCGACGAAGGTATTGAGACACAGGTTGCACGCCGAGGTCCCACCCACCTCGCTAAACCGGTGGAAACAAACCTAACTGCAGAACCTTTAGCAGTCGCGGCCTAAGAGAAAGGCACGCCGTTCCGGGGGCTCCCTCCCGCAGGGTCTCCGGAGCGTCAAACGGGCGGGATAGCGAACCGGTCCGGCCCTGAGGCTGGGGAGCGAAACACCATCGGGGCTGGCGCTGCGGCGCCCTTCCTCTTCGGGCGCCGCGGGGCGAGATCAAAGAAGGGGATAAGCGTGTAGAGACCTGCTGTTGAATGCTTTCGGACGCGGGTTCGATTCCCGCCGCCTCCACCAGACTTGCGCGCAAAGAACCGACGGATCATACGGACGGCCCTGACGGCGGGGCTCGCGGCCTCCCTCCTCCTCGCCGCCCCCGCCCTCGTCCCGCCCGCCGCCGCCCAGACCGCCGGGCCGGCCCGGGTCCAGGCCATCGTCATCGATCCCGGCCACGGCGGCATCGAGACAGGGGCCAAGGGCAAGTTCGGGAACCTCGAGAAGGACATCACCCTCGCTGTGGCCCTCAAGCTCAAGGCCCTGATCGAGAAGAACCTCGGCCTGGCCGTCTTCCTGACCCGCGACCGCGACGTCGACGTCTCCAACGAGACCCGGGCCGCGATCGCCAACAACCACAAGGCCGGCCTGTTCATCAGTATCCACGCCAACGGCGCCGTCCAGCGCAAGGCCGCCGGCTCGGAGACATTCTTCCTCAGCGTCAACGCGACCGACGAGGAGACCCGGCGCCTGGCCTACCTCGAGAACAACTCGTCCGAGCTCCAGAACCGCATCGATCCCTCCTCCGACTCCGACCTGATGATGATCCTCTGGGACATGGCCCAGACGGCCTACATCAAGCGCAGCAGCCGCCTGGCCGAGCTCGTCCAGGAGGAGCTCGACGGCATGCTCGGCACCCGCAACCGGGGCATCAAGCAGGCCCCGTTCAAGGTCCTCACCGGGGTCGCCTGCCCGGCCATCCTGGTCGAGGCCGCCTTCATCTCCAATCCCGACGAGGAGCGAAAATTGGCCTCGGAGGCCTTCCAGGCGAGGGTCGCCGAGGCGATCTACACCGGCCTCCTCCGGTACATGCGGGAGACGGAGTAGGCCGATGCCGGCGAAGAAGAAGACCGCGCTCCCGGCGCCGGCCCTCATCCTCGGCGGGCTCTCGCTCGTCCTCGTCGTCCTGGTCGTCATCTTTTTCACCGGCGGCGGGGGCGAGAAGGTCAAGGGCTTCCTCGACGCCAACATCCCCAAGCCGCAGGAGCCCGCCGGGCCCGCGCCCGAACCCCGGACCGTGACGTTGTTCTTCCTCGCGGACGACGACGACCTCCTCCACAAGGAAACGCGCGAGATCGCCTCCGGCCCCGCCGCCGCCGACGAGGCCGAGCGGGCCCTGGCCGAGCTCATCAAGGGCTCGGAGAAGGGCCTCGTGTCGCCCCTCCCGCCCCAGGCCAAGGTGCGCCAGGTCTTCATCGGCGCCGACGGCCTGGCCACGGTCGACCTGAGCCGCGAGGCGGCCGAGGGGGCCTCCTACGGCTCCACGTCCGAGCTGGCCGCGGTCTACGCCGTCGTGGACACACTTGTCTTCAATTTCGACCAGATCAAGCGCGTCGCCATCCTGGTCGAGGGCGTCGAGAGAGAGACGCTCGGCGGCCACGTCGACCTCACGCGGGCCTTCCTTCCCGACTACTCCCTCGTCGCGAGATGACCCGGGGCCGGCCGTGATGAAGCTCCCCCGCGTCGTCATCGTCGGCTTCCCCAACGTCGGCAAATCGACGCTCTTCAACCGCATCCTCGGCCGGCGCAAGTCCCTCGTCCATTCCGACCCGGGCATGACCCGCGACAGCCTGGCCGCCGAGTGCGTCCTCGGCGACCGGCGCTTCACCCTCGTCGATACCGGGGGGCTGTTCGGCGTCGCCGACGAGCCCCTGAGCGACCGCGTCCGGGCCAAGGCCCTCGAGGAGGCGGCCGCCGCCGACCTCGTCCTCTTCGTCCTCGACGGCCAGCGCGACATCGCCCCGGCCGAGGAAGAGCTCTACTTCGACCTCAAGCGCCGCGGCCTGCCCCTCCTTCTCGTCGTCAACAAGTTCGATTCCCCCGCCAAGGAGGAGTCGATGACGGCCGAATACTACCGGCTGGGGGAGAGGGACATCCACTTCGTCTCCGCGGAGCACAAGATCAATATCGGCCGCCTCGAGGAGGCCGTCGCCGCGGCCCTGCCGCCGGCGGGCCCGGCCCCCGCCGACGCCCCGGAAACGGCCCTGCGCATCGCCATCGTCGGCCGGACCAACGTCGGCAAGTCCTCGATCGTCAATCGCCTGGCCGGCGAGGAGCGTCTCATCGTCAGCGAGATCCCCGGCACGACCCGGGACTCGACCGACACGCTCCTCCTCCGCGACGGGAAGCCCTTCCTCCTTGTCGACACGGCCGGCATCCGCCGCCTGGCCGCGACCGAGGACGGCCGGGAGAAGGCCGGCATCATCCGGGCCAAGGCCATGATCCGCCGGGCCGACGTCGTCTGCCTCGTCCTCGACGTCCAGGAGTTCCCCACCCGCCAGGACGCCCGGATCGCCCAGCTGGCCCTCGAATCGGGGCGGCCCCTCATCCTGGCCCTCAACAAGTGGGACCTCGTCGACAAGGAAGCCGCCCGGCCCGACGCGGTCCGGGAGCGGGTCTTCTGCAAGCTCGGGTTCGTCTCCTACGCGCCGCTCCTGCTCGTCTCGGCCCGGACCGGCCAACGCGTGGTCAAGATCCTCGACACGGCCGAGGCCGTCTACAAGGGGGCCACGACCCGGGTCGAGACGTCCAAGCTCAACGCCTTCCTGGCCCGGGCGGTCGAGGCCCATCCGCCCCGCCTGAAGAGCGGGGCCCGGGGGAAGCTCCGGTACATGACCCAGAAGGGCGTCTGCCCCCCCACCTTCATCCTGTTCCTCGGGGGCCGGGGCTCGCTCACCCCCGCCTACGAGCGGTATTTCGTCGAGGAGCTGCGGCGGGAGTTCGGGTTCGCCGGGACCCCGATCCGCCTGTTCGTCCGGTCAAATTGAGGGGCTTTTTTCTTGACTTCAAGGCCGTCTTCGATTATAAGGTAGGTCTTGTCTTTCTCTTCGACGCTCGCTGGACAGCTAGACAGTAAGGAGGTCAGGATGTCCTGTCATACGACCCGGAATATCGTCATCGCCGCGGCCCTGCTCGCGGCCATCTTCGCGTTCGCGGCCTGCCAAAACCTCTCGTATAGCAAGCTCGCCGCCAACTACCACTTCAACAAGGCCAACGCCCTCTTCCGGGAGAACCAATACCGCAAGGCCATCACCGAGTACGAGGCGACCCTCAAGTTCAATCCCGACATGACCCAGGCGTTCCGGTTCCTGGGCGAGAGCTACAAGCAGCTCTACAAGCCCGGCGTCGATACGCCTCTCAACAAGGAGCTCGAGGCCAAGACCCTCGACGCCCTGAACAAGGCCCTGTCCATCGAGCCGAACAACAAGGACATCATCTACTCGCTCGGCGACATGTACGACAAGCTGCGCGACTTCAAGAAGGCCGAGCCCCTCTTCCTGCGCATCATCGAGCTCGAGCCCGAGGACATGGGCAACTACTACGTCGTGGCCGAGTTCTACAAGCGCTACGCCGGCGAGGACAAGGATGCCGCCAGGAAGGCCGAGTCCATGTACCTGCGCCGGATCGAGACCGATCCCGAGAACCCGCAGGGCTACGCCTATATGGCCACCTACCTCCAGGAGATCGCGGGCGAGCCCGACGTCATGCTGAAGTCCTACGAGCGGGCGGCCGAGTTCTGGATGAAGCGGATCACCCTCCAGCCCGATTCGGCCGAGGCCTGGCTGGCCCTGGGCGTCAACCAGTGGTCACGCTCCTTCCGCTTCCAGTTCCTGCAGTCCTCGGAGCGGCTGAAAATGGCCAACGAGGCCCTCCAGTCCATCCAGAAGGCGATCGAGCTCGACCCGAACTACCCCGAGCCCTACGCCTGGATGGGCCCGCTCTACAAGGCCGTTCTGGCCAAGCTCGAGCCCGAGAAGGAAGCCCGCTATAACGCCGAGGGCGATCGCTTCCTCGACCGGTTCCAGGAGCTGCGCAAGAGGGCGGCCGAGCGGAAGAAGCTCGAGGAAGAGCTGAAGAAGTAGCCCCGCCCGGCCCGGCGGGAAAGTTGACAACCTCCCCGATTTCGGGTATTTTAGGGCGTCTTTCTATCTCTTTATTAAGGTTAGAATCTCATGAGGACGTATATTCCCAAAAAGGATGACATCGAGCAGAAGTGGTGGCTCGTCAACGCCGACGGCCGTATCCTGGGCCGCCTGGCCACCGTGGTGGCCGACCTGATCCGCGGCAAACGCAAGGCCCAGTTCACAAGCCACTTGGACACCGGGGATTTCGTGGTCGTCATCAACGCCGAGAAGATCAAGGTCACAGGCCGCAAGCTCGACCAGAAGAAGTACTACACCCATTCGCAGTATCCGGGCGGCATCAAGGAGGAGTCCCTCAAGGACCTCCTGGCCCGCAAGCCCGAGGACGTCATCAAGAAGGCCGTCTGGGGCATGGTTCCCAAGGGCAAGCTCGGCCGGTCCCTGTACAAGAAGCTCAAGGTCTACCGCGGAGCCTCCCACCCCCATGAAGCCCAGAACCCCCAGGAATACAGGTTTTAGGAGGCCCCTTTGAGTCTGATCCAATACTACGGCACGGGGAAGAGGAAATCGTCCATCGCCCGCGTCTTCCTGCGCCAGGGCAAGGGCGACGTCACGCTGTTCGTCAACAAGAGGCCGCGGCCCTTCAACGAATATTTCCGCCTCGACGCCCACAAGGTCATCATCCGCCAGCCGCTCCGGCTGACCGACACCGAGGACAAGTTCGACATGTTCCTCCGGGTCAGCGGCGGCGGGGCCAAAGGCCAGGCCGAGGCCATCCGGCTCGGCATCGCCCGGGCCCTCGTCGAGTTCAACCACGAGCTCAAGCCCGTGCTCAAGTCGGCCAGCCTGCTGACGCGCGACGCGCGGGTCAAAGAGCGCAAGAAATACGGTCTGCTGGGCGCCCGCAAGGCTCCTCAGTACCACAAGCGTTAACGAGGAGGCGCGAGTTGGTTTCCGTCACGATGAAAGAGCTTTTAGAGGCGGGCGTTCACTTCGGCCACCAGACCAAGCGCTGGAACCCGAAGATGAAGGAATACATCTTCGGCCAGAGGAACGGCATTTATATCGTCGACCTGCAGAAGACGATCAAGAACTTCAAGGAGGCCCTGAACTACCTCCGCGGCGTCTCCGAGGAGGGCAAGACCATCCTCTTCGTCGGCACCAAGAAGCAGGCCCAGGACATCGTCCGGGACTACGCCACGAAGTGCGAGTCGGCCTACGTCAACCAGAGATGGCTCGGCGGACTGCTGACGAACTTCGGCACCGTCCGGACGAGCGTCGACAAGCTCAAGGAGCTCGAGGAGATGAAGGAGGACGGCCGCTGGGAGCTGCTGTCCAAGAAGGAGCAGTCCAAGCTCGAGAAGGTCTACCGCAAGCTCCAGAAGAACCTGGGCGGCCTGAAGGCCATGGGCGGGCTGCCCGGGGCCATCTTCATCATCGACTCCTCGAAGGAGACGATCGCCATCGCCGAGGCCCACAAGATGGGCATCCCCATCGTGGCCGTGGTCGACACGAACGGCGACCCCGAGGTCATCACTTATCCCATCCCCGGCAACGACGACGCGGTCCGGGCCATCGAGCTGTTCGCTTCGAAGGCGGCCGAGTCGATCATCGAAGGCAAGAAGAACCGCATCAGCAAGGAGCTCCTCGAGGAGAAGGCGGGCGAGGAAGCGCCGGCCGAGGCCGAGGGCGGCGAGACGCCCGGGGACGGCCTGCCCAAGGAGAGCTGAGCGGCCGGACGCGGGCAAGAGGACGATCATGGAAATCACAGCGGAAAAGGTCAAAGAGCTGCGCGAGCGCACGGGCATCGGCATGATGGAGTGCAAGGCCGCCCTGGCCGAGTGCGACTGCAACATGGACAAGGCCGTCGAGATCCTGCGCAAGAAGGGCTACGCCCGGGCCGAGGCCAAGTCCAGCCGGGCCGCCAAGGAGGGGATCGTCGGGTCCTACATCCATATGAACGGCCGGATCGGCGTGCTCGTCGAGCTCAACTGCGAGTCCGACTTCGTGGCCCGGAACTGCGAGTTCCAGGACCTGGTCAAGGAGCTGGCTATGCAGGTCGCCGCGGCCAAGCCCAAGTGGATCGCCTCGACCGACGTCCCCGAGGACCTCGTGGCCAAGGAGAAGGAGATCATCAAGGCCCAGCTCGGCGACATGAAGAAGCCCCCCGAGATCCTGGAGAAGATCGTCCAGGGCAAGCTGGGCAAGTTCTTCGAGGAGGTCTGCCTCCTCGACCAGCCCTACATCCGCGACGACAAGGTCAAGGTCCGCGACCTGGTGACCAAGCTCGTCCAGAAGATGGGCGAGAACATCAAGATCGGACGGTTCGCCCGCTTCGAGATCGGCCAGGATTGAAGTCCCGGCGCCACCCGGTATAGAATACGGCCGGAGGCGATCATGCCCAAGCCGGCCTACACGCGCATCCTGCTCAAGATCTCGGGGGAGTCCTTCCTCGGCGACGTCGCCCACGGCATCGATTTCACCCGGGCCCTGGCGGTCGCCCGCGAGATCAAGATGGCCCACGACCTGGGGGTCGACATCGCCGTCATGATCGGCGGCGGCAACCTCTTCCGCGGCGCCAAGGGCATCAAGGACGGTATCGACCAGGGCTCGGCCGATCAGATGGGCATGCTGGCCACCGTCATCAACGGCATCGCCCTCCAGGCGGCGCTCGACAAGGCCGGGGCCGACACCCGGCACGTCTCGGCGATCGAGATCAAGTCCGTGGCCGAGCCGTTCATCCGCCGGCGGGTCATCCGCCACATGGAGAAGGGGCGGATCATCATCTTCTCGGCCGGCATCGGCTGCCCGTACTTCACGACCGACACGGCCGCGGCCCAGCGGGCCCTCGAGATCGGGGCCGAGATCATCTTCAAGGCGACCAAGGTCGACGGGGTCTACTCGTCCGACCCGGTCAAGGACAAGTCGGCCAAGAGGTACAAGACCATCCGCTACATCGACGTCCTGAAGAAGAACCTCAAGGTCATGGACGTCACGGCCATCTCGCTCTGCGCCGACAACAAGATGCCCATCCTGGTCTTCGCCCTGGGCAAGGGCGGGAACATCCTCAAGGCCGTCATGGGCCATGACATCGGCACGCGCGTCCGTTAAGAGATCAGATGGGGTCAAACCTGCCTTTTACCCAAAAGCGGGTAAAGGGGAGGCTTGACCCCATCTTGCGGCGCGAGTTCCTGAAGGCCGCGGCGGCCTCCGGGGCGGGGGTCGCGGCGCTGGCGCTGGCCGGGGGGCCGTTCGCGTGCGCCGGGCGCCGGAAGCCCAATATCATCCTGATCCTGGCCGACGATCTCGGCTGCTCCCAGCTCGGGTGTACCGGCGAGACGCGGATCCGGACGCCCCACATCGACCGGCTGGCCGCGGAGGGCACGCGCTTCACCCAGGCCTATTCGGGGAGCCCCGTCTGCGCCCCGTCGCGCTGCGTCCTCCTGACCGGCCTCCACACAGGGCACGCCCACGTCCGCGACAACCGCGAGATCCAGCCCGAGGGGCAGGAACCCTTGCCCGCGGGAACGCCGACCCTGCCGCGGCTGCTCCAGGCCGAGGGCTACGCGACCGGCCTCGTCGGCAAATGGGGCCTCGGCTATCCGGGCTCGCCGGGCGAACCGCTGGCCCAGGGCTTCGACCATTTCTTCGGCTTCAATTGCCAGCGCAAGGCCCACAACCACTATCCGCCCGAGCTCTGGCGCGACCGCGAGCGCGTCCGTCTCGAGGGGAACGACGGCGGGCCGACGGGCCGCCAATACGCGCCGGACCTCTTCGAGTCGGAGGCCCTCGATTTCATCACCGCCAACCGCGGCCGACCCTTCTTCCTCTTCTTCGCCACGACCGTCCCGCACCTGGCCCTGCAGGTCCCGGACGATTCCCTGGCCGAGTACGCCGGGACCTGGCCCGAGACGCCTTACGACGGAAGCAACGGATATCAACCCCAGGCGAAGCCGCGCGCGGCCTACGCGGCCATGGTCACCCGGTTCGACCGCGGCGTCGGCCGCGTCATGGCCCTGGTCGCCAAGCTCGGGCTCGACCGGGACACGCTCGTCCTCTTCGCCAGCGACAACGGACCGACCTTCGGCGTCGGCGGCTATGACGCGGACTTCTTCCGCGGCGCGGACGGCTTCCGGGCCGAGAAGGGCTCCGTCTACGAGGGCGGCGTCCGCGTGCCGCTCATCGCCCGCCGCCCCGGCCTCGTCCCGGCCGGCCGCGTGAGCGACGAGGTCGTGAGCTTCCAGGACCTCCTCCCGACCCTGCTCGACGCGGCCGGCGCCGGCCGCCGCGTGCCGCCGGACGCCGACGGCAGAAGCCGTCTCGCCGTCCTCGAGGGACGGGCCGCCTCGGCCCCCGCCCCCGACCGGCCGCTCTATATGGAGTTCCCCGGCTACGGCGGCCAGCAGATGGCCCGAATCGGGGCCTGGAAAGGCGTCCGCCGCGACCTTATCAAGGACCCCCGCGCCCCGCTCGAGCTCTACGACCTCTCGCGCGACCCCGGCGAGACGGCCGACGTCGCCGCCGCGAACCCCGAAGTCGCCGCCGCTCTCCGGCGGGTCATGGCCCGCGAGCATCGCCCGTCGAAGGAATTCCCCTTCCCGGCCTTGGACCGGTAGCGGAAAGTCGCATGCCAGCCGATCTTTGGGCCCTTTATGAGCTGATGCTCCGGAGCCGGCTCATCGAAGAGGCCGTGGCCGGCCTCTGGCGCGAGGGCCTGATCTCGGGGGAAATGCACCTCGGCACCGGCGAGGAGGCCGTCTCCGCGGGCGTCGTTTCGCAGCTCCGGGACGGCGACGCGATGGCCTTGGACCATCGCGGAACGCCCCCGCTCGTGATGCGCGGCGTCGACCCCGTCGCGATCATCCGCGAGCTCCTGGGCCGTTCGGACGGACTGTGCCGGGGCCGGGGCGGGCACATGCACCTGTTCTCGCGGGACCACCTGGCGGCCTCCTCGGGGATCGTCGGGGCGTCGGGTCCCGCCGCCGCCGGTTTCGCCCTGGCCGCCAAGCTCCTGCGGCCGGGCTCGGTCGCGGTGGCCTTCTTCGGGGAAGGGTCCATGAACCAGGGCATGCTCCTGGAGTCCTTGAACCTGGCCGCGGTCTGGGGGCTGCCGGCGCTCTTCGTCTGCAAGGATGACGGTTGGTCGATCACGGCCCGCTCGGAGACGATGACCGGCGGGAGGCTCGATGACCGGGCCCGCGCGCTGGGCCTTCCCGCCGTCGCCGCGGATGGACTCGACGCGGCCGCGGTCTGGGAGGCCGCCGAGCCCGCCATCCGGCGCGCCCGCTCCGGCGGCGGGCCGACATTTCTGCGCTTTCGCGCCGTGCATCTCGAAGGCCATTTCCTCGGCTTTCAGCTCCTCCGCGCGGTCCGGGATCCGCTCAAGGAGATGCCCGCGATCGCCTTGCCTCTCGCCCGGTCTCTCCTCACGGCCGGCGGGGCCCGGGCCGGGGACCGTTTGGCGGCCTTGAAGGAGATCGCGGCCGCGGTCCTGGCCACGCTGCGCGACCCGCGCCGCGACCCGGCCAATGACCCGGTCGCCCGGGCCCGGAAGGCGCTTGCCGACGAGGCGGCGCGACTGAACGAGCTCGAGGCGAAGCTCGCCCGGGACACCGCCGAGGTCCTGGCCGCCGCGCTCGAGGAGGTCCCGGGTTGAGGACCCTGAAGTTCTTCGAAGCGGTCGACGACGCCCTGGCCCAGGCCATGGCCGATGACCCGCGCGTCGTGGTCTTCGGCGAGGACGTCCCCCTGCTCCGCCGGGACCTGGCGGTGCGTTTCGGGGCCAGGCGCGTCTTCGGCGCGCCGATCAGCGAAAGCGCGTTCCTCGGGGCCGGCGCGGCCGCGGCCATGGCCGGCCTGCGGCCCGTCGTCGAGCTCTACATGGTCGATTTCGCGGCCGTCGCCATGGACGCCCTGCTCAACCATGCGGCCAAGGTGGCGGCTTTCTCCGGCGGGACCTGGACGGCCCCGCTCGTCGTCCGTGCTCCGTGCGGCGGGGGCTACGGTGACGGCGGCCAGCACGAGCAATCCTTATGGGGTTGGCTGGCCCATATCCCGGGCCTCGCCGTCGTCGTGCCGTCGACACCGGCCGACGCCGGCGGCCTGCTGCTGGCGGCTTTGCGGCAGGATGGTCCCGTCGTCTTCCTCGAACCCAAGCTGCTTTCCGGTCCGATGCTCGATTTCCTCGGATCCGGCGGGCGGACTACGGTGCGCTACGACATCCCCGAGGCCGGGGCGAACGGTCCGGTCCCGGGGCGATGGGAGCCTCTTCCGATCGGGCAGGCGGCCGTGCGACGCCGCGGCCGCGACGTGACCATCGTCAGTGTCGGCGTGGGCGTGCATCGCGCCATGGAGGCGTCCGAGGCCCTCGAAGGGGAGGGGATCTCGGCGGAGGTCCTGGACCTCCGGACCGTTTCCCCGCTCGACCGGGCGGCGATCCGGGGATCGGTCTCCAAGACGGGCCGCCTGCTGGCGGTCGACGAGGATTATGAGGCGTTCGGCCTGTCCGGCGAGTTGGCGGCCCTGTCCCTCGAAGAGGGGCTGGCGTTCGCTTTCGGACGCGTTTGTACCGGGTCCACGATCCCCTATTCCCGCCGGCTCGAGGACGCGGTGCTGCCCAACGCCGGGCGGATCCGCGACGCGGCCAGGGCTCTCGTGCGCCGTTCCTCCGGCTGATCGGGTCGGGCGCCCGCGTCCGGCTTCCTTGACAGGCGGCGAGCCCCTAGACTATCATCGCAGCGGTTCCCGAGGGGCGCTCCCCTTTGGGGCCAGCCCCTAATCTGACTTCCGAGAGGGTCGCCATGGTCAAAGATGTCCTCAACGACGTGGCCAAGAAGATGAAGACCTCGGCCGAGCATTTCCGCAAGGACCTGGGCATGCTCCGGACCGGACGGGCCAACATCGGCATTTTCGAGGAGATCAAGGTCAACTACTACGGCGTCCCCACGCCGGCGAACCAGGTCGCGACGATCAAGGTCCCCGAGCCGACCCTCCTCGTCGTCCAGCCCTACGACCCCTCCATGCTCGAGCCCCTCGACAAGGCCATCCGCAGCTCCGATTTCGGCCTCAATCCCCTCAACGACGGCAAGCTCCTCCGCGTCCCCATCCCGCCCCTCGACGAGGAGCGACGCCGCGAGATCGCCAAGAGGATCGGCAAGATGCTCGAGGAGGAGAAGACGGCCCTGCGCAACATGCGCCGCGAGACCAAGGAGTTCATCGAGGAGCTGGAGAAGGAGAAAGAGATCACCGAAGACGACAAGTTCTCCGGGCTCGAGCAGCTCCAGAAGCTCCTCGACGAGACGATCACGAAGATCGACGAGCTGGCGGCGGCGAAAGAAAAGGAGATCTTAGAGAGATAATCCGAGGCCGCAGGTCTCGCTCAAGATATTCCCGGAAGCACGGCTCCGGGTCGCTCCGCCGCGCTTCCGGACGGTCGCTCACTCCGCTCGCTCCCTAGCAGACGGGTTTCTTGTGGAACCAGTTCTCCGTCGAGCCGAACTTCGTCCGGATGGCGATGCCCCAGCCGACGGCGTTCATGACCAGGCTGAAAAGGAACCCGAGGACCGGAACGAACCCGGCCAGGCTGAAGAGCAAAAAGCCCATCAGGACGGCGCCCATGGTCGAGACGATTCGCCCGCGGGACGCGCCCAGGACGGCCGCGCCCAGGAAATAGAAGACGGCCAAGCGGCCGAACACCTTGACCAGGAAGCCGGCGACGCCAAGCGCCATGGCGATCGGGATGCCGACCAGGATGAAGCTCAGCAGCGCGGCGAAGAGGACGAGCATGGTGAAGACGAGGATGGCCACGATCCCCGTCCCCAGGGCCGGCCAGAAGTTCTTGCGGATCTCGCCGGCGGCGAAAGCGATCGGCTTCGGGAAGAGGGCGACGCCGATCGCGGCCGCGATGAGCCAGAGGAAGATGAGAACGAGCTTGACGACGACGATGATGGGGATGATCGAGAGCGAGAACAGGCCCTGGAAGAAGCCGTCCCGGAAAAGCTTGTCGCCGATCTCGCGGGTCTCGAAATAGATCGTGTCGCCGACGATCGAACAGCCGGGCTCTTTCTCCAGCTTGCCGCCGAGAGCGGCCAGGTCCTGGCCGATCCGGGCCGTGGAATTGACCACGACATGGGAGCCGATGCCGACGACGGACTGGCCGACCTCACCGCTGATCGTGATCGAGCCGCCGATGACGAAGACGTCCTCACGGACGGCCCCATCGACGACGACGTGGCCGCCGAGGCTGAAGACCTTGTCCTGGGTCTCGCCGGCGGCGATATGGATATCTTTCGAGGCGCCGACCTCGGCCTGCGCCCGGGCCGCCGCGGCCAGCGGGGCCAGCGCCAGGAGAACGAAGAGTATCAACGCCAGGCTTCTTTTCATCATCATCTTTCTCCCTGGGAGAGGAGTCGGCGCGCGCCGAAGAGCGCGAGCAGGAACACGGCGCCCCCGAGGCCGAGGGCCAGGGCCACCCCGGCGGGGCCGAGGGTCCGCGCGACCGCTCCGGCGCCCGCGAAGAGCATCGACACGGCGTCCGAGGAGACGTCGAGAAGCAGGGCCGCCAGCTTGAGGACCTTGGCGCCGAGAGGAAGCACCGTGGCGGCGACCGAACCGAGGAAACGGTTGACCGCGACCAGGAGGTCCGCGAGCCCCGCCCCGGTCAGGAAGGAGAACCCGACGAGGCCGACGGCGAGCGCGGCCGCGGCCGCCGCGAGCGGGGCGAGCCAGCCGGACTTGGCCGTCTCCGGCTCGGGCAGCTTTTCCATGACCGCCGCGGCGAAATCCTCGGGCACCTCGAACGGCGGCAGGCTGACGAAGGCCTCGTGGAGAAGGCGTCGCTCGGCCAGAGCTTCGCGGCAGGCGGCACAGACGTCGATATGCTCCTCGAGTTTCGCGGCCTCGTAAGGGCCGAGCTCGCCCTCGAGATAGAGAGAGAGGTCCTGGGGGCGCGGATGCGTCGTCACGCGGCCTCCATCTTCTTGCGCAGCATCTCTTTCGCCTGGAAGACGCGGTTCTTGACCGTGCCCACCGGCAGGTTCTTGATGTCGGCGATCTCCTCGTACGAGAACTCGTTGACGTGACGGAGGACGAAGAGCTCCCTCAGGGCGACGGGCACGGTGGCCAGGGCCCGCTCGATCTTCTCCCGGATCTCGGCCAGCTCGAACTTGCGGACGACCGACGGGCCGGGGTCGGGGACCTGGGGCAGGAGAGCCTCTTCGCCGTCATCGACCGGCTGGTCGAGGGAGACGGTCGGGATCTTCTTCTTCCGCCAGTGGTCGATGAGGTGGTTCGAGGCGATCTTGAACAGCCAGGTGCTGAACTTGTAGGCCGGGCTGTAGGACTTGAGCGAACAGTAGACCTTGAGAAAGACCTCTTGGGCGAAATCGAGGGCCGCTTCGCGCTCCCCGGTCATGCGGCCGAGGTAGCTCGTGAGCGGCTGCTCGTATCTGCGGACGATCATTTCGAACGCCTTGCGGTCTCCTTTGAGGGCGCGGTTGACTAACTGGCAGTCGTCGTCGGTCATCGAGAGAGCATCCTGCCCTCGCTTCTTCATACGGGACCCCGCCCTAAAGGTTTTGCCCCAGGCGCTTGACGGCGGCGACGTCGTCGATGACCTCGGTGCCGGGGGGGGCCTTGAGGGTGAAGGTCCCGGGGGCCAGCCGGACACCGGTCCGGACCCGGCTGAAGACGAACTCGCGCTTGGCCCCGGCCCACTCGAGGAAGATGGCCCGGCGGAGGAGCCAGGTCGCCTCGTCGATCTCGAGCAGGACGTGGGAGAAATCGCCCTCGGTCTTGGGGGTCAGCCGGACCTGGCGGACGCGCTTCGCGTCGGTCGGGAAGGGGTTGGACTCGACGGTGAAGGTGTCCCGGTAGGAGGTCAGGCCGAGGAGGATGCCGAAGATGTCGGTCCGGAGGGCCTCCTCGGCGACGGGGCTACGGGTGAGCTGCTTCTCCTCGGGGAGATACATCTCGAGGACGCCGTCCTTGTACAGAAAGACCTTGTTCTGGGGCGAGTGGTATTCCCAGCGCATCCGGGCTGGCCTCTCGAGGAAGAGCTGGCCCTTCTCGCGCAGGGGTTCGGAGACCGACATCGAGTAGTGGAGCTGCTCGAAGTCGGCGCGGAGGGTGGTCACGGCCTTGAGGGCCTTCTCCAGGTTGGCCACCGCTTCTTCCGGGGGGACGGCGCTCGTCTGGGCCGCCAGGGCCCCGGCGAGCAGGGCCATCCCCAGGAAGGCGGCGGGCAAGTGCTTCCTGCGGCATATTATAGCATTTTTAGTGTATACTGCGCCGCATGAAAGCCGCCTTCCTCCTGGCCGTCCTGGCCTACGCGGCCGTCCTCTGGGCCGCGGGCCTGGGGCGCTCCCGCCTCGGGGCCGGGCTCGAATCGTTCTTCCTGGCCTCGCGGGCCCTCGGCCCGGGCCGGGTGGCCTTCTCCCTTTGCGCCTCGTGGATCGGGGCCGCCTCGCTCCTCGTCTCCACGGA